>SMVA01129049.1_pt1 | contig 22392 bp, 18 predicted proteins | sample 2456451 | NCBI WGS metagenome assembly SMVA01 (sample SAMN11095933, study PRJNA526329) | marine sediment metagenome | biome: Marine sediment; feature: Surficial sediment; material: Deep marine sediment; isolation source: Hadal surficial sediment | place: Pacific Ocean | collected 2014-05 | depth... | reverse complement strand
GAAAATTCACGAATTCATCAATTAAGCGTGGAATATCCTCTTTGCGGTCCAGTTTGCGGGCGAATTCAAAGCCATCCGCTTCAGCAGTCTTGACGAAGTCCTTACGGTGCAGTGACTTGTCACTGCCGGACATGCGGCCCTTGTAATACAGTTGTTGCCACTGCCGGACCATGCCGTCACCGAAATTATTAAATACGATGATCTTTACCGGCAGCCCGTAGGTGGTCGCCGTCTCGAGTTCGCCGATATTCATGCGCATGCTGCCGTCGCCGTCGATGTCGATGACGAGCCGGTCCCGCTGCGCGAACTGGGCGCCAATTGCAGCGGGCAAGCCGAAGCCCATCGTGCCCATGCTGCCGGAAGTCAGCCACAGCCGCGGTTCCTTGAAATCGAAGTATTGTGCGGCCCACATCTGATGCTGGCCGACACCGGTAGATATGATGGCCTTGCCACTCGTGTGCCGATTGATTTCCTCGATGACGGCGTAGGGCTGGATCAATTCGCTGTCGCGGTCGTAATTCAGACAATGCTTCTTTTTGAGTGCGGCGATCTCGTCGTGCCAGGTAGAATATTCTTTCTGGAACCCGATGCGTTGGCCGTACGCGAGCAGATCATCAAGGTCTCGGCGCAATACGCCGACGTGATGCCAGTTGACGCTTTTGACTTTGCCAATTTCCGACACATCAATATCGAAGTGAGCGATTTTTTTTGCTTTCGGTGCGAAATTGGGCGGATCGCCGGCAACCCGGTCGTCAAACCGGGCGCCGATGGCAATCAGGAAATCACAATCTTCGACGGCGTAATTAGCGAATGCCATGCCATGCATGCCGAGCATATGTAGAGACAGTGGGTGCGTCGTGTCGCTTGCGCCCAGGGCCATTAACGTCGTTGTGACCGGAATCCCATAGGCGTTGGCAAGGTGGCGCATCGCCTTGGTGGCATTGCCATTAATGACACCGCCACCGGCATAAATCAGCGGCCGTTCCGATTCGGCGAGCATCTTGTAAAAGCGTTCGCAGGCGTCGTCGCTGAGCCGGTTGTCGATGACAGCCTGCAAGCGGCTGCGATAACCGGTCAACGGCAGCGCGCCGCATCCCGTAAATTCGCCTTCCCAGTTCTGCACATCTTTTGGAATATCGACGACCACCGGACCCGGACGTCCCGTGCGGGCGACATCGAATGCTGTACGCAAGGTGGCCTCAAGCCGGCTCGCATCCGTGACCAGGAATATGTGCTTGGCGACGGCGCCCATGATTGCCGAAACCGGCGCTTCCTGGAATGCGTCGGTGCCGATGGCGTGAGTCGGCACTTGCCCGCAAATGACGACGATTGGTACCGAATCGGCCATGCAGTCGCGCACGGGTGTAACGGTATTTGTGGCCCCCGGTCCCGAGGTCACCATGACCACCCCGACTTTTCCGCTGGCGCGCGCGTAACCGGCAGCCATGAATCCGGCACCCTGTTCGTTTGCGGGGACGATCAGGGGTATGGACGACGAGCCATCGGCCCGCCGGTGCTGCTTGTTGTAACGAAAGACCGCATCGTATGTAGGCAGGATGGCGCCACCGCTGTAGCCGAAAATAGTGTCCACACCCTCGTCCGCCAGTACCTGCACGACCATATCGGCGCCACTCATTTGGGTACCAGCCAGCGGGTGTTCCTGGTGTTGCTTTGCAACCTTGGGCGTAGACATGATGTTTTTCAATAAGTCACATAAGTGCCGGATTTTCGGCGAGTGTTTACTATATTTTATTGCATTGCAATACTCTATCAACTGCGCCAACATCCGCCGCTTACGCCAGGTGCAATAGTTTCAGTCGAATTTATTCTTGCGGGACAGGATACGCATTATGAGGCACGTAATTTCGGTGCTGTTACAGAACGAGGTCGGTGCCCTGACCCGCATGACCGGGCTGTTTTCGAGTCGCGGCTACAACATCGACTCGCTCAATGTCGCGCCCACCGACGACCCGACAGTATCGCGGGTTACGCTGGTCATATCCGGCTCGGATGCGGCAATTGCGCAATTGAATACGCAGCTGGCGAAACTCGTAGACGTCGTGAATATTCACGATATGACCCTCGGTGATCATTTCGAGCGCGAACTGGCCATCGTCAAGCTGAAGCTCGCGACCGGCGGTTATGCAAAAGTGCTGGCGCTTGCCAAGAAATATTCTGCAGAGGTCCTTGATGAATCGCAAAACAGTTGCACCTTGCAACTGACCGGCAAGCTCGCCGAAATAGATCAGTTCATCGCGTCTGCGGCGTCGATCGGCAACGTATCAGCCGTCGCGCGCAGCGGCAGTGTGGCAGTGTCGAAGGGCGAAGTTACCCTGTCGTCGTATGTGCGCCATCATCGATTGACTGGCTGAATTCATGTCGACATTGGTTCTGGATGATCTTCGCCGCCTGGTTGTGAAGATTGGCTCGGCCTTGCTGGTCGATAGCACCAACCGAATTAATCGCGACTGGCTGAACGGCCTTGCGGAAGACGTCGCATTCCTGCGCACGGCCGGTCACCAGCTTCTGATTGTCTCGTCCGGCGCCATTGCGCTCGGCAGTCACATACTCGGTCTCAATCCGAGGCGTTCCAGGCTGGAAGAATTGCAGGCTGCGGCCGCTGCAGGGCAAGTGCAGCTCGTGCACGCCTACCAGGATGCTCTCGGGCGCCACGATATCCAGGCGGCACAGGTCTTGCTGACGCCGGACGATACGGAAGTGCGCCGGCGGTTTCTCAATGTGAGGGGCACGTTGGAGAAACTGCTGGAACACGATATCGTTCCGGTTATTAATGAAAACGATACGGTCGCTACGGATGAAATTCGCTACGGAGACAATGACCGCCTTGCGGCGCGGGTTGCACAAACAGTAATGGCGGATGGCCTGATATTGCTTTCAGATATTGATGGCTTGTACACCGCTGATCCGCGTGCCGACGCAGCAGCGAAATTCATTAATCGTGTCGGGCCGAACGGGCAGGAACTGGGCCGCGGGCTCGCAGCCTATGCCAGCGACGAAGCACTCGCGATCAAGGGCTGCCGATCGGACCAAATAGAAACCAAACTCGGTTATCGTGGCAGGTCCGTCATGGTGCACCGGGACGACATGGTACTTTTCTCAAGCAAATGAATACTGCATTCGACCAACAATCAATCGCGGCGACAATGGATGCGCTCGGTAAAGCGGCACGTGCCGCTGCGCTCGCGCTCGCCCGTTGCGATTCGGATCAACGCAATGCAGCGTTGCGGCAGGCCGTCGCCGAGATACGTGACCAGAACGGTGCAATCCTGTCGGCGAACTCGAAAGACATGCGCGCCGCCCCGGGGGCAGGGGATTGAGTGACGCCATGCTTGATCGGCTGGCGCTCGACGAGGAGCGTATTGAGGCGATGGCCTGCGGGCTTGAGTCTGTAATCGAATTGCCTGATCCGCTGGGGCAGATACTTGCGGAAATTGAGCGGCCGAACGGTCTGAATATCCAGCGGGTGTCGGTACCGCTCGGTGTCATCGGCATTATTTACGAGAGCCGCCCCAACGTGACCGCCGACGCGGCCGGGCTGTGTCTGAAGTCAGGTAACGCGGTCATTCTGCGCGGCGGGTCCGAGAGTTTCCATTCCAGTCAGGCAATTCACCAGTGTCTCATCGCCGGGCTGTCCGCAGCCGGGATCGACCCGGCCGCAGTACAAATGGTCCCAACGACTGACCGTGAAGCGGTCGGTTACCTGTTGTCTTCGATGGCTGAGTACCTGGATGTCGTGATCCCTCGCGGTGGCAAGAGCCTGATCAAGCGCGTGCAGGAAGAAGCACGGATTCCGGTTATTGGTCATCTCGAGGGAATCTGCCATGTCTATTTGCATGAGTCGGCAGATGGCGAAATGGCGAAAGACATCGTTCTCAACGCAAAAATGCGGCGCACGGGTATCTGCGGAGCCGCCGAAACTGTGCTCGTGGACAGAGCTGTCGCGGAGCGACTGCTACCGCGCATCGTCGATGCGCTGGCCCACGCCGGGTGTGAAGTTCGGGGCGACGACGAGGTGCAAAAAATGGATCCAAAAGTCGTCGCCGCGACTGAAGAGGACTGGTCGACGGAATACCTGGACGCAATAATTTCAATCCGGGTCGTCGATGACATTGAGCAAGCGATGGAACACATTCGTCTCTATGGATCCGGTCACACCGAGAGCATTGTTGCCGATGACGATAATGCGGCGACGCGTTTTTTCGCTGACGTCGATAGCGCAATACTCATGCACAATGCGTCCACCCAGTTCGCGGATGGCGGCGAATTCGGAATGGGCGCGGAGATTGGCATAGCGACTGGCCGCATTCATGCGCGCGGTCCGGTTGGGGCGGAGCAACTGACCAGCTACAAATATATCGTGCGCGGCAGCGGGCAGACCAGGCCCTGATGTCGCAGGCCGAACCCGATTACGACATCGTCGTAGTTGGCGGTGGCATCAACGGCGCCGGCATCGCGCGGGATGCAGCGCTCCGGGGCTTACGCGTGCTCCTGCTCGAGAAGAACGACTTTGGCAGCGGAACCTCGAGCTGGTCGAGTCGCCTGATTCACGGTGGCTTGAGATATCTTGAGCACGGCGAAATTCCCCTGGTATTCGAGTCGCTGCATGAGCGCCGCCGGCTGCGGCAGCTTGCGCCGCATCTTGTCAAACGATTGCGGCTGACCATTCCGATCTACAAGCAAGGCCGGCGCAGCAAATCAATTATTCGCCTTGGCATGATCGCGTATGACCTGTTGTCGATCGGCAAAAACGTTCCTCGCCATAGAATGCTGAGCAGGGATCAACTCATCGAAGCGGAACCCGGGATCAACCAGGAAGGACTCGAGGGTGCGGCGCAATATTACGACGCGCAAGTCACCTTTGCCGAGAGATTGGTGCTCGAGAATATTATCGGCGCGAAAAATGCTGGCGCTGATGTTCGTAATTACTGTGCTGCAATCGGTATCAATGTCAGCCAGGGAATCGTGCGCAGCATCGACTACATTGAGCAGGGGAGCGATCGGGAGACGGAAGTTTCGACCAGGCTGGTCATCAATGCCGCCGGTCCATGGGTTGACCGGGTCCTCGCGACCGTCAATCGGGAAATTCCGCGCTTAATGGGCGGCACCAAAGGCAGTCACATCGTTGTCGACCGTTTCGAGGGCGGGCCCAGGAGTGCGTTATACGTCGAAGCCGCGGCGGATGGGAGGCCGTTTTTCATCATTCCCTGGAATGGCCAATACCTGATTGGGACGACCGACATTCGTTATCATGGAGATCCCGCAGACGTTACTGCAAGCGAGGACGAGATTCGCTATCTGCTGGACGAGACCAATCGGGTTTTTCCGGATGCGAATTTGGCGGTCGGGGACATCAATTTTGCTTATGCGGGGGTGCGGCCACTGCCGCGGCACGAGAAAGGACCCGAATCGGCAATTACGCGCAAACACATCATCAAAAAACACCGGCGTGTCGCGCGGGGTCTGGTCTCCATTATCGGCGGCAAATTGACGACTTATCGAAACCTGGCGGAACAGGCCGTCGACTTCGCGGTACGCAAGCTACGCAGCGACACGCGCAATTGTGAGACAAGATCGACGCCCCTGCCTGGGGCGATCGGTATTAAAGAGGCCCGTGAAAAACTGCGCGAATCGAAATACCTGTCTGATCATGGCGTAGAGCGCCTGCTTGGAATTTACGGTGGCCGCGCCAGTCAAATTATCCGGCTTGCCACCGACGAATCTCATCTGGAATACACATTGGATGAAGAGGAATCGGTGCTTGCAGCAGAAGTTGTGTTCGCGTTGCGTCAGGAATTCGCGGTGAACCTCACGGACATTGTGCACCGTCGCCTCATGATTGGATTATCTGCTGACCAGGGTCTCAGAATCAGCGAAGAAATTGCAGCGATCGCCGCACGTGAGTCGAACTGGAACAATTCGGAGAAGGAACAGCAGCTGACTGATCTGCGGGAATATAATGGGCGTTTAGCGATGCGGCCTCTATAAAGAGTCGACGTCGTTTTTTTTGATTTTGCCGCGCCATCTTCGCAATGACTTTTGGGGACGACGGAGTCGCCCCAAAGTCATTTTCTACCCTCGATGACGAGGTTGGGTCCGCTGCGGCCAAACACATGCTTCGCGAAAATCCCATAAACGTGGCCGCAATTGTCACAGTGAGCCACGTAGTACCACGGCCTTTGCTCCCGTGATTGTTCCGCGCTCGGTGTTGATACAATTTTATCGATGCCGGATTCACCGCAATCGGGACATTTCGGTTCTGCCATGAAACACTCACCTGAGCTTGACACTGATTAACACGAAGTTGACGAGAGTAACCCGATCATATCGGATTATCATCTCTGTCAGCTTTGATCCGATCGACTAATCAAGAGTTGCAAATGAAAATCACTTTTTCCCGGGTACTTCTCGTAACCATTTCGCTTTCAGTCGCGATGCAGGTCAGCGCCCGACCCGACGAGCCTGACACAAGAAATGACAGGCCGCGCATCGGGCTGGCGCTGGGCGGCGGCGGGGCGCGTGGCGCTGCGCATATAGGCGTGCTCAAGGAGCTGGAGCGACTACGCATCCCGATTGATGCGATCGTTGGCACCAGTATGGGTGCCGTTGTTGGTGGCCTTTATGCATCGGGGAAAACACCCGACGAATTGCAGCAACTTGTCGAGTCGCTGGACTGGGCGGATGCGTTCGCCGACCGATCGCGACGGGACGGTCGCAGCTTTCGGCGCAAGCAGGACGATGTCGCATTTCCGATCCCGTTGGAGCTTGGCTTGCGGGACGGCAGCCTGAAACTGCCAATGGGACTTATCCACGGTCAAAATCTGTCGCTGATTCTCCGTGAGCAGTTGTTGCACGTCTATGACGTGCATGATTTCGATGATCTGCCGACGCCGTTCAGAGCGGTGGCGTCCGACATTGAGACTGGTGATGCCTACGTGATGTCGCATGGCGACATCGAGCTGGCTATTCGCGCCAGCATGTCGGCGCCCGGCATTTTCTCTCCTGTCATTGTCGACGGCCACACGCTTGTCGATGGCGGGCTTGTCGGGAATGTCCCGGTCAGCTTCGTGCGCGACATGGGTGTCGACATCATTATCGCCGTCGATGTTGAGTTCCCGCTGTATCGCCCGGAGGAACTTCAGTCGGCACTCCAGATAATGGAGCAAATGCTCACCATCCTGATGCGAAAAGAAACCCTGCGACAACTTTCGGGCTTGCACGATGACGATATTCTGATTCGGCCTGAACTTGGCGATTATGGATCGGGGAACTTCCAGGATATTTCGCAGACGATTGCGCCAGGCGCTGCGGCGGCAATTGCCATCGAAGACCGCCTGCAAGAGCTCTCGGTTTCTGAGGACGAATACCGCGCGTTTCTGGCGGCGCGCCGGAATCGACCCAGTCCGCCCGCAAATATTGATTTCGTACGAGTCATCGATGACGGCATTCAGGCCGATAGTGCCCTGACGTCGCGGATACGAACAGAGGCGGGTGATGCCGTTGATGCTTCCCGGCTTGGCAATGATGCCGAGTACTTATATGGTCTCGGGCGATATGAGCAGGTCACCTACCGCCTCGTTCAGGAGGAAGATGCAACGGGAGTCGAATTCGAAACCCGGGCGAAGAGTTGGGGACCGAATTTTCTGAAGTTTGGAATTTCGCTTGAAGATGACTTCGAGGGCTCGACCGCGTTCAATGTAGCCGCCCGCCTGACGCGCACCGCCATCAATTCGCGTGACGCCGAGTGGCGAACTGACTTGCAGATCGGAACTGATCCGCAGCTTATCACTGAGTTCTATCAGCCACTCAGCAGGGGTTCGCGATACTTTATCGCACCGCAAATCATTTTCGAGCAGTTCAATATAAATGCATTTAGCGGCGATTCCAGTTTCGCCCGTTATCGAATCGGCGAGGTCGAAGCAGGGCTGGATTTCGGTCGGGAACTTGGGCGCTGGGGCGAGGTCCGGCTCGGTGTATTTCGTGGCAGCGGTAACGCGCGGCTGAAGGTAGGTGACCCGCAATTGCCGAATTTCGATTTCAATGCAGGTGGTGCTCGTGCAAGGTTCGCTCTCGATACCTTCGACGATGCACTATTCCCCAAAAGCGGAACTCAATTCAACCTTGAGTGGCTAATGTCGCGTTCAGGGTTCGGTGCGGACAGCGATTTCGATACTGTCGATTCGATGATCGATACAGCCTGGAGCTGGAAGCAGAATACTCTGCGATTCGGTCTCGAGTATTCGACTACAATTCGGTCGGACAATCTGATTCAGAACTTCTTCCCGCTTGGTGGTTTTCTGCGCTTGTCAGGACTCGAGCGCGGTGAGATCAGCGGGCCACATGCAGGGCTGGCCCGAATTATCTACTATCGGGAACTTGGCGAAACCGGAGGTGGCCTTTTAGATTTTCCGTTCTACCTGGGCGGTTCGGTTGAAGCGGGCAACGTCTGGCAATCGCGATCTGATATCAGCCTGAATTCTCTGCTATTGAACGGCAGCGTGTTTGCCGGACTTGATACCTATATAGGCCCGCTTTTTCTTGCCGCCGGCTTCTCGGAGAATGGCAAATCGAGCTTCTATTTGTTCCTCGGCACACCGCAGCGGTAAGAAGCGCGGGACAATACCTAGCGGACGATTTTTTGCAGGATCTGGGTGGGTGAGTCTGTTTCGCGGTAATACCCGTGTCGGATATCCATATTTTCGAAAGCCTGATCACGCTCGACTTCACTGGCGTACCAATGGACACGTTCCCAGTTGTCGCCGAGAATTTTTGAAAACGTATCGCCAGGTGGCAGCGACACCTTGATGCCGAATTTTCTGTCAGCATTCGCCGTGTCAGGGTCTACCAGGTTGTGTTGATGACAGTAGTCCATTCCAGATCTCGTGTAACAGCCATTGCGTGCTTACTCAATGATAACGATGTTATCGTTCCCCCGCACCTTCCCTGTCTTGCCAGCCAAGGACCTTACGGGTGATGATCAAATAGACTGGCTTGCCGGCCATCATCCAGAGCTTCGATATCATCGACGGGTTGGCAAGAATCGATTTTTCGCGGCATGTCAGACGATCCGGGCAGTAGGTGCGTCATGCGCGTCCCTGTGGATCAGCGGGCCGGATTCCGAGTGAATCAGCGATACCTGCCCGAATGCGTCTTTTTTCAATAACTTGGAGTCATATGCTTGCAAATTGTCACGCTCACGTTTTGAATGTCCTGCATGGGTCTGCGCCCGCCGTACCGGCGACGCGTACAGAGCATTCAGAGAATACATCAGTGATGTCCGCTGCTGTCGCATAAGCTCAGGATTGATGTCAAGGCAACGCAAAATAATGATACGAACATTGATATTCGCCCGCTTAGGAAGGGCTCCTACAGCGGGCGATGATTATGGTTAGCTTTTGATTGATGACTGAGAAACCGCAAAATTATTCGTCGGATGCGATCGACAAAACCGGCGAATTTTTCAGTGTCGGCCCACCGCTGCATGCCGTAAAGCTCGGCTATGTGCGCCGTCCAGCCGACGATACCCTGTACCGGACACTTGTTGCCGGCAATTATGCGCATGTCATCGCGCCGGACCGGACGGGCAAATCAAGTTTGATCGCAGCGATATCGGCACGCCTGCAAAACAATGGATTCAAGGTTGCCGTTCTCAATCTCTCGCAAATTGGCGAGCGGGATGGCGGGACCGATGCCGGCCGCTGGTATTACAGCATTGCCTACCGATTGTTACGGCAATTGCGGCTCAAAGTTGATCTCCAGACCTGGTGGCAGGACAACTCGATCCTCAGTAACCGGCAACGCCTGGTCGAATTCTATGTCGACGTGATTCTGCAGAATATTCAGGAACGGATTGTTGTGTTCGTCGACGAGATCCAGTACGTCGCCGACTTGCCATTTGACGAGCATTTACTTGCCAGTATTCGTGCCGCCCATAATGCGCGCGGAACCGAGCCGGATTTTTCCCGTCTTATCTTCGCCCTGATCGGCGAGTGCGATCCGGGCAACCTGGCGCTAACTCCGGAGATGTCGCCGTTTGTAATCTCACAAGAGATCACGCTAAGTGATTTTTCGCGCGAAGAGCTCAACATATTTTCGGCGGAAATCAATCTTTCCGTTGTGGATGCGGGATTGGCGCTTGATCGAATTTTCGAGTGGACGTCGGGGCAGCCATACCTCAGCCAGAAACTTGCACGGTCGGTGGCCCGCGAACAAATCTCGGGCGATATTAAGGGCCATGTTGACCGAATTGCAATGCATCAGCTTGCAGGGCGGGGTGCAACCCGCAATGAGCCGCACCTGAACCATGTTCACACGCTGATCGTTAACGATAAGAAAAATTACGATCCACTATTGAATCTCTATGGCCGGATTCGCAAGGGAATCCAGGTAATTAATGATTCCCAGTCCAAAGTCCAAAGGCGTCTGCTGGCAACGGGTCTGGTCGTAGTAAATGACAGCGGCGATCTTGCGGTGCGCAACAAGGTTTATGAAACGGTGTTTACCGCTAGATGGGCTAACGAAAATTTGCCTCTGCACTGGCGCGGACCGGCGGTAGCCGCTGTCGTTGTGTTTTTGTTGACCGCGATACCGTTTGCCTATACACAACTGCTGCCGAAACCGTACTTGCGGATCATGTCGACACCAACGTTTGACCTTGCGACGGTTTCCGACGCTTATGCAAATCTGCGATCGTTCCCGGGGCACGCAGATGCGGCTGACCGCATGTTTCAGTCGATACTCGAAAGTCGCGCACGACAGGCGACGGATCGAAGTACGATTCTCAACATATCAATGTATGCAAGACAATTGCCGGCATCGAATGAGCTTGCAGACGGTTTTCTTGCGGACTATTGGGATCGTCAAGTCGGTGTGGCCATGCGGGCCGGCCGGCGGGACGATGCCTTGCTGGCTTCGCTGGAATCACTCGTAGTATCAACGCAATTACGTCGCCGCCGTGCTTCGACGCTGGTTGGGGACGATTATTCCCATTTGCTGGCGACTAATCCGCCGCAGGAAGCGGATGGTCTTGCGTTCAACGCAGAAAAGATGCAGCTGACGTATTACAGCGGTGCACAGATATCGCAATGGACTCTCGGCGATCAATCGCTGGAGTTACGTGAGCCCTGGACAATGTCAGCGCTGGAAGTAACACCGCTGGTTCGTCGCGTGGTCGTCAATCGGGTCGAACTCGCGAATCGCGTCGGACTTACAGTCAACGTAAGCCATGCTCGACTCGATGACATCCGCATGAAGTTAATCGCACCATCCGGCCGCACAATCGAACTGGTTTTCGAGCAAACGGCGTCTGCCGCTAATGACGAAATCCGCATCAGCCGCGAGCAATTGTTGCCCTTGATCGGCGAGTCGTTAAACGGTACCTGGAGCCTGAGCCTCAGAGACGAGTCCAGCGGCGTGTCCGGGCACCTGGTCGGCTGGAATCTGAGCTTGAATTCGCAGGTTGTCATTGAAAACTTTGAACGCGGGCTCGACATTCCGGATCCGGTCGAACGGGAATCCGAAAATTTATGGTTCAGTCCTGACGGCCGATACGCGATCGCGCGCGCGCTACAAAGTGACAGCGCGCGTTTATGGGATCTCAATTCCGCTGCGGCAGCGAGGACGATCGCGGTGCCGGCAAATGAGCAAGTGCTGGGCTTAAGCGCAAATGCCGAGTTTCTCGTTACCACAACGCAGGACACTATTAATATGTGGCGAACTGCAAGCGGCCGCCGGACGACGGTACTTGAAGTCGGGGCAGCGGGTGCCGATGCCATTCTTGCCGCTGACGGTGAACACCTCCTGGTGCCCCGCCGCAGCGATATGGACACGCAGTTTGCGTTGTGGTCCCTGTCCAGTGGCGAAATCGTTGCCGAACTCACTGTTGCCGGGGCGCCGGCACTCGTAGCCATGGACGCAACGGGCAAACATCTCGCTGTTGCCGACTACGATCGTGCCGTTCGTATCTGGGATATTTCTGCAGGGAAGCTCGTGTCCCAAATTGATCTCGCCTCTCAACCGAGTCAGATTTTATTGTCCGCCAACGGTGGATCGCTTGGTGTCGTACATGGTAACGAGGGCGTATCGTTGTGGCGAACCGACCGGCCGGAAGCGCCGGTCCTGCGCGAATCGAGCCGCGATGAATGGCGAATCACGTTCTCGCAGTCCGGTGCACGTTTCCTGGCTGGCAACGCTCGCCAGGGCTTTCAGGTCTATCGCAGTAACGACGGGGCGATTTCCGGGCCGCTGCTTGATGCGGGCATGAAAGCGGGAGAACAGAAATTGCTGGCGTTCTCGGATGACGAAAAAACGGTCGTTACTGCGACGCGTAACGGTATCGCAAGATTCTGGAGCGCGCCGCTAACCGCAGCCTCAGTTACCACTACGGCATCTGACGACATAACACCGGGGCATCAATTATGGAGTGCATCGGGTGACACGATCACCGCCATTTCGCCGGGTGGCGAACGCATCGCGATCGGCGACCAATCGGGGCATGTACACGTACTGCAAATCGATACCGGTGCAGGAGAGATCGGCGCCAAGAGGGAAGAGATCAGCTATCTTGGCCACCGCGGTTCTGTAGTCGCCATGGTATTCAATGACGATGCATCGCTCGTGGCGAGTGCCGGGTCGGATGGGACGGTTCGCATCTGGGATGGCAGCAGCGGTCAGCCGAGGCCATTCTATGGAAGTGCTTACGCCAGTACCGTTGGCCGCATGGCGTTTTCGCCGTCGTCGGCACAGCTTGCGATTCTCAGCGGACCACGCGCATGGATCATGGATGTTGGGACTGGTGCCGTGCTTGCGGACATTGAACTCGGCGAGTCGCACTCCGGCCTGATATTTGCGACCGACGGTCAACTGTATCTGGGCAGTGAAAGTGGCGCGTTGCGTAACCTGTACGCAGATCGCACTGGTAACTGGCATTTGCGAAACGTTTGGCAGGGCAGTGACGCAATTCGTCAGATCGCGTTCTCCACAACAAGGCAACAGATGGTGATTGTCGACGGACAAAATCAAGCCCGCTTGCTTGATATCAGAAACGGCCGCATCGGAACGACCGGATTGCAGCTTCCAGATACGGTCACGGAAATTGCATTCAGCCGCAGCGAAGCGCGGGTGCTGTTCAAAACCGGGCTATGGATACACCGGGCGCTGGTTTCGCCCTCCGGCCTGATATGGACCGATGCGACCCGTGCGCCCAAATCGCTTAGCGGATCGAGAATGGCGTTCGATCGCCAGGGGATTGCCGATGAAGACGGGCTTCATGCGGATCATGGAAATGATCGTGTACTGGTGCTGACTCGCGATACCGGATTCGCAGAGATCGTAGAAATACATTTCGATTACGACGCCGGACCGGCATTGTTCGGCAATCGTCAAAACTTGATTGCCGAGTGGACGCGAAAAGTACGGGGCGAGACGCCTATCGGTTTTGTCCGCGAAGGGTTCTGACGAGCAATTCGAGATTTGCGGCGGTCGCATCCGCAGGATTCACCGCTTGCCCGACACGTACGTTGACTCGTGCAAATAATTTGCCCGGAATTTGCCGCAGCCCGCCCGCCTTGCGCCGGCTGAACCAGCCACCCCACAGCCCACCGAGCCCGATCGGAATCACCGGCACCGCACGGCGCGCCAGGATTTTTTCGATACCGGGCCGAAACGCCTGAATTTCACCATCGATCGTGATGCCGCCTTCAGGAAAAATGCAAACCAGGTTGCCGCCTTCGAGTTCTGTATCAATCTGGTCAAATGCCGCTTGAAGCAAATTGGCGTCTTCCTTCGCTGATGCAATCGGAATCGCCATCGCGGTACGAAACAAAAATTTGATGAGCGGAATCTGAAATATCTTGTAGTACATGACAAACCGAACTGGTCGCCTGATCGATCCACCAATGATCAACGCATCCACAAAACTGACGTGATTACAAACCAGCACGGCCGGACCCTGTTCAGGAATGTTATCCAGTCCGGTTGGTCGAATCCGGTAAAGGAGATTGATAGCGATCCACGCGACAAAACGAATCAGGAACTCCGGTAGCACGGTGTAGATATAAATTGCGACGATGGCGTTCAGGCCGGCCAGCAACAGGAAGAGTTGTGGGATCGACACACCGGCATTCAGCACCGCCAGCGCAAAGATCGCCGCCGCAACCATGAAAATGGCATTCAAGATGTTGTTTGCCGCGATGATACGTGACAGATGCCTGCGATCGGCGCGTTGTTGCATCATGGCGAACAACGGGACACTGTAGAAACCGGCAAATGCACCGAGCATCGCCATGTCCATCAAAATACGCCAGGAACCGGAACGCGCGAGGAATTCGGTAATCGAGTTGACGGGGACGGTATGCATCGTTGGCTGGGCGAAATACAGTTCAATGGCGAACAAACTCATGCCAATGGAGCCGAAGGGCACCAGCCCCAGTTCAATCCGCCGATCCGACATTCGCTCGCAAAGCAGCGAGCCGATGCCCACGCCGACTGCAAATGCAGCCAGCAGGGCTGTCGTGATTTCTTCGCTGCCGTTCAGAATATCCAGCGTATATGCTGGAATCTGCAGCGTTATGGCGGAGCCGAAAAACCAGAACCAGGAGATGCCGAGTATCGACAGGAAAACACTTTGTTTCTCTCGTGCGAATCTGACGATTCGCCAGGTTTCAGTCCAGACATTCCAGTTAACGGTAAGCGCCGGGTCTGCCGCTTTGGTAATTGGAATACGTCGACTGGCAAGATAGCCAATCACTGCAACACTGATCAGACACGCTGAAATTACGGTCTGGTTCACACTGTCGACTGCAACGGAAATACCGCCAACGATTAGGCCGAGAATGATCGCTGTATAGGTTCCAAACTCCACCAGCGCATTGCCGCCGACGAGTTCATCTGTTGCGAGTTGCTGTGGCAGGTAGGCGTACTTAACCGGTCCGAACAATGTTGATTGACATCCCATCAGGAATAGAACAAAAAGCAATGCAATGTAACTTTTGTTGATGAATGCGAATGCAGCCAGGACCATCAGCCCGATTTCAAGCAGCTTGATGATTCGAATCAGCCGTGACTTCTCGTATTTATCTGCGAGTTGACCGGCTGGTGCAGAAAAGAGGAAAAACGGCAGAATAAAAAGTGCGCCGGCGACATTGGCGATCTCGCTCGCATTCATTCCGAGGACTTTGACGCCCTGAAATGTAATCAGGATGATCAGACCATTACGAAAGATGTTGTCGTTGAATGCGCCGAGAAGCTGTGTAACAAAAAACGGGGCGAACCGGCGTTGCCCCAGCAGCGAATACTGATTGGAATCAGGCACCGCGACACTATACGAGAAATAAGGGATTGAACCCATTGCCGACCGACGCACATCGCCCGCTGGGGCGGGCTCTTACAATTGTTTCGTAGGAGCCCGCCCCAGCGGGCGATCGATCATCGACCCCCATTTTTCGTGGTTCATTGCGACCGTCTGCGACAGGTCGTCTGCACCTTCCGTGCTCTCATAAGCGACCGTGATCTCGGCGCTGATGGCCTCAAAGCCAAGCAATGAAGCGCTGCTGCCTTGTACTGGCTCCTGGGCCGCACAGGTGCATTGCAGGAGAGTTAATGCAATGATAATTAACGACTTTTTCATAAGTTCCCTGGTCAAAAATCGTAACATAGTGCGATTTGATGCGTCAGATCTTAGGCAACGCAGGGGCCGCCATTCGGTTGACTGGCCGAATTGCGAACTCGCCCACAATGTAGATTGGATGCCCGATGTATGATCCGGCAAATATTTGAATCTCGGTTGCGTGAGCGACAATTATGTATGACCACAATGACTGCCGATGAAGACTTTGCGCCTTAAATTCTGCTTAATCGGCCCGCTTATACTGACCGCCTGCGCCGAGGAGCCGCCACCACCTTCTGTGGACGAATTCCTGAAAAATCCGCGAATGCTGGAGGCGGCCATGATTCGCTGTGGAAAAAACCGCTCCGAGACTAAATACCTGGCGGAGTGCGTAAACGCCCGCGATGCGATCAACCGGATGGAGGTTCGCGAAAAGCGAGCGAGACGTGCTGAACTCGAGGCACAGTCGGAGCGCAAGCGGCAGGCGTTGCGCCGTACCCAGGCAGCGGCCGCCGCGGCAAGGCAACTGGTCCTGGACGCGCAAAAGCGCAGGGAACAAGCCGAATTCCTCGGTGTCGTTAATGATGTGGCGCCGAACGGTAGTGGCCTCGCCGATGTTCCGGGAATAGCAACGGATATCGCGGCAGGCACCGATAGTAATGCTCCCGGAGTCGAAATCGCCCCGCCCGAACCTGAAGGCGCAGCAGACACGATGGAGTAAATGGAACCGGATATCGGCGTTGGCAGCGATCTTGAATCAATCCGGGGAGAGCTGAAACGCCGCCAGGAAAACCCGCAATAATACGCCCAGGCGGCGCACTTCCAGTTCAGGATTGCGGCATCGTTCGAACATGCAGATCCCGTTGTGGAAACGGAATCGTTATTTCCTCCTTTGCGAATGCCTTATAGACGGCGCAGTTGAGTTCATGTGTCATGCGGCCGCGATCAACTGGCTGATCAATCCAGCAAAGAAGTTCGAAGTCGAGACTCGATTCCCCGAATTTGCGAAATCGCACGCGTGGCTCGGGCTCGCTGCAAATCTCAGAGTGCGCGACCGCGACACCGGACAAAGTTTCAATGACCTTATCGATATCACTGCCATATGCGACGCCAACCGAAATTCGTATCCGGTGCTTGGCAGACGGTCCACCTGCCTCGTTGATAATCTTTGAATTGCCGATAATGCCGTTTGGTATCGTAATTTCGACATCGTCGCGGGTCAGTATTCGGGTACTCCTCAATCCGATGTGCGTGACCATGCCACGTTCACCGGTCTCGAGAACGATGAAGTCGCCGCTCTTGTACGGTCCATCAGCAATGATCGATACACCGGCGAAAAGATTGGAAAGCGTATCTTTGGCGGCAAAGCTCAATGCAAGGCCGACGATGCCGGCCGAAGCCATCCAGGCGGTGACGTTGATGTTCCATGCAATGAATACGAAGTAAATCGCAAGCGTCAGGAGAATGACTTTGATCACTGTATCCAGCAAGGGCAACATGCTGGAATGCAGATGCTTTCTCGCCGGACCTCGATGGAATGCGGACAGCAGAAGTTGAACCAATCCGCGGAGAAAGCCGTACCAGACGAAAATCGCGATGGTTCGCAGAATCCCGAGCGTTGCGTACTCCGGAGACTCCGGCAGGCCAAGCCGGCGTGTTGCCATCGCAAGCCCGATGAGTACAAAGGTTATGAAAACCGGACGATGCAGCAGCGCGACAAGATTATCGTCGAGTTGGCTCGGGGACCGGCTGACAATCTTTCCGATGATCCTCGAAATCAGGAGGTCGGCCAGCTTGCCAACAAGGATGAAAATGACCGCGATCGCCACGGCCTGCACATAAATGTTTGGGCCCAGGAATTGGGCCCAGGATAAAAATTGTTCGATAGCGTCCTGCAACTAAATGGAGTCTCGAGTCTCGTTTCCGGGACCCTACTGCGGCAAGCTTAGCTGCTCGTTGTCGTTCTCGTCAGGATCCGGCATGCCGTACGTCGTGACCGTCGATTGCCGTTCGGAGGTGCTGGTAACTGCAGGCACTTCCCCGATCATACTTGGTTGCACCGGCAACCTGCGTGTTTGCGCTGTCAATACCTGCACAAACTGATTCGCAATCGCAGGTGCTGAGTTTCCTGAACTTGCAAATATTTTTTCCGGCGACATTTCCGCCGAACCATAAAATGCAGCGTTGGCTTGGCGATCCATCGTTACGCCTGCGCCCTCGAGCGCGATGCCGGCGAACAGCCCACGGCTTCGCGAGTACGAATAGACTTCGGACCTGAAGGTTATATCGGTACTAATGCTGGTCTGGCGGCCGACCGGACCAGCAGCAATCGAGGCGTCGGCACCAAGCGTGAATTTGCCATTCGTGATGCCATCAACACCTTTGCGAGTCTTGAATACCAGGATGAGGTCCGTCGACTGCGCTCCGATCTGAAAACCGAAGCTGCCACCGGTAATGGTAATGAAAGCCGGATTGCTCCAGGAGTTATCGTCCTGCCTGACGACCAGGATGCCTTTGCCGCGGTGGGCGCCGAAACCGAAACCGATTTTGAACAGATTGGGAACAACGGCGACCGCGTAAGCGCGTGACAGTAGCGCCGGCGGAATAGATTGTTCCGGAATTCTTAGCAGCTGATCGATGACGTCCGTAGCATCGCTAACGCGGCGTTCTTCCTTGGTGGCGGCGGAGGCGGGCGAGACAACCAGCGTTGAGACCAGGATGGTTAGTAAATATCGGCGTAAAGGCATGATTTTGTACCAAAAAAAAGATGACAAGTTTGGGGGGGATAGTTGCTGTTGGCACCAGGGGCAAACAGCTCTTTGAACAGCAGGGTCAGACTCTCCCCCCTTAAGAGTCCTTCGACCACATGATACGCCTTTTATTGCGAACTCTCATCGCGATTTAACGGCAAAGGCGGTGCCGTTATTGCATAGACAGGGGTGGCAAGGGGCAATCGAGGCTGGCACAGATCGCGCGCAATAGTTCCGCCTCGCTCAACGTTAGTTTTCCGTCATGGGTAATGGTGTTGCTCACCGCCTGTAACAAGCTCTTTTTACCGGCCGAATTGATTTGCCGCAATACGTCCAGGCTTCGGCCGAGCACTTCGACCGTCTGCTCGTCCTCGATCTGGTTTTTTTGTTCACTGGTCCAGTCGCCGAATGTAGCGATTCCGGCCTGGTAGGCATGGTCTCGGGCCTCTTCATCCTCATTGCCCTGTTGGGCGACGATGCGGATCACATCGATCGCAGCGTATCGAGCCTTTTTTCGCGGTACGCGATTGCCAGCCTTGTCTGCAAGCGGGTCTGCAGCCTGGCTGAGGTGACTTGCCAGAACCCGGTAAAGGCAAAACTCGCCGAGGTCGATGTGACCATCGATTTCAATCAGGCGCCGTACCAGTTTCAGCAAGTACTCCATTTGCGACTTCGGTCTTGCCCTAAGCATCGGAAATGCGATTTCCAGAAGCGGTAATCGGTATCTTGGGCCGATCTTGCCGACTGCCTCGAAGTAAGCCTTGACGAGCGTTGCCCGCTCGGCGCCGAGCTGCTCTTCGATGACGTTTAATTGCCGTTCCGCGTGTTGCTCGCCCAGCACCAGCGCAATCGTCAGGAGAAATGCCTCTTCGGGTGCGTGCGCCGCATCGTAGAGAAGCTCCGGTATGTTGCTGCGCAGCCGGCGTGCGTATTCGACGTGTTGCGGCTCCGGCCGGCCAATCGATTCGGCAATGTTGCCGGTTACTGTGCCGGGATCTTGCGGTGCGGCTGTGGCGTCTGCAAATCCCGCGGCCTGTTCGGGTTTTTCCCCCGTGCTGCGGTGTCGCGGATCGACGTGCGGGTAATCGCTCTCGCGGAAGCTGGGATCGAGCGCCTGGATGCGCTCGGTGAGTGGTGGATGGGTTGCCAATACAGAGGTCAGATTGGCAATACCGCCAGCAAAAAGCATGTGACTGATTTCTTCGGCGTCGACGCTCTGTATATAGGAATGCCGGGAATATCCGCCGATCTTCTTTAGCGCATTGGCGATACCGTCAGTCTGTCGCGTGAACTGCACAGCCGACGCGTCGGCAAGGAATTCACGCTGCCTGGAAACTGCTGCCTTGATTATTCTTGCGAAAAAGACACCGATCCAGCCAAGGATCAGGAGGCCCAGCCCGACCAACATGATTCCTGAGGAGCCGCTTTTTCTGCGACTGGATACGATGCTGGAGTGAAAACTGCCGCGGAGGATCAGGCGGCCAATCAGGCCCAAAACCAGGATGCCAAACAACACACCCATCATGCGGATGTTGAGGCGCATATCGCCATTAAGAATGTGGCTGAACTCATGCGCGATGACACCTTGTAACTCATCGCGCTCCAGCAATTCGAGCGTGCCGCGGGTCACGGCAATCGCAGCATCGCTAGGGGTATATCCCGCAGCAAACGCATTGATGCCGCTTTCTTCCTCCAGCACATATATTTCCGGAACGGGAACGCCGGACGCGATCGCCATTTCCTCGACCACATTGCGCAGCTGTCTGCGCAATGGATCATTGACGTTCGAAGGTACCAGCGTACCGCCCATGTCCTGTGCGACCCGGCCACCGCCCGCAGAAAGACGAGCCATCTTGTACAGCGTGGCTCCCAGAATAAAGAGTGTGGCAACAACGGCGGTGAAGCCAAGAACGGTGGGATTCGCCGGGTTGTCGTATTGCCCAACAGCATTCAGTCCGACACCGACGATCAGGGTGACGCCGGCGACGATCAGAATAGTCGCGACGACATAAACGACGACCAGCCAGCGGGTGGATCGTCTTGCCCGATCCTGTGCGTCAAAGAAATTCATGAGAGATTGTCATGCTCTACGTCAGAAACCCGGTTGCGGAACAAAAAACGATATCTCAGGAGAAACTGACTTCCGGAACTTCGCGTTTCTCCTCCGATTCGATCTCCAGGAAGCTGGCCAGATCGAACTTGAACATGCCAGCGATAATGTTGTTGGGAAAATTTTCTGCCTTGTTGTTGTAACCAAGAACAGCGTCATTGAACGCCTGACGCGAGAACGCGACCTTGTTCTCTGTAGTGCTAAGCTCTTCCTGAAATTGGATCATGTTTTGATTCGCCTTGAGATCGGGATAAGCTTCGGACAGGGCAAAAAGGCGGCCGAGGGCAGCGCCGAGCGCGCCCTCGGATACACCCAGTTCTTTGATCGCCGCAGCATTGGACGGATCCAGTTTGGCGGCGTCAAGGCTTGAAACAGCAGAATTGCGGGCGTTGATTACGGCTTCGAGCGTCTCGCGCTCATGTTTCATGTAGCCCTTGACGGCTTCGACGAGATTTGGAATCAGATCGTGCCGCCGGGTGAGTTGCACGTCAATTTGTGCGAAGGCGTTTTTAACGCGATTTCGCAGGTTGATAAGACTATTGTAGATGCCAATTGCAAAAAGGGCGATTGCGCCGAGCAGCGCGAGGAATATTACGAATGACGTCACAGACCACCTCCGCGGTGTGTAGTAGTGGCTGCAAGGATAAACCCTGCCTGATGCGAACACTAGTCGCAGTTCTGGTTGCAATCCTAGTAATTTCAAGACCTTCCCTCGCCGAGTGGGTTGCTGAGGCACAGCCGCACATGGGCACGGAGGTCAGCGTTTACGTCTGGCACGAAGATCTGGAAACTGCGCAGGAGGCGGTGGCCGCTGTGTTCGCAGAAGTTGCTCGCATCGACAACCTGATGAGTACCGATATTGAGGACAGTGAAATGTCCAGGATCAATCGGGAGGCGGCGAGCGGACCGGTTGAGGTCGGCGATGAACTTTTTACGCTGATTCTTCGCGCTCTGGATATTTCGTTACTGACCCGGGGCGCGTTCGACATCACTTACGACAGTGTCGGGCAGCACTACGATTTCAGGGAAGGCCGCCGGCCCGACGAAGATACGATTTTGGAAGAATTGCCGCGACTGAATTACCGGCTGGTGGAAACCGACCGGGACAATGGCACCATCCGCTTCATGCAAGAGGGTGTGCGCATCAATCTGGGTGGCATCGTCAAGGGTTACACCGTCGAGCGGGGCGTCGACGTGCTCAGGCAATATGGCGTCGCCCATGCACGGGTGACCGCCGGCGGCGATTCCCGACTGCTTGGTGACCGTCGGGGACAACCCTGGATGATCGGTGTTCAGAATCCACGGGATGAGGACCAGGTTGTTGTCACCCTGCCACTGGAGAACGAGGCAATCTCGACCTCAGGAGACTATGTGCGCTTTTTTGAGGAAGACGGCGAGCGCTATCACCACATTATTGAACCCTCCACCGGGCAACCGGCAGGCGAGGTGCGTTCGACAACGATTATTGGACCTGATGCGGTCCTGACCGATGCCTTGTCGACTTCCGTTTTTGTCATGGGGGTCGACCAGGGTCTGCGCCTGATTGCGACCCTGCCGGATTATGAGGGCATCGTCATCGATGCCGAGGGCCAGATGTTTTATTCGGATGGGCTACGACCCCCTGAATAGGCCGGAATCGCTCGCTGGGGCGTTGTTTAATCGCTCGCTGGGGCGAGCTCCTACGAATCCTTCCGACGATTCCAATCTCCCGAATAAGCAATAAATTGTTGCGTAGGAGCTCGCCCCAGCGAGCGATTCAACGACCATTTAACTTCATGCCAGAGCTACGTCCGGAGCCACTGTCCCTTTAATACCACCTTCAGTCCACAGTCTCCCGCAGCAACCTCTCTCGAATCTCGTCAATTCGCGGACGCAGCCTTGATGCGCGCCTGCCAAGACAGGGCTTGTCG
>SMVA01002865.1_pt1 | contig 22405 bp, 23 predicted proteins | sample 2456451 | NCBI WGS metagenome assembly SMVA01 (sample SAMN11095933, study PRJNA526329) | marine sediment metagenome | biome: Marine sediment; feature: Surficial sediment; material: Deep marine sediment; isolation source: Hadal surficial sediment | place: Pacific Ocean | collected 2014-05 | depth... | reverse complement strand
TTCTTCCACCACCCCGATAATCTCTGATACCATATTTCTCCTGATAGGTAAAATCTGCGTGAGAGGGTCGGAATTTTTCTGCAATATGGCTATAATCTTTACTTCTGGCGTCTTTGTTCCATATGATCAGGGTTAGTGGAGTACCAGTGGATTTGCCTTCGAATACTCCCGAAACAATTTGGAATTCATCGGGTTCACTGCGCTGTGTAGTGATCTTGGACTGACCGGGTTTTCTACGATCCAGTTGATACTGTATCCACTCTAAATTAATTGATAGGCCGGCAGGGCAGCCGTCTAAAACCACTCCAATACCCGGTCCATGAGATTCACCAAAAGTTGTGACTCTGAATAGTTTTCCAAAGGAATTACCCATGAAATTATTTTCTGAAGATAAAAATTGCTGTGAGTACTAACATAACTAAAATAAATATGTTAGCAAATATCTTCAAAAATTCGTACTGATGGAGATTTGTGAGTTTATTTTCTTGCAGATCAATGATATCATAAAAGCTCCCAAGGTCGGTGGCCAGTATGGTCTCATTTTTCTTACTCTCACCACTTACTTGAATAGAGATGTTTGATTTCAGTATTTGATACTGCTCAGAATGAGGGTTAAAATAAGTCCAGCGGAAGTATTCGCCCAGATCATAAACACCGGGTTCATTTGGTATTGCGTAATAACCGTAAGAATGACTCCCTGTAACTCTTCCATTTCGTCTGTGAATGGTTTGTTGAATACTGGGAGGATAGAAATCAAATTTGTCAGTTTCAGGCAATTTCAAACTTCCTATAGCGCTAATATTTCCTTTCCCCTGGATCTTGAAGTTATAGCTGAAACTTGCTCCGGTGTTCAACTGCTCACTGCTTATTAGCTCAACCAACTGATAGTCACCCACAGCCACTTCATCCTTCAGAGGGTGATCCGGTAGTTCCTTAATAGACACTGTTTTTGATTGGGTATAGAAAGTTTTGAAATCTTCTTGTCGCGATGGCCCAAAGAAGGAAGGGTTTTTGGCCATCTTGTACTTTACAAGTTTCAAGCCAACTGTGGGGAACTCTACCGGTTCGGTGTTCAAAGGGAAAAAAGTTGCTTGATAAATAAGGTATTTTTGGTACCGCTTATTCTTAATGGTTACCTGTTCCCTCTTAATATTCTCTATGTTGAAATTTTCTTCCCAACAATTAGAAGGTCTAATGCGTTTTAGAATATCCGTCAACTGCTTGCTCATGTTATAAAACTCCAGGTCAGCACGGTTTTGTTCAGAAACGTAAAAAGCTAAACTGGTGTTAAAGCCTTCCCCCATATAAACTTCGGATTTATCTGTAGTCAGTGCGAAGAAGGCATCGGCTTTCACGTTAATGAACTCCTCATTTTCTTTTCGGCTGCTAAACAACTCCTCCCAGGGATCATTGGCAAATGGGTCGACTTGTCTTCTGCGTTGCTTCGGAGGTCCTACTACTATGGTCGTGCCTGGTACATTGATACTTTGACCATTAACAGTAATAGTAAAAGGCGGCAGTATAAATGTGCCCTGACGTTGAGCGACATAGTTTTGAGTAAGACTTTGAGTGGACGATACCTGTCCGTTGATGAATTGTGTAGAAGTAGAGGAAGAGGTCCCTCGTTTGATCATGCCTGCAATCTCAGGGAAGCCACTCAGGTTCTTTAGCTGATTATTTTCCACTACTACGGTTATGGTGAAAGGCTGGTTGGAAGCAATTTCATCAGCTCCCACATTGACTTTAATGTTCTGACCCCACAAACCGGTGGAACATAAACAAACCAAACTAAATACTAATAATTGACCGAGGTTCGTTCTCATCTATAGAGGGTGAAAATCAGTATTCCCACTTTTCTGCAGGCTACAAAGGTAAACTAATTGACACAAGAGTTTCTAGTAGAAAATGTTAAAAATTGTGAATTTTTTTGTCTATATTTAAAGTCACCCAAAATTAAAACAGACCCATTTAATTATGCTTGAATACTTCAAAACAATCTTGGCTAAAGTAAGTTTTAGTAAGTACCTTTTTGAGAAAGAGTTGGGTAAGGCTATTAAAATCTTAGTTGAAAACGAGCTCGAAGAATTGCAACGATGGTGTTACCGTAAATTTGGACATATTTATCAAGCAATCATCCAAAAATGCTTTATGTCATCAGGTATTACACCAGCCTAATTTAACGTTAAATCTTAAAACATACCACGCCATAGGCGTGGTTTTTTATTTCTCATTGCTAACAAATCGGATATTCCTGGTGAGGCCACGGAATTTGGCGCGTATTACTGCCGATCCTTTGAATAATTTCTTATAAGATTCCTCCGTCAACTCTTTCCATTTTTCCTGATTCATTTCCAATAGATCATCAACCGGGGAAAATTCATGTTCCTGGTGGGGATTTGAGAATCTATTCCAGGGGCATACGTCCTGACAAATGTCACAGCCGAAGATCCAGTTTTTAAATTTTCCTTTCACGGTGTCAGGTATTTCATCTTTTAATTCAATAGTGAAGTAAGAAATACATTTGGATCCGTCGATTTGGTAAGGGGTTATGGCATCGGTTGGACAGCTATCAATACAACGGGTACAGGTTCCACAATAATCAGGGATAGGTCCATCGGGGTTCAGTTCAAGGTCCGTAATGAGTTCTGCGATAAAAAAGAAGCTGCCACCCCGTTTAGTAAGCAGTAAGCTGTTTTTCCCAATCCAGCCAACCCCGCTACGCTGGGCCCAGGCCCTTTCCATTACCGGCGCCGAATCTACAAATGCCCTCCCATGAATATCACCCAGAACAGCCTTCATTTTTTTTATTAAGGTGCGCATCTTACTTTTTATTACATAATGATAGTCCTGGCCATAGGCATACTTGGCAATATGAAAGTTATGGTCTTTTGGTAACTCTTTGGGTGGGTAGTGATTGTACAAAAGAGTAATTACTGACTTTGCATTGGGAACCAAAAGGGTGGGGTCAAGTCTCTTATCAAAATACCGTTCCATGTAACTCATTTTCCCCTGTTTGCCGGTTTTTAGCCATTGTTCTAGGGGAGCGGCATGTTCTTCAAGGAATTCAGCCTTAGAAATACCACAAAAATCAAAACCGGCTTCCTGTGCTAGTTTTTTGACCACTAAAGATTGATTTTCTAAACCTGAAGCTGAGACGTTCATGAAATTACATGTATTGGCATTTCGCTATTAAATATAGATATCCTTTTCTGAAGAATTAAAATGTTTTATACTTGTAGTGAAATGTCTATAGTACCAACATATAGCCCAGCATTCGCTTTCTCGAAGCCCTGTCTATGGGATCACCATTTTCATCATTGCTGTTAGGTAACTATAATTATAGATATTCAAAATTACTCCTTAGACCTTTAATAAAATCATTGTGAATACTTTAAAACTGGCTGTCCAGAAATCTGGGAGACTCAGTGATTCTTCTTTAAAACTTATAAAAGAGTGTGGAATCACTTTTCCTACCCGAATTGCAAGTCTGAAAGCCCAGGCTTTTAATTTTCCCGTTGAATTCCTGTACCTAAGGGATGATGATATCCCCGGCTATGTTTCAGATCAAGTTGCTGATGTGGGAATCGTAGGTGAAAATGTGTTGTTGGAAAAAACAGATGATCTGGAAGTAGTTAAGAAATTGGGATTCTCCAAATGCCGTCTTTCCATTGCTGTTCCCAGGGAATTCGATTATCAAAACATCCAAAGTTTGGAGGGACTGAATATTGCGACCTCTTACCCTAAGATTTTGTCGTCGTTTCTAAATAAGCATGGGGTTTCGGTGGACATACATGAAATTTCCGGCAGCGTAGAGATAGCTCCCAGTATAGGACTGGCAGAAGCGGTGTGTGATATTGTAAGCACAGGCAGTACCTTGTTGAGTAACGGATTGACCGAAGTTGAAATTATCCTAAAGTCTGAGGCGGTGTTAGTTGCCCGTCCTGACCTCACAGGCTCCCAGCGTAAGATATTAGACCAGTTGCTCTTTCGAATAAATGCAGTGCAGGCTGCCAACAGCAACAAATACATATTGTTGAATGCCCCGAATGAGGCCATTCAAAAAATTATCGAGCTATTGCCAGGTATGCGTAGTCCTACGGTGCTACCTTTGGCCCAGGAAGGGTGGAGTTCGTTACATTCCGTGGTTAATGAAGATGATTTTTGGGAAGTGATAGAAAACCTCAGGGAAGCGGGAGCTGAAGGTATTTTGGTGATTCCGATTGAAAAGATGGTGCTTTAGCTATGCAGGTAATTAGCAATCCTATAAGAAGTTCCTGGGACTCATTAATTGGGAGACCCATAGAGACCGATATTGAATTGGAAGCGGTTGTTCAGGATATTATTTATGATGTCCTTGACCAAGGCGACCAAGCGCTTATTGACTATACGGAAAAACTTGATGGCGTAAGTGGATTGTCCTTAACTTTCCCGATTCCGCGGCATGAACCGACCATTTCAGGCGAACTAAAAAAGGCCATTCGAACAGCTTTTCAAAATATACAGACATTCCACCAAAGTCAAAAAGAGGAGACCACTTGGATTGAGACCATGCCTGGGGTCAAATGTTGTAGAAAATCCACTCCTATAGAAAGTGTTGGATTATATATACCAGGTGGCTCTGCACCGTTGTTTTCGACCCTGCTGATGCTGGCCATTCCTGCCCGGTTGGCGGGTTGTCAGGAGCTGGTAGTGTGTACCCCGCCTCAGGCTGACGGCAGCATCCATCCTGCTGTCATTTATATAGCTCAATTATTGGAGATAGAGAAAATATACCCGGTTGGAGGTGCCCAGGCCATTGCTGCTATGGCCTACGGTACTGAAACTGTGCCTAAAGTATATAAAATCCTGGGGCCGGGAAACAGGTATGTGACCATGGCCAAAAAGCTGGTAAGCACTATGGTAGCGATCGATTTCCCGGCAGGGCCCTCTGAGGTAGCTATTCTGGCAGATGATCGGGCAAATCCTGAGTTTATTGCTGCCGATCTGTTATCACAGGCGGAGCATGGCCCTGACAGCCAGGTAATATTGGCTACTGATTCACCCGAACTGATCAAAAAGGTAAACGCTTCACTTATTGATCAACTTAAGATTCTTCCCAGGAAAGAAATTGCTCGAGAAGCGCTGGATCAAAGTAAATTTCTGGTTTTTGAGGAGCTCAATACGGCTATGGATTTTTTAAACACATACGCACCGGAACATCTTATTTTAAACCTAGAAAACGCCCATCATTGGGCGGACAAGGTGATTAATGCCGGTTCGGTGTTTCTAGGGGCATTTACTCCGGAATCAGCCGGTGATTATGCTTCTGGCACTAACCATACTTTACCGACCAATGGAAATGCCAGGATGTATGCCGGTGTCTCATTGGACACATTTCTTAAGAAGATCACTTTTCAGGAAATTACCCGTGAAGGACTGAACAGCATCGGAGACACCGTTGAGGTTATGGCAGCAGCAGAAGGAATGGAGGCCCACAAAAGGGCAGTCTCCATTCGACGTAAAACCACAAATGCATAGTCATGATAGCTATTGACCAGTTAGTACGCGATAACATTAAGACCTTGCAACCATATACTTCAGCCAGAGAGCAGTTTATGGACTATGGACTTACCCTGCTGGATGCAAATGAAAACGCCTGGGGTTCTATAGGTATGGTTGATAATAACCAGATGCTCAACAGATATCCCGACCCCTATCAAAGGGCCATTAAAAAACAACTCGCAGAGATGAAGGACCATCCTGAAGACTGTATTTTTTTAGGAAACGGAAGTGATGAGATCATTGATCTATTGATAAGAATTTTTTGTGAACCGGGCAAAGACGAAATTGTGACAACTGTTCCAACCTATGGTATGTACAGGGTGTCTGCTGCTATCAATAACGTTGTGGTAAAAGAGGTTCCGTTGTCCGGGTTATTTGAGCTTAATGCTACTGAAGTGATTAAGGCAGTGAGCACACATACAAAGATCATCTTTCTTTGTTCGCCTAACAACCCAACCGGAAACCTGTTGGAAAAATCCCAGGTACAAACACTATTGGACCGGTTTAATGGCATTCTGGTCATAGATGAGGCATATATCGACTTTACCAATGACCCTGGATTTGTTAAGCAGTGTATGGAGCACCCTAACCTGGTAGTTATGCAGACATTTTCAAAGGCTTGGGGGCTCGCCGGTATCCGCTTGGGTGTAGGTTATACCTCCAACGAGATAATGCATTATCTCAACAGGGTTAAGCTACCATATAATGTAAATCAACTCACACAAAAGTTGGCACTTGCCGCCATGGAAGATGCCCATGAGATCAAAATGATTGTGGCCAAGGTACAAAACGGTCGAGAATGGCTGAAAAAAGAGTTATCCCAGTTAAAAAGTGTAGAGCAGGTATATCCCTCTGACGCCAATTTCCTGTTGGTAAAAATGAAACAATCAACGGTTACTTTCAATGCCTTAATCGATCAGCAGGTAGTGGTCCGGGACCGCAGCAGGGTACAACTTTGTGAAGGCTGCTTAAGGATTACTGTAGGTACCGAGGAAGAAAATCAGAGATTACTTGACGTTCTTAAAACAATTGAATTATGAAAAAGGCTTTATTCATAGATAGGGATGGCACCATCATACAGGAACCGCAGGATGAACAGGTTGATTCATTAGAAAAACTCTCATTTCTGCCGGGTGCATTAGTAGCCTTACACAATATTTCCAAGAGACTATCGTATGAGTTGATCATGGTAACCAATCAGGATGGTCTGGGTACTTCTTCTTTTCCTGAAGACCAGTTTTGGCCTGCGCATAACAAGATGCTGGAGACGCTGGAAGGTGTAGGCGCCCATTTTAGCAACATTCATATTGATCGTACTTTTGAGTCCGATGGAGCGGATACCAGAAAACCGGGAACCGCAATGTTTACCGCATACCTTGATGGGTCCTATGACCTGGCTCACTCATTTGTTATCGGGGACCGCCCTTCTGATCTTCAACTGGCCAAAAATCTGGGTACTAAAGCTATATTTATTGGTGATAATACCCAAGATGCGGTGTTGTGCACCACCGACTGGAGCAAAATATGCACTTTTCTAATGGGCGTCGATCGACAGGTACAGGTAAAAAGAAAGACTAATGAAACCGAAATATCCATAGACCTATGTTTGAATGGACAGGGGTTGTCCAAAAATCAAACGGGTATTGGTTTTTTTGATCATATGCTGGATCAATTGGCAAAACATGGTCAGATGGATCTCAACGTTACCGTCAAAGGTGACCTTGAAGTTGACGAACACCATACCATTGAAGACACTGCTCTGGCTTTGGGAGCGGCTTTCTCCGGGGCTTTAGGTGATAAAAGGGGTATTGAAAGGTATGGATATTGTCTTCCGATGGATGACTGCCTGGCCCAGGTAGCCATTGATTTCGGAGGTCGAAACTGGTTGGAGTGGGATGCGGAATTCAAAAGAGAGATGGTGGGTGGAATGCCCACGGAAATGTTCTTCCATTTTTTTAAAAGTTTCACAGACACTGCGAAATGTAATCTTAATATCAGGGCCGAAGGGAAAAATGAACACCATAAAATTGAGGCCATTTTCAAGGCTTTTGCCAGGTCCATAAAGATGGCTGTTCAACAGGATCTTCTTAACAATGAATTGCCCAGCACAAAAGGGGTTTTATAAATGAAAGTTGCAGTTGTAAAATACAATGCCGGGAATGTTCAATCCGTAATTTACGCACTTCAGCGATTGGGAGTAGAACCACTGCATACTGATGATCATCAGGAGATCAGGTCAGCAGATAAGGTAATTTTTCCAGGACAAGGAGAGGCAAAGAGCGCCATGTCCTATTTACAGGCAAAGGGTCTGGACAAAGTGCTCACATCACTTCATCAACCTTTTCTGGGAATCTGTATTGGTTTGCAACTTATGTGCCGTTATAGCGAAGAAGGCAATACCGGCTGTTTGGGTATTTTTGACCTTCAGGTAAGAAAGTTTCAAGGTGAAAAGGGGAAGTATAAAGTGCCTCATATGGGGTGGAATGGTCTAAGGACTAACGGAAACCCCCTATTCTCAGGGCTTACAACCCCTTATCTGTATTATGTGCATAGTTATTACGCTGAACTTGGACCAGATACAATCGGGACCACAGATTATATTGTCCCGTTTAGCGGGGCCTTACATAAGGACAACTACTATGCAGTACAAGCCCACCCCGAGAAAAGCAGTGAAGCCGGTCAGACCATTCTCGCTAACTTTTTAAAAATATAATATGGACATAATACCGGCTATAGATATCATCGACGGAAAATGTGTACGACTGTCAAAGGGTGATTTTAAGCGAAAAACCGTATACCGGGACAGCCCAATGGAAATGGCCCGGGAGTTACAGGATGCCGGGATAAAGAGATTGCACTTGGTGGACCTTGATGGGGCAAAAGCCAAAAAAGTAATTAACCTGAAAGTATTAAGGGACATATCCAGAAAAACCAACCTGGAGGTAGATTTTGGTGGGGGAGTTCAATCCAGGGAAGATCTGTTAAAGGTATTTGAAGCGGGCGCAAAACAGGTGACAGGAGGGAGTATTGCGGTAAATAACACGGACCTTTTTGAAGGTTGGTTAAATGAGTTCGGATCTGAGAAGATCATTCTGGGCGCGGATGTTGCTAATGGGAAAATAGCAATTAGCGGCTGGCAGGAGCAATCAAACTGGGCCATAGAGGACTTTTTGGATTACTATCTCCGGAAAGGTGTCCGCCAGGTTATTTGTACCGATGTGAGTAAGGACGGGCTATTGCAAGGGCCGGCGGTTGGTTTGTACAAAAAGCTGGTAAAAGCATACCCGCAACTATCAATAATTGCTAGTGGAGGAGTGGGTGTCCTACAGGACTTAATAGATCTGAAGTCCACCGGAGTGGCAGGTGCTATTGTGGGGAAAGCCATTTATGAAGGAAGAATTACCTTAAAGGAACTATCTGAATTTTAGAAATGCTAACCAAAAGGATTATTCCATGTCTTGATATCAAGGACGGCCGCACGGTAAAGGGAGTTAATTTTGTGTCACTGATTGATGCCGGTGATCCAGTGGAACAGGCAGCATTTTACTCCAGTGCAGGTGCAGATGAACTGGTGTTTTTAGACATTACTGCCACCATCGAGAACCGGAAAACCTTGCTAGAGCTGGTAAGGAAAGTGGCCAGCAAGATCAATATTCCCTTCACTGTGGGGGGCGGTATTTCACAAGTAGAGCATGTATCGGACTTGCTTAATGCGGGAGCAGATAAAGTATCTGTGAATTCAGCAGCAGTAGGTCAACCTCAACTAATAAACCAATTAGCAGCCGCATTTGGCAGTCAGTGCATTGTGGTAGCTATTGATTCCAGGAGTCAGGATGGGAAGAACATGGTACATACCCACGGTGGCAGCAGACCCACTACCTTGGAAACACTCAGCTGGGCAATAGAAGTTGAAGAAAGAGGTGCGGGTGAGATATTGCTTACTTCAATGGACCATGATGGTACCAAAAACGGCTTTGCAATTGAGCTGACCTGCCAATTGTCCACTGAGCTGACCATTCCGGTAATTGCTTCAGGTGGAGGGGGAGCGGTAAGTCATTTTATTGAAGTGTTTACCAGCGGAAAGGCTGATGCAGCCTTAGCGGCAAGTATCTTCCACTTTAACGAAGTGGATATTATGGATTTAAAAGAAAGATTGCAGGCAGTAGATATACCCATGCGAATATGAACAAGGAACTGAACTTTGATAAAAGTAACGGTCTGATACCAGCGGTGATACAAGACAGCAAAACCAACCAGGTATTGATGTTAGGATATATGGACCGCCTGGCGCTGGAGGAAACCAGGAAGTCCGGAAAGGTAACATTCTACAGTCGTTCCAAGCAGCGATTGTGGACCAAAGGAGAGACTTCAGGAAATTTTCTGGAATTAGACTCCATACACGCAGATTGTGATGGGGACACTTTACTGATCAGCGTTCGTCCGCAAGGTCCAACCTGTCATTTGGGTACGGACACTTGTTTCGGATCTGATAATAGGGAAAATGGCATCCAGTTTTTGCAGGAGTTGCAAAAGATCATTAAAAACCGAAAAGAGACCGCTCCGGAGGGCTCCTATACCGCTTCTCTTTTTGCTGCAGGGATTAACAAAATAGCCCAAAAAGTTGGTGAAGAGGCGGTAGAAGTAGTAATTGAAGCCAAGGAATCAGATACGCTGAATTTGAAAGAAGAGGCGGCAGATTTGTTGTTTCATTTAATGGTATTATTAGAGCATAAAGAAGTATCGCTTGATGAGGTTGTGGATGTGCTCAGAGAAAGACATGGCGCAGCAGGCAAATAACAAATGACCAGTACAGGCACCAGATTGGTGTTTTATTCAAATAGAGTTCCTGTCTTTCCCGGCGGTACAATGCCTAAATGTTTATATGCTAGTTCGGTGGCCTCCCGGCCTCGAGCGGTCCTTTTGATATATCCTTCCTTTATCAAATAAGGTTCATAGACTTCCTCTATGGTATCGGCCTCTTCGCTACAGGCGGTAGCAATGGTACTGATGCCTACCGGTCCTCCCTGGAATTTCTCAATGATGGTGCTTAATATCCTATTGTCCATTTCATCCAGTCCGTTATCATCCACTTCCAGTGCTGTTAGCGCTATGTCCGTGATCTTCTGAGTAATTTGTCCCTCTCCCTTAATTTGAGCAAAATCCCTGGTACGTCGCAACAAATTGTTGGCAACCCGGGGCGTACCCCTGCTTCGTCTGGCTAATTCAAAGGCTGCATCATCTTCGATAGGAGTTTCCAGAATGGCAGCAGATCTTTTTACAATTCCACACAGTATTTTGGCATCGTAATACTCCAGTCGGGCATTAATCCCAAACCTTGCCCGTAAAGGGGCTGTTAACAGCCCTGCCCTGGTGGTTGCTCCGATCAAAGTAAATGGATTTAAGGTAATTTGAATAGATCGTGCACTGGGACCGGAATCGAGCATTATGTCAATTTTATAATCCTCCATGGCCGCATACAGATATTCTTCAACCACTGGATTTAGCCGGTGGATCTCATCAATAAACAGAACATCGCGCTCCTCCAGGTTGGTCAATAGCCCTGCCAGGTCACCCGGTTTGTCAAGCACCGGCCCGGAAGAAACTTTTATGTTTGAATTCAGTTCCCGGGCTACAATGTAAGCCAGCGTGGTTTTGCCTAGCCCAGGTGGACCGTGTAAGAGGACATGGTCCAGCGGTTCCGCCCTTTGTTGAGCGGCCTGAACAAAAATCTTTATGTTTTCAACGATCTTCTTCTGACCGGCAAATTCACCAAAATTTAGTGGTCGAAGGGCTTTTTCAAATTCTTTTTCAGCCGGACTTAATTCAGAGGGGTCCCCACTGAGATAATCTTCTCGCATATTCAAAATTCTCGTGTTAAGTTAAACAACATAACATCAATTAGGAATTAGAAATGAGAAATTATGAATTTCAGTGCTTGGGTTAACGCAAAGTGCATTGCCAGGATATAATTGACCGTGCTTAAACCCTCGTAATTCGTAATGCTTTTGTCTAATACCAATACTTCTTTAACTTTGGCTATTGATCTTTTGCCTTCCCGCATCAGGAATGACTGAATCCCAAAAGAAAAATATCCTCTACTCATTTGCACTAATATTAGCCATGGTGTTGGTGTGGTGGTTACGGGAACCGAAGAATGACCAGCAGGATTGGGAGAAAGTGGAGTTGACCGGCGCTACCATGGGCACCAACTACCAGGTCAAGTACCTTACTTATAAACCAATTAGTTATCAATCGTCCATAGATTCTTTGTTGGAAGGCTTTAATCTATGCCTTTCTACCTATATACCGGATTCTGAGATCAGTCGATTTAACAAGGGAACATTACATAAATTTGAGAGACCTTACTTTCACAAAATGTTGACTCAAAGTCAATTGATCCATCAAAGAACTAATGGTGCGTTTGACCCAACAGTTATGCCCTTGGTTACAGCCTGGGGCTTTGGACCTGAAGAAGGTCAGATGCCAGACCAGGATGAAGTAGACTACCTGTTGACCAAAGTTGGTTTTGAAAAAATATTTTATGATGAACATGCGGTTTGTAAATTGGAACCCAACACCCAACTTGATTTTAGTGCCATTGCCAAAGGGTATGCGGTAGATCTGGTGATGCAATTTCTAAAGGAACAGGACCTGAGAAACATCTTTGTGGAAATAGGAGGTGAAATAGCAGCCACTGGTGTCAATGAAAGAAAGAAGCCTTGGGCGGTGTTTATAGAAAAGCCAGAGGACCATCAACGTTCGGTACAGGCCATAGTTTCTTTAGATAATGTCGCAATAGCTACTTCCGGTAACTATCGAAATTTCTACATAAAGGATGGCAGGAAATATGCCCATACGATCAGCCCCTATACCGGATATCCAGTCCAGCACAATCTGCTTAGTGTATCGGTATTTGCCGAAGACTGCGCTACCGCCGATGGTTACGCCACGGCATTTATGGTGCTTGGACTCCAAGAGTCTCTGGATATTGTAAATGCACAAGACGGGTTGGAGGCATATTTTATTTACAATGATGAGGATGGTCAGCTTTTGACAAAAACTACATCTGGGGTCAAAGACATAATTATTGAATGAACAGAGAGAAATCAAAAGCAATTTCAAAAGAATGGTTTGGGTCCTGGTTTGATTCTCCCTACTACCACATCTTGTATGAACATCGCGATCAACAAGAGGCACGGACTTTTATTGACAACCTGAATTATTTTTTCAACTTCAAGAAGAGTGATTATATTTTGGACATTGCCTGTGGAAAGGGACGTCATGCCATTTATTTAAACAGTAGGGGGCTGGATGTGGTAGGGATAGATTTGTCTCCTCAAAACATTGCTCATGCAAAAGCTTACGAGAACAATAAATTGCATTTTTATGTCCATGATATGCGTCAGGTATTTAAACGTGAGACTTTTGATTATGCCCTCAACTTGTTTACCAGTTTTGGCTATTTTGACACAGAGGTTGAAAACGAACAGGCCATTTGTGCGGCGGCGACTGCTCTGAAGAACAGGGGTCAGTTGGTGATCGATTTCCTAAATCCCTATACCGTGATCGATCGATTGGTGCCATCTGAGCGTAAAACATTGCAGGGAATAGATTTCGAGATCAACCGGAAGTACGCTCAAGGATTTCTCATAAAAGAGATAAAGTTTACCGATCAGGGTAAGGACTACTTATTTTACGAAAAAGTAAAAGCCATACGTAAGATTGAGTTTATGAGGTATTTTATTAAGGCAGGGTTGAAATTAAAAGCCAATTTCGGTGATTACGAACTTAATCCCTATCATTGGCAAACTTCAGAAAGGATGATCTTTGTTCTAGAGAAAGCACTGTAGCCGATCCATGATTTTACCAGTAATATTACTCATTGTCCTCACCCTTATTGCAGGGTTGGCACCGTTACGCATAAGAAAGAATAATTCAAAGATATTTCACCTTGCTCTGGTGTTTTCCGGAGCTTATCTTTTGGGTATAACCATTGCTCATTTGATGCCGGAACTTTTCTCCGGGCCCCTTGGACATCAAGAGGTGGCATTATGGGTGATCATTGGATATTTCATGCAACTTCTTTTGAATTATTTCACCAGTGGAGTAGAGCATGGTCATCTACACATGGCTGATGATGACCATGTTCATGGGTCTTTGACTATGGTGACCCTGCTGGCAGCTATGGGTATTCATGCTTTATTAGAAGGGATCTTATTAAGTCATTCAACTTATGTTGACACACATCAGCACAACGGAGGGCTGTTGACCGGTATTATACTGCATAAAATGCCCGCGGCATTCGCATTAATGTCTCTTATCAGGTGCAATTACCACAGTTGGGGATGGCCGGTATTTTTAATGAGTTTATTTTCGATTATGACACCCTTGGGCATCTTTCTCGGTGAGTACCTGTCTCAGGTGGATTGGGTACAATCTTCCTGGCTCACCATTTTATTCGCGCTGGTAACTGGAAATTTTTTACATATCAGTACTACAATTTTTTTAGAAAATAGTCCGGGACACAAGCTCACCGGAGCCAAGTTGTTGGTGATTTTTGCCGGTACTGCACTGGCGCTGGTGACGGAATTTTTAGGCTAATTGGATCTTTATTTTTTTTCCCTGTTAAAATTTATACCTTAGTTGGCTTAAAAAAATGACCCATGGCGGATTCAAATACAAAGTATTGGCAAAAGAACAAGCGGTATCTCCTGATTTTATTGGTGGTGTGGTTTTTTGTTTCGTACGGATGCGGTATTTTATTTGTGCCTTTCCTAGATCAATTTAGAGTTGGCGGGTTCAAGCTGGGGTTCTGGTTTGCCCAACAAGGGTCTATTTATGCATTTGTAGCTATAATTTTTGTGTATGTCTACTTGATGAACAAGCTGGATAAGTCCCACGCAGAAGAAGATACACCCTAAACCTATGGACATACAAACCTGGACCTACCTAATCGTAGGAATCACTTTTCTAATCTATATTGGTATTGCAATCTGGTCCAGGGCCGGCACCACCGGAGAGTTTTATGTGGCCGGAGGAAGTGTGCATCCCTTGGCCAACGGTATGGCCACCGCAGCAGACTGGATGTCAGCAGCTTCTTTTATAAGCATGGCAGGCCTTATCTCCTTTATGGGCTATGATGGGGCAGTTTACCTGATGGGATGGACAGGAGGCTATGTTTTACTGGCCCTGCTGCTGGCCCCTTATCTGAGAAAATTTGGAAAGTTTACTGTTCCGGACTTTATAGGTGATCGCTACTACTCCAATGTAGCGAGAACGGTTGCGGTTATCTGCGCTCTTTTTGTATCATTCACTTATGTGAGTGGTCAAATGAGAGGGGTAGGGGTGGTATTCTCCAGATTTCTTGAAGTGGAGATTAACGTTGGTATTTTCATTGGAATGGGAATCGTGTTCTTCTATGCGGTTTTGGGGGGCATGAAGGGAATAACCTATACCCAGGTAGCACAATACTGTGTGCTAATATTTGCTTTTATGGTACCGGTGTTTTTTATATCTATTCAATTAACCGGGCAATGGTTGCCGCAACTTGGCTTTGGTTCTCAACTTACTGAATCTGGCACATACCTTTTGGACCATCTGGATGGTCTGCACCGGGAATTAGGATTCACTGCTTATACAGATGGCAGCAAAAGTATGCAGGATGTATTTTTTATTACTGCCGCCCTGATGATTGGAACAGCCGGCCTTCCACACGTAATTGTTAGATTTTTCACCGTCCCCGGAGTGAAAGAAGCCCGATTGTCAGCAGGATATGCACTGGTATTCATAGCTATACTATATACCACTGCTCCGGCTTTGGCTGCTTTTGCCAGAGCCAATCTCATTGAAACCGTCAGCGGGAAATCTTATGAAAACATGCCGGAGTGGTTTACCAAGTGGGAGGTCACAGGACTGATTCAATTCGATGATAAAAACCAGGATGGCAAGATACAATATGTGGCGGATGCCGAGAAAAATGAACTCTTCATTGACCGGGACATTATGGTCCTGGCCAATCCGGAGATAGCTCAATTGCCAAACTGGGTGATCGCTTTGGTGGCAGCTGGTGGTCTGGCGGCTGCATTGAGTACTGCCGCGGGGCTATTGCTGGTAATCTCATCATCAGTTTCACATGACCTGATCAAAAAGCAAATAAATCCGAAAATTAGTGAAAAGGGGGAATTGTTGGCGGCCCGTATTTCTGCGGCATTTGCAGTTATGGTAGCCGGATACTTTGGGGTCAATCCGCCCGATTTTGTTGCTGCAGTGGTGGCATTGGCATTTGGTTTGGCAGCGGCGTCATTCTTTCCTGCCATAGTTTTAGGTATATTCTACTCAAGAATGAATAAAGAAGGGGCCATCACGGGTATGATCGTGGGGTTGGGCAGTATGACACTCTATATACTGAAGTTCAAGTTCGGTTACTTGGGCGGCGGGGGTGAGGAAGATTGGTGGTTTGGGATAAGCCCGGAAGGTTTCGGCACTATTGCTATGCTCATCAACTTCACAACAGCAATGGTGGTGTCCAGATTTACGCCTCCTCCACCGCCACATATAAAAGCTATGGTTGCGAGTATTCGCAAACCTTAGTGCTTGAGCTAGATTACTAAAATTCATATCTTACCGGTCACGATTACCTTACTCTGATGGAAATACGATCATTCGAACAATATCACCAGGCTTACCACAAAAGTGTACAGGACCCGGAAAATTTCTGGGGCGCCGTGGCAAAGGATTTCTTATGGCACAAAGAACCAGAATCGATTCTTGAATGGGATTTCACGAAGGCCCAGGTCCGTTGGTTTGAGGATGGTAAACTAAACATTACTGAGAATTGCCTGGACAGGCACCTCAGTGCGAAGGGAGATCAAACAGCAATCATCTGGGAACCTAATGATCCCGGCGAAGAGGCGTTGCACATAACTTATAAAGAACTTTTTGAGCAGGTCTGCCGATTTGCTAATGTGCTAAAGAAAAACGGTTTGGAGAAGGGAGACAGGGCCTGTATCTATATGCCAATGGTGCCTGAATTGGCAGTTGCGGTGTTGGCTTGCGCCCGCATCGGTGTGGTTCATTCAGTAGTATTTGCCGGCTTTTCCTCCAGCGCTTTGGCAGACCGTATTAATGATTCCCAGTGTAAAGTGGTGATCACCTCCGACGGCTCATTTAGAGGCTCCAAAGTGATAGATCTAAAGTCCATCGTGGATGAGGGATTGAAGAGTTGTTCCTCGGTTTACAAAGTTATTGTGCTGCAGCGTACCAAGGCTGAGGTACATATGGAGCCGGGAAGGGATGTTTGGTGGCATGATGAGATTTCTCAGGTGGACATCAACTGCGAAGCTACGGTTATGGACGCGGAGGATATGCTGTTTATCCTTTACACCTCAGGTTCTACCGGCAAACCAAAAGGTATGGTGCACACCTGTGGGGGATATATGGTATTTACTACTTATACCTTTAACACCGTCTTTCAATACCAACCCGGCGAGGTATATTGGTGTACCGCCGATATCGGATGGGTTACCGGACACTCCTATATCGTTTATGGACCCTTGGCTGCAGGAGGTACCACGGTAATGTTTGAAGGTGTGCCATCCTATCCGGATATGGGACGATTTTGGGAAGTGGTAGCCAAACATAAGGTAAATATATTCTATACTGCGCCTACCGCTATCCGGTCCCTGGAAAAAGCAGACCTCAGTTATGTAGAACGTCATGATCTAAGTTCCCTAAGAGTATTGGGTACTGTGGGAGAGCCCATTAATGAAGAGGCCTGGCACTGGTACAACAAGAATATTGGAAACAACAATTGTCCTATCGTAGATACCTGGTGGCAAACTGAAACCGGAGGTATTATGATTTCTCCTATTGCCGGTATTACTCCCCTGAAGCCGGCATATGCCACTTTGCCTTTGCCTGGCGTTCAGCCGGTGTTGATGGATGAAAATGGGAACATCATTAATGACAATCAAGTGGAAGGACGACTGTGTATTGGTTTTCCGTGGCCATCGATGGCTCGTACGATATATGGAAACCACCAGCGCTATAAGGAAACCTATTTCTCTGCCTACGAAGGATATTATTTCACAGGTGATGGATGCAAAAGAGATGAAGATGGATACTACCGGATCACCGGCAGGGTAGACGATGTGATCATTGTTTCCGGGCACAATCTGGGAACTGCAGAAATTGAAAGCGCCATTGACGAACACCATAACGTAGTAGAGACAGCTGTAGTAGGCTTTCCACATGATGTCAAAGGCTATGCAGTTTATGCCTATGTGATCACCAAGGAACCGGTGATGGAGGAATCTCAGTTGCGGTCCGAGATTTTGTCACTGGTATCTGAGACTATTGGGCCTATTGCCAAACCTGATAAAATTCAGTTCGTGCCTGGGCTGCCCAAAACCCGCTCAGGAAAAATTATGCGTCGTATCCTGCGAAAAATCGCCTCTGGTGAAAACGATAACCTGGGAGATGTGTCTACTTTGTTGGACCCTTCGGTGGTAGAGCGTATTATGGAGGGGGTGCTGTAGTTATGGGTTATGAATTTTAAGTTATAAGTTTGAGCATGCCTGAATATAGTTGCCCTTTTTCTGGTTAGTAATTTATTTCATTTACTGGTTTATCAATGCCTTGGTATGGTTGGATTTTACTATGGACAATATTCTTTTCTCCTAACGATTTAACATTGTCATAAAACGATCATGGGATATATTTCCCCCAAATCCTTGTATTGTTATATTATTTATTGTTATATTTAAGTTTGAATCTAAATAAATATGAGCCGACTAATTGTAATCACTCTAGTGTTGTTCGTATTCAGCGCCTGTGCTCCTTACCGTCCAGCTTGTAAGACTAAGGCTGGTAAGCAGAAACTTGAATACTATAATTCCATACAATATCAGAAATCTACCAAAAAGTACACAAAGAATAAAAGCAGCCGAAAACGGGTGGCCTCCTACTAACCAGCTGCACTCAACATCACCCGGACTTGGATACAGTCCCACTGCATAACCACAAACACTTCTGATTCTGACTACTCAACACTTCCCCCTTGTTTGAAGTTGGATGTTTCCAGTTATAACCATTTCAAGAAATGATAGAAGATTTCCAATCATAATGAATTTAAATAAATAGAGAAAAAGTACACGAGTGCCAATTGTACAAAATGAGGCTGAATAGAGTGGCTACCATCAGTGGTTTCAGGGTATTAACAGAAAAATAACTACTGCTATGAAAACAGCTCAGCAAATCTTAGCATACCTTTTAATACCTTTCGCTTTTGGCCTATTCAGTTGTGTGGAGGAAATGCCCGGCATTTCAGGGAGAAACTATGTTTACGAATTAAAAGCCACCCCGGATCAAGGGATCTATGGCCAGATGAAGATCCGGGAAAGAAACGATGGCACTACTCAATTGGAACTGGTGTTGAACGGGGTTAACGTTGATGGCTCTTACCCAGCTTACATTCATTTTAATAATGCGTTGGAAGGAGGCGGAATTGCCATTACACTCACTCCTGTGGATGGACATTCCCGTAATAGTGTAACCGAGATAAGTACATTGGATTCAGGAACTCCAATTACCTTCGAGGAGTTGCATAGGTTTGACGGTCACTTGAATATTCAACTGGACAATGACAGGGGAATAATAGCGGCTCAGGCAGATATTGGGAAAAATGCGCTTACCGGCCGTTTCCAGCAGTTTACCCTGCATGAAGGTGATGTGCAAGGCGTAAGTGGAATCTTTACTATAGAGGAACGTGAAAGTACTTTTTCGCTGATTACCATTAATATTGACGGAAGTATTCCCGGGAAGCTACATCCGGTGACGCTTAATTTTGGTTCAATGTTTCACAAATCCGGGCGCGCAGTGATACTGAATCCAGTTGAGGGAACCACTGGAATAGGACAAACCCATCTGGAGCATTTGGATGGCGACCTGGTAGCCCCCTATGAGGCATTGGTTAATTTTCAAGGATTTATCCGGGTTCATTTGGGTACCGGCGTTGAAATGAATACCATCCTCGCCGAAGGAAATATTGCCTTCGTAGAAAATTAATTAAAAAATCCACCTTTTTTGGGCCCCTTTTGGGGCCTTTTTTTTGTCAAAAATCGGGAAAACCCTAGCTTAGTCCACAGATCAGCTGTCCAAATTGATAATATTATGGATCTAAGAAGTGATACAGTGACCAAACCATCTCCAGAAATGCTGGAAGCTATGATTCAAGCGGAAGTTGGAGATGACGTCTTTGATGAAGATCCTTCTGTAAAGGCCCTTGAAGCCAAAGTGGCCACTATGTTCGGAAAAGAAGCAGCACTGTTTTGCCCTTCAGGAACCATGACCAACCAAATTGCTGTCCGTATAAATACCGCTCCCCAGGACCAGGTGATCTGTGACCGGCGATCTCATATATACAACTATGAGGGAGGGGGGCTGGCTTTTAATTCACTGGTTTCAGTAAGGCTGGTGGACGGGGACAGGGGGCGAATTACCCCCCAGGATGTAGAGGACAACATAAATCCGGATAACATACATTTCCCGGTCACTAAATTAGTAGTGTTGGAGAACACAGTTAACAAAGGTGGCGGCAGTTATTATGACTTATTGCAGGTAGCTGGAATAAATGAAGTTGCTGCACGAAATAAGCTTAAAATGCACCTGGATGGGGCCAGACTATTTAACGCCCTGGTAGAAACCGAAGAAAGCCCTGCCGATTGGGGTATTTATTTTGACACCATATCCATATGTCTGTCCAAGGGTTTGGGCGCTCCGGTAGGGTCAGTTTTATGTGGTAACCTTGAGGCAATGTCAATGGCCAAGAGGGTTCGAAAGGTACTTGGAGGAGGGATGCGGCAGGCAGGGTATTTGGCGGCTGCCGGACTATATGCGCTCGAACATCATGTAAATGCCCTGGCCGATGACAATCGTAGGGCGAGAACCCTGGGTGATATTGTCAGAAATCAGCCATTTGTCAAAAGTGTGCATCCGGTGGACACCAATATTGTGATTTTTGAATTGGAAGATAGTATATCTCCGAATCGGTTGCTAGAGAAACTCAGTGCTAAGGATGTACGTGCACTACCTTTTGGCGGTCAGGAGGTAAGGATGGTAACTCATCGGGAAATCACTGATGAAATGGTGGACCGGTTTTCGGAAGTAGTCAAAAAATTACAGATTTGACATGTTGCAGGATCAACGACCATTAGCGGAAAGAATGCGCCCACACCGTCTGGATGATCTTTTGGGCCAATCCCATTTACTGGGACCTGGAGCATCCTTGCGATTAGCTATTGAAAGTGGCGCGATACCCTCAATGATCCTATGGGGCCCCCCGGGTGTGGGGAAAACTACCATTGCTAATATCATTGCCAACAAGGCAAAGAGGCCATTTTATACACTAAGCGCCACAAGCTCCGGAGTAAAAGATGTAAGGGAAGTTATTTCCAAAGCGGGAAAACAGCATGGTGTGATCCTATTTATTGATGAAATACATCGATTCAATAAATCCCAACAAGATTCCCTTCTGGGAGCGGTTGAAAAAGGTGTAATAACTTTGATCGGGGCCACTACAGAGAACCCTTCATTCGAGGTAAATAGCGCCTTACTTTCACGGTGTCAGGTCTATGTGCTAAAGTCACTGGAGCAACCAGATCTAAAGTTGATTATCCAGAAGGCCCTGGAGGGTGAATTCAAGAACATCGAGATAGAGCTAAAGGAGTATGAAGCCTTGTTGAGATTAGGCGGTGGAGATGTCCGCAGGGTATTGAATTTGTTGGAATTGGTGATCGAAACTCAGGAAGCCCCGGTGGTCATAACCAATGAAAAGGTAACTGAGGCAGCCCAGCGACGGGTGGCGCTTTATGACAAGGGTGGAGAGCAGCACTATGACATTATTTCTGCCTTTATCAAATCAGTAAGGGGCAGTGATCCGAATGCGGCCGTTTACTGGTTGGCTCGTATGATCGAAGGAGGCGAAGATGTTAAATTTATAGCCCGCCGGTTGGTGATACTGGCTTCGGAGGATATTGGAAATGCCAACCCCACAGCTTTGGTATTGGCTACCAATTGTTTTCAGGCAGTAAATATGATCGGCTATCCTGAAGCTGAAATCATTTTGTCCCAATGCACCACCTACCTGGCCTGTTCTCCTAAAAGCAATGCCAGCTACAAAGCCATTAAAAATGCTAAGAAAATGGTGACCGACCAGGGTGATCGGCCGGTGCCGCTTTCTTTAAGAAATGCGCCAACCAAGCTGATGCGTTCCCAGGGATATGGTAAGGACTACCAGTATGCCCACGAACATCCGGGAAATTTTATTCCGCACGAGTTCCTTCCGGAAGGCCTGGAAGGTACCCGTTTTTATGATCCGGGAGAAAATGCCAGAGAGCATGAAATGCGGAAATGGCTTAAAGCCTTATGGAAAAATAAGTATAACTACTAGCGGTTTTCCAAAAGATATCTGAGGTGTTCAATTTCCTCGGTTGTATAAATTCCTGATTCAACGCTAAACAGAATAATGTAGTCGGAGATTTCCTGAGGCAGCTCTTTCTCCTTAAATTTTTCGATATTCTCCATGATCACCTGCTTGTCGTATGCAATATGTCGGCTGAGCCCAAGGTAACGAGGGATATGATGTTCAATGGATAGTCTCAGGAATCTTATTTCCAAATCCTTCATATCTCTTTTTATAGCTTTTTGGAAAGTGTCCCTTGATTGCCGTAGGTAGCCTATTTTCTTGAAAATGTTCCAACCGGGTTTGGCTAAAATTGCCTGAGTGGCAGCCATGTACGCTAATTCCAGTGCGTTCGGATCGCCTATTTCAGATAGTTTGTCAATTAGGGGGAAAGCGTGCTGGTAA
>SMVA01110235.1_pt1 | contig 22432 bp, 15 predicted proteins | sample 2456451 | NCBI WGS metagenome assembly SMVA01 (sample SAMN11095933, study PRJNA526329) | marine sediment metagenome | biome: Marine sediment; feature: Surficial sediment; material: Deep marine sediment; isolation source: Hadal surficial sediment | place: Pacific Ocean | collected 2014-05 | depth... | reverse complement strand
GGCTGAAATGGACTTGTACTGCTACTATGTAGCGGGTGTGGTGGGAGAAATGCTTACGGAACTCTTTTGTCTCTATTCCCCGGAGATAGCTAAAAACAAAGATGAACTTTTCCTGTTGTCCAGATCTTTCGGGCAGGGGTTACAAATGACTAATATCCTAAAAGATATTTGGGACGACCAGGCTAGATCGGCATGCTGGCTGCCAAAAGACATTTTCGAGCAGGAGGGATTAGAGTTGAGTCATTTGAAAATGCTTGTGGGCAACAAGAAGTTTCAGAAGGGTTTGAGTCACCTGATTGGAATCGCTCACGCTCATCTGAACAACGCCCTTACCTATACTTTAATGATCCCGGCCCATGAAAAAGGGATCAGGGAGTTTTGTTTGTGGGCCCTGGGAATGGCAATGTTGACCTTACGCAAGATTGATGGCAACTTAGGATTTACGGATGGGGATCAGGTAAAGATCTCCCGCAAAAGCGTCAAAGCAACTGTTGCTGTTACCAGGTTCACCGTAAAACATGATGCCTTGCTGAAGCTGCTATTTAAATGGTTAAGTCGGGGCCTTCCTAAGGGACCTATGGCGAAACCCGGAGCAACTTGATCTCAAGACATGTATAACCTATCTTGATCCAACTAAAACAACTAACAATGGGATTACCCCCCCCTGGTATATTTAGTACCCTCCCCTCAAAAACATGGCATCAGTCACTTGACCGATCGATTGAAGATGCAAAGGAAATGCTAATAGCAGCTCAGGCTCCGGAAGGGTATTGGTCCTACCATTTAGAGGCTGATGCTACTATACCCTCGGAATACATCATGATGATGCATTTCATGGATGAAATTGACGAACTGCTTCAACAAAAGTTCGCTGTCTACATTCGCTCCAAACAGAATAACCAAGGTGGATGGCCCCTTTTCTATGGTGGCAAATCCGATATTAGCTGTACGGTAAAAGCCTACTATGCGTTAAAACTTGCCGGTGATAGCACCTCAGCGCCACACATGGTTAGTGCAAGAGAACAAGTCCTGTCTATGGGTGGGGCTGCCAGGTCGAACGTATTTACCAGGATCGCCCTGGCCATGTTTGAGCAAATTCCATGGCGGGGTGTGCCTTTCATACCAGCGGAGATCTTGCTTTTTCCAAAGTGGTTCCCGTTCCATCTATCGAAGGTTTCCTACTGGTCCAGGACGGTAATGGTGCCTCTATTCGTTCTTTGCAGTCTGAAAGCCAAGGCAAGGAATCCCACCGGCACAGGTATCAGGGAGCTTTTTGTGACACCACCCGATCAGGAAAAAAACTATTTTCCAGTACGTTCAACATTGAACAAAATGGTTTTGATGCTGGAGCGCACTGGGTTCAAACTGGAGGCTTTTATTCCCACCTGGATTAGAAAAAAAGCCCTTAAAAGAGCTGAATGCTGGATCATTGAACGCCTCAATGGTGAGGCTGGACTTGGCGCCATATTCCCAGCTATGATCAACGCATATGAAGCTTTGGATCAATTAGGGTTTAGGCCAGATCACCCCTACCGGAAAAACGCAAAAAAAGCCCTGCAAAAACTATTAGTGATCCGGGATGATGATGCTTATTGCCAACCGTGTGTTTCGCCCATTTGGGATACATTGTTGGCTGTCTGCGCACTTCAAGAAGTCGGAGAAGATGAAGAGTCTGTCTCCAGAGGCCTGGACTGGTTAAAAGGTGAGCAATTGTTAGAAGAGACCGGGGACTGGAAGATAGCCAGACCCGAACTAAAGGGTGGTGGCTGGCCTTTTCAATTTGAAAATGATCGCTATCCCGATTTAGACGATACAGCCTTCGCGGCCTATGCTATGGTTCGCTCTGGCAAACAGGATTTTCATCACAATATTGCCCGGGCGGCAAATTGGGTAGCGGGTTTGCAGTCCAGGAATGGTGGATTTGCCTCGTTCGATGTGGACAACACCCACTATTATCTAAACGAAATACCTTTTGCAGATCACGGCGCTTTACTGGACCCGCCAACCAGTGATGTAAGCGGACGCTGTCTGATGTTGCTGGGCCTGTTGAAAGAAAACCGTGCTTACTCACAATCATGCTCGCGCTGCATTGAATACCTAAGCAAGGAGCAAGAGGCTGATGGTTCCTGGTTTGGACGCTGGGGTACCAATTATATTTATGGCACCTGGTCGGTGTTGGTTGCTTTCGAATGCTACGGTATGGACCCTGGCGACCCAAGAATACGCAAAGCCGTTGGCTGGTTGGAAAAAAAGCAACGATCCGATGGTGGGTGGGGAGAGGACAACTATTCCTATTTTGATCCAACTTATTCCGGAAAAGCAATGAAAAGCACCTCGTTTCAAACGGCCTGGGCCCTGCTGGCTTTAATGGCGGCTGGAGAATCAGACTCGGAAGTAATAACAAAGGGTGTCCAATATTTGCTTGACCAACAAAAAGATAATGGGTTGTGGGAAGATCCGGAATTCACCGCACCCGGATTCCCAAAGGTTTTTTACCTAAAATATCATGGATACGACAAATACTTCCCTCTGTGGGCACTGGCCAGATATAGAAATGAAATTTCCATTGACCGATCAAGAGAATCCCAATCCGTGTGAAAGTTGGTATCATCGTGCCTTTACCTCAGGAAATGAAACCCTTAACCGGGAAAACAATCCCGAAAGGTCATTGTGAAAAAATTTCCGCTGACATTACAGTTTGTCAAAGCGGCGTGGGCAGGGTAAAGACTCGTTTGGCCGCCCAACGATTAATATCGCACAAAGTTGAACTATTGATTAGCTGGGGTAGCGCTACTGGTTTAAGTCCAAAGGTGGCTGGCGGTGATCTGATAATTCCCCGGACTGTAAAAGTTGATAATAAGATATATGATGCCCATGGCCCTTTTAATATTGAGTTGTTAACACAGATTCCTGATGGGGTTCGGGTGCATCAGGGCCCGATTTGTGAATCCGGGAAGCTGTTGGTTTCCGTTGACAGCAAAAAGAAACTATTTGAAAGTAGTCAATGTCTGGCTGCTGATATGGAAAGTGCGTCCCTGGCTGAATTTGCAAGCGAGAAGAATATTCCATTCTCAGTGATAAGAACAGTGAGTGACCCGGCCAACATGAAATTACCCAGGGCAGTGTTGGCTGGCATGGGCCCGGATGGACAGTTTCAGATGAGGAACTTCTTGAAAACTGCATTAATACACCCTTGGGAATGGTGGTCAATCATTAACTTGGCCTGGAATTTCAAAAAAGCCTTGAAAACTTTGAAAATTGTAGCCCAATTGTTGAAAGCGAAAACCTAACTCATGGATGTTGAAGCATCAATTCAAAAAATTAATCAAACATTAGCACAATACACGTTTGGTAGTCAACCTGTGGATCTTTATCAGCCTATGCATTACATGTTGGGACTTGATCAAAAGCGGATGTGCCCTTTGCTAACATTTTGGGGGTGCTACCTGTTTTCAGGAAACACAAAAAAAGTCCTCATGCCGAGCCTGGGAGTTGAGGTCTTCCACAATTTCCTGCTGGTTCATGAGGATTTAATGGAACGGAACCCTACTCGCAATGGACGCGACAGTGTTCATGTAAAATGGAATGATAACGTGGCGATTCTCTCAGGTGACGCTATGATCTTCAAATCCTATGAGTTGATAATTCAAGTTGATCAGGAATTAATTAAACCTGTCATTCGGTTGTTTAATCAATGTTTTACCAAGATGTGTGAAGGAAAGCAATTGTCCTTGAACATGCAGGATGACTCCGGTAATAGTGAGCATTATTTCAAGATACTTAAGTTGAAGCAAGGAGCACTGACAGGGTTTAGCCTGCAGTTGGGTGCCTTGATTGGTGGAGCTACTTCAAACGAAGCAGAAAAGGCAGGGCGCCTGGTCAATACTTTGGGAGTGTTGTTAGGATTGACAATAACTCAAGCACCCAGTGCACTATCAGATACCGTTAATCAGTCCTTAAAAGGGGAACAGACCTCAAAGGCACGGAGTCAACTTAAAATGCTGGACTGTGATGAGGGGCGGAAGAAGGAGTTTGGTGATTATATTCAGGGCATTTATTGTTGAAGATCGTTGGAAAGTACGTTACTGTTCTGTAGCTCTAGCTACGGAAAGCTGCTGGAAAACTACTGTGATCCAAATTTTGCAGCTGTTCGTAGCTATCTGTTCCGTAGCTGGAAGCTGCGGAAAGCTGCTGAGTGGTAGCTCGAGTCACCGGTCTTAAGATACCCTAAGCTCAGTAATACGCACTAGCTAAACCAAAATTTTGTTCATAACTTACGTTAATTTCTAGTGCATAAACCGGGCTAAAAATCGCACCACTCTATGATAAAAGATGATGTACTTAGTAAGATTGGACAAAAAATAAAAACTGAAAGGACCAGCCGTGGGATGAATCTCTCCGAACTAGCTAGTTTGAGCAATGTGACCACTGGACTAGTTTCGAAGATTGAAAATTTTAGAACCATACCGTCACTTCCAGTTCTGCTCAGTATTGCGAGAGGATTAAATGTTAGTATGTCGGATCTGGTTGAGGATGTTCAAGAAATAAAGGAGGTATCATACCTCAAAATTTCCAAAAATGATCGTGTAGTAGAAGATAGAAAAGACTCGTCTGTTCTCATTTATGAATCTCTTGTCCATCAGGAACTTCCAGGAGTCAGTTTCAGAGCCAACATAGTCACTGTGCCACCTAAATCTTACAGAGAACCGATTGCTACAGATGCCATGGAATTGATCTATGTTATTTCCGGTTCTGTACAGTACGGATTTGCTAACGATATCATATCACTAAAAAAAGATGAGTGCCTATACTTCGATGGCAGTAATCCTCACTCAGTTTCTAATGAGAACAAAAATGAAGCTGTCCTTTTTAAGATTTACTTTTTCAATATCTCCGACAATAGGTTAGGAGATTAAACTATCAACTTCTATCCATCCCGTTTATTAGATCTTGTTTTACTGCACTGCAAGAGGAAATCGAGATCAAATGGATCAATATTTAACCGCTCTATTGCCAAATCTTTGTAAACACTATTAACCTCGCTCTCCTGCAGCAACATTCTGCTGATTATTTTTCCAAATCCTCCTGCAAGAGCAACACCACCTCCAGAACAACCAGTGGCTGCATAGAAACCTTTGACTCCAACGGATTCCCCAATGATAAGCTGACCATCTATAGTGTAAGAACAAATGTTTGCTATACAATGCCTAATACCCACATCATCAAGTTGTGGGAAAAATTTGATCAATTCTCTTCCTTCTCTCATCAAAATATCCCAATGTGATTGCTCATCAATGAATTTGCCATCCATTAAGCTTGACGAAATATCTTTCGGATTAAAAGCCAGAGATTCACTATCACGAATACCAAAAACCAATCCACCGGACTCAGGTCTGGTATAAACTTTTGCCTCAGGTATTATAACTGAAGGGTGATCCTTTGGAAATAGGCTATGATCAAAGGTAGTTATCCAGTATATGCTACGGACTGGAGACATGGGTAAATTCACGCCAAGGGGAGTTGAAAGCAAATTTGACCAAACTCCGGCAGCGTCGATGACTATTGGGGCACTAATAACTTCCCTTTCTGTTTGAACACCTGCAATAATACCTTTTTCCACAATTACAGATACCACTTCAGTACCTGTTAAAATCTTTGCTCCGTTACTTTTGGAAGCATTTGCATACGCATCAGCCAAAATTGTAGCTTCCAAATGGCCATCGGACTGTATATATAAACTTTGGCATACCATGCTATTATTTAGCCATGGAACCATTTTTTGGACATTGTTTTCGGGATAGGAGTATGGGATACCATACCTCTCAGCAATCTCCACAAGATTAGAAAACGAATCCGGATCTTGCGATGATGAAACATATAGTGTCCCATTAACCTTGAAATTCAAATCCATATGGTAATCCTTACTCAACTCAGCTATATCTCGATAGGTCTCTTGGACCAAAGGAACTAAATTGGGCTTAGATCGGACCTGGGTCATTAATGACGCAGCATACGAGGTACTGCCAGATCCTATTTCGTTTCTTTCAATTAAGCAAACCTTTCCTATTCCACTTTTGCTTAAATGATAAGTAATACTGCTGCCAATGATCCCACCTCCTATAACTATAACATCATATTCCATTATACTTCGGACTTAGTGCAGCCCGCTTGTGCCAGATATGAGTTTACCAAAGTTTTCACGGTTCTTTAACTGTTTACGCCCTTTATTTCCTAACTTTTTGGTAGTCTGAGCCATGATCTCCTCCAAAACAACCATCAGAGAGGCATTGGAGTCCCAACCTGAAGGAGAACCGGTGTGAACTGATATAATTATATCTGCAAATGCCTTGGATGGGGAACCCCATGTGTCGGTTACTAAAATGATTTTGGCCCCATTTCGCTTGCTAGCCTTACATAGTTCAAATATCGGTGTGTCATACCTTCTAATGTCAGTTATGAATAACAAACTGTCCTTGTCAACATTGATGTAAATGTCGGCTATTGCCCCTGCATATGGAAGGAGCTCGTAAACGCGTGGTCGGATGGTTTTAAGATGGCGGGCAAATAAAGTAGCCAAGGTGCCGGTAAACCGACCTCCAATGCAGCAGAGGCGAAGATCGGTATCAGCAAGAAGTAATGAAGCATGATCAATCGTTTCCGGTTTGAGATTGGCGAAAGTTGCCTGTATATTTTTAATGGTTTGTATATAAGTTTTTACTTCGTCTTCACCGGTCTTTGTGTTACTCATCCTGGCAAGTGGGCTTGCTCCTTGCTCCTTGGTTAATTCTGCCAGAATGCTTTTGCGAAATTCAGGGAAACCTGAATAACCCATTCTCAAAACCATACGTTGGATTGTGGGCACCGAAATATTCACGTTCTTGGATATATCGGAGAGATTACCAACCGCTGAAAAAGGAAAATCAGAAAGCAAATATCCTGCAATTTTCCCTTCAGATTTGGTTCCAGAGATTAAAAGGCTACTGATTCTTTCAAAACACGAAGTGCCAGGTATTTTCATCTGAATCAATTATGTAAATAATTTATCACATTTTACTAAAAATGAAAAATAAATGTAAATTTATAATTCTTCTTACTTCCCAATTTCGACACATATGATGATGAGTATAATATGTTTTTTTATGACTGAAAGCCCTACTTCATGATAAATCAGACAAAAGGTGTGTCCTATAAGAAAATGGACAAATCATATTTTGAGTCTCGCGAATTGAAGAGACACGCAGGGGTTTGGTCTCTTTGGGCCCTTGGGGTGGATTTTTTACTGGCCTGGTAGAAAATATGGAGTTTATAGTAACGCCAGCGGTTATTGTCTTTTTTATCAGCTCCTACATGAGCGGAATATTCGATACGGGTGTCAATAGCCTCCCTTATTGGTGGTTCGGATTCTATGCATTCTTTACCATATTAAATATCGTGGGAGTCGAGTTGTCATTTCGGCTGACCGTAGTGGTCACCATCCTGGCGTTACTTTGCCTGGTAGTTTTCTGGGTATCGTCCTTTGGCAGTATAGATTTTATAACCTATGCACTAAATATTAAGGCTGGCGAGATGGGGCAAGCCGAATTATTAAATGGTGGTAACGGAAAATTTTGGCCAATGGGGATTGCTGGTGCCTTGACAGCCATGCCTTTTGCTGTTTGGCTATTTCTGGCCATTGAGCAATTACCGCTGGCAGCGGAGGAGTCAATAGATCCTAAAAAGGACATGCCCAAAGGCCTGACCTATGGCATGATTACTCTAGTTATTTCTGCGTTTATGATACTATGGTTGAATTCATCAATACCATTAGGGGCTTTTGCTCTTTCACAATCGGGTGAACCATTACTTGATGGTTTTAAAATACTGTTCGGAAGCAGTATTGCCAAAGGATTAACATTGGTGGCGGTAATTGGATTGATCGCCTCTTTTCATACCATTATATTTGCATTTGGAAGACAGATATATTCATTGTCAAGGGCCGGCTATTTCCCTGTGGCTCTATCTATTACACATAGTAAACGTAAAACGCCATATACTGCGCTGATAGCAGGATCTGTCATTGGCTTTAGTATATTGATGATTACCCGATTTTTATCAGGGGCGGAGCAAAGCGGCATTTTCATAGGCGGAGCATTACTAAATATGGCAGTATTTAGTGCCATGCTGTCTTACATTTTGCAGAGTGGATCGTTCCTATTGCTGCGAATTAACCAACCAGATCTGGTGCGTCCTTATGTGAGTCCGATGGGCAAGGCCGGTGCTTGGATTACTATTGTGATCGCACTGGTGACTATATACTATCAGTTACAGGATCCGTCTTATCGAACGGCGGTCTTTAGTGCAATAGTTTATTTATTGGTAGGGTTGATATATTTTGCATTGAAGGGTCGACATCGTTTAATTCTATCTCCTGAAGAAGAATTTGCCATGAGCAAGACCTAGCCCTTATGTTAGTGGAGCATAACCGGGATTATTACCACGCAATCCTCCAGAAGAATATACTAAAAAAACATACCTGATAATTTTATATATATTGTAGTTCAATTTAATAGTCAATGTTAAACCCAGAATTGTCATTAGAAATTTACTGTGGCTTCAAAGTCCAATGACAATTTTGGGTTAAAAAAATTTGATTCATGAAGGCCGAAGAGGTAATAGACATTCAAAGCGCTAGGAATTTGATCAAGGAAAATCAGATCCAAAACGTAAAAATAGCGGTTACCGATTGTGATGGCTTACTGCGTGGAAAGTACATTCAAAAAAAGAAATTTTATTCAGCATTGGAAAATGGATTTAGTTTTTGTGATGTCATATTTGGCTGGGATTCGAATGATGTGCTGTACGGCAATGATTCCTTTACTGGGTGGAACACAGCCTTTCCGGATGCATGGGCAAGCATCGATCCGGCCAGTTGCAGGATGCTCCCAACCGAAGACAACCAGTCAGTTTTGTTTCTTGCGGATTTTTCTGGAGACACTGCGGCCGCGGTTTGCCCCCGGTCAATTCTAAAAAGGATATTGACCCGTTTGAATAAGTTGGGGTTTTCGGCCACAGCTTCTTCGGAATTCGAATTTTTCCTATTTGACGAAACTCCCGAAAGTATCAGGGAGAAAAGGTACCAGAATTTAAAAACCATTACTCCGGGTAATTTCGGGTATTCAATATTGAGAAATTCAAGTCATGCCGAATTATATCACAAAATCATGCAAATGAGTATAGATATGGATATGCCCATTGAAGGACTGCACACCGAGACACGGGCCCAGGCGTGATAGAAGCCGCTCTTGAACACGGAGATGCTCTTAGGGCCGCTGACAACGCTGTGCTTTTCAAAACTTTTATGAAAGTACTGGCTCAACAAAATAACCTGCTGGCCACGTTTATGGCCAAGTGGTCGTCGGATTACCCCGGGCAGTCAGGGCATCTTCATATCTCTCTAAAAAACAGTGATGGTTCTGCAGCTTTTTATGATAACAAAAACGACCACAATATTTCCGATACAATGCGTTGGTTTATCGGGGGTCAACAGAGATTGATGCCGGAGTTTCTGGCTATGGTTGCAGCATCATGTAATAGTTATACACGTCTTATTCCCGGGTTTTGGGCACCAACGGCCGCTTCCTGGGGATTGGACAACAGGACCTGTGCCATTCGGGCAATACCTGGAAGTACAACATCACAAAGAGTAGAATATCGCATAAGTGCCGCTGACATAAATCCATATCTGGCATTTGCTGCTGCCATAGGATCAGGACTTTGGGGGGTTGAAAACAAAATTGAGCCAAACGAACCGATTGCCGGAAATGCTTATGCAAAAAAATATGATGAAGCGCTAAAACTGCCGTCAACGCTGTCACAGGCGGCCACCCGTTTGAAGGCTTCTGATCCTGCCCGGGATCTATTTGGTGATCAGTTTGTAGATCATTTCGCCTATACGCGGATATGGGAAGATCAGCAACAGCGCAAAGCTATAACAGATTGGCAGTTGAATCGATACTTTGAAATTATTTGAGAATATTATATGACTAAAATACAAACTATAACACCCATTGATGGCACCCTGTATTATTCCGGCGATCAGCATAGTTTGGCAGATGTAGAAACCGCCTTGACATTGGCAAGACCTGCTTTCGTGGAATGGTCAAAATTGTCAGTGGCAGAAAGGATAAGGTATGTTTCAGGTTTTGTGGATACTATTGAAAATGAAAAGGAGTCAATCGCGGAAGAAATTACCTGGCAGATGGGAAGGCCTTTGAGTCAATCACCCGGTGAAATCGATGGATTCGTAGAGCGGGCAAGCTATATGATGAGTATCGCGGAGAAGTTTTTGAGTCCGTACAAACCTAAACAAAAAAGTGGCTTTGAAAGATGGGTCGAACATGTGCCACTAGGTGTTGTTGCGGTATTGAGTCCATGGAACTATCCATACCTAACTTCTGTAAATACCATTGTACCAGCTCTGGTGGCAGGCAATGTGGTAATATTGAAACACTCGTTTCAAACACCCCTGGTAGCGGAACGCTATCTCAAAGCAGCTGAAACCGCGGGTCTTCCTGCCGGAGTTTTTCAAATATTACACCTTAACCATGAAAATACCGCATCGTTAATTAGTAATCAGTCCGTTGATGGAGTCTTTTTTACGGGGTCCGTTAAAGGAGGAGTAGCTGTGCAAAGGTCATTGACTGATAAATTCGTTACCTGTGGGTTAGAGCTGGGTGGAAAAGATCCTGCCTATGTGAGAGCAGATGCCGATTTGAATTATACTATCGGTCCCCTGGTGGATGGGTCATTCTTCAACAGTGGTCAATCGTGCTGTGGTATTGAGCGAATTTATGTTCATGAGAATCGATTTGATGAATTTGTAGAGGGTTTTGTAGAATTAACAAAGCAATATGTTTTAGGAAATCCATTGGATCTTTCTACCACTCTTGGGCCAATGGCAAAGGCAGGTGCTGCTGATTATGTGCGGCAGCAAATCCAAAATGCCACTAAGCAGGGGGCCAAAGCCCTGATAGATGAGTCATTGTTTACAGCATCAAAAAAAGATACTGCATATTTGGCTCCACAGGTTTTGATCAACGTGGACCACCGCATGGACGTGATGACAGAGGAAAGTTTTGGACCAGTGGTGGGCATCATGAAAGTGAGTAATGATATAGATGCTGTCAGGTTGATGAATGACTCTCAATATGGTCTTACAGCTTCCATTTGGACCGAAGATGAAGACAAGGCCCGGGAATTAGGTCGGAGCGTAGAAACAGGAACTCTATTCATGAACCGTTGCGATTATTTGGATCCGGCGCTGGCCTGGACGGGTGTCAAAAATACCGGAAGAGGAATTACACTGTCGGGGTTTGGCTATCAGCAGGTCACTCAGGCAAAATCATATCATTTAAAAACACGGAAATAACACTGGTTGAAATGAATGTACAGAATTCAAATTGGAACTTTCCTACTACCATTTGGTTTGGCAATGGTCGCATAAAGGAGATTATCAAAGCTTGTGCACATTTAAACATTCAAAACCCCCTATTCGTAACAGATGAAGGCCTGGTCAATTTGGATATCGTTAAGACTACAACTGGCTTATTAAGGTCTGAAGGAATTAAATTCAACATCTATAGTGGCGTTCAGGGTAATCCCACGGGCACCAATGTATTGCAAGGAGTCGCCTTTTATAAGAAAGGCGGGCACGATAGTGTAATAGCCTTTGGAGGGGGATCCGCGTTGGATGCGGCTAAGACTATTGCATTTATGTCCGGTCAAACACGTTCTCTATGGGATTTTGAAGACATTGGGGATAATTGGAAACTAGCTAATGCTGATGGTATTGCTCCAACTATTGCCGTTCCTACCACCGCAGGTACAGGTTCCGAAGTTGGGCGTGCTTCAGTTATTTTGGATGAGGATGACCGTTCTAAAAAGATAATCTTTCATCCAGGAATGTTGCCTAACCTCATTATTTCAGACCCGGAGTTGACCGTAGGATTACCCCCTAATATAACCGCATGGACCGGCATTGATGCATTGGTACATGCATTGGAAGCTTTTTGCGCCCCGGGTTACCATCCTATGTCAGATGGTATTGCAGTCGAAGCAATACGAATCATTACTAAATATTTGCCCATAGCTGTGGAAGATGGAACGGATCTGGAAGCCAGAGGATTTATGTTGACAGCGTCTTCAATGGCAGCTGTGGCGTTTCAGAAAGGTTTGGGTTCAATACACTCTATTGCACATCAGCTGGGTGCCATCTATAATATTCAACATGGGCTTGCGAATTCTATTTTACTACCGTACGGTTTAGAGCAAAATGCATCAGTCATTGAGGATAAAATGATTTATCTAAGTACTATACTAGGATTAGATGAACCTGGTACCAATGCCATGATCAATTATATGCTGGAGCTAAGGAAGCAGCTTAATATTCCCAATAGCTTGAAGGAAGTAGATATAAACGACGAACATGCAGTTGAAATTGGCAGGAAGGCCTTTAATGACCCTTCAACAACAACTAATGCCAAACCTGTGAACGCACAAGACTTACAGAATTTATTTAGCGCTGCTGTGGAAGGGAAACTGGATGGTTTTTATTCAATGGCGGATAAGTAATCTAGCCCTTATGTGATTTCCAATATACTTGGGCCATCCCTAAATTGTTTCTTTAATTTCTTCAATGCTCTGAAAGCTACATTTTTAACAGATTGATATTTTATTTCAAGAAGGTTAGCAATTTCGTCGTTAGACAATCCTGTAAAATATTTAAAATAAAGTATCTCACGCTCCCTACTTGAAAGGTTATTGAGTACTCTTCTAATCAATTCTTTTCGTTCAATAGTCTGCTCTCTACTAATAATCTCATCCTCAGGAGTAATTTGTTCACTGATTTTGTATTCTGAATGGTTTAAGTCAATAGTTTTGTTCCTGATAATTTCTTTTAATATGATGGTACGTAATGCCTTGATAAGATAGAACCTTACGGAGGCTGTGTCGCCCAGATGTTCTCTTCTGGTCCACAGATAAACAAACAACTCCTGGACAGAATCTGTAACCAGTTGCCTGTCATTATGTACTTTTCTGCCGTAAGAGAAGGAGTAATTTTGAATAGGAATAATACAAAGCTGAAAAGGCTCCTTTATCACCATTCCGGAGCGCTTCCCAATTCAGTTGATCATCGTTTCGATATCTCCGCCCTTTTTTCATACTTACCCCAATATATGGATAATGGTAGCCCAATTACTAAAAGTTAAAAAAATATTTACAAATCAATTTGAAAATGAGTACTCCGGCATAAATATATGCTATTACTTATATAGATGTGCAAACAACTTAAAACGCAATAAATTTCGATGGATTATAATGAATATAATGATGAAGATCAGACCAATGAAGATGTAAAGAAAATATGGGCAAATCTTCAGCCTATTTTGGAGGGTGAAGTTCACGATGCAACAAAACCTCTTGGGCCAAAGACTAAGCTCTATAATATTGGATTCTTGTCCAGGATTGCTGCTAGTATCATTTTAGTTGCTGTCTTCTCATTTTGGTATTTCAACTCAAAAAAAGACCCACCAGTAGCATCCGGTAAAGCAAGTATAATTGAGAAATCAAATCCAAAAGGGAGACGGTCTACTATTACGCTGACAGACGGCTCTACCGTTGTACTTAATTCTGAAAGCACCTTGCTTTATTCTTCAAATTTTGGAGATAGTACAAGAGAATTAACATTGACCGGAGAGGCATTTTTTGAAGTGATGAAAAATCCCCGAAAACCTTTTATCGTAAAAAGTGGTGATGTGATGACTACTGCTCTGGGTACTTCCTTTAATATTAGAAGTTTTCCTGACGAAATCGAAATAACTGTTTCACTTATTACAGGCAGGGTGAAAGTAATGGAGATTTCTGAAGGTAATACGGATAAATCTTATATCTTGAATTCCGGTGAACAAATAAAGTATGCTAAAGGTGCCAGGGTCTTTAAAAAGTTAAGAAATGAAGATGATGCAGTGTATCTGTGGAAAGACGGTATTTTGTCCTTTGACCAGGCAAGTCTTAAGAATATTGTACAAAAACTTGAAAGATGGTATGGAGTGAATGTTCACCTTAGTAACCGAAGCAATTCAATGGTGAAATACAATGGAATCTACATTAATCAAAGCCTAGAGAATGTAATGAAGGCAATGAGTTTTTCACTCAATTTTGAATTTTTGATTGAGGACAAGGATATAAAAATAATTTTCAACTAAAAAGGAAAGGGTTATGACTTAAGCAGGTACTTAAAGTAAAAACAATGCTTCAAGGAAGCACCGTTTTTAAAATCGCCTTTAGTAATTCAGATTTCCCCAAGTCTCCAACCTACTAAAGACTTTATCAATAAATAGTTCATTAATAAAACATTACAAAGATATGAAAATTAGAATTTTACAACTAATAATAAAGCCAATGAAATTGTCGGTTTATGGTGTTTGTTTGCAGTTTATTCTGGTGAGCACTTTATTGGCAAATGAGGCAATCGGGCAAAAATACTTGAGTGTAAAAAAGGTGCTCATCGATTTGCAGCTTAACAATGCTTCCATTGTCAAAGCATTTAACTCAATCGAATCGAAAACGAATTACACATTTAACTACAATAAACCTGAATTGGACAAAAAAGCGCGGATAAGTATTAACAGCATTAATGTCACTGTAGCTGATGTACTAATGGAAATTTCGGAGCAGGCACACTTAAAATTCAGACAGGTAAATAGATCTATAAATGTAGACAAACTGGACGGATCAATTTCGAAAGAATTGGAAATTATAATTGTTGATGTAGAGATCTCAGGTAAAGTAACCGATGAAAACGGACAGGGATTGCCAGGGACCACTATTATTGTCAAAGGCACAACTAACGGCACCACCACCGACTTGGAGGGATATTATAAGATTAATGTTCCGGAAGATGCAGTACTAGTGATCTCGAGTGTTGGTTATTTAACTCAGGAAGTCGACCTAAATGGCCGTTCGATAATTGATATATTCCTTGTCGAAAGTATTGAACAGTTAAGCGAGGTAGTTGTTACGGCCCTTGGTGTTGAACGGGAAACCAAAGCTTTGGGTTATTCGGTACAGGTAATTCAGGGTGATGAAATGACTACAGCTAGAGAGTCAAACGTTGTTAACTCTCTAGCAGGAAAAGTAGCGGGGGTTCAGGTTGTAGGAGGTAGCTCAGGAGTTGGATCCACTTCTATGATCACTATCAGGGGAGAGGGTTCGCTTATTCCCGGACAAAATTCTCCGTTGTTTGTAGTTGATGGAATTCCGATCAGCAACAGAACCGTCAGTAATCGGGCAGAAGGAAATCTTGAGACTGACTATGGTAATGGGGCACAGGACATCAATCCTGATGATATTGAGACTATTTCGGTTTTGAAGGGCCCAAGTGCAACAGCCCTTTATGGTTCTCGGGGTGCAAATGGTGTTATCCTAATAACAACCAAGTCTGGAAAAGGGGTGAAAGGAATTGGTGTTACATATAATCAGAACGTCACCTGGGAAACCCCCTTAAGGATCCCTCGGTATCAAGATCAATATGGACAGGGAGCTGGTTTTCAATTCGAATTCGTTGATGGTTTTGGAGCGGGAACAAATGACAATATTGATGAAAGTTGGGGTCCAATATTGGACGGAAGCCTAATACAACAGCACAACAGCCCTACTTCAAGTGGTTTTAGGGCTGGAGACTTTGCATTGAGACCAAGGGACGCCAATGGAAACTTCACTGATACTATAACCCCGACTCCCTGGGTACCACAATCGAGTAATATTGAAGACTTTTTCCGTACCGGGTCAACGATTTCTACCAATGTATCAATTTCCGGGTCAAATGACTTAGGCAATTTAAGGGTTTCTGTCAGCGACCTTCAAAACGAAGGATTTCTACCAAATTCTGATTATAATAGAAGGACATATGCAATGAACGGCTCATACCAGTTACACGACCGGCTGAAAGTGTCTTCTTCAATAAATTATATGAACTCTGACAGCAGAAACAGACCCAACAACTCCTACGGAACAGAAAACATCATGTATTTGTGGGTCTGGTTTGGTCGACAAATTGACATGAATTCCCTTAGGGACTATTGGCAGCCGGGATTAGAAGGTCAGCAACAGTTCAACTATAACTACAATTGGCACGACAACCCGTTCTTCACTATGTTCGAAAACACCAATGCTTTCGACAAAAACCGTGTTTTTGGAAACGTGAAAGTGGATATAGACATTACCGACAATCTTTCGCTGATGGTTAGATCAGGGCTGGATTACTTCGACGAGCTCCGAACAAGTAAAAGGGCATTTAGCACACAGAGGTTTGCTAATGGCCAGTACAGGGAAGATGATATTTACTTCAAGGAGACGAATACTGATTTCTTATTGTCTTATAACAAAGAGATCAATTCAGACTTACAGCTAGCTGTATCCCTTGGAGGAAACATAAGACAAGAAGAAAACCGCTACAGAAGATTCAGCGCCAATTCATTATCGGTACCAGGGATATACAACTTCCAAAATGCTGCAGAGCCTTTGTCTAAAACTCACTTCGATGCCCAAAAAACAGTCAAAAGTATGTATGCTTTCGCTAATGTATCTTATAAAAATATACTGTTTCTCGATGTAACGGGTAGAAATGATTGGTCTAGCACCTTACCGGCGGACAACAATTCTTATTTCTATCCTTCTGTGGGTGCAAGTGCGATCATTTCTGATATGGTTGAACTTCCAAATGCTTTTTCATTTTTGAAACTGCGGGCAGGATGGGCGATTGTAGGTAATGACACGGATCCGTATCAATTGAGAAATACTTTTTCATTCAACGAACCATGGGGAAACTCTCAGCGTGTAAATGCATCTGAAATATTGAAAAATGCAAATTTAAAGCCTGAAGAGGCAAACTCTGTTGAAGTTGGAGCTGATATACGCTTTTTCAATGGAAGGTTGGGATTGGATTTCACTTATTACAAATCAAATGTGAAGAATCAAATCCTGACATTGCCTGTATCTACTACTTCAGGATTTCAGTCAAGGATAATCAACGCTGGAGAAATACAAAATAAGGGGATCGAGATAATCCTTAATGCAACTCCGATTACCTCAAATGGGTTTACCTGGAACACCTTAGTAAATTTCACAAGCAATAGAGGTACTGTGAAGGAGCTCATTGATGGACTGGATACCTATCTAATCTCAAGCAACTACGTGCAGGTGTTAGCAAAAGTAGGAGGACGAGTCGGTGATATGTATGGTACAGGATTCGTGGAGGTAGATGATCCTTCTAGCCAATTTGATGGGGAAGTAGTTCATAATGAGCAGGGGTTTGCATTGAGGAATCCAACCCTCGAAAAATTGGGCAACTATAACCCTGATTTCATGGTTGGATGGCAAAACAACTTATCCTACAAAAATTTTAGTTTGGGCTTCCTTTTTGACTGGAGACAGGGTGGTGTAGTAAATTCAAGAACGGTGTTGATCGGTGGTACTTCCGGCGAGATGGATTTCACCGCGGTTGGCCGTGAAGAAGGAATCATATCTGAAGGTGTAATCCTTCAAGCTGACGGAACCTACAGGCCAAATGATGTTAGACTCAGCGGAAGGGATTTTTACTGGTGGAGATATAATAGGGGCAATGAAGTAGTGGGTATGTTTGATGCATCCTTTTTAAAATTGAGGGAAGTCACACTCAGTTATAGTTTACCGGCCTCTATTTGGAAAAATCTTCCATTTCAATCCATTACTATCTCAGCCGTAGGAAGAAACCTGGCTTTGTGGACGGAAAACCCTCACTTCGATCCGGAGACCCTCTCGTTTAATGGTGGTACAATTATACCAGGCGTTGAAGATATGGCTACTCCAAGTTCGAAAAGTTACGGTTTCAACCTTAATGTACAATTCTAAATCTATCAACATGAGAAATTTTAAATCAATAATATTAGTCGCTATTGTAATGGTCTGTAGTTGTACTGATGATTTCGAGGAGATCAATACCAACAATAATCAACCCGAAACAGTGGGTCCTAACCTGATCCTAGCTGAGGTTATTTCCAGTTCGGTTAATCGCGTGACATTATTGGGTGAGGGTCAAGGCAACGTCGTTGCTCAGTTGACAGCCATTATCAACTTTACAGAATTCGATCGTTACTTATGGGGGTCAGAGACCGGTTTATGGAACGACCTATATGGTAACCTTCCCGAATTGGAAATTATTTTGCAAATTAGTAGGGAAGAGGCTACTAAAAATACCAGCTATGAAGGAATCGCCCTGGTCTTAAAATCCTGGATATTTTCGATATTGACAGATAACTGGGGGGCAGTACCCTATTCTGAAGCTATAAAGGGACAATCTGATGGTAATTTTCAGCCAGTATATGACAGTCAGGAAAACATCTATAACGGCATACTTGCAGATTTAGCTACAGCTGATGGTCTATTGGCACAAGGACAGGCGATTTTTGGTGGTGACTTGCTGTACAATGGCGATGTTACTAAATGGAGAAAGCTAGCCAATTCATTGAGGTTGAGATATCTTTTAAGAGCCTCAAACAAAATGAATGTTTCAGCTCAAATGCAGTCAATCGTGGATGCCGGAAACATCTTTGAAAGCAACGACGATAACGCCGTTATGCAATACCCCGCTACCACTCAGGTGGATTCATGGCCCATCAGTACACAAAGAATTGGAGGTTTTGATGAGAATAGATTAAGCCAGACAAGTGAGGCAATCCTAAAAATGTACAACGACAACAGGTTATTTACCTGGTTTCAACCAACTGACAATCCAGATGATGACCCAGCTCTTTTCGTTGGTCTTCCGAATGGTTTGAGCGAGGACAATGCAACAACATTCAACGGTGGGGCGAAAAATGTTTCAAGGTTGAACCAATCTTTGTTTTTCGATTCTCCAAATTCCGTAAGAGCCGCTTTAATGCAATTTGCCGAGATGCAATTTATATTGGCGGAAGCTGCCCAGCAAAGTTTAATTACCGGTGATGCAAAGGCATACTATGAAAGCGGGGTTGCCGCCTCATTTGAATACTGGAGTACTGATCAGGACATGGCTGTCTATCTTGCACAGGCTGGTGTCGCTTACGATGGGAACCTGGAAACTATCATTACCCAAAAATGGTTGGCCTCGTTTTTGGTTGGCATGGAAGCATGGTATGATTTTCGCAGAACCGGATTCCCTTCTGTGATTGTGCCCGGACCCGACAATGTAAATGGAGATGTTGTTCCGGTAAGATTCATATACCCCGACGTTGAGCAGAGCCTAAATGGTGACAATTATCAACAAGCAGTCGCCGCTCTTGGGGGTGATGACGATATCAATGGGGCAGGTTGGTGGGAATCCAACTAAAATTAGATTGATCATTTTAATTTATACCCAATAGGGAACCTCCTCAATGGGGATTCCCTATTGGTATGTTTACAGCAAACTATCGAATGCATTGTTTTAACCCGGATGTCTTTTAACATAAAATCAAAGAACTATGAGAAAACTACTGCTAATAGTCAGTTCGTTTATTAGTACCATCGTATTAGCCCAAAATACTGAAAATGTAATATTAATAACCTTAGACGGCCTACGATGGCAGGAGCTCTATACCGGAGCAGACTCGTTGTTGGTTGACGATTCAGGTTATGTTGAAGATCCTGAAGAGTTGGTCAGAGAGTTTTGGGATGGTGACCCTCTGAAAAGAAGGGAGATATTGCTACCATTCTTCTGGAATACTATTGCAAAGGATGGTCAGCTTTATGGAAATCGAAAATATGGTAACAAGGTAGATTGTTCAAATCAAATGTGGTTTTCATACCCGGGATATAGTGAAATTCTTTGTGGATTTGCTGATGATGAAAATATTACCAGCAATGACAAGATTGACAATCCGAATACCACCTTTTTGGAATATCTAAATGGACAAAGAGAATACAAAAACAAAGTTGCTGCATTTGGCTCTTGGGATGTATTTCCTTTTATCATTAATGAGGACAGGAGCGGCATTTACGTTAATGCAGGATTCAAAAAGGCCAAAGAAAACCTGACCGAAAGAGAACTATTTCTGAACAAACTCCAGGATGAAATCAGGGGGCCATGGGGTAGTGTAAGACTCGATGTATTTACTCATCACTATGCCTTGGAAGAGCTAAAAAAGAACAAACCCAGAGTTTTATATATCTCTTATGGTGAAACTGATGATTATGCCCATGAAGGTAAGTACGACCAGTACCTCAAGTCCGCCCATCAAACGGATGGCTATATCAAAGAGCTGTGGGACTTTGTAGAGTCTGATGAGCAATACAAAAACAAAACCACGCTTATTATTACCACGGATCATGGTAGAGGAACTAAGCCCAAAGAAACTTGGAAACATCACGGAAAACGTATAGACGGAGGAGGGCAAATATGGATTGCCATATTGGGTCCGGATACGCCGGCATTGGGTGAGGTGAAACAGGAAGGACAGCTCTATCAGAACCAGGTTGCTGCTACCGTTCTGGCTGCCTTAAGCATGAAATATGACCAGCCAAAAGCCGGAAAAGCAATTGAAAGTGCATATAAGACGGTATTGAAATAGATAGATGGTTTCAATATACCTTTTGTCGTAGCTACGGCACTTTTTTGCCTGCTATCGCAGTGGCTATCGACCTATTGTTAGGGTTTGTGAAGATGTTATAACTAAGTTAACAAAACCCATAGATCCCTCTTTAATAATCGTTGAACCCGAATTATGCATTAGAAATCTATTCCGAGCCTTAACTGACTACGCCAAGAGCCTCCCGTTAGGACAATTTAGGCGCTTGCCTGTCTACCGGCAGGCTCGATTTTTCCTACTCACCATAACCGTGCTGTGTTTCCATTGCAAAAAGTCTGTGTGAGTGCCTGGTAAATAAAGTGAAAACAAAAAAGAATAAATAATTAAAAATGAAATCACATGCAAAGATAGTTATTGTTGGGGGGGGGATAATAGGATGTAGTACGGCCTATCATTTAACTCTGATGGGGGAAAAGGATGTTGTTATTATTGAGAAAGAAGAATTGACCAGCGGATCAACATGGCATGCAGCCGGGCTTGTCGGTCAACTTCGTTCCTCTAGAAATGTCACAAGAATGCTCAAATACAGTATTGAACTCTATGGAAAACTTGAAGAAGAAACTGGGCTGAACACGGGGTTTAAACCGGTTGGAGGTTTGAGAATTGCTAGTACACCAGAACGTTGGCAGGAACTGAATTCATCTGCAACAATGGCTAAAACATTTGGTCTGCCAATGGATATGTACACACCTGAAGAAGCAATGAAACTGTTTCCCCTAATGATCAAAGACAACATTGTTGGTGCCGCCAATTTGCCAACTGACGGTTATGCTGACCCGAGTGGAATAACCATGGCTTTGGCAAAAGGAGCCCGTACACGAGGAGCGACTATTTATACACAAAATCGTCTCATTGGAATGAAATTATTGGATGATGGCAAATTTGAAATAGAAACCCAAAATGGGATAATTACCGCTGATTATTTCGTAAACTGTGCTGGAAACTGGTCTTATGAGTTGGGGCAAATGCTGAATGTGAATATCCCGATACAATCAATTGAACATCAATTTATGGTGACCAAAAATATTGAGGGAATTGAAAAAGAGCTACCCACGATGAGAGATCCCGATAATTTATCCTATTACAAAGAAGAAAATGGATGGATCACAATGGGAGGGTACGAGCACAAACCCATCGTGTGGGCTGATGAAGGTGTACCTGCATATTTTGGTCAACAACTATTAAGCCCAAATTATGAACAATTCGAACAAATCATAGAACCGAGTTTAAAACGGACCCCTTTTTTGGAAGAGGCCGATATCGTCCAACTCATTAATGGTCCGGAGGCTTTCACATCAGATGGGAATCCTATTATGGGAGAAGTTCCCGAGGTAAAAAATTATTTTGTTGCATCTGGATTCAATGCCTTTGGGATAGCTGCGGGCGGAGGTGCTGGTAAAATGATGGCAGAATGGATTTTAGAAGGAGCACCATCCATCGATTTATGGAAGTTGGATGTGCTCCGATTTGGAAAATACCATCATAGTCGAGATTATGTGAGAGACCGAGCTATTGAAAGTTATGCCCACCATTATGCTATATCCTGGCCTGATGAAGAATTCGAATCTTGTCGCCCCCTAAAAACCAGTGCTTTATACCAATGCTTGAAGGAGCAGGGAGGAGTATTTGGTGCAAAATTTGGATGGGAACGCCCCAACTGGTTTGCACCAGAGGGTGTTGAGCCGAGGGACACCTATACTTTTGACAGGCCTAATTGGTTTGAACATGTTGGCAACGAGTGCCAAACCATCCGTGAAAAAGTAGCCATTATTGATCAAAGTTCTTTTTCAAAATTTGAGGTGATCGGCTCT
>SMVA01010666.1_pt1 | contig 22438 bp, 17 predicted proteins | sample 2456451 | NCBI WGS metagenome assembly SMVA01 (sample SAMN11095933, study PRJNA526329) | marine sediment metagenome | biome: Marine sediment; feature: Surficial sediment; material: Deep marine sediment; isolation source: Hadal surficial sediment | place: Pacific Ocean | collected 2014-05 | depth... | reverse complement strand
CCCTTCGCACGGAATGCCCGACCAATACATAATGACAGGCCATATCCGTCAACATACTGCCGCTGGTTTCACCGGTATGCGCACCCCCTGCATGGGGATTCAGGCTTTGCCCGCCCCACTTGATATGGCTGCCGGCAAGGATGGACTCAGCCAGTGGTAAATATGGGAATGACGGAAACACAGCAAGGTCGGCAGCACCCGCGGACGAACTGCCAGCCAGCAGTCCTTCAAGCAATGCACGGACCATGGTTTTCGAACCGTGCATTTTCCAGTTACCTGCGACCAGTATTCTTCTCATTGCTGTATTCCTCCAAGCCAAAGCCCATACCGGCGCGCAAGCATACCCACGCACCACCGACTTGGCAAGTGCGAAAATCCGGCCTGCAAATGTAGTAGCATGGCTTCAGTTTCATATGTCACGGGACACTACACTAGTATATGGGTCAGGAAAATAATGTCACACAAAACCGTCAACCCTGGGCACTGATCACCGGCGCATCAGCCGGTCTGGGTGCTGAATTTTGCCGCCAGCTCGCAGCAAAAGGCTATCAACTGGTGCTGGTCGCACGTCGTGCTGACAAACTACAGGCTGTGGCCGATGAAGTCAGGGCAGCGCACGACACCAACTGCATGATCATCACCGCCGACCTGGTGCAACATGACGCCTGCCAGGTGATCGTCAACCGCCTCGAACAGGAAAACATCGTGGTTGAATACCTGGTCAATAATGCAGGTTTTGGCCTGCCCGGCAGCTTCCATGTGCCCCACTGGCGCGAGCACGCAGATTTTATCCAGATCATGTTGACGGTCGTGTGTGAACTGACCTGGCGCCTGTTGCCCGGTATGCAGCAACAGGGGAAGGGTTTTATCATCAATGTGGCCTCGGTGGCAGCCTTGATTCCCGCCAGTCCCGGTCACACCCTTTATGGCGCCAGCAAATCATTCCTGATCAAGTTCAGTGAATCCCTGGCGCTGGAAAATGCTGGTAAAGGCGTGAAAGTCACCGCTTTGTGCCCCGGCTTTACCTATACCGAGTTTCACGATGTGAACAATACCCGCCCACTGGTCAGTAAATTACCGTCTTTCATGTGGCTTGATGCCGCTTTTGTTGTCAGCGAAACGCTGCATGCCATGTCGGCGGAGCAGGTCAAATCGACCGTGATCCCCGGCAGACAATACCGGACACTGGTGTGGATCAACCGTTATCTGCCATGGCTGGGACGGTTTATCGTCAACAGAAATGCGAAGAATTACCGCATAACTGACTAATCAACCAAAGCGAAAAGGGTATTGATAAAAGGAGATTTCGTCCATCCCTGTTGCTCGCAATGTCCTCTATTTGAGTATCAGACATAGCTTGTGATTCGCAGCCAAAGTGGAATGGTGTCAGGATTGCCGGCCTACCAACCAATTTCAGCCGCAGTTCCCGCACCGATCACACAGAATTTCAAACTGGCAGCATTACGCCACACATTGGCTGATGAGGCAATGCGCCCGGCCATGATTTCAGCCTTGCTTTGCGGGAAAAGGGGCCTTAATCCGGGGTTAGCCAGGCCATCAGGATTGGTCGGCTGACCGTTGGACAGATCATATTTATCCGTTGCACCAAGAATGTGTAATAACTCGTGGGTAATAACCATGCGATTGCGTGCTGCCATCTGACGGGAAGCTACCGCGTTAACCACCCCATAACTGCCATTTTGCACGCCCACCGAGCGCTCCATCGTACCAGTGGACGGGCTTTTCTGATACAACACGTACATGCGAATATCTTCCGGCGCAAGACCGTCCTGACCGCTGTTATTCCACACCCACCAGCGCATTTTCAGACTCCACAGCGCCACGCCCAGACCTGAACTTTCCACCGGCAATGCTGGCGGTAAACTTGTCATCGGCCGGGCTACCTGGATGATTACCGGCCTTTCCAATTCACGTCCATAACGGCTGGCCTGTTGGCTAATGAAATTAACGATTGGCTGAAATGATGCCGCATTGAGCCGTCCGGTATAACGCTGAATATCACTGTCTGGCGAGATCAACACCGGGTAGATGGTTACCCATAGCTGCTTTTCCCAGCTATTAAACCGGCTCTCGGTGAGAAACTGCTGACCCGCGACGACCGCCAGGATGGTCAACAGAATGGCGATGCGGAGGTAGCGAAACATGTGACCGCAGCCCCGCTATGAACCGGCCACGGTCATTTTCCCCAACAACATGGAACCGGTCTGAATACCTGACCTGTCATCCACATCGGTAGCAATCGCTTCAATACTCATAAACATGTCCGTCAGGTGGCCTGCGATCGTGACTTCATCAACCGGGAACTGGATTTCACCATTTTCTACCCAGAAGCCGCCTGCACCACGGGAATAATCACCGGTGACGAGACTGACCCCCTGGCCCATGACCTCGGTAACCATCAGGCCGGTACCCATTTGTTGCAGCAGTTCCTTTGCCGAATAACGGCCCGGTTCAACCAGCAAATTATGCACGCCACCCGCATTGCCGGTGGTCTCAAGCCCCAATCTGCGTGCCGAGTAACTGCCAAGCACATAACCCGTCAACACGCCGTCAGCGATGATATCGCGTTCGGCAGTCGCCACACCCTCGGCGTCAAAAACCGTACTGGCCGGACCGCGCTGTATAAACGGCCGTTCTGACATACGCATCCAGTCAGGAAACAACCGTTGGCCAGCTGTGTCCTGCAGAAATGAAGCCTTACGATAAAGCGTGCCACCGGATATCGCGCCAAGCAGGTGACCGACGATCCCGGCTGCCACTTCCGGTACAAACAAGACGGGTACTTCACAAGTGGCCAGCTTGCGCGCACCCAGACGCATGGCCGTCCTGCGTGCCGCCTCACGACCGGTCGCCTCTACACTTTCAAGCTCGGAAAACGCCCGCCGCGAGTCATACCAGTAATCGCGCTGCATGGATTGGCCTTCACCGGCGATCAATACACAACTCTGACCATAACGGGTGCCCTCCCGCTTACCGGTAAAACCATCGGAATTTGCATAAACACTCAAACCGTAAGCCGCCGATGCCGATGCGCCATCAGAATTGGATATTTTTGGATGGTCCAGACCGGCTGCCTCACAAGCCAGTGCACGTTCTATGCTCGCCTCGGCATCCAGAGGTTGTGGATGCCACAGATCAAGGTCAGTAAAATGCGTACACAGCCGATCGGCCGGCGCCAGGCCATTACATGTATCCGCCTGGGTGAAACGCGCAATGTCGATGGCCTTTTCCACACAACTATGTATTGACTCCAGACGTAAATCCGCACTGCTGGCATGCCCCTTGCTATCCTTGATATAGACACTGATACCCAATCCACGGTCGCGTGAATGCTCCAGCGTTTCGACCTCGCCCAGGCGTACATTGAAGTTCAATCCGTAGTGAATACTGGCGGATACCTCACAACTATCGGCGCCGAGGCTGCGCGCGTGGCTGATGGCCGCAGCGGTGCATTCAGCAATTTCCGACAATTGCTGATCGCGATCAGGCACAGGCTGGGCTACCATACTCGAAGCTATCATCGGGCAATCCCCCTGGTTAAATACTTTTCATGAAAAAACCCGACACCAACGAAGCCGGTCAGGACACGCCTGAAGTCAGCAAAAGTCAGCGCAAACGCGAAGCGCATGAGTTGCTCGGTCTGGCTAAAAAGATAATTTTGATGCCCGATTCCCGACTCAAACGCCTGCCGCTGGACCCCACATTGCGGGCTGAGATCAATTTCGCACGCAGCATCCGCTCGCATGGCGCGCGGAAAAGACAACTGATGACGGTCGCCAAGATGATCCGCCGCCTCGACACCGAACCCTTGCTTGATGCGGTCAACAATATCGACAAAAAAAACCGCCAACAGACCGCCCGTCACTATCATATCGAAGCCTGGCGTAACACGCTGATTGCCGGCACCGATATCGAGCTATCGAAACTACTGGAGCAAACACCCGACCTCAACGCACAAACCCTGCGCCAACTCATACGCAACGCCAAAAAAGAGGCCAAACTCAACAAACCACCCGCCGCCGCCCGAAAACTATTCAAACTACTACGCGAAATGGATGAGAAAAACCCATTACCCACCATTTCATTGGGCTGACACAACTGCCGCAACCGGCGAAGCTGATGATCCCCAAAGAATCCACAAACCCACGCGGTGAGGCAGGTATATACCACTGAGACCTTCACAAACAGGGATGTTTGTGACGAGCCTACACGGACGTACTCGCGGCGTGTCTCAGTGGTATATACCTGCCTTACCGCGCATCGGATAGCACCTGTGTAATAGGATCCCTGCCCCACCACGACATTGCTCACGTCTGAGTCCCACCAACCGTCAGGGAATCAATCTTCAAAGTAGGCTGCCCCACCCCAACCGGTATGTTCTGCCCATCCTTGCCACAAATCCCCACACCAGAATCCAGTTTCAGATCATTGCCCACCATACTGACCCGCGTCATGACCTCGGGCCCATTGCCGATCAATGTGGCGCCCCTGACCGGGCGGGTAACTTTGCCATGTTCAATCAGGTAGGCCTCACTGGCGGAAAATACGAATTTACCCGAAGTAATGTCCACCTGGCCACCGGCAAAATTGACCGCATACAAGCCTTTTTCAACCGACGAAATGATTTCGCCGGGGTCATACTTGCCAGCCAGCATGAAGGTATTGGTCATTCTTGGCATCGGCAAATGCGTAAACGACTCGCGCCGACCATTGCCGGTCGGTTTCATGTTCATCAGGCGGGCGTTGAGTTTGTCCTGCATGTAATTGACCAGTACACCATCTTCGATCAAAACCGTTAGTTCGGTCGGTGTTCCCTCATCGTCCACGGTGAGAGATCCTCGTCGCTCTGGAAGTGTGCCGTCATCGACAATAGTGACACCATCGGCGGCCACCTTCTCACCCATACGACCGCTGAATGCTGAAGTCCCTTTGCGGTTGAAATCCCCTTCCAGCCCATGGCCAACTGCTTCATGCAGCAGCACACCCGGCCAACCGGGCCCGAGGACCACGGTCATGGTGCCGGCCGGTGCCGCATCGGCTTCGAGGTTGACCAATGCCTGGCGCACCGCTTCATCGGCAAATTTCTGCCAGGCATTGTTCGCCACCAGTTGCAGGTAGTCGAATCGTCCGCCGCCGCCGTGACTGCCCTGCTCGCGCCGGTCTTTCTGCTCTGCAATCACGGTCACATTCAGCCGCACCAGCGGCCGCACATCAGCTGCCAGTGAACCGTCGGTTGAGGCGATCAATATGGTTTCGTGGGTGGCCGCGATGCTGACCGTGACCTGTTTTATCCGTGGGTCAAGTGACCGCGTATAGGTATCTATTTGTCTGAGCAGGTCGACTTTCTCATCTGCGCTCATGGCTTGCATGGGATCGTCAGGCAGATACAAGGCCTGCGGATTCTGACGATGCCAGGCCTGGACCACGCCTTGCGAGCCATGTTGGGCAATCGCACGGGCAGCCGTGGACGCCTGCATCAGGGACGGCATGATAATCTCATCTGCGTAGGCGAAACCGGTCTTCTCACCGCTGATGGCTCGAATTCCGACACCTTGCTCCACGGCGTGTGTACCGCTGCGGACCAGTCCGTCTTCCAGTGCCCAGGCCTCATGACTGGTATGTTGAAAATACAGGTCACCGGCGTCTACCGCCGGGCCCATCAAGTGGCTCAGTACTTTTTCAAGATCGGTGTGACTGAGCCCGCCAGGGGCAAGTAATTGTTGTTCAGCCAGTTTTAGCGCGTCAGTCATGCCCATTTTCACCTATTAGTGTCAGCCATTACATTTTCACCCATTATCGCCTCATCCGTTGGCGAAGTGACAGCATCATCCTCGCTGCCTGTTCTTGTATCTGTCTCGGAGCTGTCAGCACGATTGATAGTATCAGGCAATTTTTCAACCGGCTCGACCACCGGATCGGCCCATGGACCGCGAATCGTGTATTTGGCCTCTGCGGCTTCACCCAATGCATCACGCAACAAGGCCTGCAATGCCAGGCCGGCAGCCGCACCAGCGGGTCCGCCCGCGATCGCGCCGATCACAGGCAACGCCTTGCTGACACCGGGACGCACTGAAAACTCGTAGTCGAAGGTTTGTGCCACCAGGTCCGTGCTGCCAGTGATGCTGATTTCTGCTGCAGTCGAGGTTAATACCAGGTCGTTGGTGTAGCTATTGCCGTTCTCAAACTGCATGGTGCCTGTCGCTTCGTCAAAACTGAATCCCTCATCGAATACATCACGAAAATCCATCGCCAGGCGTCTTGGTAACTCGGTCAGGCTCAACAGGCCCAGCACCCGCCCGGCACCCGGATCTACGGTCAGTATATTGCCCTGGGTAATGCTTAAATCCATCTCGCCATTCAGACGCTCCAGCGCAAACGCAGCCGGCGGGCCATTCCACCATGCATCAAAATGCACAACCGTCTGCCCACCCTGCATCGCCGATGAAATATCCATTGCTTCCAGCACCGTCCCCAGGCTCTCCGATGCGATGCGAATATTGAAATCTGATCGTTCACCCTGCTCGTCCCTGATCCAGTCTCCCGAGGCGCTTAATTCAAATTGCGCTGACTTCGCTTCGATGGAGTCGAGGTGAAAACCATTTTTCACCGGATAACCTTCGATTCGGATTTCCCCCAGTTGCAAGCCAAGATAACTGAATTCCTTGCTGTAGAAACGCATTTCCGGAAGATCGGCAGGATTGGTTTCCATGGTCACACCACCGGTGACAGGATCCGGCATCATCAGCCTCTCAAACTCACCGTTCAGGCTATGCGAGCCCGCTTCATTCTGGTAATAGCGAATTTTCCCGATAATATCCTCGCCATCGAATTCACCAAAAATAACCGAATCCTGGTAATGCATTTTGAGTCCGACATCATCAAACAGACGATCAAATATCTTGATCTGCTGCGCTTCGACACTCGCCGCCTGCAGCACCAGGCCTCCCACTTCACCTTCCTGCTGAAACTTGTTCACTGCCAGGTCAATCCAGCCTTCAAGGTCAAACAACGGAGCTGACCCGGTGACGACAAATTGACCCTGCTGCGGTAAATCACCCGCCTCACCACCCAATCCGATGGCGGCACGGATGGGTCGTCCATCATCTTCCGCCAATTCCATTTTCAGCTGCACATGACCCGGTAAATCAGCGATCAGCACCCGTGATTCGGAACGAATCGGGTAACGCACCGTTAACGGCCAGCTTTCATCAATAGGTTTGTTCATCGGTGCCGGTAAATCAATGATGGTTCCCTTTAACTGACTGCTTATTTCCAGCCAGATATCACGTTCTTCACGACCATCAACCGAAACGACACTCAAGTCAATATTCCAGGGGCTGATACCGATAGCACGGTTGAACAACGGCTCTCGCCGGACCAGGTCATCCGGTATGACGCGATCGGCCGGCAAGTCACCTTGTAAGCTGACGTGAAATACCTCGTCTGCATCCCAATCGGCGTTAATCCCCAGCGTAACCGGGTAACCCCTGAAACTGGCGGCAAGCTGCGTTGCATCCAGCCCTTCGCGATGGTAGTTCAATGTACCGGTTATGCCATCCAACTCAATTCCGGAAACACTATCGGTAAAATGCGCGTCTTGCATTTGCACCGTGCCTGTCACTTGTAATGACTCCGGACCTGCGCCCAGACGGGTGTGTAATTTGCCGTAAATCCCGGATGCCCCGGTCAAGTGAAATTGTTCCGGGTCCATGGCCAGGCCATCCAGTAACGGCGTGCGCTTGATAAAGCCGGTTAAACGCGACAAATCGGTTGAACTACGGTATTCCAAATCCAGTACGGGCCGCTTGAAATCCGCGATCCTGGCGGTCACTTTATCAACCACGGTACCGCCGGTATCACCAATCCGCCCTTCCACCATCATTCCGGGACCATCGAAAATCACGACTGCATCAATCTGCCGGGCCTGCGGCCAATTGTCTGCATATTTAAGCTCAGCTCCGTTGACATCAACAATCGCCTGCATGCGTCCACGGTTACCCTTGAAGGGGAAATCATCCAGATCCCCGGTCATTGAAAAACGCCCGTTTTCAATCGTGCCGCTGAGCAGAGAGGTGCGTAACCAATGAAGGGTGCGTTCTTTTATGAGATTCTCTGGCCAGTAGTCGCCAAAACGCGATATATCACCACGCTCCATGACCACGTTGATGTCAACCTCCGGCTTGCCTTCACTCGACGACGCCCGGACCCGGCCATATGCGCTCAAGTCTTCGTTCTGCAATCGACAGTGATTAAGGTCGAACTGCCAGCCATTGGAATCTTGCAGAAGAACTTCTGCGTTACATTCGGTCATCTGGAAAGACAGTTGCCGGCGAAAAACTCGCGGCCAATCCAGTCGCAACTGCTGGCCACTGAGACTGATAGCACCCCCATCGCTTTGCAGTGCAAATTCCGCGTTCAGACCGGATATTTCAGGCCCCCTGCCCCAGCGCCAGAAATGGCCATTTTCCAGTTGTCCCTTGACCATTTTCAGTTGCCAGTTTGAATCCAGTAACAGGTCAAAATCAACCACACTCCCCTGTGCCCGTTGCGGGATAGCAGCCGGCCATTCGGCGTTATACGAAGCCATGATTCTCTGCGTCAACTGCAACGGAAAATCCAGCCTGAGAAAGTCCGCACTGATCCACAGACCGAGGTTTTCGGGCAGGTTCCTGGCCACTGACAGGCGCTTGCTCTGCCATTCAACACCCGCCTGGCTAATCACCAGATCAGACAGATCGATACGCCAGGCGCGAGGCTGCCAGAATTCCCAGTTAAATCGGCTATTTAAATCATCAATCAGCAAGGAACCCGACTGCGATGACAAGCGCGCATCACGCAGATCGACCACACCCTGCATTTTCTGCGAGCTGCCTTGTTGCCACGTACCCCACAGTTCTGCGTTCAGCCAGCCTGAGACCGGCAGCAACGGGTGCGGAGGCAGTTGCCTGACCAGTTCGGCCAGCATCATCTCACCGGTCCTGAGGTGCCAGCGGGCCGAAGCCAGGTGTTGTTCAGAATCCAGTTCAACCTGTACGGTCGCTTCCACATCGCCGATCACACGACGCCTGTCCCGATCTGAAACCCGGGCCTTTATTTCAGCCGCCATGTGCCTTCCATCCAGCTTCAAGCGGCCATTCACGTTGGTCAGAACCAGGTGTATTTCCCGTTCAGGATCATCAAATCTAAGGCTGGAATTTTCCAACCGGACTTCCCCGTTCAATGCCACGCTACGTAACTGGGGATTGCTGTTCCGGCCCGAACTGCGATTGCTGACGCCCAGACCTGACAACAGATAGCGGCCATCTGGGGTGCGTTCCAGGGAAAGATCCGCGCCGATAATCCGGAAGCTGTATAACGGCCGCCCCGGAATCAGCGCATTGAGTGGTTTTATATCCAGTGCCGCCTGCTGGATGGCAATTTCAGACTGCCCGTCTTCGGCCAGGAAGGTAACACCTCGCAGGCTGATACGTGGGCCAAAGGCTTTCCATTCACCATCAAAACTCTCGACACTGACCGGTTGATTGAACGCCTTGCTCAGCCATTCTTCAAGTTGCGGCTGGTAATAATCGCTGTACGGCATCAGCAGCTTGCCGATCCCGACCAATACGGCTGCAAGCACCGTGACCAGGGTCAGCATGGTCCACAACAGCGTTCTGACACGCCGGAAAATTTTATGCAGACGGTTCACAGCAGCACCACGTCAAACTGTTCCTGGGTATATTGCTCTTCACGCTGAAAGCGAATGGATTTACCGATCACCTCTTCCAGCTCTGCAACGGTAGTGGATTGATCGTCCAGTATCTGGTCGACCACGGCCGGCGACGCAACCACCAACAGACGACTGGCCTTGAATTGGCGACTCGAACGCAGAATTTCGCGGAAAACTTCCAGTACCACGGTTTCAGCGCTTTTCAGCATGCCACGACCGGAACAAACGGGGCACGGCTCACACAAAACGTGCCCGAGGCTTTCAGTGGTGCGCTTACGGGTCATCTCGACCAGCCCCAACGAAGAAATTTCGCAAATACTGGTCTTTGCGTGATCCCGCTCCAGGGCGCGCTCCAGCGTATCCAGAACCTGCTGTTTGTGCTCTTCATTATGCATATCGATAAAATCGATAATAATGATACCGCCAAGATTACGCAGACGGAGTTGTCTGGCGAGAGCCTGCGCCGCCTCCAGGTTGGTTTTGTAAACGGTTTCTTCGAGCGTGCGGTGGCCTACAAAAGCACCGGTATTGACATCAACCGTAGTCATCGCTTCGGTTTGATCAATCACCAGGTAACCCCCCGACTTTAACGGCGTCTTGCGGTGTAATGCGTTATCAATTTCATCCTCAATTCCATACAGGTCAAAAATTGGCCGCTCGGCAGTGTAATACACTATCCGCTGTTTCCATTCGGGTAAAAATTTGCCGGTGAAGTCCTGCAGGTGATCAAATTTCTCTTTTGAATCGATACGAACCTTTTCCACATCGGCATGCATATGATCTCGCAGCGCACGAACCGGTAGCGAAAGATCCTCATAAATACATTCACCCGGCTTGCTGGTCTCAATCAGTTCGGAAATACACTCCCAGAGTTTCTCCAGATAGGACATATCCGCCGACAAGGCAAATTCATTGACGTTTTCTGCATTGGTTCGAACAATGTAGCCGTGCCGGGCTTTGTGTTGCTGTAATGTACCGAGCAACTGCAGCAGTCGTTCACGCTCCGTTTCGTCTTCGATTCTGACTGATACTGCAACCGTCTCGCTGTCGGGTAGCAGCACCAAAAAACGTGACGGAACGCTCAGGTTGGTGGTCAGACGAGCACCCTTGGTACCCAGTGGATCTTTAATAATCTGTACAACGACCTCATCGCCTTCACGCATCAGCGATGCAATAGGCGGCTCCGGCGGTGGATCATCCGGTGATTGTTCCCGCGCCACACGATAGACATCAGAGGCATGCAAAAACGCAGTACGTTCCAGCCCTATATCTATAAAAGCTGCCTGCATGCCCGGTAAAACACGTGACACGCTGCCTTTGTAAATATTGCCCAAATAACCCAAATGGCTGTTGCGCTCAAGGTAAACCTCTTGCAGCATGCCGTTTTCCACGACCGCGACCCGGGTTTCCGTCGGCGTCACATTTATCAGAATTTCTTCACTCATTTAAGCAATCCGGCATCACGCAGCAACAACGCTGTTTCATACAATGGTAAACCCATTACACCGGAATAACTGCCTTTGATGTTGCAAATAAACTGACCGGCCCCGCCCTGTACAGCGTACGCACCAGCTTTGTCCATCGGCTCCTGACCCTGGCAATACTGCTTGATCCAATCCCTGCTCATGCTTGCAAAACTTACCTCGGTGATATTCAGGGTTTGCAACACCCTGTCAGCAGCCAACGCCAGCGCAACCGCTGAATACACCAGGTGTTTCTGTCCTGACAAACGTTGCAACATCGCCATTGCATCTTCGCGCGATACCGGTTTACCGAGAATCTCAGAACCCAAAAGTACAATCGTGTCGGAACCCAGTGCGGGTAAATCGCTGCCACCGTTGATAAACCCCGCCTTGGCCTTTTCAAGCGCCATGCGCTGGACAAACTGCCGCGGTGTCTCACCGCGGGCAATTGTTTCATCAATGTCTGCCGGGGCCACGCTGAATGAGACACCCAGTTGGCGTAGCAATTCCCGACGCCGGGGAGATGCTGAAGCCAAAATCAGGTTCGGTGATTGGTTCATGTCGGCCGGGTCATGCGCGGTGATAGGGATGATTCCGGGTTATCGTCCATGCCCGGTATAGCTGCTCGGCCAGTACCACCCTGACCAGCGGATGCGGTAAAGTCAGCGGTCCCAATGACCAACGGCTGTCGGCCTGTTGCATTATGTCTTCAGAAATCCCGTCCGGTCCACCGATCATGAATCCAACATCCCGTCCTTCACCCAACCAATTCTCCAGGTTTGCAGCCAGTTTTTCGCTGGTCCAGGCCTGGCCCTGTATATCCAGCGCAACAACCCTTGCGCGTGACGGCATCGCATTGTGCAATGCCTGGCTTTCTACCGCTTTTAAGCGTTTTGTATCGGCATTTTTGCCGCGTTTTGCCAATGGAATTTCACGCAGGGAGAGCGTCAACTGGGGCGGCATTCTGCGGGAGTATTCGGTCCACGCCTGATTGACCCAATCAGGCATTCGTTGGCCGACGGCAGCTACCAGGAGATCCATTGAACGATCAAGCCTGCAGGCCGTCAGGCCTTCAGGCCTGGCTGCTTACGCTACTGCGGTAGCTGACGCTGACTTCCCAGAGTTTTTCGAGATTATAAAAAGCCCTGGTCTGAGGCAGCATCAAATGCACGATGACATCATTCAAATCCACCAGCACCCATTCACCTTCACCCTGACCCTCGACACCAATGGGTGGATTACCCTCAGACCTGGCATTCATGATCAGGTTATCTGCCATCGACTTGACATGCCGCGTCGAATTGCCTGAAGCAATTACCATGCGGTCAGTTAGCAGGTTGCGGTCGGAAACATCAATTACCAGTATATCGATGGCTTTGAAGTCTTCTAAAGAAGAAACAACGAGTTGTTGTAGCTGTTCAGTATTTAGTTCGTCTTGGACGGTCTGTGTGTTCAAATTTAAGCATTGCCTTTAATAAGGAGTGCTGATTTTAGCTGTCGGCGCGGTTGGCGTAAAGTACAGACTTACTTATGGATAGCAATGGTCATTGCTCTGCATACAGTCCTTGAGCACTAATATAATCCAGGACCGGAGCGGGTAACATGACCTGCGGCGACCTGCCCAGACGCAACAGGCTCTTGATCGTGGTTGCGCAGATATCAATGGCTGCTACCTGCAGCGACAATACGCGACCCGATTCTGAACGAAATAAGGATTGCGCATCCGCACAGCTTCGTTGTTGAATTTGTTTTGCCAGTTCCTGCCGGTAGTCAGCGACCGCGCCCGGCCTCGTCATGATAACGATGTGCGCGAGTACAAATAGTTCCTGCCAATGGTGCCAGCCGGACAGTTGATTCGCGGCATCCTGACCAATGACCAGTATCACCGGTCTGTCCGGGTTTTCATCACGTTTTTCCTGCAGGGTATTGACCATGTACGAGGGACCGTCCCGGTCAAGTTCACACGGGTCAATCTGCAAGCGGGGATATTCTGTCAGCGCCAGTTGCAGCATTTTCAAACGCTGCTGCCTGGTTGCCTGTGGCGCTGCACGATGCGGCGGGCTGCCGGCCGGCAACAGGTAAAGGGTATCTAAACCAAGCTTTTCACGAACCTCGTCGGCACAACGCAAATGGGCATAATGTACCGGGTCAAACGTACCACCGAGCAATGCCAGCGGTTCTGTTTGTTCACTCACGCCGACAACTGCAGCAACAGCTTATCGAGGCTGTGCCAGGGATCACCGTCAGCGCGACCTTTGCTCTGCCGGTCAATCAAGGACAGGAGTTTGAAAGCACCGAACAGTTTACGGGTATTCAATCGCCGTGCAGCGGTGCGGATCACATTTTGCCTGTTCCGCCAAACATTCAACCGTCTGAACACGCTAGCCTCTTGCTCGCCACCACGCATGGCCAGCCTGAAGGCCTCGGTGGTCCTGAGTTCCCGAATCAACGCCCCGACCACCAGGGGCAGCGGTGTGTCCATCCGGTGCAGGCCGGTCGCCACGCGTAAACCCTCGCGCAAATTACCGGACAGCATGTGTTCCGCCAGTGTAAAGGCATCAAAACGACTGCTGTTTGCCACGGATCGCATCACATCATCAATGCTGATGGTACCGGCACCTTTGAGCAGGGCCAGGCGGTCTATTTCCTGGGCTGCCGCCAGCAGGTTTCCTTCGAGACGGTCCGCCAGCAAATCCAGCACCTCGGGTTCCGGCTGCATACCTTGTTGGCGCATACGCTGTTCCAGCCAACGCGGCAGTTCAGCCGCCTTGATCGGCCAGATATCGACACGTTGCCCGGCTCTTTCCAATGCGCCGGCCCATTTCGCCTTGCGTGAACCGGCATCCCATTTTTCACAACTGACCAGCAATATGATGTTCGGATCCGGTGATTCCGCCCACTCCGTCAAGGCTTTGCCGCCTTCACGACCGGGTTTCCCGCTGCGAATCCGTAAATCTATGATTTTTTGCGTGGCAAATAACGACGGTGCTGCCGCCTGCTGTAGTAGCGACCAATCAAAACCGCGTTCAACGTACAGCACTTCCCGCTCGATAAACCCCCGGGCTTTGGCAGCCACTCTGACCGCATCGCAACATTCCTGCAATAACAAGGGCTCTTCACCAGCAATCAGGTAGACCGGTGAAAGACCGTGTTGCAGACTACCGGCGAGTTGATCCGACCTAAGCTGCATATTGAACTAATTCTCCGGCATGCGTCTATTTGCCGTAGGTTCCCAGACGTCGCACCACCATGCGCGCAAGACTATCAGACAGGTCATTACGCAGAAACTCGTCTTCACGTTCTGCCGCCAGGATGTCCTGCTCATTAAAGCTATATACACGGCTTTGTTCAAATGTCTGTAGTGGGATCAGTTCTTTGCCGGCACTGTCCAGTAAGCGAAACTGTACGGTATGTCGGATCAGGAATTCCTGAACACGCGCGTTGTCACCGATTGACTGGATTTCTTTGCGTGTACGATTTTGCGGTACTTCGAGTATCGCTGCGTTCTCCCCCGTGACGACAATCTGCGCGCCATTTTGCTCCAACAGGGTTTCAAGTCTGCGGGCAAACTGACTGTAAGGTGATTGGATTTCCAGGCGGGTTTGGCGCATCTCGGCGGGAAGCTCGGCACGTGTCTGCAACTGGAAGCCACAGGCCGCCAGCAGCAACAAACCGGGCAGCAAAATAAACAGGTAGCGTGTGGTTTTCATGGTTGACTAGTGCTCCTTCAACATAATAATTACTATACTCAGGTGGCAACAATGTTCAACAGGCGGTCCGGTAAATAGATGACCTTGCGGATTGTCTTATCTTCAGTATATTTTGTTACATTCTGCTCGGCCATCGCCGCCGCCATGGCCGTTTCCTCGTTGCTACCGGGTGTCAGTTCAATCCGTGCCCGCAGTTTACCGTTGACCTGCACAACCAGCGTGATCTGGTCTCTGACTCGTGCAGACTCATCTACCAGCGGCCAGGGCGTGCTGACAACACCATCGGTTTCACCCAGCAACTGCCACAATGTTACACAAATATGTGGTGTAATCGGGGCCATCAGACGCACCACTGCCTTCCAGGCTTCATCCAGCACGGCACGACCCTGGTCGCTTCGATCGTCAAAGCGGCCCAGGTGGTTACTCAGCTCCATCACCGCTGCAATGGCAGTGTTAAAAGTCTGACGTCGCCCGATATCATCGCTGACCTTGGCAATGGTGTCGTGGGTATAGCGCCGGATGGTTTTTTGCTCAACGGTCAGGTCGCTGGTATCGAGTACAGCAACAGGACCTGCAGCGACGTGCTTCGTTACCATTGACCACAAACGCCGCAGAAAACGGAACGAACCCTCCACACCCGAATCAGACCATTCCAGCGACTGGTCGGGTGGTGAAGCAAACATGGAAAATAAACGCACCGTATCGGCCCCGTAACGCTCAACCAGGTGGCTTGGATCCACTCCGTTGTTCTTTGATTTGGACATTTTCTCAATCGCACCAATGGTCACCGGCAAGCCGTCGCTGATCAATTTCGCAGCCGTCATTTTGCCCTTGCCATCCCGCTCAACCTCAACCTCAGCAGGGTTGATCCATTGCGTGGTGCCATCTTCGTTATCACGGCGAAATGTCTCCGCCACAACCATGCCCTGGCACAGCATACGGGTGACCGGTTCATCCGAATCCAGCATGCCGGCATCACGCATCAGCTTGTGATAAAAACGGAAGTACATCAGGTGTAAAATAGCGTGTTCGATACCGCCGATATACTGATCGGCAGGCAGCCAGTAATTAACCCGTTCATCGACCATGGCATCGGCACCCGGCGAGCAATAACGCGCGTAATACCAGGACGATTCCATAAACGTATCAAATGTATCCGTTTCCCGCTCGGCTGGACCGCCACACTGCGGACATTCGGTTTTGCGCCAGTCAGGATCCGCTTTTATCGGCGATTGCACACCCATAAACGTGACATCTTCAGGTAACACCACCGGTAACTGGTCTTCCGGCACCGGCACGGCACCACAATCCGGGCAGTAAATGACCGGAATCGGGCAACCCCAGTAGCGCTGTCGGCTAACACCCCAGTCACGCAACCGGAAATTTACTTTACGCTCGCCAATCGCTTCGGATTCAAGCCATGAGATGGCCTTTTCCTTGGCTTCATTGACGCCGAGCCCATTCAGCCAGTCACTGTTAATGGCCACGCCTTCACCCATGTAGGGTTCATCCCCCCAATCTGCGGGTGTCTCGACGGTGCGCACGATGGGCAAATCATGTGCCCTGGCAAAATCCCAGTCGCGCTGATCCTGACCGGGTACCGCCATGATCGCACCGGTGCCGTAACCCATCAGTACATAATCTGCGATGAATAGAGGAACGGCCCTGGCGGTAAACGGATTGAACAGATAAGCACCGGTATTGACACCGCGTTTTTTCAGCGAACCCTCTGCCGAAGTACGCTCCACTTCACTTGCTGCCCGTACTGTGGCAATAAAAGCCTCGACCTGCTTCCTGCAACTGTCAGTGGTAACTTCCATCACCAACGGGTGTTCCGGTGCAAGCACGGCATAGGTCATACCAAACGCAGTATCCGGACGCGTGGTAAATACACCGACCGTCGGCGCATCAGCTGCTACCTGACCCTGCGCGTCACAGATGCTCATCATAAATTCAGCCCCCTCGGAACGGCCAATCCAGTTGCGTTGCATGGTTTTAACCGCTTCCGGCCACTGGTCCAGGCCATCCAGGCCTTGCAGCAACTCATCCGCGTAATCGGTGATGCGTAAAAACCATTGTGGAATGGATCGACGCTCAACCACCGCGCCGGAACGCCAGCCGCGGCCATCGACCACCTGTTCGTTGGCCAGCACGGTCTGGTCGACAGGATCCCAGTTCACTTCTGCATCCCTGCGGTAGGCCATGCCTTTCTTCATCAGGCGGGTGAACATCAGCTGTTCCCAGCGATAATACTCCGGCGTACAGGTGGTAAATTCGCGTGACCAGTCATAGGCAAAGCCAAGCCGTTTTAACTGCTCGCGCATGTGATCGATGTTGGCGTAGGTCCATTTGGCCGGTGCCGTGTTGTTCTTGATCGCGGCGTTCTCCGCGGGCAGACCAAAAGCATCCCAGCCCATCGGTTGCAGGACATTCTTTCCCAACATGCGTTGGTAGCGGCTGATGACATCGCCGATGGTGTAATTGCGCACATGACCCATGTGCAAAGCACCGGAAGGATATGGCAACATAGACAGGCAATAAAACTTCTCGGCATTGGGGTCTTCCGTTGCCTCAAAGGTTTTGTCCTGGTCCCATCGCGCCTGTACGCGAGTTTCCAGTTCTTCGGGATTATAGGGGGTTTGATCCATGCTTTATCCGGCCCGTGAGCCTGTTTTTTCCATTGAGAATGCGAAGCATAACCGACCCCAACAGGACAAAAAAGCCTGTTCAGAAATTTAGTACTCCTTCAATGTGATATTGCCGAGTTCAGCGAGTCGCGGCTAACGGTTTTTTATGTAATCCAGGATCGCATTCAGACCATAATTCCCGGGTATTTTGTCCGGCTTTCCCTGCAACGCAGGCTGGATACTCCTGGCCAGCTTTTTACCCAGTTCAACACCGAACTGATCAAAGGGATTGATCTCCCAAATCACGCTTTCAACAAACACCTTGTGCTCATACAAAGCCAGCAGTTGTCCCAGTGCTGACGGTGTCAATTTATCCATCAGTATGATTTCAGATGGTCGCCCGCCGGACATGTGCCGGTGCGAATCCAATTCTTCGGTCATTTGCAAGCCGGTCGTGCCAATCGCCAGAGCGGTCGCCTGTGCCAGCATATTTGCCAGTAACACCGCGTGTGCTTCGTCATCATCATGATCCGCGCGAACCACGCCGATAAAATCCAGTGGAACAATATCCGTACCCTGGTGCAACATCTGGAATATTGAATGCTGGGCATCGGTGCCGGCGTCGCCAAACAATACCGGCGAGGTGGCATAATTCACCGGCTCGCCCTGGCGGTTAACCGATTTCCCACCCGACTCCATGACCAGTTGCTGTAAATAAGCCGGCAGGGAACGCAGCCGCTGGTCGTACGGGATCACCGCCTGGCATGGATAGCCACAGATATTACGGTGCCAGATTCCAGTCAGGGCCATCAAAACAGGCAAGTTTTCTGCCAGCGGTGTGGTCAGAAAATGACGGTCCATTGCGGCGGCACCTTGCAGGAACCCCCTGAAATCGCCTTTACCCATCACAGACACGGCCGCAAGGCTGACCGCAGACCAAATTGAATAACGCCCGCCCACCCAATCGGGTAAATGCAATGTATTGGCCTGTGGCACGCCAAATTCTTCAGCCGCCGCCATATTGCCGCTGATGGCAAACAAACGCTGATTGGCAGCATCCCGACCCAGTTCCAATTGCATCCACTGCATCACACGACCGGCGTGCAGCAATGTCTCACCGGTGGTGAAACTCTTGGTGGCGACAATCACCACCGTTGCAGCCGGATCCAGATCCGCCAGCAGACGATCACGCAGGTGTGCATCAACCGAAGATAGAAAATGCACCTGTGGAGAAGACCGCTGTCCCAATGCCTCGATCAACAGGCGCGGTCCCAAGACAGATCCGCCAATGCCAATGTGAATAATATGTTGCACCGGCCAGTCAGGCTTTGCCGGCAAATGCCCGGCTGCAAAAGCCGCAGCAAAACCCAGCATTCTGTCCCTGGTTTCAGCCACATGCGTGGCGGTTTCGGTGTCAAGATTCTGTAATACGGTATCACTGCGCATCGCCATGTGCAGTGCAGGACGATGTTCGGTGTAGTTGACTTCAGCACCCTGGAACAGTTGCTCCCGAGCCTCTTCCAGGCCACTGTTCACAAGCAGAGCAAGTAACTGATCAAGCGAGCCTTGATCCAGGCTTGTGCGCGAAAAATCAAGTAGCAAATTGCCTGCAGTTTTACTGAAATCCCTGAACCGATCCGGCTCGTTGAGACGCACTGCCAGCAGTTTTTTTTCTGAATCCGTGTTGTATTTTTGCAACAATTGTAGAAAAACCTGGTCCATCGTTCGTTTTTGTCCTTTACTGCCTGAATGCTGCAACTCTGTTGATAACTTTACCTGTAAATCGCGTCAATTGGGTCTGATTGATGCCATGGAAAATCAGGATCATCAAACGACCTGCTCTAATTTGTTACGTATATAATTGTTTATGTTACAATTTACTCACAATATCCTGATAAACCATAAGCAAAAAAAATGCCCCTCTCCGATAAAGGAGAAGGGCATATTTTGGAGTGATGTATCCGTCTTTTCGCGCCCTGCGATTCTTGGTATGTGTTGCAGTCTTACCAAGATTGGTTGTAATAATACCACTAAATACAAAAAAAGCCAACCATATTCGGACAAAAAAACAACAATGGGCCGAATGGCGGAAAACCACGCAACCCTGCGGCAAAAACCGGTCTGTAAGACTATTGATCACTTGCATCATCCAATCGAATAACCCCATCACAGTCGAGTGCAGATAGCAGTTCTTTCACAGCACCCCGCCCGGGAATTACGACCCTCTCATCTAACTCCATCATTGGCAATAACACAAAAGCCCTTGTATGCATGTGCGGGTGCGGCAATTGCAATTCGGCACCATGCAGATTCTCATTGCCATAGAGCAGCAGGTCAATGTCAATAAGGCGTGGCCCCCAACGTTGTTCACTACGCTGCCGGCCCATGTCATTTTCTATCATTTGCACCACATGAAGTAAGTCCAGCGGTGGCAACCTGGCCTCAATCTTGACCACCGCATTAATGAAATCATCCTGATCTTCATCACCCCAGGCAGCGGTGCGGTACAAAGAAGAGAATTTCAATATCTCAATTCCTTGCGACTCGCCCAGACGTTTCATGGCTTCTGTTACTTGCAACTCAGGTCGCTGAAGATTTGCTCCCAGGCCCAGCCACGCGTGCATGAACTAGTGGTCCAACAAGGTTGTATTGATGGGTTCAGCGAGTTGTGAAGCGGTTGACCGCCAGGCGCGTCTCGCCGGTAATGGCGCGTCCTTGCCAAGAGGCGCAACACTACGGACGACCGCTTCACGACTCGCCCGAAGGGAGCTATCCAGATGACCCAGTACTGCGTTGCAGCCCTTGAAAAGGACCAGCCATTCTCTGCGGACTGCGCCTTGTCCTGGATCATCTGGATAGCTCTGCACCTATCAATACAACCTTGTTGGGCCACTAATACCGTCAGGACTTTGCCGGGGACGCGGCGGCACGGCGGCGGCCGCGACGACGCGGACGACCGCGCGAATCGTTTCGATAACGGTCACCCGCACGACGCTGACCGGTATTCAGGGTCACACCTTTTTGAGCCTCGGTCCAGTGGTCACACAACGCCTTCAGGGATCCGTCTTCCTCCACCCGGAGTAACAGAAAATCATAGGCGGCCCGAAATCGACGCTCCTGCAAAAGACTCTTGGCTCGTCTGCCCTGCGTGTTGTTAAAACGCGGTTGCATGGTCCAGATCTGCCGGGTTACGACACTGAAGCGACGCGGAATGGCGGTTCGCTGAACCTGTTTTGACATCACTTCGTCCGCCGCCTGACCCAGTGCTGCATGTTCATTCAGGCCATCGGCTTGCAACTCATCTGCCCGTGCCCGCACCGGGTGCCATAGTATGGCTGCCAATAAAAATGCCGGCGTGACCGGTTTATCAATGGCAATACGTTCATCGGTGTTTTCCAGTGCTTTGATCAATAAGCTACCTGTCCTGACGGCGCCGGATTTTCCCTTGCTTGCAAGCACGGGAAACAACGCCAGGGTTAATTCAAATCTTTGCAGAGCCTCCCATGTCCTGGCTGCATGACCGGTCATGAATAACTTGCAGACCTCTTCAAATAAACGTGCGGGCGGTATGTCATGCAGTAACGTTGCCATTTCAGTGATGGGTGCCGCGGTCTCCACGGAGGGTTCAACACCCAGCTTGGCGATAAAACGGGCCGCCCGCAGCAGACGCACAGGATCTTCCCGATAACGCGTACGCGCATCGCCAATAAGTCTTAATTTGCGCTCGGACAGGTCCTTATAACCACCGACGAAATCCCTGATTTTATTGCTGACCGGATCAAGAAATAATGCATTAATGGTGAAATCACGCCGTACCGCATCTTCTTCGAGACTGCCCCAGACATTGTCGCGCAATATGCGGCCATTCCGATGCTTGACATCATCATCATCTGAAACCTGCGGGCCGCGAAAAGTGGCGACCTCGATCAATGTGCCATTCATGCGCACATGGGCAAGCCGGAATCGTCGACCGATCAGCCGGCAACGGGGAAAAACGGTTTTGACCTCTTCCGGCGTCGCATCGGTCGCCACATCATAATCTTTGGGCGCCTTACCCAATAACAGGTCACGCACGCTGCCACCGACAATGTAGGCCTCATAGCCTTCATCCTGTAAGCGACGCACTACTTCTGTGGCATGGGGGCAGAGCTGCTGAACCGCGATACCGTGATCCGCAGCTGTGATGACTAGTCCTTTAGTAATGATGATTTCCTGAAAATGTTTAGTAATACTGATCGTTCAACCACAACTGACCGGTTGAACATGATGGTTGTGCTAGTTTAACATGACCATCCGGTTGAGATGCCAGACTATTAACGCTCCCTTCGTCTAGCGGTCCAGGACGCGGCCCTCTCAAGGCTGAAACACGAGTTCGATTCTCGTAGGGAGCACCAATTTAAACCTATGATATATAAAGAAATATATGAATTTCGAGTTACTCAGTTGAATATATTTTTTGTATTTGAGTAACGATTTGGGTAACTTACAGGTTAATTTGAGCTATTTTAGGCTTTTCAGCCTAGGGTGAATACCCCGGCTGAACTGGCTTCTTAATCAGGCTGAATTTTGATCACTTCACCCTTGCGCAGGGACACGATCATGTGGGGCTTAATCATCCGCTTTCCTCCTGAAAGCGGTCGTTCATCAGATGTGAATTTCAATGATATGAGGGACCGCAACCGGCCGAGGCTGTGTGAAAACCCCAAACTCGAAATCTCAAGTGGGAAATACACTCTAAATTGAATGGTTTTAGAGTCATAAGTGGGGTTTCTAGATCAAACTGAATGACTGCCTGGCCTATTTCTTCAACACCGTCCCAAAAACAGAGGCAGTCAAATAGTTTTCACACAGCCTGGGCCAACAGCGGCCCCTCAGGTAATCGTTAAACTGCGCTATTCAACGATTCTT
>SMVA01281942.1_pt1 | contig 22449 bp, 25 predicted proteins | sample 2456451 | NCBI WGS metagenome assembly SMVA01 (sample SAMN11095933, study PRJNA526329) | marine sediment metagenome | biome: Marine sediment; feature: Surficial sediment; material: Deep marine sediment; isolation source: Hadal surficial sediment | place: Pacific Ocean | collected 2014-05 | depth... | reverse complement strand
TTCGAGCGCGGCGAGGTCAGCTATTCGAAGGTGCGCGCGATGACGCGGGTGGCGACGGCGGAGAATGAAGCGTCTCTGCTGAATATCGCGCGGCACGGCACGGCGGCGCATGTCGAAGGGCTGGTGCGCCGGTTCAAGCGGGTTTGGGCGCTGGAAGAGGCGAATGCCACGCATGCACGCCGTAACCTGAGTTATTACACGGATGACGACGGCAGTTTCGTGTTTCACGGGCGCCTGACCGCGGAACAAGGCGCCCTGCTGGTCAAGGCCCTTGATCGGGCGAAAGATGCGCTGTGGGAAGACGCCCGGAGTCGGGAAGATCAGGATCAGAAAGATCATCGCCACGGCAACAACCGGGCCGATGCCCTAGCACTGCTGGGCGAGTCATTCCTGGCGCAGGGTGCCCAAGAGGCCACGGGTGGCGACAAATACCAGGTGGTGATGCATCTGCAGGAAGAGACTGCGCATCTGGAGGACGGGCCGAGCGTTTCCGCGGAAACATTTGCGCGGATCGGTTGCGACTCGAGCGTTGTCGTCATGCACGAGGATCGCGCTGGCAAGCTGCTGAATATCGGGCGCAAGTCGCGCAGCATTCCGCCCGCGCTGCGCCGGGCCTTGAAGTATCGTGATGGCGGCTGCCGGTTTCCCGGCTGCACGGCGAAGCGGTTCGTCGATGGGCATCACATCCGGCACTGGTCGCATGGAGGGGAGACTGGCCTCGCGAACCTCGTGCTGTTGTGTCGGGTGCATCATCGGCTCGTGCATGAAGGGGGGTTCTCGGTTCAGGCCCAGGCGTCCGGCGCGATTGTGTTTGCGCGTCCGGACGGCATGCGTATTCCCTGCTGTGGCGGGCACGGCGATGATGGGCCTGATCCGCGCAGGCCGGCTCGGCTTCCTGGACTTCCTGATACGGCGACCGAACTGTCAATCTGGAACGGCGACCGGCTGGACTACGACATGGCGCTGGACATACTGGTGCAGCGCACGCGGTCCGGCGAACCAGGGCGTTCGGTTAGCGATTCTCAGTCGAGCAGGAAATTTAGCCGTTCTTCGGCTCTTGACGGTGTGATTTCAAGAATTTCCGCGCTTACGACATCTTCAGACACGAAAGGATCATCGTTTACCCTGCGTTGAAGATCTGGCAGCGAAGTATTATGCGCCACAATCCCGCCGCCTAAATCAGGTTGCAGGCGCCCGGCCAACACAAATACGCCATCATCGAACGTTGCTGGAAAATTTAAGAAGTACGATAAACATTGGCTTTATTCTCCCGTCAACCTGGATGGGTATGTATGTAGCATAATAGGTGTGAGGAGAATTGACATGGTTCAGCGACGGGAAATCATCAAGGGCCTTGCAGCCGGGACGGTTGGTGCAGCAGCAGCGACATTCGCAGGCGCAACCACGGCCAATGCCGAGACGGTCGACATCGTCAAGGCGGAATCATTTCCGCAGATTGACGGTAAGGCTCTGGTTAATTATCCGCGTGCCTATGAAGTGATGGAGCAGGAGGGCGTCGATGGTTTGATCGCGCTCAATTTCATGAACGTCTACTACCTGACTAGTACTGTCACCATCTTTACGAAGTTTCGTGCGGATTTTGCCTCGTTTGCGACCTTCCCGCGCGATCCGGACCAGCCCCGCTACCTGATCGGAACGGTCCCGCAGGGCTGGGATTTTGCCAACCGGGCCGGGGACGAGCTTCCTGAATTGATGCCCTACTCCGGGGTCGCCAATTGGCAGGAGTACGTGGATGCCGGCCCGGAGCAACTGGCGATCAAGCCGGAGGCGCATCGAGGCGGCTGGAATATCAATCCGGACCTGCTCGACACGCCGCGGGAGCAGGGTTGGGCGGCCGCCCAGGAGAAATACCTCGCCATGGCCGAACCGGGGCAGGCGTGGGCGCTCGCCGAAGCGTTGCGAGCATCCGGCCTGGACCGCGGCACCATCGCGGTCGATGACATGCGCATCAAATACCTTCTGGAGAGCATCGGCGCCGCCGACAAGATCACGTTCGTGCCGGGTGCGAACATCTTCCGCAAGATTCGCTCTATCAAGTCGCCGGTGGAAATCGAACTGATGCGAATCGCCGGACAGAAGAACGCCGCTGCGGCGCTTGCCACCATGAGGTCGTTCGAAGTCGGCATGCGCTTCGAGGATATCGAGCGCCGTTTCATGACGGAATGCGCGGCCCGGGGGAACACGACCTCCTTCATCATCGCCGGCGTTTCCGTGGGCCTGCTGCCACACGGCGAAATCAGGCCCGGCGAAGCTTTCCTGGTCGATGCGGTCAGTCATTTTCGCCAATACCACGGAGACTTCGCGCGCACCGTAGTTGCCGGCGATCCGCCCACGGAGGTCCTGAGACGCGCCAGGGCCAATCAGGTCGGTCGCGATGCTATTTTCGAGAAGCTGAGACCCGGCTATACGTATTCGGAGATTCGAAAGTTCGGTTTCGAGGCCATGGTCAAAGCGGGCATGCCGGCGGAAGCCATTATCATAAATCCCCATTCGGTCGGGCTCGAGCACGGCGACGACCCGGTCCGTGACGACACTCCGTTCCCCGTTCCGGCCGATATCGAACTCAGGCCCGGCATGACCATCACCGTCGACCTGCCCTATATCGAAGCGGGATGGGGCGCCGGCCACAATGAGGACTTGCTGCTGATCACGGAGACCGGGTTCGAGTTGCTGAATACGGATGAGGACCCGCTGGTGGTGGTCTAGGTACGTAACGCGGCGAGTTTCAGTATGCCGGTGACACTCAGCGCGTCGGTGATCTCGCCCGTCATTGCCATGTCGACGAGCTCGTCGAACGGCAGGCGCCGGATCTCGAGTTGCTCGGTGTCCTCGAACTCCGTGTCGCCTGCGGTCAGACCTTCGGCAACGAACACGATCCCCGTCTCGTCCGTGACCGAGTTGCTGATGGTGACGGTCAGGATCTCGCGCCAGTTCGCTGCGGTGAGCCCCGTTTCTTCCCTGAGTTCGCGCCGGGCGCCAGCCAGCATATCCGTCCCGACCAGCACCCCACCCATCGGGATTTCCCACGAATAGACGTCGAGCGCGTAGCGGTATTGCCCGACGATCCACGTGTAGCCGTCGTCATCGACAGGGATGATCCCGACCGCGCAATTCTTGAATTTCACGAGGCCGTAGATGCCGGGGTTGCCCGATGGGTTGATGACCTGATGTTCCGCGACGTGCAGCCACGGGTTGTCGTAGATGTCCTTGACGCTGAGCGTCTTCCAGGGATTGTCTCGTTTTGACATGGCCTTACCCGTTGGCGATGAGTGTGTCGCTGTTGACCAGGCGTTTGAACCAGAAGTGCATACTCGCACCTCTGGCTGCCATGAATAGAGTAAAGGCCAGCCAAAGTCCATGGTTGCCGAATTGTGAAAAACCGAACCACGTCGGCAGGAACACGAACAGCAGGGACCCGACCATAATAAACATCATCTCTTTCGATCGCGTGGCGCCGACGAAGACCCCATCGTAAAGGAAGCTCCAGACGGAGATCAGTGGCGAGATGATCAGCCAGGGCAGGTAATCGCGCGCGGTTGCCCGCAGCGTCTCGATGTCGCTCATCAGGTCGATGATCCAGCCGCCCGCGACGAGGTAAAAGGCGCAGAAACCGGATGCGAACAGCAGCGACCACTGCAGTGTTCTGCGGACGGCCAGCAGCATGCCATCGCGATCGCGGCCGCCGATGGCCTTGCCGACCAGCGCCTCGGCGGAATACGCGATACCGTCCAGGGCGTATGCCAGGAACAGCTGGAAATTCATCAGCAATGCATTGACGGCCAAGATGATGTCACCCATTCGCGCGCCCTGCGCCGTGACGAATGCGAAGACGAACATCAGCGCCATCGTGCGCACGAACAGGTTCGCGTTGACATCGAACAGCCGCCGGTAGCGCGCCAGCACGAAGAGGTGGATGGGCGTGCCGCTGCCCGGGTGTCGTGCCAGTTCGGCGCGCACGATAACGACGCCGGCCGCCAGGCCACAGAATTCGGCGATCAGCGTGGCCAGCGCGACGCCGTCGACGTCCATGCCGAGCCAGACGACGAACGCGAGGTCGAGCACGATGTTGATCAGGTTGGTGACCAGCATGATCGCGAGTGGACCGCGTGCGTTCTGCATGCCGATCAGCCAGCCGATCAATGCGAAATTGCACAGCGACGCCGGTGCGCTCCAGACCCGTATGCGGAAGTAGTCCAGTGTCAGCGTCGCGACCTGCTCGCTCGGGGAGAGCAGCGCCAGCGCGGTACTCGCCAGCAGCGGCTGGATGACGATGATGATGGCCGCGAGGGTGAGGGCGGTGATGACGGACTGTCCGAGCGCCTCGCGAACGGTGTCGTTGTCGCGTGCGCCGAAGCCCTGCGCCGTGATGCCGGTCGTTCCCATGCGCAGGAAGTTGAGCCCCATGAACAGGACGGAGAAGATCGTCGCGCCGACCGCGACCGCGGCGAGGAAGATCGGGTCCTCGAGGTGGCCCATGACTGCCGTATCGACCATACCCAGCAGCGGAACGGTGACCGACGAGATGATCATCGGTGCGGCGATCCGCCACACGGCGTTATGACTATAGGCGTCGCTCATGCTTTGTGCGGCTGCAGACCGCTGGGCCGCAATCGGGCAGGGAGGGGAGTTATGTAGCTGCGAGTTCCGCGCGCAGCGTTTTCATCGCACGCTGCTCGATTTGCCGAATGCGTTCGGCGGAGACGCCGTAGCGGGTTGCCAGGTCCTGCAGCGTCGTCTTCTTCTCCGCGAGCCAACGCTCGGAGAGGATGTCGCGGCTGCGCTCATCGAGCTCCTGCAGCGCGGCCATTAGCTGATCGCTCGTTTGGTCCTGCCAGTCGTCTGCCTCGATGATCTCTGCCGGGCTCGGCGTGCTGCTCGCCAAGTAATGTGCGGGTGCGTAGGCCTTGTCTTCATCGTCGGTCGGGGATGGATCGAAGGTCATGTCGTAACCTGACAGGCGCTTTTCCATCTCCGTGACTTCGCGGGCGCTGACGCCAAGATCGCTGGCGATCGCTTCGGTCTCCTCCTGCGACAGCCAGCCGAGGAATTTCTTTGCCTTGCGCAGATTGAAGAACAGCTTTCGCTGTGCCTTGGTCGTCGCGACCTTGACCAGGCGCCAGTTCTTCAGCACGTATTCGTGAATCTCGGCGCGAATCCAGTGCACGGCGAACGAGACGAGGCGCACGCCGACCGTGGGGTCGAAGCGCTTGACCGCTTTCATGAGGCCGACATTGCCTTCCTGGATCAGGTCACCCAGCGGTAAACCATAGCCGCTGTAGCCGCGGGCAATATGTACGACGAAGCGCAGTTGCGACATGACGAGCCGCCGCGCAGCATCGAGATCGTCATCCTCGCGGAAACGGCGCGCGAGGTCTTGCTCCTCTTCCTTGCTCAGGATCGGGATTTCCCTGACGCTGCCGATATAGGCATCCAGGCTGCCGACCGGGCCGGCCAGGATCAGGTCATGGTGGTCTGCTGTTAGCGCTGTAGTCATAGGTTCTGTCATCCTCTGGCGCATAATTCTAGCACTCGGCACATTAGAGTGCTAAAGATTCGCTTCGTTCCCGGCGAATTGAAATAAAAATCTTGGTAAAACAGTCAGTTAGACCTTCGGCTGTATGGCCGCCAGGTGTCGGGCGACGGCCGTCCAGGCCCCGCCCAGGCCGGCCAGGAGTCCGCCTGCCAGAATCGCGAAAATCGTGTTGCCATCGACACTGAGCGGCCGGAATACCCCCCCGTAAAGCCCCGCGAGCCGCTCGATCGGGCCGCTGAGCAGCCACAGGCTCAGGCCAAGGAGCAGTAAAGCGAATCCTCCGCCGAGCAGCCCGTACCAGAATCCGGTGTACAGAAACGGGCGCCGGACGAAGCCGTCACTGGCGCCGAGCAGTTTGCTGACCTCGATTTCGGCGCGGCGGTTCTGGATATCCAGCCGGATGGTATTGCCGATGATGACGATGACGGCGCCGACCAGCATGATCGCCGCGATCCAGACGGCGCGCCGCGCCAGGTCGAGGAATGCGTTCAGCCGCCGTACCCACTCGGTGTCGAGCTTGACCATATCGACGTCGGTGCGCGCCGACAACTCCCCCTCCAGCCGCCGTAACGCCGGTGCGTCAGCATCGGCCGTGGGGCGGACGACGACGGTGTGCGGCAGCGGATTGCGAGCGAGCGTGTCGAGCAATCCGCCAAATTCCGGGTCGTTCTGAAAATCAATGATCGCATCGTCGGCCGAAATCAGCCGCGCCGACTCGACCAGTTCGTTGTCGTCGAGTTGTTCCCGCAGTCGGCGCGCCTGCGCGAGCGGCGTGCCCGGTTCCAGGTAGATGGAGAAATCGCGGATATTCGTCCACCCGCCGGCGACGGCCCGGCCATTCTGGACGATGACGTTCAGTGCCGACGGCATCGCGAGAGCGATGCCGATGACGGCGATCGTCAGGCCGCTCGCGAGTGGCTGGCGGGTCATCGTGCCGAGTGCCCCGATGCAGTTCTGTGCGTGCCGCAGCAGGTAATTCTTCAACGCCGTCATGCCGGATCCTGCGCATGCCCGTCGGATTGGAGTTCACCCTCGGCCAGTACGATGCGCCGACCGCCCAATCGGTCCAGCAACACCACGTCGTGCGTGGCGATCAGCATCGTGACGCCGACCTCGTTGAACTGGTGAAACAGATTCATGATGTCCAGTGACAGTTCCGGGTCCAGGTTGCCGGTCGGCTCATCGGCGATCAGCAGCTTCGGTCTGGCCACCACCGCCCGTGCGATTCCGACCCGTTGCTGTTCGCCCGACGACAGCATCGCCGGCGTATTTTTCTCCTTGTCGAGTAGCCCGACCCGGTCCAGCGCCGCGCGCACCCGCCCGCGGATCTCGCGCTGCGAGTAGCCGGCGATGATCATCGGCAACGCGATATTTTCGAAGACCGTGCGATCCTCGAGTAACTTGTGATCCTGGAACACCATGCCGATCTGGCGTCGATGGCGCGGAATGGCGCGATCCGACATGCGCCCGATGTTGCGGCCCTCGAACAGCACCTGGCCGCGCGTAGGGCGCTCGATCAGTGCGATCAGTTTCAGCAGCGTGCTCTTGCCGGCGCCGGAATGGCCGGTCAGGAAGATCAGCTCGCCGGGAGCGACCTCGAGCGACACACCGCGCAACGCCTCCCTGCCGCCGTCGTAGCGTTTCGTGACGTTGTCGAATCGAATCATCGGCAGCGGCCCCGGTCAGTCTGCGCTGCCCACGAGCGCCGCGGCGAATTGCTCCGCGTCGAACACACCCATGTCGTCGATGCCTTCGCCAACGCCGATGAAGCGGAACGGCACGTCCATGCGCTGTGCGATCGAAAGTAGCACGCCACCCTTACCCCCGCCATCGAGCTTGGTCATCGTGATGCCCGTCAGACCGACGGCCTCGTGAAATTCGACGGCCTGGTTCACGGCATTCTGTCCCAGGCTCGCATCGAGTACGAGCATCGTTTCGTGCGGCGCATCCGGGTCCAGCTGGGCCGCGACGCGCACGACCTTGGCGAGTTCGGCCATCAGACCTGACTTGTTGTGCAGTCGCCCGGCCGTATCGGCGAGCACGACGTCGATGCTGCGTGCACGCGCCGCCTCGAACGCATCGTAGATGACGGCCGCCGGATCGGCGCCGGGTTCCTGGGCAACAACCGGAACGTCGTTGCGCCGACCCCAGGCCTGGAGTTGCTCTACGGCCGCCGCCCGGAAGGTATCGCCGGCGGCCAGCATGACGCTGAGACCCTGTGCCTTGAGTGTGCGGGCGAGCTTGCCAATCGTCGTCGTCTTGCCGGAGCCGTTGACGCCGACGACCAGCAGCAGGAAAGGCCGGCGGTCGTCCGGGATCACCAGCGGCTTGGCATGTGGACGCAACAGATCCGCGACCGACTGCTGCAATGCTTTGCGCACCTCGCTCTCGTCGTTGATCGACTTGCCGCCGACACGCTTCCTGAGTCCGTCAATAATCATCTCGGAAGCCTCGATGCCGACGTCCGCGAGCAGCAACTGGGTTTCCAGTTCCTCCTCGAGTTCGGCATCCATCTTTCGCCCGGCCCAGCCCAGAGACAGGCCGAGACCCTTGCCGCCGCTCAGTTTCTGTCGCAGGCGGCTGAAGAAACCCGTCTTGTTTTTCGTCTCCCCGGACATGGCGGGCATAGTACCGGTTTCGTGCGCCACGTAAACCGAATTAATATCCGGTCATGTCGAAGGGAAAAACATCGACCCGGCCGGGTCGGTTACGGATTATCGGCGGGCGCTGGCGTCGGCATCGCATCGCGTTGCCGGACGACGACCGCATTCGGCCAACCGGCGACCGGGTGCGCGAGACGCTGTTCAACTGGCTGATGCCGATCATCGAAGGCGCCCGCTGTCTCGACTTGTTTGCGGGGTCCGGCGTCCTGGGTCTCGAGGGGTTGTCGCGCGGCGCGGGCGAGACCGTATTCGTCGAGCTCGATCCGGCGGCGGCGAGCCGGCTGGAAGCGACGCTGGAGCAACTGCAATGCTCGGACGCGATCGTCGTCAATAGTGATGCGCTTCGTTTCCTGAGTACGGCGCCGACGCCGTTCGATATTGTCTGGCTCGACCCGCCGTTCGGAGAATTCGACCTGGCAAATTTGTGTACACTGCTGGAAAGCGGCTGGCTGGCGCCGGGGGCAACCGTTTACCTTGAGCTGAGTCGGCGCGACGATCTGCCGGAGTTGCCGGCCGGGTGGGTCGTCGACCGCGACCAGACGGCCGGGCAGGTTCGGTTCGCGCTGGCCAAGAGGGCCTGAGTCGCAACGGGTAGCAAGACAGGAGCAGGAGATTGTCAGTCGGCGCAATGTATCCGGGTACGTTCGACCCGATCACGAACGGCCATCATGACCTGGTGCGACGCGCGGCCGGGGTGTTCGACCGGGTTGTCGTGGCGGTCGCCGCGAGTCCGGGCAAGCAAACGATGTTCGATCTCGACGAGCGGATCGAACTGGCCAAGGCGGTACTGGGGGGTCTGGCCAACGTCACGGTCAGTGGCTATCAGGGGCTGACCGTCGACTACGCAAAACAGCATGATCTCGATGTCATCATTCGCGGGCTTCGCGCGCTGTCCGACTTCGAGCACGAGTTCCAGCTCGCCAGCATGAACCGGCATCTGCAGGCGGACGTCGAGACCATTTTCCTGACGCCGACCGACGAGTACACCTTTATATCTTCCACGCTCGTTCGCGAGGTTGCATCGTTCGGCGGGGACGTGTCGAATTTCGTGCATCCGAAAGTGGTCGACGCGTTACGCATGCGTCACGGATCGGACTAACTCATTACACTCATGGAACGAAATCCCCTGGCGGCATTCGTCGCGTGTCTTTGTTTCCAACTGCTGCTGAGTATCAGTGGCGCGCTGGCTGCCCCCGCTCCGGGACAGGCAGGCATCGCGTCCGCACATCCGTTGGCGACACAGGCGGGTTACGAGGTTCTCGAGGCAGGCGGCAACGCGTTCGATGCGGCGATCGCGATCAGCGCCGTCCTCGGCGTCGTCGAGCCTTATTCGTCCGGCCTCGGCGGCGGCGCGTTCTGGCTGCTGCATCTCGCCGACGAACAGCGCGACGTGTTTGTCGACGCGCGCGAAGTCGCGCCTGGCGCGGCGACCCCGAACATGTATCTCGATGCGGACGGCGTGCCTGTCCCGGGCGCGTCATACAACGGCCCGCTGGCCGCCGGCATACCCGGGCAGGCAGCCGGTTTCGCGCACCTGGCCGAGCGCTATGGGCGCCTGCCGCTCGAACAGCTGCTCGCACCGGCGATCCGGATCGCCGAAGAAGGCTTCCCGGTGCACCGTCGTCTGCTGCTCGGGCTTGGTTTCCGTCGCAAGACGGCCGATCGGTGGCCCGCATTCGGAGAGGTCTTCTATCCGGACGGCGAGATCCCGGAGATCGGCGATACGCTGCGTCAACCGGACCTGGCGAAGACGCTGCGGCGGCTGGTCGACCAGGGCATCGACGATTTTTACACCGGTGAACTCGCACGCGCGCTGGTCGAGGGCAGTCGGGCCGCCGGTGGCATCTGGACGCTGGAAGATTTTGCCGATTACCGCGTGATCGAGCGCGAACCGATTGCGTTTTTCTACCGCGGCGTGCGCATCGTCTCGGCGCCGTTGCCTTCGTCCGGCGGGATCGTCATGGCGAATACGCTGAACATCCTCGACGGCTATGAGCTCGATGACATCGACAGCGCGACGCGCAAGCACCTGATCGTCGAGGCGCTGCGGCGTGCGTACCGCGACCGTGCGGAATTTCTCGCTGACGGCGACTTCGTCGACGTGCCGGTCGCGCGGCTGATTGACAAGGCCTATGCCGCCGGCCAGCGAACCTCGATTCGCATCGATCGCGCGACGCCAAGCAATATGCTCGCGGACATCGAGCCGGCCACCAGCAAGGGCACGGACACGACGCATTTCTCGGTGCTCGACAAGGAGGGCAACCGCGTCGCCGGCACGATGTCGATTAATGCGTGGTACGGCTCGGCGTTCATGGCGCCCGGCACGGGGCTGCTCCTCAACAACGAGATGGACGATTTTGCCGTCAAGCCGAAAGTGCCGAACAGTTTCGATCTGATCGGATCGGTCGCCAATGCCGTCGCGCCGGGCAAGCGCCCGTTGTCGAGCATGTCGCCGACCTTCCTGGAGTCCGGGCGTGGCATCGCGATTCTCGGCACGCCCGGCGGCAGTCGAATCATCTCGATGGTATTGCTGGCCAGCCTCGAGTGGATGCGCGGCGGCGACGCGGAGCGGATGGTCAGCCTGAAGCGCTACCATCATCAATACATCCCGGATGTACTCTCGTACGAGATCGGCGCGCTGACCGAGGAGGAAGTTGCGGCGCTGAGGGCGCGCGGCCACGACGTCAGGGAGGGTCGCCGTCCGTTCGGGAATATGAACGTCGTCACCTGGGACTTCGCTTCGGGTAAAGTCGAGGCCGCGTCTGATCCACGTTCGAGGATCGAAGGTCGGGTTTACTGATGACTTCGTGCTACGTCTGGCAATTCACGCAATAAAACGTCGAACGTTGCCCGAGCACGACTTGTCTGATCGGCGTCTGGCAGCGTACGCAGGGTTCGCCCTCGCGTCCGTAGCATTTCAGTTCCGTCCGGAAATAGCCGGGCTTCCCGTCGCCGTTGTAGAAGTCGCGCAGCGTCGTTCCGCCGAGGCGGATCGATTCGGTGAGCACCGCCTTGATTGCGTCGACGAGTGATTCCATGCGCCGCAATGCGATTCGTCCCGCTGCGCGCTTCGGGTGAATCCGGGCGCGGAACAGCGATTCGCTCGCATAGATGTTGCCGACGCCGACGACGATGCCGGCGTTCATGATGTGTGGCTTGATGGCGATCCGTCGCCCGCGGCTGGCCGCGTAGAGCGCCTCGCCGCTGAATTCGTCGCCCAGCGGTTCCGGGCCGAGCTTCGCGAGCAGCGGGTGCTCGGTCGGTTCGTTGGCCGTCCACAGCAGGCAGCCGAAGCGGCGGGGATCGTTGAAGCGCAGCACGTCGCCGGATTCCATGCGGATGTCGACGTGATCGTGCTTCGTCGGCTCCATATCCGGTGTGACGAAGCGCATGCTTCCGGACATGCCGAGGTGCGCGATTACCGCACCTTTGCTGGTACGCAGCAGCAGGTACTTTCCACGGCGCTCGACCGCATCGATGACGGCGCCCGTCAGGCATTCTTCGAGTTCAGCGCTGACCGGCCAGCGGAGCCGGCGCTCCCGGACAATGACGTCGGCGACGCGGCCGCCCTCGAGCCTGAGCGCAATGCCGCGGCGCGTTGTCTCGACTTCAGGTAATTCCGGCATTTATGTTTCGCTCTCTCGCGGCGGGCCCGCCCGCTACTTTTGTAAATCCTTGTAACGCTGAATTATGGCCCCATTTCCTTGGTCCGGGTGGCGCCTTCGGCTATAGTCAGCCGCTTATTGGCTTCGTTTTTCACATGGAACGCGTGTCATGATCGAATTTCTAAACGGTGGCTTGCTGAGCTTGTCGTTCTGGGGCCTGCTCGCGGCTACATTTGTTTTTGTCCAGGTCTCGATGATGGGGGTGACGCTCTACCTGCATCGTGATCAGGCACATCGCGCGATTAATCTCCATCCCATCCTGCGGCATTTCTTCCGGCTGTGGATCTGGCTGACATCCGGCATGGTGACGCGTGACTGGGTGGCCATTCATCGCAAGCATCATGCGCTGGTCGAGCGCGAGGGCGATCCGCACAGCCCGATAGTTTTTGGTCTGCGCAAGGTCCTGGCCGAGGGGTCCGAACTCTATCGTGACGAGGCGAAGAATGCCGATACCCTCGAGAAGTACGGGCGTGGCACGCCCGACGACTGGGTCGAGCAGAATATTTATTCGCGCTATAGCGTCTTCGGTATTTACCTGGTGCTGGTCGTGGACGTGATCCTGTTCGGCGCAATCGGTATCACGATGTTCGCGATCCAGATGCTCGCGATGCCGGTCTGCGCGGCCGGAGTCATCAACGGTCTCGGTCACGCGAAGGGTTACCGTACATTCGAATGCGATGACGCATCTACGAACCTGACGCCCGTCGCTGTGTTCATCGGTGGCGAGGAGCTGCACAACAACCACCATGCATTCCCGACGTCGGCCAAGTTTTCCGTGCGCTGGTACGAATTCGATATCGGCTGGATGTACATTCGGATTCTGGCGGCGCTGGGGCTGTGTAAGGTGCGCCGGCTGGCGCCTCAGCCGTCGATTGCAGATGGCCCGCGTGTCGTCGATCTCCAGACGCTGACGGCCGTCCTGCAGAATCGAATGCACGTGTTGCGCGACTATACGCGCAAGGTCACGCTGCCGGTGTTCCGTCTGGAGAAGCGGGTGAACCGCAGCAATGGGGCCCTGCGGCGTGCGCGCAAGCTGCTCGTGTCCGGGCCGATTCTGCTGGACGAGGCGGCCAAGGCGCGACTTGCGCGCCTGCTCGAGGGCAACGTGGCGTTGCGTACCGTGCACGAGTATCGGCAGCAGCTGCTCGAATTATGGAGTCAGGCGAACGTCAGCAACGAGCGTCTCATCAAGCAGCTCAAGGAATGGTGCAATCGGGCAGAATCCAGCGGCATCGACGCGCTACACGACTTCTCGGCGAATCTGCGCGGCTATCTGCCGCAGTCTGCGATCGTGGCCTGATTCGATCCGGTCGGTGCGAACCGGCCCATAAAAAAAAGCGGGGGGATCTACTTGATCTTCGCTTCCTTGTAGATGACGTGCTTGCGTACCCGCGGGTCGAACTTGCGTACCTCGAGCTTCTCGGGGTGCAGCCGCTTGTTCTTCGTTGTCGTGTAGTAATGACCGGTACCCGCCGAGGAAACCAGTTTAATCTTGTCGCGCATCGCTAGACTCCTGAACCTGTGGCCGAAAGCGGCTCGTCGCGCTTACAGTTTTTCGCCGCGGGCCCGGAGGTCGGCGACGACTTTTTCGATCCCGTGCTTGTCGATGATTCGCAGGCCCTTCGTCGAAACGCGGAGCTTGACATAACGCTGCTCGCTTTCGAGCCAGAAACGGTGCGAGTGCAGGTTCGGCAGGAAGCGACGCCGGGTCTTGTTATGGGCGTGGGACACGTTGTTGCCGGACATGGGCCGTTTTCCGGTGACCTGACAGACGCGGGACATGGTAGTAAACCTCTGTAATGCGTATTGCGCCGCGTGTGCGGCGAAAGGCGCGTTGTTATACCAGTCTGCGGCCCACGAAACAAGTTTGGGTGCCGGGCCGGGTCAGATCAGGCCGCGTGCTGCCAGTGAGACACAGGTCCCGTCGCCGACGATGAAGTGGTCGAGTAAACGCACGTCGATGAGGTCCAGGGCGTCGCGGATGCGGCGCGTGATGAGCTGGTCCGCCTCGCTCGGCTCGGCGACACCCGACGGGTGATTGTGGGCCAGAATCACGGCGGCCGCGTTGCGCTGCAGCGCCTGCTTGACCACCTCGCGGGGATATACCGTCGTATTGTCGATCGTGCCCCGGAACAGCTCGTCGAACGCCAGTACGCGGTGGCGATTGTCGAGGAACAGGCAGCAGAAGACCTCGTGCGGTCGGTCGCGCAGCCGGGCCACCAGGAACTGCGTGCTGTCAGACGGCGAGGCGATGTGCTTGCCGGCCGTCAGTCTTTGCGACAGGTAGCGAGAGCAGCATTCGCGGGCGGCCAGCAGGGCGGTGGCCTTGCCCGGGCCGATGCCGCGGACTTCCTGCAGGTCGATGAGCTGTGCGCTGAGCACGCCCCGAATGCCGTCGAAACGGCACAGCAACGCCCGGGCGAGATCGACCGCGGACTGACCGGGGGTGCCCCGGCCGAGCAGGATGCCCAGCAGCTCCGCGTCCGACAGGCATTGCGCGCCACTTTGTATCAGACGCTCCCGCGGCCGGTCGCCGGCTGGCCAGTCCTTGATCGCGCGCGACAGCATGCCTCACAGTGCCCGTCTCGTCCGCCCGATGGCAACCGGCAAATACAGGCAGGGTGCCGACAAATCCCTGAAGGTTTGCGGTAACCTAGCGCGGTTATGGCCGATTCACGATATTCCAGAATCATTCTCGGCATTACCGGGGGTATTTCGGCGTACAAGAGTCCCGACCTCGTCCGGCGCCTGCGCGAGCGCGGCGCCGAGGTGCAGGTCGTCATGACGCAGAGCGGCGAGAAGATGATTTCTCCGACGGTTTTCCAGGCGGTTTCCGGACGCGCGGTGCGCGGCGACCTCTGGGACGAGCAGGCCGAGGATGCGATGGGCCATATCGAGCTGGCACGCTGGGCCGATGTGATCCTGGTCGCGCCGGCCACCGCGAACATCATGTCGCAGCTCGCGACCGGCACCGCGACCGGCCTGCTGACGACGCTGTGCCTCGCGAGCGAGGCGCCGCTCGTTCTGGCGCCGGCGATGAACCAGGCGATGTGGAAGAATCCGGCGACGCAGGACAACCTTGCCATTCTGCGTGGCCGTGGCGTCCGCTTCATCGGTCCCGCCGAGGGCGAGCAGGCGTGTGGTGATGTCGGGCCGGGTCGCATGACCGAGCCCGATGACATCGCGCACCAGCTGTTCGCAGGCTCGGACATCGGTGTGTCCGGCGCGATCGCGGGCCGGCTGGCAGGCGTCGACGTGCTGATTTCGGCGGGTCCGACACGCGAGCCGATCGACCCGGTGCGTTACATCAGTAACCGCAGTACCGGAAAAAAGGGTTTTGCGGTGGCTCAGGCGGCGGTGGATGCCGGCGCCCGGGTGACGCTCGTGGCCGGCCCGGTCCACCTCGCGACCCCGGCCGGCATCGAGAGGATCGACGTCGAGACCGCGGCCGAGATGCGCGAGGCTATTGTCGGTCGTGCGGAGTCGACGGACATCTATATCGGTGCTGCGGCGATCTCGGATTACCGGCCAGAGGTTTACCAGCAGCAGAAGATCAAGAAGAAAGCCGACACGATGCGGCTCGAGATGATCAAGTCCCGTGATGTGCTCGCCGAAGTTGCGCAGTTGCAGCCGCGTCCGTTCAGCGTCGGCTTCGCTGCCGAGACCGAGAAGCTCGAGGAATATGCCCGAGCGAAGCTGGTCGACAAGAACCTCGATGTGATCGTCGGCAACCTGGTCTGTAATAATCTGTGTTTCGATCAGGATGAGAACAGCGTCCTGATACTCTGGCAGGGTGGCAGCGAGGAACTAGAGCGAATGCCCAAGACCCAACTGGCCGAGCGGATCATCGACATCGTCGCATCGCGCTATCGGCAGGCTACGAAAGCCCCGACCCCGATTCGGCAACCGGCATCATGATGTCCGGTTCGAACGCGCGTCCGTCGATACAATTGAAAATACTGGATGCCCGACTCGACCGGGAGTTCGCGCTTCCGAAATACGCGACCGAGGGTTCGGCCGGTATCGATCTTCGCGCCTGCGTCGATGAGCCCCTGACACTGGATCCTGGCCAGACCGAGCTGATTCCGAGCGGCCTCGCCGTGCATATTGCCGACCCTGCGCTGGCGGCCATTATCCTGCCGCGTTCCGGGCTGGGCCACAAGCACGGCATCGTGCTCGGCAACCTGGTGGGTCTGATCGATTCGGACTACCAGGGCCAGGTATTCGTGTCGTGCTGGAATCGCGGTGCGGAGTCCTACGTGATCGAGCCGGGCATGCGGCTGGCACAGATGGTTTTCGTTCCCGTCGTTCAGGTGGACTTCGAGATTGTGCGCGACTTCGAAGAGAGTCGGCGCGGTGCCGGCGGGTTCGGTCACACGGGCAGACGTTAGGGCGAGTATTAGTTCAGGCCCTTTAGCATCCTGAAGCGGTCGATATCCTTGTCGAATTTCGCAACGATCTGCCCCTGCTGCATACGCGTATCGCCCAGTGTCTTCTCGTAGACGAGAATAGAGTTAAGCGTATTCGACAGTGCTTTTGCGAGCCAGTTGTGGATCGGCGGCGCATTCGGGTCAGAGCTATAAGGCTGGAATCGCGAGGCATCTTCCTGCAGCTCGTTGAGCTTCTCGCGCAGGTTGCCCAGGTAGATTTCCGTCACCAGGATCTGGCCGTCGAGCAGTTCCTTGCGGCGATTGCGGAGCGCTTCGATCTCATCGACCGACAGGTACGTGCTCAGCAGGACGGTATCGCGCTTGATCAGGTCGTCGGCGCGGCGCCGGTCGGCCGCGGCCATCGCCTGTACGCGCGCCAGCTCCACAAGTTCCTCGCTGGTTTTCTCGCGTGGCAGGAGCCCGATCCTGACACCCTGCGCGTTCAGCACTGCGCGATCGGTCTTCGAGAATTCGGGAGGGATGCTGTCGCTGAAATGCACCGTGCCGTTTTCGTCGACCCAGCGATACGTCTGCCCGGCCTGGGCATCGATCGCCGTCATGCCCGAGCACCCCGAACAGGGCAACGACGCACGTCCAATGAAACCTAGCAGTACTCAATGCAATGCCTACATATTCCACAACCCTGCGGGATTATCGCGCTGTGGCGGAGTAAAAAACAGTGACCTGATCCCGGTTACCGAGGATCAGGCGGCTGGACCGCCAGATTCGGATGCTGCACCGGTCCACCCGTCTGTTTAGTCATTTAACATAATCATAGGCCTCATCGGTGGCCGAGGCGCCATATTGCTGACCGTAGGCCTCGACGCTCGGCAGATACTCGCCGTATTCCTGGCTCGACTCCAGATGCTCGATCAGTTCTTCCAGCTTGATGATGCTCGTGACCGGCAGGCCGAACTGTTCCTCCACTTCCTGTACCGCCGACATTTCCTTCTCGCCGCGCTCCTGGCGGTCGAGCGCGATGAGGATGCCCGCCGGCGTACCGCCCGCGGTTCGGATGATCTCGATCGCCTCGCGAATGGCCGTCCCGGCCGTGATGACATCGTCCAGGATCAGGACGCGACCGCTGATCGGCGCGCCGACGATTTGGCCGCCCTCGCCGTGATCCTTCACCTCCTTGCGATTGAATGCGAACGGCACGTCGATGTTCTGATGCTCGGCCAGGGCAGCAGCTGCGAGCGACACGAGCGGGATGCCCTTGTATGCCGGCCCGAACAACATGTCGAACTCGATCTCACTGTCAGCGACGGCGGCGGCATAGGCGCGGCCGAGCTTCGCGGCGGCGTAGCCGGTGTTGAACAGCCCGGCGTTGAAGAAGTATGGGCTCATTCGCCCGGATTTGAGTTTGAACTCGCCGAAGCGGAGCACTTCGAGTTCGAGCGCCATCTCGATGAACTCAGTTTGATATGCGCGCATGACTCTTGTCGATGATAACGTGGGTCGATAATAATGCGGCCCGTCGGAGAGCAACCGATGGGATGGTTTGCGGCCTTGGCTAGAGTATCGCAAGCTTGCCGTCATATCCATGCAGTGCGGTAGGGGGAATCCGAATGCGTATAATCACGCTCAACGCCAATGGCATACGTGCGGCGGCGCGCAAGGGGTTCTACCCGTGGCTGGCCAGGCAATCCGCCGATGTCGTCTGCCTGCAGGAGACGAGGGCACAGATTCACCAGCTGGAAGACCCGGTCTTCCATCCGAAGCAGTATCACTGCTACTACGAGGATGCCGAGAAGAAGGGCTACAGTGGTGTTGCGATTTACACACGCCGCGAACCGGATGAGGTCATCCGGGGCTACGGATCGGACGAATTCGATCGCGAGGGCCGGTATATCGAGGCTCGATTCGACACGTTCAGCGTGGTGTCGCTGTACGCACCCTCCGGTTCGTCGAGCGATGAGCGCCAGGCAGCGAAATACCGGTTCATGGATGAGTTCGGCGCGTACCTCGACGAACTCGCAGCCAGTGGGCGTGACTACATCATATGCGGCGACTGGAACATCGCACACAAGGAGATTGACCTGAAGAACTGGCGGTCCAACCGGAAGAATTCCGGCTTCCTGCCCGAGGAGCGGGCCTGGATGGATAGGCTGTTCGGCGAGCGTCGGTACGTGGACGCGTTTCGCGAGGTCGAGGCGGGCCCGGACCAGTACACGTGGTGGTCGAACCGGGGCCGGGCGCGCGAGAACAACGTCGGGTGGCGGATCGACTATCACGTTGTCTCCGCCGGCCTGAAGAACGCCGCGCAACGGGCGCGTATCTACCGGGGCAAGTGGTTCTCCGATCATGCGCCGCTGATCATGGACTACGAGATTGGCTAGCGACGGCGAGCATATCGATTCGGCCCCGACCTGGGTTGACGGCCTGCGGGTGTATCGACACCCGCGGGTGCTGGCGATGCTGTTCCTCGGCTTCTCGGCGGGACTGCCGTTCCTGCTGGTCGCCGGCACGCTGACGGCCTGGCTGGCGACGGCCGACGTTGGCATGGTCGAGATCGGCATGTTCGCGTGGATCGGTATCCTCTACTCGCTGAAGTTTGTCTGGTCGCCGCTCGTCGACCGCTTGCCGTTGCCGATGCTGACAAGCTGGCTCGGCCGCCGGCGCGGCTGGATGCTGATCGCCCAGGTCGGTATCGCGGGCGCGCTGGCGGCGCTGGCGTTTCTGGACCCGGAAGTTGACCTGGTGCCGATCGCGTGGTGCGCGTTGCTGGTGGCATTCGCGTCGGCGACCCAGGATATCGTGATCGATGCCTACCGGATCGAGGCCGTGGAGCCGGAGGTGCAGGGGGCGATGGCCGCCGCGTACCAGACCGGCTACCGGCTCGGCATCGTGCTGGCGGGCGCCGGCGCGTTGTTCCTGGCGCAGTTCGTCTCGTGGCAGGTCGCGTACCTGGTCATGGCGGCATCGATGGGCATTGGCATGATCACCGTGCTGATTATCGATGAGCCCGACAGCCGGGCGCCGCTCGAGGCGGTTACCACACCCGGTTTCACGCTCGGGTTGGCGCGCCTGTCACGCTGGTTCGCGGATGCGTTTGCCGGCCCGTTCGTGGATTTCTTTCGGCGCAATGGTGAATGGGCGCTCGTGCTGCTGATCTTCATCGGCTTTTATCGCGTGACCGACATGGTCCTCGGCGTCATGGCGAATCCATTCTATATAGACATAGGTTTTTCGTTGCCAGAAATCGCGTCGGTCACCAAGCTGTTTGGCATCATCGTGACGCTGACCGGCGCGGCGATTGGTGGTGTGGCCATCGCGCGATTTGGTCTCGGCGGGCCACTCGTATTTGGCGCGGTCATTCTCGCGTTGACCAACCTGTTCTTTGTGGGCATGGCGCTGGTGGGTTCGGAACTGTGGTTTCTCATCATTACGATCAGCGCGGACAACTTCGCGGCCGGGTTTACGGGTACCGTATTCATCGCCTACCTGTCGGGGCTAACAAACGTCAATTACACGGCGACGCAATACGCGTTGTTCTCGTCGCTGATGACCCTGCCGGGTAAAATCATCGGCGGGTTCTCGGGCTTCATCGTCGAGGCAACCGACTGGGTTACCTTCTTTGTATATGCATCGGCGATGGGTATTCCCGGCATCGTGCTCGCGGTCATCGTCGTGCGTCGCCAGCGGGCGGCAGGGTGATCGGGGCACGCGACGGGAGTTGGTCGGAATGGCCGATCTGCGCGGTCGCGGAGGTCGCCGCGCCGGGCGCTCGGGGGTTCTACGTCGGTGATGGCGACTGGCCGTTTCGAGGCTTCATCGTACGCCAGGGCGACGACATCTTTGCGTATGCGAACGTCTGCCCGCATGCTCGGCATCCTCTCGATATGCCGCCCGATAAATTCCTCGTCCCGACCGGCGACATGATTCGGTGCTCATCGCACGGCGCGATGTTTCAGCCGGATACCGGTGTTTGTGTATTCGGACCGTGTGTCGGCGCGAGCCTGCTCCGGCTGGACGTGCGTGTCGATGCGGCGGGGATCGTGCAGGTGACCGCTCCCGCATTTATGCGCGACCTTAGTCCAGGCGATCGATGAATTCCAGCGGGTTTTTCCACCCGTGATCCACATGTTTTTCCGGGTCGAGCAGATCTTCGAGATCGATATCTACGGAACCTGACCAATCCTCGGGTGCTTGTGCGGATTCGAGATCGATACTTCGCCACACGTCCAGGTCCATTCCTTCGATGGTTCCATCGAAGTGCTGCAACTCGACGGTGCTCTGTTCTTCGTCGACGGCGACAACCTCGAAGAGATTACCGTTCAGTCGTTGGTACCAACGCCCTACTTCCGGGAAGGCTACCCCATGGTTGAGTCAACTCAGGTTTACGCGTTATATCAAAGCGAAAACTACTCGCACAGACTTCTTTATAAGCTATTTCCGCTCGCTTTGGTACACCTCAGATGCGTCGGTAACGCTGCTCCCAGATCTGGTGCCCCAGGCGTTTGCCGCGCAATTCGAATTTCGTTTCCGGGCGCGTCGGGCCTGTTTCTTCGACCGGCGTAAAGCCCTTATTCTTCAATACGGTAGCGTCGATATGTTCGGCATAGTCGTCCCAGTCGGTCGCCACATGAAACAAACCGCCGACGCCAATTTTTTGTCTGAGCAATTCAATAAAATCCGGCTGCACGATGCGCCGCTTGTGATGACGCTTCTTCGGCCACGGATCGGCGAAGAACAGGTTGATTCGACTCAATGCAGCATCCGGCACCTGTTGGCGCAGCACCTCTATTGCATCGTGTCGCGACAGGCGCACATTGCTCAGTTGCGCAGCTTCGATCGCGAGCAGGCAATGTCCGACGCCGGGTTCGTGAACTTCAACACCGATGAAGTTCTGTTCCGGATTGGCCGCGGCCATGCGGGTCAGCAGTTCGCCGTTGCCGAAGCCGATTTCCAGCACGATCGGCGCGCGCCTGCCGAACAGCCGGTAAAGATCGAGTTCCTGTTCGGCGTAGTCGATGGCGTGCTTCGGCCACAGCTCGCTGAGGGCACGACGTTGCGCGTTCGTCACGCGGCTGGCACGGCGTACGAAGCTGCGGATGGCTCTATGTGGTGCGGATTGATCGGCCATGTCGCGAATTAATCCGTTACGGAATTACGCCTCGGGAAAATCCGGTCGGACGTTCTTCATATAGAGGTCGGCGATGTACAGGATCGGCGCATCCGGTGCCTCGACCCACGACGTCAGCCGCCAGTCATCATCGACCCTCTTGAGGCACGCGGCCACGTGGTTGTCGCCGCCCATCGTCTGCCCCGCCCAGGCGAAGGCGGCGCCATCGATCTGCCTGGCGTCCTTCGCGAATTTGATATCCCAGCGCATCTTGAGGCCGACCAGGAGGCGAGTGTCGCCCATGGCTTGCGTGATGATGTTCGCGAACGACAGTTCATTGGCCTCGTTGAAGCCCTCGTTGTGTCGCCAATATGCGCGCAGCTCATCCCAATCGGTGATGATGTGATCGATCTCCTCTGCCTTGTAAAAGGGTCGTGTCCCGCCCGTATCCCAGAAAGATTCGATCCGTTCGGCGGAGTTGGCCCGCCAGGCGCCGCGGTAGCTTGCGAAGAAATCGTCGATGTCAGTCATTTAATACGTTCCTCATGATCGTGATTTTCGGTTTCAGTTTTCGTCTCCAAAGGTAAGCGAAATATCGGCAGCGCCGCTGTCCTTGTGACGGCGCCGGATAGTTTATAGTGGGGCCTGTGCGTCTCAGCAAGATCGTAAAACCCGGCATATATCTGCTTCTGATGGGCATTATGGCGCTGCCCGCGGAACCATTGCACTGGTTCTGACGATCTATATCATTTTCTGCATGATCACCAAGCAGGCTTTGATCACGGGCTGATCGTAATGTGAAACGATATGTATATTAATTTTTGGTATCCCATCTGCACCAGCGACGAGTTGAAGGCCACGGAACCCCTTCGTGCCCAGGTACTGGGCATGCGGTTCGTGGCGTTTCGTGACGCTGACGGGTACCCGCGCGTGCTCAGCGATACGTGCATCCACCGCGGTGGGTCGCTCAGCAAGGGCAAGGTTATCGACGGCTGCATCGCCTGTCCTTACCACGGCTGGCGCTACGGGGGCGACGGCAAGTGCCGGTTGGTGCCATCCGCCGGGTCGGACA
>SMVA01342964.1_pt1 | contig 22451 bp, 22 predicted proteins | sample 2456451 | NCBI WGS metagenome assembly SMVA01 (sample SAMN11095933, study PRJNA526329) | marine sediment metagenome | biome: Marine sediment; feature: Surficial sediment; material: Deep marine sediment; isolation source: Hadal surficial sediment | place: Pacific Ocean | collected 2014-05 | depth... | reverse complement strand
CTGGCTCGAGAGCCTTGCGCTGGGCGAGAGCGCTTTCAGCGCATCCCGTTCACGAACCAGCCGGGCCTCCGTCCGCTCCAGTGTCGTCGCCATCGCGCGTTCAAGACGTCGCCAGTCTCGTTCAAGTCCGCGATGCAGGATCGAACGGTCGGGCGCAATCAGCTCGGCTGCCGCCGACGGGGTGGGCGCGCGCACGTCGGCGACGAGATCGGCGATGGTGACGTCCACCTCGTGACCCACACCGCAGATCACGGGCACACGCGATCGCACGATGGCGCGCGCCACGACCTCGGTGTTGAAGGCATGAAGATCCTCCAGCGAACCGCCGCCGCGCACCAGCAGGATGCAGTCCACGTCGCCCGCGGTCGCCAATGCATCGAGCGCGGCCGCGATCTCACGCTCGGCTCCGTCCCCCTGGACGCGGGTCGATGAGATCAGGATCGGGATCCCCGGACAGCGACGTCCCGTCACCTGAAGCACGTCGCGGATGGCCGCGCTGGTGGGCGACGCAACCACGCCGATCCGCGACGGTACGGCCGGCGGCGTGCGCTTCCGGCCGAGATCGAAGAGACCTTCGGCCTCGAGCCTTCGGCGCAGCTGTTCGAAGGCCAGCCGCAACGCCCCCTCTCCTCGGGGTTCCAAGTGGCGGACGATGATCTGCAGATCGCCTCGTGCCTCGTAAATGCTGATATCGCCGTGGACCAGGACTTCCAGCCCGTCCTCGGGCTCGAAGCTGAGCCGGCGCGCCGCGTTTCGAAACAGCGCGGCGCGAATCTGCCCGGCTTCGTCCTTGAGGGTGAAGTAGCTGTGACCGGACCCGGCGCGGTGGAGATTGCTCACCTCGCCCACGACCCACACGCGGCCGACCCGTTCCTCGATCAGACCGCGCAGCGCGGCGAGCAGACCACCGACGGTATAGACCGGCTCCGAATCCGCCGCGCTCACGCGATCAGGGCGTGACTTTGTCGGCGCGCGCCTGCACTGAGGCGGGCGACTCGAACTCGCGAAGGCGATCGAAGTACGCCCAGCTCTTCAGGACTTCCAGGGCACGCGCGAGTTGCACGTCCGACTGGGCTTCGACCTCGACGTCGGCGACCTGTTCGGCGTCGGTTTCATCGTGAGTGAAGTGACCTTCCAGATCACGCTCGCGAACCCGGTATGGGGGCTCCGACGGACCGCTGGCTGCCAGCACCTCGGCCTTTATCGGAATGTCGGGAGCGATGCCGACCTCCTGGATAGAGCGACCGCCGGGCGTGTAGTACAGGGCCGTGGTGAGCCGCAGCCCGGTATCACCCTCGAGCGGGTAGACGGTCTGGACGGAACCCTTGCCGAAGGTCTGCACGCCCATCACGAGGGCGCGGTGATGATCCTGGAGTGCGCCCGCCACGATCTCCGAGGCGCTGGCCGTTCCCTCGTTGACCAGCACGACGATGGGATAGCCCGGCTCGGTTCCCGACGCGTGCGCCCGAAACTCCTGGAGCTGACTGTCGACCCGACCCTTGGTGTAGACGACGAGACCGTCTTCGAGCCACGCGTCGGCGACCTTGACGGCCTGATCCAGCAGGCCGCCCGGATTGTCGCGCAGGTCGATGACGAGACCTGTAAAATCGTCTTTCGACTCGGCATGAAGCCTTTCGAGCACCGCGTCCAAATCATGGATCGTGCGCTCCTGGAAGGCGCGGATGCGCACCAACGCAAAGCCCGGCTCGAGCATCCGGCCGGACACGGAAATGACCTTGACGACGTCGCGGGTGATCTCGAAGGGACGCGGGCCCTCGAACCCCTTGCGGTAGATCTCGATCGTGATCTTCGAGCCCTTCTTGCCGCGCATGAGACTGACGGCTTCCAACAGCGTCATGTTCTTGGACGTCGCGCACTCCTCGGTCCATTCCTCGGGAACCACCGTGGGACAGATCGCCGTGATCTGATCGCGCGCCTTGATTCCGGCGCGCGACGCCGGCGTTCCCTCGATCGGGGCCACCACCTCGATGAAGCCGTCCCTGTGCTTGGTGATCTCGATGCCCAACCCATGGAACTCACCCTTGGTGTCCACCTGCATCTCGTGGTAGGCGTTGGCGTCCATGAAGGACGAGTGCGGATCGAGCACGTTCAACATGCCACGGATCGCACCCAGAACGAGTTCTCGCTCACCGACCGCGTCGACGTAGTTGCGCTCCACCAGATTGAGAACGCTGGTGAACAGGCTCAGGTCCTGATATCGGGTCGACGCGGATACTTTGGCGACGCTGCCGGCGATCCCACTCACGAGGGCAGCGAGCAGCACACCGGCCAGAAAGGTCAGAAGAAGACGGATTCGGTGGCGGCGCATGTTCGGACCTTTCCTCGCTGAAAAGCGGTCCAAAGGGCGATGGAGGGGCAGGAACCCCTGGAATCCCGGACCCTTTGGACGAGTCTACCTCGCGGCCTCATCGGAGCCAGTCGGCCGGATCCTGAGCCTCGGCACCACGACGGATCTCGAAATAGAGCTGGGGGCCACTGAGCGAGCCGGTCTCGCCGACGCGCCCGAGAATTTGTCGCGCCGTCACCTCGTCCCCGAGCGCCACGTTCAGCTCGTCCAGATGGCCAGACACGGTGAACCAATTGTCGGCGTGATCGAGGATCACGATTCGGCCGTAGCCGCGAAACCAGCCGGCGAAGCGGACGCGGCCGGCCGACACGGCGGCGACCGGGGTCCCCATCGGCGCATTGATCACGATGCCCGAGTGGAAGGTCTCGGTCTTGAACTCTTCATCGACCTCACGACCGAAGCGACGCACGATGGGTCCCTTCACCGGCGGATCCAGGCGACGGCGCAGGCTCAGAAACGGCGGGCCGAGTCTCCCGGTATCGGCCACCAACTCGGTCTCGAGATTCTGGAGCATCTCCTCCAAGGCGCGAGCCGCCTTCTCGAGTTCGGCCAGGGCCGCACGCTCGCGCGTGCGGTCAGCGTGCAGTCGCCGTACCAGCGTGCGCTTGCGCCCGCGCTCCGACTCCAGCTCGGCGGTACGGGTGGCGACCCTCGCTTCGGCCTCGCTGAGCTCCCGCGCCGACGCCGACGCGCCCATCTCGGCTGCGGACAGAGCTTGCGACTCGCTGCGATGGCGCGTGAGTAGATCGGCATCGAGGCTCAGCAACCGGCGCAACATCGAAACTCGGGAGAGGAACTCGGGGAGGCCCTCCGCCGCAAAGAGCATTCGCAGCGAGCCCAGCTCTCCGGTGCGGTAAAGCGCCACCGCCCGGGACTTCATGGCGGCCTCGGTCGCCGTGACGCGCTTCGCGAGCTCGGCGGCTTCAGTGCGAATCGTTTCGAGCTGCCGGCGGGCCTCTCGGGCGACCCGCCGGGCGTGGCCCAGCTCGCGGCGAAGGCTCGCGGCCGCCTGATCCAGGGCCTCGATGGCCTCTAGCAGACCGCGCTGTTCCTTCTCGTACGTCCCCACTCGCTCGCGACTGGCCTGGATCGCGCTGCGAACCGCTTCGAGATCGGCCCGGCGGTCGGCGCCAGCCGACGCGGCGAGAAAACCGATCGCCAGCAGCATCGACGCGGACACGGCACGCGCCCAACTCATCTGCGCGGATCGGCTGCCAGCGCCGCACCCGAGCCAAGCAGACCCAGCGCGGCTCCGCTGAACACCAACGCGAGCGCTTCGGAACCGCCGAAGAACCGGGGCGACACCCCGCCCATCACCAGTTCGAGCCCAAACTCGAAGCCCGGCAGGACCAGTCGAAACAGCGCGTAGAGCAGCAACAGTGCGAAGAGGCCGCCGGCCGCGCCCTGGAGCAGGCCCTCCAGGAGGAAGGGCGTATTCACGAAGAAGCGGCTCGCACCCACCAACGAGAGGATTTCCAGCTCGTCGCGTCGTGCGAAGACGCCGAGCCGGATCGTGTTCGCAACGATCAACAGCGTCGCCAGCGCCAGGATCGCCCCGAGCCCGATGCCGAGGCCGCGCACCAGGGCCACGAATCGCATGTAACCCTCGACCCAATCGCGACCGGATGCCAGATCCTCGATGCCCGACAATCCGTTCAGCGACTCGACGACCCTTGCCATTCCCGACGCCGACCGACTCGCCGACACAAGCGTGATCTCCAGAGACGCTGGCAGTGGATTCTCGTCCAGGCCCTCGAGCAGGGCCTCGCCGCGCCCCACCCCGGCCTGGAAGCGTTCGAGCGCTTCTGCCTCACTCACGATCCGAATGGATTCGACGCCTTCGACGGTTTTGACGATCCCGATGAGCTGCCGGCGCTGGTCTTCCGACAATCCTGCCTCGAGGTAGGCCGTAACGCGGAGATCCTGCCCGAAGCGGTCGAGCAGCTCTTCCATGTTGGCAATCAGGAGCGCGAAGGCACCGACCAGCACCAGGGAGATACTGATGATCGCCACGGCGACCGTACTCGTGACCGGGCTCACGCGAAGACCGTGGTACGCGGTCCTCCCGTAGTAGCTGAGCTTGGCCGTCCAGCTGTTCATCGCGTTGATCGCACGGGCCCGCCGCGCGGCGAGTCCTCGATGATGCGCCCGCTCCTGAGTCGAAGCGACCGCTTTCCGTAACGCGACACCAGATCGAGTTCGTGTGTGGCGACCAGGACCGTCGTTCCCCGCGTGGCCGCACTGGCGATGAGATCCATGATCTCGACCGTCAGCTCGGGGTCGAGATTTCCCGTGGGTTCGTCCGCCAGCAGGATCTCGGGCTCGTTCACCAGCGCCCTGGCGATCGCCACCCGCTGCTGCTCTCCGCCCGACAGCGAGAGAGGGTGGTGGTAGCGACGATGATGGAGTCCGAGCTGCTTCAGGATCGAGAAGACCTTGGCGCGGGCCTTGCGACGCGGCGTGCCCACCACGTCGAGGGCCAGACCCACGTTCTCCTCGACCGTGCGCCGGGGCAGAAGCTTGAAATCCTGGAATACAACGCCGATCCGGCGGCGCAATTGCGGTACGGCGGCCTCGCCCAGCCGCGCGATATTGCGTCCGAGCACGACAACCTGGCCTTCGCTCGGATGCTCGGCGGCGAAGATCAGCTTCATGAGCGTCGTCTTGCCTGCACCGCTCGGTCCGGTGAGAAAGACGAACTCGCCCTTTCCCACTTCGAGGCTCACGTCGCGCAGCGCGAAGCTCCCGGCGCTGTACGACTTCGAAACGTGGAACAGCCGGATCGCGCCCTCACCGCCGGAACCGACTGCCGTGGCCCGTGAACGCTTCCAGGGCCAGGCCAGACTGCTCGGCCGCGGCGCACTCACTCTCGCGGGCGGGAGCGGCGCGCTGGTTTCGAACGCGCGGCCGGCGCGCGATCGCGTGCCTTCTCGACAAGGTATTCAAGGATCACCTCGTCCAGGGGCTTCTTGGAGACGATGCCTTCGCCGAAGTCGCGAGATTCACCGACAGCGGCCGCAGCAACGCGAGCCGCTCGCTTGTCGGGGGCGGCTGACTCGGACGCTTGCTCCAGGTTGGAGCCCGTTTGGGCATTCGCGTTCGGAGACCGCGCGGCGCCAGCGTCGAGCCGCTGGGCGATCACTTCGTCCAGACCCCCGTCCTTGAGACGCCGGAGCATCGACTCGTGCTGCTCTTCCATCAGGCGTCGCACCAAAGCATCGATGCCGGCGGTGTCGAGCAGGTGGTCGTACTTCCGCTTCTCGGACGCCAGGATCGTACCGCCGTGATAGACGTGGCTGATCACATGCGGATTGTTGCGCCCGCTGTCCTCGGTCTGTACGTGAAACACGCGACCGCTGTAGCGAACGTTGGTATTGAACCCCGTGATCATCGCCGAACGGTCCCCCGGCCTCCAGACTACCCGCCCGCAGACACGAATTCTCGTCAGGCAAATCGGCGGATCCCAGCTGGATCTGTACCGGCAGACGAGATCGACCTGTCCCCCGGGGGAGAAACTGCTCAACTCGAATAGTAGGGATTCTCGCCGGCGTCGTGGTCGGTGATGTCGAGCACCTCGGTGATCTCGGGCAGCGCCGACATCAGGGTGGTGGTGACCCCCTGTCGCAGGGTCACGGCCGCCATCCCACAACCCTGACAGCCTCCGCCCAAGCGGACGAACACCTTGGTCTCCTGGACGTCCATCAGGCTCACACGGCCACCGTGCGAGGCCACCTCGGGGTTGATCTTGTCATCGAGCACCTGCTGCACGCGGGCCGCCAGCGGGTTCGCCAGCAGGCGGGGCTGGTTCGGGTTCTCGAAGCGAAAGCCTCCGCCGTCCATGGCGTCCACGTACTCGAGGGTGGCTCCGGCGAGCTTCTGCGCGCTGGTGACGTCGATATAGAACGGGATGCCGTCGCACATCACCAGATCATCCGCGTCGACCCGGGAGTCGGTCTTCACGACTTCGAGCTGGTACAGGAAGCTCGCGCCCTCTTCTTCTACGGCCACACGGATGGCCGAGTCGTCGAACCGGCCCGCTTCCCGCATCTCGTTCAGCTTGCGGGTCGCCGCCTCGTCGAACTGGAGCACGTTGGTCTGGCCTTCGCCGGAATTACGCATGGGGGATCTCCACAGGGCTGGGGACCCCAGATTAGCGAACCCGGCGACCACTGTCCGACAGACCGGAAGCGGAGCCCCGGTGGATCGATCGTCCACCGGGACTCCGGGCGGCGGAGGGTTGGGAAGGGGATAGCGCTCCGCCGCGACAACCTATCTACACACTTTTACGTCTTCCGAGGGAAGCAAGTCCCGCCAGACCCAGGGCTAGCAGCCCCGCGCTCCCTGGTTCCGGAATCGACGACACGGGACCCGACCCCGGCGTCGGGCTGACACTCAGCTGGAAGTCGGTCGCGTTGTCGTCACTGTCGAGGTCCGCAAAGACACGGGCCAGGCTCGACCCCGCCGCGACATCCGGGGCCGATGCGCCCTCGCCGGCGAAGACCTCGTCCGGGTCGAACGTCCCGTAGCCGACCGCGTCGACGATTCCTCCGTCCGGGTCGCGCAGAACAATCGAGTCGGGTCCGTTCTGGAAGTCGAAGTTCGCGATCCAGTCCGCAGCGGGCACGTCGCTTTGGCCGTCGCCGCGGTCGTCGGCCACGACGAAGAATCCGTCGCTGGGAATCGAGCCTGACAGCAACACCACGGGTCCGACCGAACCATTCGAACCGTTGACGCCTTCGAGGCTGAACCCGTCGAGACTCGTCCCCGCCATTCCGTAGATCTCGACGAAGACGGCACCGTTGTCGGAGCCGAGAGCGTCGTAGAAAACCTCCGAGATCAACGGGAGCGCCCGGGCGTTCGACGCCAAACCCAGGGCCACCAGGAACGTCATCCAGTGCAAGCTTCGAAACATGATTCCTCCATCGGGGTGGATTCAGCGGGACCGCGAGAACCAGCCACCCGTCCAGGCGTCGATTCCGGCCGCGAGCTCGGCCGCGCGCAGACGCAGCTGCATCCGCTCCCCGGCGGACAGGTCGGAGCGGGCTGACAGTTCGACGAGGACGCGTTGCCGTTCGAAGTAGAGCTGATTGAGCTCGTCGAGGACGTCGTCGCGAAGCTTGAGCAACTGACGCGCCTCGACCGATACATCCACCTGCTCCGGGTGGTAGGCCAGGTCTGCCAGGTCCCAGGTGAAGCTGAGGCTCAGGTCGAAATCGTCGGAGCGGCCCCGGTCGCGGTCGACGAGGTATCGAACGGCACCGCTGCTGAACGACTGATCGAAATCGACGTTCGACTCGCGTTCCCGCTCGAGGCCGGCTCGCAGCGTGACCCGGGGCAGCCAACCGCGGCGGCGCACGCCTGCGCGCATGTCGTCCACCCAGCGACCTTCGAGCTCCAGGAACTCGATGGCCACGCGCTGCACGAGCTGGATGGGCGGGTCGGTCTCCCAACCGATCCGGATTCGCGCTGGCTCGGACGCACGAGCGAGGGCAACGCCCCTCTCCCACAGCTCCTGCTTCCACAGCCCCCCCGCACCGACCGCGTAGAGGCTGCCGGCGACGGCCGCGAGCGCGGAAACGTCGGCAGCTCCGAGGGGCGATGCGGCCCGCCGCCAGGGCCCCTTCACTTCAGCGGCGAAGAAGAGACCGCGATCCGTCGCGATCCACCAGCGATCGCGGATCCGCTCCAGGCGACGAATCGACAGACCGGGCGGCAGCCCGGGATCGAGCCGGCGCCAAGGGTTCGAGCCGGCGTTCGCTCCCGGACTGCGAACGGCGAACCAATCGGAATAGACGACGACTTCCAGGCCTTCGGATTCCCGCCCCGGCAGGTGAACGTCCACCGGGACCTCGTCGCTTGCGCGTCGAGGTACGACCTGGCGCGCACTGGCAACCGCCTTCCACGTCTGACCGTCGGTCTGGAGACCGACGCGCCACACCCGACCCTCGATGACGGCCAGACATTCGAGTCCATCGCCGCGCAGACGCAGGGCGACTGCGGTCGCCGGCGCCTTTGGAAGCCCCGTCGCAAGCGACCGCCAAATCACACCATCGCTAGAAATGATCAAACCGGCGTCGGTCGCCGCAACGACGACACTTCCAGCGACCGCCAGGCGATGGATCCGATCGGCCGTCGCACCCGGCAGCGCCGTGAAGCGTTGGGAATCCCGTCCGGGCTCGATGCGGTAGAGTCCATCGTCGGTCGCGGCCAGAACACCACCCGACCGTTTCCAGGCTGCCGGCACGAGCGTCAGGTCGTGAACGGGTCCGCGATGAAACGTCCGTTGTGCGACGCCTTCGGACCCGACGCGCCTCACACCGCGAGCGTCACCGAGCCAGAAGCTCGTTCCCCCCGACGCAGCCTGCAGAACCGCCTGACCGTCGATCACCGCGGCAATCCGTCGCCAGGTCGACGGACCGGGTCGAAGCTCCGAACCCACCAGCGGGGACGCGCTGGCCCCGACGAGGCCCGGCGCCACCGCGATCAGCGTGATCACGGCGGCGCCGGAAAGCGCTCCCTGGCGAAGGCGCTGGCAATGGTTTCGACTCACGGTAAACCCCTTGAGCAAGGTCTATGCCAGCGAAGTGTTCGTGCGCCGCTGGCTCAAGCACGCGGATCCGTTGGAAGATCCTCTCGGGCGGGCGAAGCACGTGAAGCGTCGCACCCGGAGCCGGGGCGAACCCGAGTTGACGCCCCGCCCGGCCTCCAGAAGAATCGCTGCGATGGGACTCGCGATGCGCGCCTTCTCGATCGTCGTGGCAGCTGGCCTGTTCGCCAGTGGCGCCGAGGCCCAGGTCTGGCAATGGGTCGATTCCGAAGGCGGGGTTCGCTACACGCCCGATCCCTCGACGATTCCGGATTCACGCCGGGAATCCATCGTTCTGGTCGAGCCCGGCATGCCGATGCTCGAGGTCCCGGCCCACTCCACTCTTTATGCGCCCGCCAGTGAGTACTCGGCCGCAGCCGATCCGTTCGCCGCACCCGGCGCCGCACGACGCGGTGGACCGGGGGGTGCCGACGCGTTCGGCTCCGCCACCCCCGACTATCCCCCGCATCTGGCCAGCCGCCGCGCCGAACTTCTCGCGCTGATCGCACGGGACGAGACGCGGGTGAAGGAGCTGATCAGCCAGGATGACCCGGACAACGATCCGGAGACCATCGATCCCGAACTGCGCGAGATCGCGCAGCGACTCCCCTCCCTCCAGGCCGAGCTTCGCGCCGTCGACCGGGCGGCGGCGGCGAGCCGCCCGCGCTAGCCGCGGGCTCGGAGAATCCGAGTGGCTTCGAGCAGACCCATCGTGGCGCTGGCAGGCGGTGTCGGTGCCGCCCGGCTGCTGCGCGGACTCGTCCGGGCCGTCCCGCCCGAACGTGTGGTCGCCATCGTCAACACCGGCGACGACCACAACTTCTACGGCGTACACGTCTCGCCCGATCTGGACATCGTCACCTACACGCTGGCCGGGTGCGTCGACAACTCTCGCGGCTACGGAATCGAAGGCGACAGCTTCGGGGTCGTTGATGCGCTCGGAAGGCTGGGCCACGAAACCTGGTTCCGGTTGGGAGATCGCGACTTCGCCCACTGCCAGCACCGCACGCTTCGCTTGCGAGAGGGCGCTGGGCTGGCCTCCGTCACGGACGAGATGCGAAGAGCGCTCGGCGTTGCAAGCCTTATCCTGCCGATGTCCGAAGACACGTGCCCCACGGTGGTCGAGCTCGAAGACGGTAGCCGCGCCCACTTCGAGGAGTATCTGGTGCGCGACGGTGCGCCCAATGACGTGGCATCGGTCGACCTCACACCCGCACAGAGGGCAACGCCCGGGCCGGGCGTGATCGATGCGATCCGTTCTGCGGAGACGTTGATCTTCTCTCCCAGCAACCCCGTCGTGTCGATCGGACCGATCCTCGCGATCCCAGGCATTCGCGAAGCCATCCAACAGCGCTCTGCGCCGACGGTGGGCGTCTCACCCATCGTGGGCGGCGCACCGGTCAAGGGGCCGGCCGACGCGCTGCTGCGCGGCGTCGGCGCCGAAGTCTCGGCCCGCGGCGTGGCGCGACTCTACCGCGATCTCGTACAGGGCTTCGTGATCGATGAGCGTGACCGTGCCGAGGCAGCCGACATCGACGCCATGGGCCTGCGCACGAAGGTCGTCGACACCATCATGCGCGACCTGGACGCCTCCACCCGCTTGGCTCGCGACGTGCTCGAGCTGGCTGACACACTCCGATGACAGCCGCCGCGAACTCCAGGCACGATCGCACGGCGGCAAAGCCGGCCGCGGTCGTTCCCGTCAAGACCCTGACGGAAACCAAGTCGCGGCTCTCTCCCCACCTCGGACGGGGTGGCGTGGAACGACTCGCTGTGGCCATGTTGGGCGACGTCCTGGAAGCCCTGCTCGGCGCCCAAGGTCTCGATCGCGTTGCGGTCGTGACGCCAGACGCAAACGTGGCGCGGGCGGCCATCGACGCCGGCGCGGAAGCCTTGCTGAGGGATGACCCGGGACTGAACGCGGCCATCGATGCTGCGGCCGGGGAGCTGGCACCCGGCGACCAAGACGCCCTGCTCGTCGTGCTGGGCGACGTTGCCGGCATCGAGACCTCGGACGTCGATGCCCTGCTCGACGCCGCTCCCACGATCGGCGTCGCCCTGGCGCCTTCGAGCGACGGTGGCACGGCGGCCTTGCTGCGAAGTCCGGCCGGCGTGATCGGCTCGGCCTTCGGAGCGGACAGTGCCAAACGACACCGCGAGCTGGCCGAAGCCGCCGGCGTCCCGTACCTGGAAGTCCCACTCGACTCGCTTTCCCTCGACCTCGACGAGCCGGAAGACCTCGACCGCTTCCTGGCGCGCGAAGGCGCTGGCCCCCGCACAAGAGAGCTGCTGCGCGAGCTCCGTTCCGAGCGAAGATGAGAGAAACACCTCCCCCCTTGGAGATCCTGCCCCTGCCGGACATTCCGGAAGTCGGCGCCGACGACGACCTCGCCGCCCTGATCCTGGCCGCCGCCAAACGCGCAAACACGAGACTCTCAGAGGGCCACCTCGTCGTGTGCCAGAAGATCGTCTCCAAGGCGGAGGGTCGCATCGTTGCGCTCGCCGACGTCGAACCCTCGGACGAAGCCCGCCGTATCGCCGAGGAAGATGACAAGGACCCGCGGCACATCGAGGTCGTTCTCCGCGAGAGCAAGCGCATCGTACGCCGCGGACACGGCGTTCTGATCTCCGAGACCCAGCACGGCTTCGTGTGCGCCAACGCCGGCGTGGATCTGTCGAACGCACCGGGCGAAGACGTCGCAGTGCTGCTGCCCGAAGACTGCGACGCATCGGCGGCGCGTCTGCGCGACGCCCTCGTCTCGGCCGGCGCCGGACCGTTGGCCGTGATCGTGAGCGACACCTTTGGGCGCCCCTGGCGTGAAGGACTCGTCGATGTCGCCATCGGCTGTGCGGGCATGGCACCCATCACGGATCATCGCGGCGGCCAGGACCTCTCGGGCCGCGAGCTACAGGTCACGATCACGGCGACCGCCGACCAGCTTGCAGCGGCCGCCGGTCTGCTGATGCACAAGGATGCAGGCATCCCCGCGGTCTGGATCCGCGGCCAGAAGCTGGAAGGCGACGGCCGTGTCGCCGACACCCTGCGCGACCCGCAAGCCGACCTGTTTCGTTGAACGCCTTCAGATGTGGGCGTCGATCGCCCGCCAGAGCTCGGCGACGCCGAGCTTCGTCACGGCCGAGGTCGCCAGCACGCGGGCGGCCGGGAGTGCGAACTGGCGCTTCAGCTGCTTGACCCGGGCGGCGCGGCGCATGGGCTTGAGCTTGTCGACCTTGGTCAGAGCGACGAGCACCGGAATGTCGCGCTCGGCCAGCCAATCGATCAGAAGCAGCTCGTCGTCTCTGACGTCGCGGCGCAGATCCTGGAGCAGGACCGCCACCTTGAGTACCGATCGAGCTTCGAGATAGCTCTCGACCAGACCCTGCCACTTGGCGCGCTCGGTCTTGGAGACCTTGGCCCAGCCGTAACCGGGCAGATCGACGAACAGCACGTCTCTCGTGTCGCGCTCGACGCGATACCAGTGGACGAGGCGCGTCTTGCCCGGTGTGCCGCTGATGCGGGCCAGGGCCTTGCGCTGCACCAGCTTGTTGATCAGGCTCGACTTCCCGACGTTCGAGCGTCCCAGGAAGGCCACCTCGGGCGCAGCGGGCGCGGGAAAGCCTTCACGGCCGGCCGCGGTCGCGTACGGTTCGGCGCTGCGGATCTTCATCGGAGCTCCGGCAGGACTTCGCCCAGACGTTCCAGGGCCTCGGCGATCGAAGACTCAGACGCGGCACTGCAGAAGCGAAGCCAGCCCTCGCCGGCTTCGCCAAAATCGATGCCGGGGCAGGTTCCCACCCGGGCGCGCTCGAGGATCTCGAATGCCAGCAGGAGCGAATCGCTCCCAAAGGCGCGGGCGTCGGCGAAGACGTAGAACGCGCCCTGGGGAAGCACCGGCACGCCGAAGCCGAGCTTTCGCAGCCCGTCGACCAGCTGTCTGCGACGTCGGGCGTAGGCCTCACGCATGGCCGCCACGGTTTCGGCGCCTTCGCGAAGCGCGGCAACCCCGGCGTGCTGAACAAAGCGATTGGCTGAAATGAACAGGTTCTGCTGGAGCACCTGCAGGGGACGCAGCGCCGGCCGCGGCGCGATGACGTAGCCGAGCCGGAAGCCCGTCATGGCGTAACGCTTGGAGAATCCGTCGAGGACGAAGGCCTCGTCGGTCACCTCGAGCGCCGACGTCAGCTTGACATCGTCGTAGACGAGCCCGTGATAGATCTCATCGGAGACGATCGGAACGCCGAGGTCGGCCAGTGCACGCATCGTCTCGGCGCTCTGGACCGCACCGGTCGGATTGGCCGGCGAGTTCACGACGATGGCGCGGGTTCGCGGCGTAACGGCGGCACGCACCGCTGCGGGGTCGAGTCGGTAGCCATCTTCGGCGCGGGTTCGAACCAAGACGGGGCAACCGCCCACTGCGTGGATGAAGTTCGGATAGCAGGGATAGTGGGGCGTGCCGATGATCACCTCGTCGCCGTGGTCGACCAGCAGCGAGAACACCAGCAACATGGCGACCGAGGTCCCACTGGTGACGATCACCTGCTCGGGATCGACGCCGACCCCGAAGCGACGGCGTGTGTCGGTCACGATTTCTTCGCGCAGCTCGGCCAGACCGCGACTGTCGGTGTAGCGGGTCTCGCCGGTCAGCAGCGCCCGACTGCAGGCGGCGACGGCGGCCGGAGGCGGCGGAAAGTCGGGCTCGCCGACCTCGAGATGGATCACGCTCGTACCGTCCCGCTCCATGGCAAAGGCCCGCTCCATGACCTCCATGGCCAGAAACGGCTGGATCGCATCGATGCGCGTGGCGAAGCGGATCGTCATCAGCGTCCCGAGTATCCGGGGCGGGACCGGTGTGTCAAGCCGGCTTGCCCTGCAAGTCCCTGAATTTCGTAGGTTTTCCGTCTCAGCGCCGTTTGACGGCCAGCGGGCCCACTGATACCTTCGGCGGCGATGTCGAAAGGTACTCAGATCGCAGTGGGCGCTAGCGTGATCGCGCTGCTGCTCGGTTGGATTTTGGTGACGAACACCGGCGACCCGGTCTCGTTTGCCTACTTTCAGGATCTCTCGTCCTTTCAAGCGTCGGCCGTGGATCAGATCGGGCGTGCGACGCGCGTCCACGGATTCGTGGCCAAGGGCAGCATCGAACGCGACCTTCAGGCCATGCAAGTCCAGTTCCGGGTCCAGAACGATCCTCCTCACGCCGGTGGCCCGGTGGGCCAGACCCTGAAGGTCACCTACGCCAGTCTGGAGACTCCCGACCTCTTCAAGGACGGCGCCGAAGTGGTGCTCGAAGGAGTGTTGCTGAGCGCCGGACCCGACGGCGTCTACCACGCCGACAAGGTCATGGCCAAGTGTCCGTCCAAGTTCGAGGCTGCGGACACCACCAACGCCGCGTCTCTCTAGGATGATCCCACCATGTCAGACCTCGGAGCCCTTGCGCTTCGCTTCGCATTGCCCGTCGCGCTGCTCGGAATCGTGGCTGGCTTTTTCGCGGGCATCAAGCGACGTGACGATTGGACCCAGGTGGCGGAGCGCGCCGTCTGGATCGTCGGCCTGTTCGTCGCGATCGCGATGGTGTCGCTGGCGATGGCATTCGCGAACTGTGACTTCGAGCTTCGATACGTGGCAAACAACGCCTCGCGCGACATGGCGCTTCCCTATCGACTCGCCGCGGTTTGGGGCGGCCAGGCGGGCTCACTCCTGCTGTGGCTCTTCATCATGATGATCTATGCGTGCGCGTGCGTGGCGTTCCAGGGACGGCACAACCGAACGCTGATGCCTTGGGTCACGGTGGTCCTGCTGGTCAACGCCACCTTCTTCCTGGTCCTGCTGACGTTCGTGACGGAACCCTTCGAAAAGCTACCACCCTCGCACGCGGTCTCCGACGGGGCTGGACTCAATCCCCTGCTGCAGCATCCGGTGATGATGATCCACCCGATCATGCTCTACCTGGGACTGGTGGGATTCGTCATCCCCTTCGCGTTCGCGTTCGCGGCCCTCGTCACCGGCGAGCTTGGCAGCCAGTGGTTCCGGGTCACGCGTCGCTGGACGCTGGTCCCGTGGCTCTTCCTGTCGATCGGAATCGTGCTGGGGGGACGCTGGGCCTACGAAGTCCTGGGCTGGGGCGGCTACTGGGCGTGGGACCCGGTCGAGAACGCCTCGTTCATGCCCTGGCTACCGGCCACGGCCTATCTCCACTCGGTCATGATCCAGGAGAAACGCGGCATGCTGCGCACCTGGAACCTGCTGCTGATCGGCCTGACCTACACGGTCTGCCTGTTCGGCACGTTCCTGACGCGGAGCGGGATCGTCCAGTCGGTGCACGCCTTCGCACAGACCCCGGTCTTCCAGACGGTCTTCCTGAGCTACGTCCTCCTCACCCTGTTCGGCTTCGTCGCGGCGCTGGTGCTGCGGAGGGGCAAGCTGAAGAGCCCCAACCGGATCGAGTCGATGTTGTCGAGGGAAGCCAGCTTCCTGCTCAACAACTGGGTCTTCATCGCGATCCTGTTGGCGATCATGTGCGGCACGCTCTTCCCCGTCTTCACCGAGGCCCTGACCGACGAACGCATTGCGGTGGGGCCCTCGTTCTTCAACCTGATCATTCCGCCGCTGGCGCTCTTCCTGCTCTTCCTCACCGGCGTGGGCCCCCTGATCGCCTGGCGACGCGCCTCGCGCACGATGCTGCGGCGACAGTTCAGGTGGCCCGTAGGCATGGGCCTGGCCGTCGGCATCGGAAGCTGGCTGTGGGTGCGCGAGCAGATTGGCAGCATCGACATCGGTGAGATCTATGGGCTGCTGACCTGGGGACTCTCGGCCTTCGTGATCACGACCATCTTCCAAGAATACTGGCGGGCGATTCGCGCCCGGGTCCGCAAGGGAGACGAGAATCCCTTCCAGGCCTTGGGAACCCTGCTGCGAAGGCACCAGCAGCGCTACGGCGGCTACGTGGTCCATCTGGGTGTGGTGTTCGCGATGATCGGCTTCGCCGGCTCGATCCTGAACCAGGAGCGGCTCGAAAACGTGAAACCCGGTAGCGAGATCGAGCTGGCCGAATATCGGCTGCGCTACCTGACGGCCGACGTGCTCCCGGCGCAACACTTCGGCGGCGCCAAGGCACGGCTCGCCCTCTACCGGAACGACGTTCCGGTGGCCGTGATGACGCCCGAGAAGCGCATGTACTGGCTCCAGGAACAGCCCGCGTCGATTCCGTCGGTCTACTCGACCCTGACGGAAGACTTCTACGTGATCCTCACCGCCCTCGAGCGCGACGGGTCGGCCACACTCAAGCTCTACTACAACCCATTGGTCAATTGGATCTGGATCGGCATCGTGGTCTTCGTGGCGGGAACGGCGGTTGTGATGTGGCCCCATCCGAACACAGTGAGTCACCCGGACGCCACATGAAAACCGCCGCGGCATGGGTCGCGATTGTGCTCGGCGCGCTCGCGACTGCGGCCAGCGCCCCGTCCGGTGCACAGTCCGGTACCAAGACGGCGGCGGAACGGGCGGGCGTGCCCCCGGGCAATGGGACCCTCTCGGGGCGCGTGGTCGGCGCCAGCACAGCTGGCATCGACATCGTGCTCTATGCGCTGCCCTCCGAGGCCGAGCCCGGCCTCGCCTACACGACGACGGACGCCGAGGGCCGCTTCCTTTTCGAGGGCATCGACCCGAACCCGACGACGGCCTATCTGGTCGGCGCCCGATCCGCCGGCATCCCGTTCGGCTCGCGCGGCCGCTTCAAGCCCGGCGCCACCACGCTCGAGATCGACATCGAGGTGACGGCCTCCTCCAGCGACGCCTCGAACCTCCGCATCGGCGAGCTGACCCTGCGCATCGACCGGAATTGCAATGGAGTCCAGATCCGCGAGTCCCATCAACTCCGGAACGACGGACCGCAGGTGATCTACATCCCCGCAGACCGGCGTGGCGTCCAGCCCCCGCTGCTGCGCGTCACCCTGCCCGCCGGCGCGTCGGCCCTGACATCGCCCACGGGACGCCTGCCCGAAGGACTGGAGCGAGACGGCGACGAGCTGCGCTTCTGGGGGCCTGTCTATCCCGGCAGCCAGGAATTCGAGTTCGGCTACGGACTCGCCATCGAAGGCGACGGGATCTCCTTCGTGCGGAACTTCCCCATTCCGGTCGCGCGCGTCGCCGTAATCACGGCAGACGGCGGCCCCAGGCTCAGTGGGCGACGCCTCCAAGCGGGCGAACCCCTGCTGATCGAGGGTCGGAGCTACCGGACGATGGAGGCCCTCGACGTCCAGGCCGGTGAATCCCTCGAATTCCACATCGACGTCCCGATCCGGGAACCTGCCCCGGTCCTGCTGCTGCGAAGCCAGATCCTGATCGAGATGGACGACGTTGCTCTCGAAGTTGACGAGCAACTCGTGCTGCAGGTCGAGGGCAGCGCACCGCTGGTCGCAAGCCACGACGCCCCCCTGCTCTGCATCGATCTGCCCGCCGGGGCCAGCGGCCTGCGCTTCGACCGGATCGGCCTCGCCATGGGTCTCGATTTCGATTCCTCGGGGACCCTGGCCGTGCGCGGCCCGATCCCGGCCGGTAACACGACCCTCGCCATCGGCTACCGGATTCCCGTCGGCGAGGACGGTGTGGTCTTCGAGCGACGCTTCCCGCGGCGTCTGCCGCTGCTCTTGATCAACGTGGCCGACACGGGCATTCTGCTGGAGACCGAGCATTTCCACCGGCTGCGGACGGCGCGCGGCAACGATCGCAGCTATCTGCGGCTCGAGGCCTTCGAGATCGAAGCCAACGAGCCGGTCAGGGTGCGCCTTTCGCAGCTCCCGGCGCCACGACCGACGTCGCGCCTCGCCAACACGGGCTTCGCCCTGGTGCTGAGCGCGATCGCCCTGTTCCTTCTGATTCAACCGCTGCGACGTGCCAAGCTTTCGGTCGCTACCGAGACGCGGCAAGACGAACTCGCGTTCGAACGCGAGTCGGTCTATGCGGCGATTCGCGACGTCGACGAGGACTTCGATACCGGCAAGCTCACCGTCGAGGACCACGCCCGGATGCGTGCGGAGCTGCGGCGCCGTGCCATCGGGCTGCTCGAGGCCGAGCGGGACACCCCGCAGAAGCCCGGGCCAGCGACCGAGCAGCGGCAGCCGTCGGCGCGCTGCGCCGCCTGTGACGCGCAGCTTCCGGACGCTGCGCGCTTCTGTCCCGGCTGCGGAACAGCCGTCGGGGGCAAGGGCCAGCAGGCGTGAGTCGCGCCCTGATCGAGGCGCGCGGGCTCTGCAAGCGCTTCGGCCACGTGGAAGCGCTGGCCGGCCTGGACCTCACGCTGAATGCGGGCGAGTGCCTGGCGCTGTTGGGCCCCAACGGAGCCGGCAAGTCCACGCTGCTGCGGATCATCGCCGGTCTGGCGCGCCCCTCCGACGGTTCTCTCAGCATCGACGGAGCTGCGGCCCACGAGCGCACGGCGCGCCGTCGCATCGGATACATCGGACACGCGTCCCTGCTCTACCCAGAGCTCTCGGCACGCGAGAACCTGATCTTTGCCGGTCGGCTGTACGAAGTGGCCGATCCGCACGGGCGTGCGGATCAGCTGCTGTCCGAGGAAGGTCTCAGCGACGTCGGCCAACGTCCGGTCTCCGGCTTCTCGCGTGGCATGGCCCAGCGCATCGCCATCGCGCGCGGGCTCGTACACGAACCGGACGTCCTGCTGCTGGACGAACCCTTCACGGGCCTCGACCGCCGGGCCGCGCGACGCCTCGAGAACCGGCTCGATGCACTGCGCCAAACCGGACACACCCTGATCCTCGTGACGCACGACGTGGCGAGCGCCGCACGGCTCGCTCAACACGTGTTGGTGTTGTCCGAGGGTCGGACGGTGCACGAATCTCGCGGTCCACTGGAGCCCGAAGCACTGGAACGGATCTACGTCGATGCCCTCGAGGACGCGCCGTGAGAGTCGCAGCTGCCATTTTTTGGAAGGATCTGTTGATCGAGTGGCGCAGCCGCGATCGTGTCGTCGCGATGTTGCTGTTTTCGCTATTGACCGTGATGGTCTTCCACTTCTCGCTACCCGGCGGCGCTACGGCGAAGACCCAGGCTATGGCGCCCGGCCTGCTGTGGATCGCCTACGTTTTTTCGGCGCTGTTCGGGCTGGGGCGGTCGTTTTCGCTGGAGCTGGAGAACGACGCGCTCTCGGGTCTGGCCCTGGCACCGACTGATCGCGGCTGGATCCTGCTGGGCAAGGTTTCGGCCAATCTGGTGATCCTGGGCGTCGCCCAGGCCGTCACCGCCCTGGTCTTTGCCCTGGTCTTCGATCTCTCGCTGCTGCCGGTGGCCCCCGCTTTCGCGGGCATCGTGCTGCTCGGGTCGCTCGGCCTGTGTACGGTGGGAACCTTCTTCTCGGCCATCGCGGTGCAGACACGCTTCCGGGAAGTGATGCTACCGCTGCTGCTGCTGCCGGTCCTCTGGCCTCTGCTCTTGGCCGCCGTGCGCGCCACCGCGGCCCTGCTGGCAGGCGAGGAAGTACCCTCCGAGGCAATCCAGCTCTTGATCGTGAGCGACGCGACCTATCTGATAGTCTCGTTCCTGAGCTTCGATTTCATCCTCGACGATTGAAAGCGGACGGCGCCCACGGGAGGAATTTCCATGCTTCGAGGGAGCGGCGCCGTGCTGGCCGTGATGCTCGTTACCAGCAGCTGGCTCGTGATCCAGGCGCCCCTCGATGCCATGCAGGGGGTGATCCAGAAGATTCTCTACGTCCATGTGCCGTGCGCGTTCGCGTCCTACGCGGGCTTCTTCTTGACGGCCCTGGGCAGCGGGCTCTATCTGTGGAAGCGAGAGGATCGCTACGACCGACTGGCCTTGGCCGGCGCCGAGGTCGGCGTGGTGTTCTGCACGCTGACCCTCGTAAGCGGGCCCATCTGGGCCAAGGGAACCTGGGGACAGTGGTGGGTCTGGGATCCGCGACTCACCGTGACCCTGCTGCTCTGGTTCCTCTACCTGGCCTACCTGCTGCTACGAAGCTTCACCGAAGGGAGCGAGCGCACCGCCCGCTTCGCGGCCGTCTACGGGCTGATGGGGTCGCTGGCGATCCCGCTCAACTACTACGCCATCGAGCTTTTTGGCGGAAGCGCCATGCACCCGGACAACCTGGAGCGGGGCAGCCTCGGACAGGGGATGGGGCTGCCGTTCCTGATGAGTGTCCTGACCGGGCTGGTGGCCGTCTGGTATCTCGTGGTGGCCCGGCTCGATCTCGAAAATCTGCGGCTGCAAAGCGCAGCCCGTCTCGGTGGATACCCGAGAACGTAGGGATTATGCTCTAGTTCAGAATGAGTTGCCGGTTGACAACCACCGACCTCCGGCAGTATAAGCAGGTAGAGCCTTAACCGTGGCACCCGGTTTGGCTTTTCTCACGGTTTCGAGCACTTCCAAGCGAGGAGGCGAACGCTTTTCCCACCCCCCCAGGCGGGGGGAAGCGTGTGCGCGGGGGATGCAAGCACCCCTCCGTGATCCAGGTTGCACAGCTCCGGTGCCTAAGCGGCAACCAGCGGTAGACGCTTTCACATTCTGAGCAGCTACCGCACCCCAGTCAGGGCGTTTCAGAAGCCCGCAAGCACGCAACAAAAACGCACCCGCGGTTCCACCGGGCCGTTACGACTCGCAAACGGCCCGGATTGAAAGAAACGCGGGAGCATGGCATGGGGTTTGCGAGGTCTTCCGTATGGGCCCGGGAAGACCTCGGGTCATAGGCCACACCCCCCCCGGTGGCATGGGCCCGGGAGGCGATCCAAAAGGATGGCCAGCATGAAGCGCGGCGTTGGATATTGCGAAAACACGGACTGTGAGGACTACGCCAAGGGCGTCTTCCTCCTGAACCACGGAGACACGTTCTACTGTCCGCGTTGTCGCCAGCTCGGCAAGGTGGAAAAGGAGCGTGGCTTCTACACCGGCAACACGGACATCTTCAAGGAAGTCCGCGTCGAGTACAACTTCGACCCCATCAACAGCGTCTATCGCGAGATCGCGATCGTGCGGGACGAGAGCCTCTGGGGTCGCAACAATGTCTACACGCTGCAATCGCCGCTGATCAAGACCGAGAAACGGGCCCTCAAGGTGGCCGAGGCGATCCTGGCGAACCTGAACCGTTACCGCGGACTGCTCAACAGCGATGACATTCCGCGCACCACCGAGATCATCCTGTCCTTCGACGACGAGTTCGACGAGTTCTCCCGCAAGCTCACCCAGCTGAGCAAGGAGTGGGAAGCCAGCGGTCTGCGAGAAGGCCAGCGCTAGTTTTTCTTCCATCCCGTGTAGAGAAAGCCTCCGTCGGAAACGCCGGGGGCTTTTCTCTTTCTTGGGATGCCTTGCGCTGCGATGCCTAACGCCGAGGTTCGGGTCAGCCGAGACTACGGCATGGATTTAACTGCAAAACTCGCGCTGGCCGCGACTTGTGTGGTTGCCGTCTACATTGGCGTGCGAACGCTCCTCATCTGGCGTCGGACTCGAATGTTCCCGGAACTCTGCATCGGGCTCAATGTTCTCTCGATCGCGTTGGGCGGCCTGGTCCTCACGCTGCTGATGGTGGTGGGCAGCACACCGGCAGAGGGCGCCAGATACTACATCCCGCGCGTGTTTGGGCTGCTCTGTATCTTCGTCCACATCCCGGCGTCGTATGCCACCGTCTGGAAGATCTTTCGATCCTCGGATCGATGGGCGCTGGCGCTGGTTGGGGTCACGACCGCCGCGGCTGTCCCGTGGTTCTTGCTGGTCCTGACAAGCGAGGGTGTACCGGTTGCATCGAGCTCCGTGCTCCTGCTCGTGCTCCGCGGCGGCGGGATGCTGTGGGCCACGCTCGAGTGTTTTCGCTACAGCGCGCTGCTACGCAGGAGGGCCGCGTTGGGTCTCGGTGACCCCATCATCGCCCACCGAATCTGGCTGTGGGGATTGGGCGCCGGTTTCACGCTGCTGGCGATCGGCCTCGATATCGGCAGCTGGGTGCTCGCGGGTCAGGCGTTCATCAATACACCCCTGGGCCTCGTGCTGGCGGCATTGACGCTGGCCGGCGCACTCTCGATCGCCTTCGCGTTCTTTCCGCCTGTGCGCTACGCGAGACGCATGGAACGCAGATACGCGCGCGCCGGGGAGGCCGTCTGACGGCGACGATTCGCTTCGAGTCGGCGGCAGAAGCGCTCTAGGCGGGCAGACTACTCGTCTGGCCGGCCCTCCGAGAAGCTTGGAAGTGCGTCCGCAAGCTTGATCCAAGGCAGCTGGCTGGACGTCTGCGTATTGTCCTTCGGAGTGATCTGAGTCGGGTCATCCAGGCTACCCAGTGAGATGTCAACGAGAGGTTCGGAGTCGTAAACGAACACCAGCTGGCAACCGCAGCCAGGGCAGAAATGCCTCGTCCCAGTCTCTGACGATGCGAACGCTGTCGGCTTCCCCTGCGTGAACCGAAACTCGGACTTGGGGAAGGACGCCCACGAGACGAAGGGGGCACCCGTCGTTCGACGGCAGATCGAGCAGTG
>SMVA01436176.1_pt1 | contig 22455 bp, 21 predicted proteins | sample 2456451 | NCBI WGS metagenome assembly SMVA01 (sample SAMN11095933, study PRJNA526329) | marine sediment metagenome | biome: Marine sediment; feature: Surficial sediment; material: Deep marine sediment; isolation source: Hadal surficial sediment | place: Pacific Ocean | collected 2014-05 | depth... | reverse complement strand
TTCACAAGGATTGAGTAATCACTGCTATCGTACGGCGGGCTCCACAATTCTTATTAGCACCTGTAGGAGCCCGCCCAGCGGGCGAAATTACTACGCCCAGCAGTCCCGTTAAGCTGCTTTGAGCGGCTCACAAACTAAAGCCCCAAGCTTTGCCTGGGGATACTTACTCCGACAAGCAGCCACAGAAAAAGTTATGATGCTCCGGCGCTGGCCAGAAAATAATAATTATGATAACTCCTAAACCGCCGTCTCTAGTAGATGCGCTAATCCCGATCGCGGCACTGGTCCTGATGCTGTCTCTGTCCGTATATATATTTGGTTCGGATTCTTCTTCCGGACCCAACCAGATCGTATTGACAATGGCGGCAGCAATTGCATCGATTGTTGCGATCAGAAACGGACACAAATGGGGAGATCTGCAAACAGCGATCGTTGCCGGTATCAGCACTGCGATGATCGCGATACTGATTCTGCTATCCGTTGGCGCATTGATCGGCACCTGGCTTATGGCCGGCACTGTTCCGTCCCTTATCTATTACGGCCTGGAACTTCTCAATCCAAGCTGGTTCTTTGCGGCAACCTGCCTGATCTGTGCGATCGCCGCGCTGGCCACAGGCAGTTCCTGGACTGTTGCCGGTACGCTGGGCGTTGCGCTGATCGGTGTTGCGTTGGGACTCGGGCAGTCGCCGGCGATTGCGGCTGGTGCTGTAATTTCAGGCGCCTATTTCGGCGACAAGATGTCACCGTTGTCTGATACCACAAATCTGGCGCCTGCGGTCGTTGAGACCGATATTTTTTCGCACATTCAACACATGGCGTGGACCACGGGACCGTCGTTTATTCTGGCCCTTATCATATTCTCGATTATTGGACTCGGCGCCGATACCACTGCAGATAGTTCATCATTGCAGCAATTGATGCTCACGCTCAATGACAATTTCAGAATTTCGATCCTCGCACTGTCGCCGCTCGCCGTCGTTTTTTTTCTCGCGTTCAAAAAAACACCGCCTCTGCCGACCATACTCTTCGGCGCCTTGCTTGGTGGTGTACTTGCAGTATTTCTGCAACCAGAAAGCGTACTCAAATTTGCGGACGCCCCGGAGCTTTCACGCTCGATGGCGCTGGCCAAAGGCGTGTGGCTCGCAATGTCAGACGGTTACGTATCAAGCACCGGGGATGCTGTAGTTGATGATCTGCTCACTCGTGGTGGCATGAGCAGCATGCTGAACACAATATGGCTGATCATAACGGCCCTGTCATTCGGCGCCATTCTTGAACACACTGGCATGTTGCAGCGACTTGTTGAGGGCGCTTTGAAGCGGGCTAAGTCGACTGGTGCCTTGGTAGCCACAGTGGTCCTGAGTTGTATTGGTATTAACATCGTTGCTGCAGATCAGTACATAGCTATTGTCTTGCCGGGAAAAATGTATCGCGCGGAGTTCAAGAGGCGCGGTCTTGACGCAAAAAACCTGTCGCGGATCATTGAGGATTCCGGCACGCTGACTTCGCCGCTGGTGCCGTGGAATACCTGTGGTGCGTACATGGCTGCCACGCTGGGTGTTGCAACATTCGCCTATCTGCCGTTCGTATTTTTTAACCTTATCAATCCAGTCGTCTCGGTTATTTACGGATTTACCGGGTTCACCATGGTCAGGATTGATGAGACGGCGGAGGCAGCGACTGCGTAAATCACTTCCCGGTCCCGTGTTGTCACGCTCGCTACAAAATTTCGTCTTGAATATATGGTGCCTGTTGCCTTGTCTGCTAGTTTCAGGTGCAGCGTCCGCCAGTGGTGGCGTTATCCTCCAGGGCGACGTGTGCACCATTGAAGTTGGCTTCTACGCCGCGACATTTACTGCCTATCAGCCGCAAACAAGCGGCAATGAGGAGTTTTGCGAGGATCTGCCGGATACAGGTGAGTCCATTTTCGTCCTGGATTATCTGCATGTCAGCATGCGCGAAGTGCCAGTAAGCTTTCGCATCATCAGGGATACCACTGGTCTCGGACGCTTTGTTCGGCACGACGATGTCCTGGCGCTGGAAGATATTGACGAGCTCACGGTGTTTTATCAGCCACCGGTAATAGAGCCCGGAGCATCATTCCGCATAGAGCATGACTTTGCCGAAAAAGGCGCATACATTGGTATCGTGACCGCTGGACATCCGACCAGCGACACTGTTTACAGTGCGGTATTCCCGTTTAGTGTGGGCGTATTCAAATTTCCGTACTGGACGCTAGCCGTCGTCGTTGGTGTGATTTTTATTATCCTGTTTCGCCAGGCATTTAGTGCGAAGTCCGGAGAGAGAACAGAAGAGGCGTGAAAAGTTTTCTAAAAAAACACAGCGGCTGGATGTTGGTTCTGCTGGTAGCTGTGCTGGCTTTGCCACCGCAGTGGTACCCGGATCCTGTCCGCGTGAAATTTACAGAATGGTTTGGCGCTGCAAGCTACCGGCCGTTGCCCGCGTCAAACGATGCGCTTGCACTCGAGTCAGAAACCTATTGCCCGCCAGATCCTTCAGGTTGGCGCGACGCGCAGGAAATTGAGGGGGTGCAGATATCTGCATCTGCGCCGTGTGTTGCAGACAATCCTTTCGCCGTCGCGGCTTTTGTAAAAGGCACGAACAATATTTCAGAGGAAACACTGCTAAAGAGCGGCTTGACAGCGGACGCCGTGGTGAAAGGCCGCGATCTCGACGGCGATGGCGACCCGGATGAGATCCACATTCGACTGGAGGTTGTCGAGCTTAACGGCGGCTCGTCGATCACTCGTGACCCGGTGACAAGTTTTGATATCGCACCGGGTGTCAGTCCGGCAGTGTGGGTTTTTGCACCGAAATTCGTTGGTATGGCGGTTGAAAATTTTGCATCGAATGTTGCACGATATTCACTGCGATTACCGTCGCCCGCGATCCGCATAGAGCAAGGCGACCAGGTTTACATCACCCTGGAGAATAGCCACTACATGCCGCATACATTGCATCTGCATGGCGCCGACCACGGTTTTACGAATAGTGCGGGAGAAGGGAATGATGGTGTTCCTGTTACGAGCGAAGTGCCAGTGTTGCCGGGCGAAGCTCGAACTTACGAACTCACACCGCGCCATGCCGGGACAATGTTCTACCACTGCCACGTGCAGCCGCACGTACATGTCCAGATGGGCCTGCAGGGGTTGTTCATCATCGAGGAGAACCGACCGAATAACACTTTGCAGACGATGAATATCGGTGCGGGTCTCGTGCGGGTGCCATCCGTTGCCTCAGTTGAGTCCTATGACAGGGAGTATGACCTGCACTATCTCGATCTCGATAAAGAGCTCAGCGAACGCGTGCAAAAATACAATGATCCACGCCTGATCACCCAATCGATGCACAGGGACTACGATATTACCGATGCTACCGTAGACTACTTCACACTCAATGGTCGCTCGTTTCCCTATACCTTCAGGGAGTCGCTGCTCGTCGGTGCCGAGAATGAGCGCATCAAACTCAGGGTCGTGAACGGCGGCTCCAAAGGTATTGCGCTGCATACGCATGGCCACAAGTTTACGGTCACTGATCGTGACGGTGTTGCCAAACCGGAGGTTACACAAGTGCCACAGGACGTGGTTTGGATTGCAACTTCGCAGCGTGTCGACCTGTCTCTGGAACTCACCAACGATGGATTGCGCGCCTACGGGCCGGGCGTCTGGCTGTTTCACGACCACCAGAACCAGGGGATCACCACCGATGGCATCGGGCCGGGTGGCAATATCAGCGCGATCGTATACGAAGACTTCCTGCAGGACAGCGGTTGGCCAAATATGCTGGGTGTTTCCATGGACAAGTATTTCACGGCCGCGTATTACCGTCGTGACGTGCCGGTCTGGGAAGAGTACGCGCCAGGACTGTTCTCGCAGGCGGGCAATGACCCGGTCATGTTGGTGCGCGTCGTTGTTCTGGCGCTGTCCTTCGGCATCCTGGTAGCATTGCTGCTGACCTCACTCATGCGCCGGCGGGCGTAACATGCAGTTGCGAATCGCGCTGCTGATTCTCTTGCCCGCTGCGGCTTTCACGCAGCAAATGGATCATAGTGATCACGATATGGCCGTCCGCAACACCGGCGTGGTCATGAATGAGAATCGCGACACCTTGCCGCGCGGGTGTACTGAAATAAGTCGTGAACACGCGTTCACCATTCACGCCGGACGCGAATATGCGGACCAGCTGCACGGCATGACCTTTGGCATGAGTGAATACGAAGTGCAGGTGGAGCCTTGCAGCAGAGTCGAAATAACCTTTGTCAACGATGATGAAATTCGTCACCAGTGGATGGTGCACGGCTTACCCAAATACTTATACCCGGCAGGCATGTTTCATATAGAAGCTATGGGCGCGCAGACGCAAAAGGGTGTGTTCATTGTGCCGCCCGAAAACAAGACCTATCTGATCCATTGCGACATGGCGCAACACATGGAAAAAGGCATGCGTGGACAACTGGTCGTAGGAAAGGGCAGCGGCGACCTGTGGAGCGTCCCGGGTATCAGCGCCGACTACTACCGGTTTTCCTATCTTTCGGGGCGTACTACGTACGTTGCTGTAGTTTTCGCGTTGGCAGGCTTTGTGGTCGCTTTCTGGCTCACGAGAAAAGAAAATTAGAGCAGCGGTCGTCGCAGGCATGTGCGATGATTTGCCCGGTTCGCTGCCGTAACGGATCCGCATGGGAAAAATTGAAGCGAAAAACACGAATGCGTTGATAAGCGCCGCTGCGGTGATCGTCATCATCTTTGGCATGCAAGCTGCCAAAGTCTTGCTGGTACCGTTCCTGCTCGCTGTTTTCCTCGCATTGATTGCGGTACGGCCGATGCTTTGGCTGCAACGAAAAAAAGTGCCCTCGATCCTGGCCGCGCTCTTGATCGTTATCACCATGATGCTGATCCTTGCCGTGGTTGGCGCAATCCTTGGCTCATCAATCGGCGAGTTTACCTCGGCGCTACCGGCCTACCGGGAAGGCCTTAATGCGATCGTTACGGGCGCATTGCAATTCCTCGCCAAAATCTCGGGCAATGAACAATCATTTTCCAACCTGGGGGAACTCATTGATCCCGGCTGGGCGATGAGCATGGCAGCGAGCATATTGACCGCATTTCAGGATGTGCTGAAGAACGTATTTCTAATACTGTTCACGATGGTGTTCATATTGCTCGAGGTATCAAGTGCGGCGACCAAGGCGCAGGCCGCATTTGGCGTATCCGCCGGAACATTCGCGCGTCCACGTGCTTTTATCAACAACCTTGGACGCTATCTTGGCATCAAAACAGTGGTCAGTGTCGCAACAGGCCTGACGGCCGGGTTGCTTACCTGGTGGATTGGACTCGATTTTCCATTGCTGTGGGCCATGCTTGCATTTCTTTTCAATTATGTGCCGACGATCGGCTCGATCATTGCTGCAGTGCCAGCAGTCCTGCTGGCGCTGGTGCAACTCGGACCGGGTGATGCGCTAACTACCGCATTGGGCTTTCTCGCTATTAACATGCTGTTCGGCAATATGATCGAGCCGCGACTGATGGGTCGCGGTGTCGGTATCTCACCATTGGTCATATTCAGCGGTTTAGTGTTGTGGGGCTGGATTTTCGGCCCGGTGGGCATGCTGTTGTCAGTGCCACTGACCATGGCAGTGAAAATGGCATTGGAGTCGGATGAACGGACCCGGTGGGCCGCGATTCTGATCGGTTCGGAGCGTGACGCAGAGTACACGCTCGCACAGCAGATGAATGAGGACAACGAAAGCCCTGCAGGGGGGTAAGAGAGTGTCGGCAGTTTTTTACAGAAGTATCGGTTCTGCATATCCAAAGGCAACACGCGGCGAGGGAATGTACCTCTACGATAGCGAGGACAAACAGTATCTTGATATGAGCGGTGGCGCGGCCGTTTCCTGCCTCGGCCACGGGCACCCTGAAATTATCAATGCTGTGCAACGGCAGGTCGAAGTACTCGCATTCGCCCACACATCGTTTTTTACCAATGAACCGCAGGAGGAACTGGCCGCGCGTCTAGTGGCACGTTTCCCGGAAAAAGATGCAAAAGCATGGTTTACCTCGGGTGGTTCCGAGTCAAATGAAACGGCCCTAAAACTTGCATGGCAATACTGGCGAGCCCGCGGTCATGCCGACAAAACGATAGTCATCAGCAGGGAATTCAGTTATCACGGTGGCACGTTGGGCGCCGTATCGATCAGTGGCGCCATATCCCGGCGAATTGCTTTCGAAAAAGTACTGCACGACTGGCCGCGAATCGCGCCGTGTTTCGCTTACCGGCACCAACTCGGCGGTGAGTCAGCTGCTGATTATGGCCAGCGTGTGGCTCTGGAGTTGGATACGGCGATTCGCACTGCGGGTGCGGACAACGTCGCGGCATTTATTGCGGAGCCGGTAGTTGGTGCGACATTGGGTGCGGCCACGGCCGTCGGCGGCTACTTTAAGGAGATACGCCGCATCTGTGATGAGCATGATGTCCTGTTCATCGCTGATGAAGTGATGTGTGGTAGTGGACGAACCGGCACGTTTTACGCTTGTGAGCAGGAAGACGTGCTACCTGACATGGTGACCCTGGCGAAAGGCCTTGGCGGCGGTTACCAGCCCTTAGGCGCAGTGCTTGCGAGAGAACATATTTGCGAGACCATTCGCCGGGACAAGAACGAATTTGCCCACGGCCACACTTATATCGGGCATGCGACCGCCTGTGCCGCAGGCGTCGCTGTTCAGAAATGCCTGGACCAGGATGGCCTGCTTGCCTCAATTCATGGCAAGGGCGAACGTCTGATGTCTGCTTTACGTGATGCGTTCGGTGATCATCCCTACGTTGGCGACATACGTGGCCGCGGTTTGTTTGCCGGTATCGAATTCGTCGCTGATCGCGAGACTAAAAAACCGTTTCCCGCTGAAGACAAGCTGGCCGCAAAAATATTCGCGGCAACCATGGAAGCCGGACTGATCTGTTACCCGGGCCACGGAACCGCCGGTGGTTTCGAGGGTGCACACATCATGCTGGCGCCGCCATTCATTGCCGAAGACAAACATTTTGATGAGCTGATTGTGCGCCTTGGCAAAGTCATCGATAAGGCGATTGGCAAGCCCTGACTAGCAGCTAATGTCGCAGCCATTTATCATCATGTGCGCGCCAAACGGCGCGCAAAAAAACAAAGCCGACCATCCGGCATTGCCAATATCAGACAACGAGCTTGCGGATTGTGCTGAATCAATTTTGCGTGAGGGCGCGTCGATTATTCATTTGCATGTTCGCGATGGAAATGGCGCACATACGCTTGATGCGGACCGCTATCGTAGTGCGATTCGTGCAATACGGGCAAGGGTCGGTCAGCAACTTGTCATCCAGGTCACAACCGAAGGCTGTGGTGTTTTCGATCGGCAGCAGCAAATGGCAACTGTTCGCTCACTCAAACCGGAGGCAGTGTCATTGGCATTGAGGGAGCTCTGCCCTGATTGCGACTCGGAACCGGCCGCAGCCGATTTTTTTGCATGGTTGGATCGGCACAATGTATTGGCCCAGTACATTCTTTATTCCAAAGCTGAGGTTGAACGTTTCGAAGAACTTCGGCGTCGGGGAGTCATTGGCGATAGCGTCCCGTTCGTTTTGTTCGTACTCGGTCGATACAGTAAAGACCTTGTAGGGGATGTGAATGAGTTGGACGCGTTTATCGGTGCAGTTCACTCGGATACGGTCTGGGCTGTGTGCAGCTTTGGTCGAACAGAACATGTTGCGGTACAGAATGCGGCCAGTACGGGTGGCCATGCCCGGGTTGGCTTCGAGAATAATCTGCTACTGCCTGACGGCAAGACCGCTGCGGACAATGCCGCGCTGGTCAGGCTTGCGGCCGAAAGTGGTCACCAGGTGTCGAGAGCACCGGCGAGCGCCGATGACGTTCGGCAGTTATTTTGCTGATCGCCTGCTGGGCGTAGTAAATTCGCCCGTGCCGGTCGAGCGACTTTCACAAGGATTGAGTAATCACTCCTATCGTACGGCGGGCTCTACAGGCGCTAATAAGAATTGTAGGAGCCCGCCGTACGATAGATATGTGATCTTGATTCCTGAGATTTTCGATCTACCGGCACGGGCGATCAGCTATGGTTGATTACCTGGTTTCCACTTGATGCTACAACCAATGCTCGGTACCTGCTCGGCAGAAACCGATGTTCCATCCAGAACTGATTCCAGCGCCGCGCGAATATCGACACCCGTAACCGGTATGTCGTTAGATGGTCGGCTGGCATCAAGCTGTCCGCGATAGACGAGTCGCTTGCCCGCGTCGAAAATGAAAAAGTCCGGCGTGCAGGCGGCGTGATAGGCCCTGGCCACGTCCTGTTCTGCGTCGACAAGATAAGAAAATTCGTAACCCCAGGTTTCAGCTTCTTCTTTCATCTTTGCCGGACTGTCGCCCGGGTACGTTGATGCGTCGTTGCTGTTTATTGCATACACGGCAACATTGCGTGGCAGGTAGTCACTTCCAAGCCGTGCCAGCTCTGCGCGCACATGTTTGACGTATGGACAGTGATTGCAGATAAACATGACCAGAAACGCCGCTGCCTGGTCGGCGAGTACATGGTTTGTGCCATCCGCATCCGGCAGGGAAAATTCCGGGGCAATCGTTCCCAGCGCAAGCATTTCAGATTCTTTTGCGGTCATTATTATTTCCTGTCTGTATATCTAGACATCGATATGTTGCCATTTGCGAGCATGCCATAAACTTATAAAGAGTATCGATTGCAGCGCCCGGCTACCGCCTTGCAACAGCCAGACGGTAAATAGTCCGAATCCCAATACTGGCCCAAGGTAATAGGCGAGCGGCAGGAACAGGAACCACTGGGTGCCAATACTGACGAACATGACATTTTTCGCGTCGCCAGCGCCGAGCAGCCCGTGCATGAATGCGAAACCCAGCGCTTCAATTGGCATGGTCAGGCCGATCACGCGCATCGGCCAGCGCGCGATCTCGCGGGTTGCCGGTTCGTGAATGAAAATCGAGGACACGAGATCGGGCACCAGCCACATGGGGAGACCCAGAAGCGTCAGGAAAACCACGGTTACTTTGGCAACATCCCAGGTCCATTGATAGGCATCCTCCGGTTCGCCGCGCCCAAGCGCCTGGCCGACCAGGGTTGTGCCGGCAATACCAAGGGCCAGGCCCGGGAGGATGGCGAACAGCAAGACGGTAATCAGTACATTGGCAGCCGCAAGCTCAGGCGTGCCGATCTTGCCAATGATCCAGAACATTGCGACCAGGCCTGCCGAAAAAAACAGTTGCTGAACGCCGGCTGGAATGGAGATCCTGATTAAAGACTTCGTTTCGGATTTTGTTGCAATGCTGCGCAGGAAGCCGTCTTTGCGCACGTGGCGGAAGCCAAGGTAGAAATAAATCATCGTGCCAATGCCCATTGAAATAGCACTGGCCATACCGGCGCCCGTTACGCCCAGTGCCGGCGCGCCGAACTTGCCGAAAATCAGTATGTAGTTAAGGATGATATTGCTGGCATGCATCAGTATGAGGGTGGTCATGTAAAAGCGGGACATATCCAGCGCGTTCCAGTAGCCACGAAACGCAAAATTCATGCCGACAAACACAATGGCGCCGAGACGCCACTCGAGATAGGGGATGCCTTTCTCGATCACGGCAGGGTCGCTGTTCAGGTAGGGAAATACCGGCCCGGCAAGTTTGATCAAAATAAATGACAGAACAGGTGCGACAACAAGAACCACGAGGAGGGCAATATTGAGAATCGCGGCGGCACGCTCGGGGCGACCTTCGCCCTTTTTTCTTGCTGCAGTCGATTGCACACCGGTTGATATGCCAAGAATCATCGACTGGCACATGAATACAACAAAGCCGCCAAGACCAACAGCGGCCAGCGCCGCATCACCGAGATATCCCACCATTGCGGTATCGACGATATTGAGCAGGTTCTGCGATACCATGCCACCGATGATGGGTAAGGCGAGCCCGATGATTCGGTTTCGCCGGTCTGCATCCATTGTGTAATATTTCTTCATTCTTTGAATCGTCTGGACTGGTAAAAATGACCTGGATTACGACTATCTCATACGAAGATGCTAGTGGGACATTAAAAAAACTCTACGACCGCATCAAGGGCCCGGATAATAATATCGACAACATCATGATGGCGCACAGTTTGCGACCGCACTCGATGGAAGGGCACATGTCGCTGTATAAGTACGTGCTGCATCATCCACGCAATGCGTTGCCGAAATCTTATCTGGAAACAATTGGTGTTTACGTCAGCCTGTTGAATGAGTGCCGATATTGCATTGACCACCATTTCACCGGTTTGATCCGTTTGCTGCAGGATGATTCGCGGGCGACGGCAATTCGTAGCGCATTGGACAACAAGGATCCTGCGGCCGCATTCGATGGCAAGGATCTCGCCGGACTGGAGTATGTGGAAAAGCTGACGACGAATGCCGCAGCAATGTCTGCAAGTGATATTGAAGCGTTACGTGAGGCCGGGTTTGAAGATGGGGAGATCCTGGAGATTAACCAGGTTGCCGCTTACTTCGCGTACGCGAATCGCACCGTACTCGGACTTGGTATTAACACCGAAGGCGACGACATTGGGTTGTCGCCGGGAGACTCCGGCGATCCCGACAACTGGTCGCATGCCTAAGAATGTTGATTACCAAGAAATGCGAAGCAGCGCTGTAGGAGCCCGCCCAGCGGGCGAAGTTCGCTTGAGATGATAGACGAGCGAACTCGCCCGCTGGGCGGGCTCCTACAGCACGTTAAAAGTCAGACTTAACCACCCCCAAGCAACGCACGATATTTCCCAACCGCCGCCACTACCCGATCAACATGATCCTCGGTATTGTACACATGTGGTGACATGCGAAACCCTCCGGTTGCCGCAGTAATGATGCCGGAGTTTCTGAAAACCTCATCTACCAGCTTGCTGCCGTTTTCTCTGGTTGCCTGCAGAATAATCACGCTGCTGGTGAAGTTCGGGTCCAATGAAGAAACGAAAGGAACGCCGAGTTCCCGCAATCCGTCACGCAGCCGGTTTGCAATCAAAACAGAGCGTTGCTCAATTCCAGCCGGTGTAATCTTTTCGTGAAAAATTGCAGCATCATCAAGTGATGCAATCGCGGCGTCGTCACGCTGACTCAGAGCATCGAATTTTCTCGCGCCCGGTGGCGGTTCGTTGGCGGACGAAAACCAGGGAATACTGACGATACTGGGCCAGATGCGCTGGATATGTTTTGCACGAACAAACAGAAGCCCAACTTCTCGCGGACCCATGAACCACTTATGTGCGCTGGCACTGTAAGAGTCGCAATCCACCTGGTCCATTCTGAAATCTACCGCACCCCAGGTTTGTGCGCCGTCTATGTGGATGTGTACATCGCTCTTTTTCTTACGGATTGCGGCGCACACTTCTGCGGCAGGGATTTGAAATCCGGTGATGTTGGATATGTGGGTAAATGAAACAATTTTGGTCTTGCTATCAACAGCCTGTGCAAACAGGTTTGCGACTTCGTCAACTGAGCTGGTGGCCGTCGGCACAGAAAAACGGCTAACCTGGCAGCCACTTCTCGCGGCGCGTACATCCCAGGCTACGCTGTTGGAGGGATGATTCTGGTCCCACAGGACGACGCCGTCCCCGGCTTCCAGTGGCAGTCCCTGGACAATAACGTTATTCGCTTCAGACGCATTGCGAACGATTGCCAGCTCATCGGCCGAAGCGCCAAGCATCTCCGCAATACGGCTGCGTGCCGTCTCTTTCAACGCCTCGATGCGTTTGCGATTCGCAGAGCTCATATCAAGATCAAGCGACGCCGCGTATTGCGCATTTGCCGCTACCACGCTCGAGAGCATGGGGCACAGGTTGGCGGCATTCATCGGCACTTTGTTATCAGAAAAACCGAATGCCTCCTGTCTCGGCTCGGCATGCGTCGATGCTGCGTAGCCTATCAGGCTGCTCGCCAACGAAGCACCGCCCACAGCCTTCAGGAATTCTCTTCTTGCGATCGTCATGATGTTCCCCCGGGGTGACTCTTGATTGCCAGTACATTCTACGACTTAATGAGCCGCATGAGCGCCACAATAGTGATTTAGCATGAATATGTTTGAGCTGGCACAACCGAGTATTGCTGTCGCCGGCGGCGAGGATCGTTTTCCTGTCCGCCGTATCTATTGCATCGGCCGCAATTACGGTGCGCATGCGCGCGAGATGGGACATGACCCGGATCGTGAACCGCCATTCTGGTTCGCGAAACCCGCGGACGCGATTGTCCCCAGTGGCTCCGTGATCGACTACCCGCCACGCACTGAAAACCTGCATCACGAAATAGAGCTTGTTGTCGCCATCGGCAAGGCCGGCGCAGATGTTGCAGTCGGCGACGCACTGGAGCATGTCTACGGATATGCCGTGGGCATTGATCTGACCCGACGCGACCTGCAAAAAGAAGCCAAAAGCCAGGGGCGACCATGGGTTACCGCGAAGGGATTCGATCAGTCGGCGCCAGTATCGGCTCTGCATACCGTAGAGGACGTAGGTCACCCCGCCAGCGGGCGCATCTGGCTCAGTGTAAATGGCGAGATTCGTCAGCAGGGGGACCTGAATGAGCTAATATGGAGCGTAGCGGAGGCCATTGCAGAGCTGTCGACGCTGTTCGCATTATCGCCGGGGGACCTGATTTTCACCGGCACACCGGCTGGCGTTGGAGCGGTCGTAGCCGGCGACCAGATCACTGGCGGCATCGATGGAATTGACGAGATAAAAATAACAATTATATAAACAATCAGTAAAACCCCGGGGGAATCAGCATGGATCGTCGCAAGTTTCTGAATAGTATGAGTGTCGCAACGGCGGCAACGATTGCGGGGGCAGCAACGCTTACCAATAAAGCCGATGCGCTCGAAGATGCAATGAGTGACAGCCTGGAAAAACGCCGTGCAAAACCGCGCCCTTGTTACATCGATGGCAGGCCGGACAACGATCCGAATGACAAGCGGCCATACCTGATGCACGATGAGCCGCTGCTGCCAAAAATGCCGAAACAGCCGACGCTAATGGATTTTTACAAGCTGCGCTTTTCTCTGAATCACGTCACGCAGAGCGCAAGGCTTGCACAAAAGAATGGCAGCAGCGAAAAAGTCGTCATGGCGTGCCTGTTACACGACGTTGGTTTGAATTTACTGAGCACCGATCATGGTTACTGGTGTGCGCAGATGATACGGCCTTACGTCGACGAAGAAACCGTCTGGGCAATCGAGAATCACCAGGCACTCAGATTTTTCCCCGATGAGTCTGTTGGTTACGAGTATCCGCAAGCGTATATCCAACTTTTCGGTGAGGACTATAAACCAGAACCCTATCTTCGCAAGGCGTACGAAGCAGCACGAAACCACAAGTGGTATATGACCTCGCGGGAGATCACCTTAAATGATCTCTATTCATTTGATCCGGATGTAACGGTCGACGTTGAAGATTTCACTGACATCATTGGCCGTAATTTCAAACAGCCCAAGGATGGACTTGGCTTCGATGGCAGTCCGACAGCGCATATGTGGCGCACCATGATCTGGCCGAATAATTTCCTGTAGGCCGACCCACGGAGCGATAAAATGATAAAAGTAAGCGTCCTCTATCCAAAAACTGAGACCAGCTCATTCGATATGGATTACTACTGCAACAGTCACATTCCGATGGTAAGGGAAAAGCTGGGCGCTGCTCTTAAGAACGTGGCCGTTGAAGGAGGACTTGGTGGTGGAGCTCCGGATTCTCCACCGCTGTATGCAGCAATGGGGCACTTGTACTTCGACTCCGTTGAAGACTTTCAGTCGGCGTTCGGTCCGCATGCAGAAGCGATAATGGGTGATATACCAAATTATACGGACGTGGAGCCGGTCATCCAGGTTAGCGACGTGCACATCTGACTCTTTTGTGGCGTCGTATGATCTCGTATGACGATTAACTCTAGATCAATGATCTGCCATGCAACAAGAGACTAAGAATCGGCTGGAGGAAATTATTCGACGATCTACATCACGATCGTCAGCGTGTTGTTGGGCCTTGCACTCGACGACATCGTCTCAATCCTGCGCGACATAGAAAGTATCAGCTTCTTCAATTGGCTGACCGCGGCGTTTTCCGTGCACGTTATTTTCAACGCCTGGGTTGGCTATTCTGCTGTTGCATCAATTGCACGTCTTGTGCCGAGCGTCTGGGATGCGCTTAATGTATTCACACTTTCTATGGCGCATTTCGCTCTTAACTCGGCCATTGGCGAGGAGCCGACCGTATTCTTTTATACTGCTTCCTGTTACTCCGCCGTAGCCGGTGGCGTGACTTATTACAATGTGTGGCGCGCGAATCAGGACGATTCGATCACAATACGCCCGGCGAGTTTTTCCAGGCTCATCGGAATCAACGCAGCTGGCGCTCTTGCGTTCCTCACTGCCGGGGCCCTCACACAAACAACATTTCTGAGCACCGCCGTACAAAATTATGTTGTTGTATTAGGAATTCCATTTGCAACTTTGTGGCTTATAGTATTCCTCCGGGTCTGGGGAGCGAATGGATTGCCGGTCTGGCGACAGTCCCGCATCTCTATCGAAAAGACGAGAAACCATAACGCAGAATGATATTGCTGGTATGTCTCGATACCTGCCAAATTGGTTGCTTGTACCTACTGAAAACACGTCCAACGTGTGTCAACATTCCACAGGCTAAACACACGGTGGATGAATCCTGTAGATTTGACCAGCCGCGGTTCGGTGAAAAAGGATAAAAATGGAGAGTCGAAATGAAATTTAAGAGTCTTTTTGTCGTCAGCGGCACTTTTCTCATGCTTGCAAATCTGGCGATGGCACAAATCTCGCCGTCGGAAGAGTCTCTGTCCGGCCTCTATGCAGGGAAAGTATATTCTCCTCATGCGCAGAGATCGTTCCCAAGCCGGCTCCTCTGGGGAGACAGTCACCTGCACACAGCGTTGTCTGTTGATGCAGGATTGTTTGGCGCGCGGCTGGGGCTTGAGGAAGCGTATCGATTCGCCCGCGGTGAAGAGGTTACTTCATCGACCGGTCAACCGGTCAAGCTTGGCCGGCCCCTCGACTGGCTGGTGATCACCGATCACTCCGATGCGATGGGTTTCTTTCAGGATCTTGCCGCCGGTGCTCCGAATATCCTCGCGTTCGAGGAAGGAAGACGCTGGCATGCCGGTCTTGAACAAGGTGGAGACGCGGCGGTAGCCGCGGCGCTGGACCTCATCACAAATTTTGCACAGGGCAAGATTCCGGCAGCGCTGCTGGCCGATTACTCACCTGGCGCGAAAAAATATCGTTCCGTCTGGGAGCATATGATAAAGGCGGCCGAGGATTACAACGATCCTGGGCGGTTCACGGCATTGATCGGCTACGAATGGACCTCGCTCGTCGGGGGTAATAACCTGCACCGGAACGTGATCTTCCGTGGCGGGGCCGGGAAGGCAGGGCAGATTGTGCCGTTCACAACACAAGCACCGATCGGCAGCACCGATCCGCTTGATCTCTACGAATGGCTGGAAAACTATGAAGCAAAGACCGGTGGTTCAGCGCTGGCGATCGCGCACAATGGCAACCTGTCGAACGGATTAATGTTTCCGGTTGACAGGCAATACACCGGCCGCAGGCTCGACAAGGAGTACGTCACCAAGCGCGCACGTTGGGAACGACTGTACGAAGTCACCCAGATCAAGGGTGACGGTGAGGCACATCCGTTGCTCTCGCCCGATGACGAATTCGCCGACTACGAGACCTGGGATGCAGGCAACCTTGACCTGAGTGAGGCTAAAACGTCCGCTATGCTTGCTGCAGAATACGCACGTGAGGCCCTCAAGAATGGACTCGCGCTGGAAGAGAAGTTTGGCACCAATCCTTACAAGTTCGGCATGCTCGGCTCCACCGATAGCCATACCGGACTCAGCACCTCGGAAGAGGATAACTTCTTCGGTAAACATGCCGGGGGCGAGCCCTCTCCTGATCGAATGCGTCACCCGTTTACCGAAACGGAAAACGGTATTTTTGAGGGTTGGCAAACGGTGGCATCGGGTCTGGCTGCTGTCTGGGCAACGGACAATACCCGTGAGGCGATCTGGGACGCGATGGATCGCAAGGAAGTTTACGCTTCTACCGGTACGCGCCTGATGGTTCGCTTCTTCGGCGGCTGGGACTATACGGCGGACGATCTTAACAGCAGGCAACCGGCCTTCCGCGGTTATGGAAAAGGCGTACCGATGGGCGGCGACCTGGCCGCAAATTCAGGCGATGGCGCGCCGACGTTCATGGTCTACACATTACGCGACCCCATTGGCGCCAATCTCGATCGCATTCAAATTGTGAAGGGCTGGCTGGATTCCAGGGGCGATACACATGAGAAAGTTTACGATGTCGCATGGTCATCCGGACGTGTACCCGATGCGAACGGTGTACTGCCGCCGGTTGGCAATACGGTCGACGTGCAGGCCGCGAACTGGCTCAACACGATAGGCGCTTCAGAACTTGCTACGGTTTGGACAGATCCCGATTTCGATGCGGAGCAAAGGGCATTCTATTATGCTCGTGTGATAGAGATTCCGACGCCGCGGTGGGTTGTTTACGACGCGTTCCGTTTCGGTGTCGAGATTCCGGAAGGCGCCGACACCATACACCAGGAGCGCGCTTATACTTCGCCGATCTGGTACACGCCCTAAGCAACGTGAACCAGGAATCGAACAGCAGTGAGAATTCAGCCGGGCGGATTATTGCGCTCGCGTTAGTTTTCTCGATCAGCTACGCAGTTATTCGATACCATATTGTCGGTTCAGTTCCTTGGAAGGATTTCCCCTTTTTCATTTTGAACAAGGGAATTTCATTGGCCGCGTTCATTCTGATTACCTGCAATTTCGGTTTCGGACCCTTAAATAATCTCGGCGTGAAAGTACCAGAGGGCTGGCTAAATGCTCGCAAGGCGCTGGGCATGACCGGCTTCCTGCTGGTGCTTATCCACGCCCTGATGAGCTTCATGCTCTTTAATTCGTCAGTGTATGCAAAGTTTTTCGAAGCGGATGGCACACTGACGCTCCTGGCCGGCCTGAGTATGCTTGGCGGCGTTTTGGCCTTCGTCGTCCTGTGGGCCTACAACCTGAGCTTTCAAACGCACTTGCGGGAAGACAAGTCTTTCATTCAGTTCATTACCTCAAGGAAATTTCTTCTCTGGGCAATGGTCCTGGGCGCGGTACACCTGGTCTTCATGGGTTATCAAGGCTGGATGACACCGTCAGGCTGGCACGGTGGGATTCCACCGATCAGCTTGGTGGCCATCACATTTTTTGTGGTCGGATACACTGTAAATGTATTGGGTAGAAAATAGACTTTGACTGCCCCCTGATCAGGCTGAAAATCAAAAATTCAGGAGTAAACAATTGAACAAAGAGTATTGGGCGACCACAGTCGCGATATTCCGCACAATAGTTCGCATGCGCTGTCGCGGTTGTGATCTGGCGGTGATTCTGTGGTTTGCAACAATCGGTGTCATGCCAGCAGCCATAGCATCAACTGCTGATCCGTTGGATTCGTTGCAGTTTCTGGGTCGCGAGATCGCCCCGGGGACACGCAGCAAATTTCCGTTCATGCCGGACAGATCGTTCGAGGCGTCTTATCTCAATATGCCCGTATTTGTGGCCAGGGGCCTTACTGCGGGAGCGACACTGTGTCTTACTGCTGGTGTACACGGCGACGAATTGAACGGTGTGGAAGTTGCGAGACGCGTATTCGCACAAATCGATCCACAAGAGTTGCGCGGTACACTGATCGTACTGCCGGCAATCAATGCCGAGGGTGTTCGATCCGGCAGGCGCTACCTGTCGGACGGACGTGACCTAAACAGGGCATTTCCGGGCAGGGCCGGCGGCAGCGTTGCGGCACTAATCGCGCATGCGATATTTACGAAAGTGCTGAGACATTGCGATGCGCTGGTCGATCTGCACACGGCGTCGAACCAACGCGCGAATTTCCCACAAATTCGCGCCGATCTTTCCGATCCGACGATTCGGGAGTTGGCAGTTCACTTCGGTGTTGGCATAGTCATTGCTGGGTCAGGTCCCGATGGCAGCCTGCGTCGCGAGGCGGCAAAAGCGGGAATTCCGGCAATAATCTATGAAGCTGGCGAGCCGCATCGCTTCCAGGAGGAAGAAATTGAGCGCGGTGTGCAGGGTGTCGAAAATGTCATGGCCTATCTCGGCATGACCGGACAGGCTGATCAGGAAATCCCCGCTGCGCGCATCTACCAGCGCTCGAAATGGGTTAGAACTGCCGTCGGCAATGGCGGATTCTTCTTTCCGACCGCCAACCTTGGCGACATCGTCAGCGCAGGCGACTCGCTGGGAAAAATCGTCGATCCGTTGACCGATGCATCCTTCGAAGTGATCTCGCCGATAGCTGGCGAAATAATTGGTATGGCCGTCCCCCAACCTGTGCTGTCGGGTTACGCGTTATTCCACCTCGCGTGGCACGAGCCCGACTGACAAAGCAATAACGAACAGGTTACCGATTTCCACGAAAGCTAACCCTGTGCCGGGCTAGGTTTCGTCCAACTCCGCGTCCCGTTCATTATCTATCGGTTAGTAAAAACGGGAGACCCCCGGCTTTGCCGGGGAGGCAGCTGTAGTTTGACAATTGCGGAAGTCGCGAAGTAAGTTCAAAGTGTAGCCGCGAAAATTTGTAGCAGGGAAAAATTATGACACGAACAGGGTGTTTGGAGGTCAAGCGTATGGAGCGAATGTCAATTGCCCGCTGGGCGGGCTCCTACAATTCTTATTAGCACCTGTAGGAGCCCGCCCAGCGGGCGAATTTACTACGCCCAGCGGTCCCGATAAGCCGCTTTGAGCGGCACAGAAAACGACAGTCCCGCCCACTCATGAAATATTCGGGCTAGATTTCATCCGGCTGCGGATCTTCCAGGGGTTCGGTATCTTCGATTTGCTCCAGCAGATTGATGGCCACTCCAACAAAGTCGGTGTCAGTTATGATGCCGTGCAAGTTGCCGTCGGTTACGACCGGCAGGCAGCCGATGCGGTGCTTTTCCAGGAACAGCGCGGCTTGTCGCAGGCTCGCGTTTTCATCGACCGTCGCAATGTCCGTGACCATCATGTCCTCCACCAGGATCTCTTTGGCATGCATGCGGCTGTTTGGATCGCGAAGAATCGAATCTGTGGCCGCGAGAACGTTGGTCAGTGTGACCAGCCCAACCAGTTCTTTGTCAACACAAACGGGCAGGTGGTGAATACTGTTGTCATGCATCAGTTCGCGTGCTCTAGCTAGGTTATCTTTTGGTGAAATCGTTATGAGATTGGTGCTCATAATCATGTCGAGAGTCATCATGGGTAAGGTTCCACTAATTGGTGCCTGAATTTATTTTAGCAAAACTGGCTGAGCACGCTATTGCGATAAACACCTATCAATTTGTGGTGCGGAAAGGCAGCTCTTCATCTGCAATGCGCAGGAGCTCTGCGATGACATCGTTGCGATCAGGTTCGATGTGCTGGCCCTCGGTCCAGCGCAGCCATTTGGGTTCGCCGGCGGCCGCAAACAGAGCCTCAGTCTGGCCTTCTGGGGTTCGTTCGTCCTCGTGCGCGCCGATTATAAGAACCGGGCGGGGGGCGATAGCAGCAACATTCTTCGCAGTGTCAAACGTGGGACCGTATGTCAGCCAATGAAAAAACGTGCTGGCTGGCCCGTGCAGGAAACGATAATCATTTCTCCTGGCAATCTGGGCCTTGATCCACAAACGATTGTCGGCCGCACCGTGTACCAGCAGTACTCCCTTGATGCGTTTGTCGCGGGCCGTTGCAGCAGCCGCGAATGGCACACCCAGGCTCGCACCTACAATGATGATTTGCTCCGTATCGACCCAACTTTGATCTGTGAGCCAATCCAAAACCAGGGAAGTAGCCGGGGGTGTATCCAGCAATGCTTGCCGGACCAGCGGTATCGCCGCCGTAATAGCGACAAAGCCTTTGATTTTATCAGGTCCCTCGTACGGATAATCCACAGCAACAACCGCGCGATTGCCAACACGACCGAAAAGCTCCACGGCATCGCTGCCGGTGCGATGACCACCAAGAACAAGCAGAACCGACAAGCGGCCGCGGCTGGTAACGTCGCGAATCGTGCGCAGGGATACTGACAGGCCGGAACTGGATTGCAGCGTTACGAACTCGGACGCCTGTCCCTCGTCCGTATTCGACTCGGTAACCGATACGCTCACCAGGGTGCCGTGTCGTTCCTGAAACCAGCGCTCCTGTGACCGGCCGGCATCCCAGCGTAACCAGCCCAGTGCTATTGTCAGCACCAGTACCATTGAAACAAGCACAGTCACAATCACCCTGACAAATAGTTGCAACATAGTTGATACTTGAGCGCGCCAGACCTTCCTGCGCGCTGCAACTGGCCGTGACATGATTGCTGAACCCTAAGCTCGACTTCGATTTATCGAGCGTCCGATCTTGCAGGTTGATTGTCAATAGCAGCCTGCTGCCATTCGATTTTCTACGCTCGCTGGGATACGGTTCCACCGACCGCGAAACTTTCTTGTTCAACGCAAAGGCACAACCAATGAAGAGTCTCAATCCGATTGTCACAATCCTGATCTTGCTGGTAATAACGGGCTGCTCGAGCGATCCGGCAGACGAACCCGGGTCAGCTGATGCAGACCTCATCCTGATTAATGGCCGTGTGTATACCCTGAATTGGGATGAACCGGCGACAGATGGCACCGTGATGGCGAATGCACCACATGATGAGCGTGGCTGGCATCCCGATGCGGCTGCCGTCGTAACCAGGGACGGCGAAATCATTTTTGTTGGTGGCAGTAAAGAGGCGATGGAGCACAAAGGCGAGACGACACGTGTCATTGACCTGGCCGGGGCGACGATGCTTCCGGGACTGGTTGATTCACATACCCACGTGTTCGAACTGGGCGCACTGCTGGATCGTGTCAATCTGATTGACGTTGCCACTGAAGAAGAGGCTGTAGCACTTGTGGTGGAGCGGGCGAAGGCGGTGCCAAAAGGCGAATGGATAGTGGGTGCGGGTTGGGACGAAGGTGCCTGGGCGAATCGCTATCCGGACAAGGCACTGCTCAGTGAATTGGTGCCGGATCATCCTGTCTTTCTACGCAGCTTGCACGGTTTTGCCGGCTGGACCAATCAAATGGCACTCGACTCCCTCGGCATCAGCGCAGCCACAGATGTGCCGGTCGGCGGCGAGATGCGCATGGGTGCTGATGGACAACCCAATGGCCTGTTCCTGAATCGCGGCATCGAACTGCTGGATAATGGCGTACCGGCACCTTCGCGCGAGACAGTCACTCAGCACTTGCTCAAAGGTCTGAACCGAATGGCCGAGGATGGCTATGTTGCCGTGCATGAAGCCGGGGTGCATAGCGAGGCTATGAGCATTCTTGAGGAGCTCGAGGCAGCCGATGAATTACCGATCCGCGTATATGCCATGTTGTCGCTGCGCGATGAGGACCTGATTCGCAAATGGATTGCGAAAGGACCGGATAAGGACAACGACAGCATGCTCGTAACACGTGCGGTCAAAGCCTATTACGACGGCGCGCTTGGATCGCGTGGCGCACGCCTGCTGTATGACTACGCTGACCAGCCGGGCCACCGTGGCATTAGCGGTGATGGATACGGTTTCAATCAGGCATTGAGCGCGGAGGCGATGAAAGCCGGATTCCAGGTTGGAGTTCACGCTATCGGCGATGCCGGCAACCGCGAAGCGCTGGATATTTTTGCAGGCGTTTTCAGGGAAGTGCCGGCAACAGCAAAAAATCGTCACCGCATTGAACATGCGCAAGTGATGCACCCGGATGATCTGCCACGACTCGGGGCTCTGGGCATCATCGCCTCAATGGAACCGCCACATGCCGTGGAAGACAAGACCTGGGCCGAAGAGCGACTAGGGCCCGAACGCGTTCTCGGCGCCTACGCCTGGCGAACATTGAGGGAGACGAATGCGAGACTGACTTTTAATTCAGATAATCCAGGCTCCGATCATAGTATTTTTTACGGTATGCATTCTGCCATTACCAGGCGGGACAAAAACCAGGAGCCCGAAGGTGGCTGGTACGCGGATCAGGTGATGAGCTCTGACGAAACGGTTCGCGGTTATACCATCTGGTCTGCGTACGCGAGTTTTCGTGAAGATGAAACCGGGATCATCGAGGTGGGCCGCTGGGCGGATTTGACGGTTATGGATATCGATCCGTTTATCCTCGCGGACGAAAGCCCGGGAGATATACTAAATGGCAGGATCCTGTTGACCATTGTGAACGGAAACATCGTATACGAACGTTAAAGTGAGGAAATAACCATGCGAGGACATGATAATTATCTTGCCATCGTTTTCCTGATGTTGTTCTTAGG
>SMVA01375238.1_pt1 | contig 22461 bp, 19 predicted proteins | sample 2456451 | NCBI WGS metagenome assembly SMVA01 (sample SAMN11095933, study PRJNA526329) | marine sediment metagenome | biome: Marine sediment; feature: Surficial sediment; material: Deep marine sediment; isolation source: Hadal surficial sediment | place: Pacific Ocean | collected 2014-05 | depth... | reverse complement strand
TCAGTACCAAGGGCGAGCGCCGCGTCGACGTGGATGGCATGTATGATGTTGACGCCTATCGTCCGAGGATCGCCAGGCTCGACGGCACACCCATGTATCTACCGGGCGCTGTCACATAAACTGGGCTAGCTGGAAAGTGAGTTCAGTCTTAGGTTGGGTCGTTGCGTCAGCTCTCGTTCAAGCGTCACCGCTTCCTGCCCGACATCATCAGCCACGCGATCTGGCTCTATGCCAGGTTCACTTTGAGCTTTCGCGATGTCTCCCGCGCCATGGTCGCCGCGTGGGTTGAGGACTACAACACCGAGCCGCCCCACTCGGCGTTCGGCTACCAGACCCCTGGTCTCGTAGGAGACGTCAAGTCCACGCTCCGCCAAGAGGTTCTCCACGTCCCGATAGCTGAGCGCAAAGAGCAGCTACAACCACACGGAACGCTGTATGACGTCGGGCGGAAATCGATGGCGGGCGTAGGAGATTTTCCTCATGCAGACCCCTAACCGACTCCATCAGTCGAGACCAGCCAATTAACGTGACAGTGCCCTGGGATCAGCTTGCGCCGGGCCAGGTCGCCGGTGGCGCCGAAGACGACGAGGTCGAACGGCTCGACCGGGACAACGTGCGCAACCATCAGACAGACTCCTTCACACAAGCGGGAAACTCAGCGCGGCGCGGCAGATCGGCGCCGCGCCTCTCGCAGCTCAAAAGATCTCCGTCGTAGTCAACTCGCGCATTCGGTCGCTATGACCGCCGGGTTTGTGCGCCCGGCCCACCGCCTTCTGGCCGCGCAACGTCCACAGCGCGAAAGCGAAGAGGCTGGTGTAGAACATGACACACACCGTCAGAACGATCTCGCCTGAGAAGGGGCCGATCGCGGCCCGAGCGAACAGCTCGTCAAACGAAGCGAGCGCGGTTGGATGAATGCCGAGTTTGCCCAGATAGGCCAGCAACTGCACGGCGAAGATCGCGGTGTAGTTCCGGCGCAGCCGCCTACCCAGCGCCTCGCAATACGAGATGTGGTAGTAGACCCCGGTGTAGTCGTCCGCCAATGCGTCGTTCCATCCGTTTGAGGTGTCCAAGCCCCGCCCGCGCAGAATCGGGCCGTAAAAGCTGGTCTCCATCACGCGGACCCGGACCCGCCAGATGTCAAAGAACCGGTAGCGGCGCGCCTCGAACATCAGGAACACGCACAGCAGCGCCCCGACCAGGACCAAAGGCAGCACCGACGCGCTCTCATCGCTGAACGTCACGGAAAATGCGATGCCGACCGTGACGACGGCCCAGTTCGTGGTCGCGTCCAACCGAGTCCGCCAGATTTTGCTCCGGTACATCTCGCCGCGATAGAGATGCGCGATCGCGCCCACCTCTGGCGCCCCGAACACTTCCGCAGCCGCCTCGCTCGCTTTCGTACTCATCCCGTTTTCCTCCTTCATTCAGCCCGCCAACGACTCAACTGTGCGACAGAATGGCAGCAGGCTCGCGGCGTCAATGCGCATAGGTGAGCACCTGGACGAGCTCATCCTCGGTCAATTCGATCGGATTGCCGCGCATCGACGAGGCACGCGTGGATTTTCCGGCGACGTCGCGGAATGCGCCCCATTTGAGGCCGATCGCGCCGAGGCGGGCGACGCCCAGCAGGTCGACGCGCGACTCGAGAAACTCGAACGCCTCGTCTAGCGTCGAGTCGTGGGCGTCGGCGATCCAGCCGGCGACCTCGTCGAGCCGCCGCCGCGCGGGGTTGGCGGGATCGCGATCCCGAAGTGCCCGCACGTTCAACATAAGGACATGTGGTAACAACCGGCCGCAAATCGCGCCATGCGCGCCGCCGGTCCTACCGCCGATCACCCCAGCGAGGCCATGCACCGCGCCGAGCTTGGCGTTCGCCAGCGCCAGACCGCCGAGCAGGCTGGCGAGCGCCATGTCGGAGCGTGCCGCAAGATCACTCGGACGAGCGATTGCCCGCGGCAAAGCGTGGAGCGCATTCGGAATCCCCTCGCGGCAGAATGCGTCGGTGATCGGCGTCGAGAACGGCGACAGATACAGCTCGATCAACTGGGTGATCGCGTCGAGGCCAGTCTCCGCGGTCAACCTCGGCGACAGCGACAAGGTGAGGGTAGGGTCGACCAGCGCGAGCGCCGGCAGTAGCCGATCGTCGCGCAGACTGACCTTCACGCCATGCTCCGGTGCCCCAGCACCGCGTTGCGGGTCACCTCGGCGCCGGTACCTGCGGTGGTCGGGATCGCGATGATCGGCAGCGATGCGGCCGAGAGCGCGCGCTCGACCCCCACGACTTCCAGATAGTCCAGCGCGTCCCCATCTTCCCGCGCAAGCGCGCCAATCGCCTTGCCGGCGTCTATCGCCGAGCCGCCACCGAGCGCAATCACTGCCTCGGCGCGAGAGCGACGCGCGACCGCCAGGCCCGCCCGTACGATCTCGACCGTGGGTTCATCCGCGACACTGAAGACCTCGACGGCGATATTCTCGTGTCGCAGATCGTCGAGGAGCCACGTCGCGCGCTCCAGCGAAACTCCGGTGACGACCAGCGCGCGGGACCCTCCGAGCTTGCGCAACTCCGGGGCGGCCAGCCGCGCGGCGCCCTCGCCGAACTCGATCCGCCGCATAGTGGAAAATAGAAACCGCATCTTCTTTCCTTACTCTGTCAGGTGCGCACGTCGGGGGCGTCGCGGCCGGTGCGGGTGCCGATGCCGGCGATCGCGTCGGCGGCGGCGATGACCGGGGCGAGCGCCGCCTGCGGGTCCAGATCATGCCGTGCAGGGTCGGGCTCGAAACGCTCCAGATAGACCCGGAGCGTCGCGCCCTCGGTGCCGGTCGCCGAAAGGCGGAATACTGCCCGCGCTCCGTCCGTAAAGGCGATGCGGATGCCCTGGCGCTCGGAGATCGAGCCGTCAACCGGATCTGTGTAGGCGAAATCATCCGCCGTCTCGACGGTCAGCCCGGCGACCGCGGTCCCAGGCAGGGTGGGCAGCGTTGCCCGCAAATCGTCAATCAAGGCGGCGGCGGCCGCCACGTCGAGGCCCTCGTAATCGTGGCGCGAATAGTAGTCGCGGCCGAACTCGGCCCAGTGCGCCTTGAGGATTTCGGCCACCGACTCGCGCCGCGCGGCGAGGATGTTGAGCCACAGCAGCACCGCCCACAACCCGTCCTTCTCGCGCACATGGTCCGAGCCGGTGCCGGCGCTCTCCTCGCCGCAGAGCGTGGCCATGCCGGCGTCGAGCAGATTGCCGAAGAACTTCCAGCCGGTAGGCGTCTCGTAGCTGCCGATGCCGAGTTTCTCGGCGACGCGGTCGGCGGCGCGGGAAGTCGGCATCGACCGGGCGACGCCCGCGAGCCCGTCCTTGTAGCCCGGCGCCAAATGCGCGTTCGCGGCCAAAACCGCCAGGCTGTCCGAGGGCGTCACATAGGCGCCGCGCCCGACGATCATGTTGCGGTCGCCGTCGCCGTCCGACGCGGCGCCGAAATCCGGCGCGTCCTCCGAGAACATCAGGTCCATCAGCGGCTTCGCCCAGACCGGGTTCGGGTCGGGATGCCCGCCACCGAAGTCGGGCAAGGGAATGGCGTTGACCACTGTCCCTTCGGGCGCCCCTAACGCGCCTTCGAGGATTGCCTTCGCATAGGGGCCGGTCGCGGCGTGCATCGCGTCGAACTGCATGGTGAACCCGGAGGCGAACAGCGCGCGGATCGCTTCGAAGTCGAACAAGGTCTCCATCAGCGCTCGATAGTCCGCCACCGGGTCGATCACCTCGGCAGCCATGTCGCCGATCCCGGTTTCACCCAGCGCGTCGAGGTCGAGATCAGGCGCGTCGACGATCCGGTATTCGGTTATCTCGCGCGTCCGCGCGAAGATCGCGTCGGTCACCGCCTCGGGCGCCGGCCCGCCGTTTGCGATGTTGTATTTGACGCCGAAGTCCGCGTTCGGGCCGCCGGGATTGTGGCTCGCCGACAGCACCAGTCCGCCGTCGGCGGCGCGGCCGCGGATCACGCAGGAGACCGCCGGAGTCGACAGCAGCCCGCCTTGGCCGACGATCACCCGGGCCGCGCCGTTTGCCGCCGCCATCTTAAGGATCACTTGCGCCGCCTCGCGGTTGAAATAGCGGCCGTCGCCCCCCAGCACCAGCGTCTTGCCGGAAAGCCCGCCGATCGCGTCGAACACCGATTGGATGAAATTCTCCAGATAGCCGGGCCGCATAAAAATCGATGTCTTCTTGCGCAATCCCGAGGTTCCCGGCTTCTGGCCCTCGATGGGACTCGTCCCGACGGTCCGGATGGTCATGGCGTCTCCCTTCGTCTGGTCTTCGCGGTCCAAGTATTCTGTGGCTCGGTCATTCCGCGGCGTCCGTCTCCGTGTGCAAGTCGATCAGGCGCTGAACCTCGTCGCGCGAGCCGAGGATAACCGGAACGCGCTGATGCGTACTCTCCGGCTTGAGTTCGAGGATGCGTCGGCGTCCGGTCGACGCGAGCCCGCCCGCCTGCTCTATGAGGAAGCTCATTGGGTTCGCCTCATAGAGCAGCCGCAGCCGCCCGCCAGACTGTCTTAGCTTTTCGTCCATCGGATACAGGAACACCCCGCCGCGCAGCAGGATGCGGTGCACCTCGGCCACCATCGAGCCGATCCAGCGCATGTTGAAGGTCCGGCCGCGCGGGCCGCGCGGGCCGGCGAGGCACTCGTCGATGTAGCGCTTGACCGGAGGCTCCCACCACTGCATGCGCGAGGCGTTGATCGCGAATTCGCTGGTCTCCGCCGGCAGCCGGATGTCGGGATGCGTCAGGCGGAACTCGCCGATGTCGCCGTCCAGCGTGAACCCGTTCACGCCGTGGCCGGTGGTCAACACCAGCATGGTGGACGGACCGTAGAGCGAATAACCTGCGCAGACCTGCTCGACGCCGGGCTGCAGCACCGTGTCGATCGTGGCTTCGGTCTGGCCGTTAGGCAGCTTTAGGATCGAGAAGATCGAGCCGACCGAGACGTTGACATCGATGTTCGAGGAGCCGTCGAGCGGATCGAACAGCAGGATGTAGCGCCCCTTCGGATACTGGTCCGGGATCGGCTGGATCTCATCCATCTCCTCCGAGACCATCGCCGCGAGGTTGCCGCCGAACTCGCAGCGGCGCAGGAAGATGTCGTTCGACAGCACGTCGAGCTTCTTCTGCGTCTCGCCTTGCACGTTCTCGGATTCCAGGCTCCCGAGCACGTCGACGAGCGCCCCGTTCTTCAGCGCGTTCGAGATCGCCTTGCACGCGGTGCCGATGTCGTGCAGTAGCATCGTCAGGCTGTCGTCACCGCTGTGGCGGCGCTGTTCCTCGATGACGAACTGAATGAATGTCTTGTCGGTGTCGGTCATGTGAATGCTCCAGCTTTGCGAATTCGGTGGCGCGTCTCAGTTCACGCGCTGGTCGAGCGCACCGTCAGCGTAGCGTGCCGCCATGCCGGACAGCGTGATCGGCGCGATTTTCGATCCGTTTCCGGCGCAGCCGAAGCGCTCGAACCGCTCGGTGCACAGGCTCGCGATGGCCTCGATCGCAGGCTTCATGTAGCCGCGCACGTCGAAAGAGGATGGATTCTCAGCGAAGTATTTGCGGAGCGTGCCGGTTAGCGCCATGCGGATGTCGGTGTCGATGTTCACTTTCCGCACGCCGTTGCGGATGCCGATCTCGACCTCGGAGAGCGGCACGCCATAGGTCTGCGGAATCTCGCCGCCATACTCGTTAATGAGATCCTGAAGCTCCTGGGGCACGGTCGACGCGCCGTGCATCACCAGATGGGTCAACGGCAGCCGTTCGTGAATCGCCTTGAGCACGTCCATCTTCAGGATGTCGCCGGTCGGCTTGCGGGTGAACTTGTAGGCGCCGTGCGAGGTGCCGATGGCGATCGCCAGTGCATCGATATTGGTGTCGGCGACGAACTCGGCGGCCTCGTCGGGACTGGTGACCAGCATCTCCTTATCGAGCTCGCCCTCGAAGCCGTGGCCGTCCTCTTGGTCGCCCCTGCCGGTCTCCAGCGAGCCGAGACAGCCGATCTCGCCCTCGACTGAAACGCCAACCGCATGCGACGCGTCGACGACCGAGCGGGTGACGCGCACGTTATAGGCGTAGTCCGCCGGGGTCGTGCCGTCCTCCTCCAACGAGCCGTCCATCATCACCGACGAGAACCCGAGATCGATGGCCGACTGGCAGGTCGCGAGATTGTTGCCGTGGTCCTGATGCATGCAGACCGGGAGATGCGGATAGAGTTCGACCGCGGACTTCACCAGATTGCGGAGGACGACATCACCGGCGTATTTCCGCGCGCTGCGGGTCGCCTGCAGGATGACCGGGCTGTCAGTCCTGTCCGCGGCGGCCATCACCCCCAGCATGGTTTCCATGTTGGTGATGTTGAACGCTGGCATCCCGTAGTCGTTTTCGGCGGCGTGATCCAGGATCTGCCGAAGTGAAACCAAAGCCATCGAGCTACTTCCTTCCTTGCAACGTCTCGCTGTGGCGGGCGCGCCGCCAGTCAGTTCGCCTCCGCCAGGCGCGGCTCGGCGTCGCGCGTCCGACCCGATCGCGCGGCCTTATCGAACAGAATCACGCGGTTCGTTGACCTTATCTCCACGCCTCGCTGTACGCAAAGTCGCGCGAGCTTCGGCGACAGCGCGCAGTCGGTGAATGGAGCAGCCCCCTGGAAGTGGTCCGACTTGATGTATGGGTATTGACCCGAACAAGGAGGACCAGAGGATGGCGAGGAAGCGTTTCAAGCCCGAGGAGATCGTCGCGAAGCTGCGGCAGGTTGAGGTTCTGCAGTCACATGGGATGGCGGCGGCGGATGCGGTCCGGCAGATCGGTGTGACCGAGGTGACATACTACCGCTGGCACCGCGAGTACGGCGGCATGAGGACCGCTCAGTTGAAGCGCGTCAAGGTGCTGGAGAAAGAGAATGCCAGGCTTCGGCGGGCGGTGTCCGATCTGACACTGGACAAGATGATCCTGACGGAAGCTACGAGGGGAAACTACTGAGCCCTTCGCGTCGACGGCGCTGTATCGACCGCGTGCGGCAAACCCTCAGCGTTTCCGAGCGCAGGATCTGCCGCACGCTCGGCCAGCACCGCTCCACGCGAGCCGCAAGGTTCCCCGTGGCCGCGACGATGAGGAACGGCTGACCACCGACATCATCGAGTTGGCCCGCCAGTACGGCCGCTACGGGTATCGCCGGGTCACGTCCATGCTCGGTGACGCAGGTTGGCGTGTGAACCACAAGAGGGTGGAGCGGATCTGGAAGCGTGAAGGGCTGAAAGTCCCACAGAAACAGCCGAAGCGGGCCAGGCTCTGGCTCAATGACGGCTCATGCGTCCGGCTGAGGCCGGAACGGCCGAACCATGTTTGGTCCTATGATGTCGTCCATGACCAAACCCATGACGGCAGGACCTATCGAACACTGGACATCATCGATAAGTTCACCAGGGAGGCGCTGATGATCCGCGTCGATCGCAAGCTCAACTCCACCAATGTGGTGGATGCTCTGACGGACCTGTTCATCCTGTGTGGCCCCCCAGACTACATCCGCTCCGACAATGGCCCCGAGTTCATCGCCCACTCGGTGCGCAACTGGATCGCCGCCGTCGGCGCCAAGACCGCCTATATCGAACCCGGCTCACCATGGGAGAACGGCTATTGCGAGAGCTTCAACGCGAGGTTCCGAGACGAGTTGCTCAACGGCGAGATCTTCCACACCCTGAAGGAGGCCAGGATCGTCATCGAGAAATGGTGTCGCCACTACAACACCGTCCGGCCGCACAGCGCCCTGGGTTGGAGACCACCCGCACCGGAAAGCATCGTCCCGATGGACCAGAGGCCCGTCATGCACTAACAATCAAACTGGACCACTCAATGGGGGCCGACCACATGACCTACGGCGCCTCGCACGCCACCAACGCCTCGCGAACGTTGCTCTACAACATCCGCGAGGGCCGCTGGGACGAAGAATTGTGCGCGCTGCTGGGCGTGCCGATGTCGATGCTGCCCGAGGTCAAGGACTCCTCGGCCGATTTCGGCGCCTCTCGTTCCGACCTGTTCGGGCGCGAGATCCCGATCTACGGCGTCGCCGGCGACCAGAAGGCGACGACGGTCGGACAGGCGTGCTTCGAGCCCGGCATGACGAAGTCGACCTACGGCACGGGCTGCTTCGCGCTGCTGAACACCGGTGACACGCCGATCTTGTCAAAGAACCGGCTGCTGACCACCATCGCCTACCAGCTCGACGGCAAGCCGACATACGCGCTTGAGGCTTCGATCTTCATCGCCGGCGCGGTGGTGCAATGGCTGCGCGACGAGCTGAAGATCATCCGCAAGGCGTCCGAGACTCAGGCGTTGGCCGAGCAGGCGGATCCGGCGCAGAACATCTACCTCGTCCCCGAGTTCGTGGGCCTGGGTGCGCCCTACTGGGACCCGGAGTGCCGCGGGGCGATCTTCGGGCTGACCCGCGGAACCGGCCCGGCCGAGATCACCAAGGCGGCGCTGGAGAGCGTGGGCTACCAGACCCGCGACCTGCTGGATGCGATGAAGGGTGACTGGACCGCGCCCGCCTCGGCGACACCGTGCTGCGGGTCGACGGCGGCATGACCGCCTCGGATTGGGCGATGCAGTTCCTCGCCGACATCATCGACGCGCCGATGGACCGGCCGAAGGTGGCTGAGACCACGGCGCTCGGCGCTGGAGCGCCGTTTCGAGCCGATACTGGACGCGGCGGCGCAGGCCGCAAAGTACGGGGCCTGGAAAGACGCAGTGCGGCGGACGCTGACCGCCAGTTGAGCGCGCACTTTCGGATTCAGGAAAACAGGATAGGCGAGAATCGAGATGAGTGAGATCGAGAATGCGTGGGCCGCCGTGCGGCGCGAAGCCGCTCGTCTGAAGCCCGTACATCTGCGCACTCTTTTCGCTGAAGACTCTGAGCGCTTCGCGTTGATGTCGGCACGGCTCGACGATCTGTTGATTGACTACTCGAAGGAGAAGCTCGACGCGAGCGCGATGGCCGCTCTGTTCGACCTGGCGCGGACGGTCGGGCTGGAGCGCAAGCGCGACGCGATGTTCGCCGGCGAGCCGATCAATCTGACTGAAGGCCGCGCCGTGCTGCATACGGCTCTGCGTGGCGGCGCTGGCGAGCGCGTGTTCTTGAACGGCGAGGACATCATGCCGGCGGTGCGCGAGACGCTCGATCGCTTCCTCGCCTTCGCCGAGGACGCACGGTCCGGGCGGTACGCTTCCCTCTCCGGCGCGCCGTTCACGGACGTGGTCAATATAGGCATCGGCGGTTCCGATCTCGGACCGGCGATGGCGACGCGCGCGCTCGCGCCCTACTGCGACGGGCCGCGGCTCCACTTCGTCTCGAACGTCGACGGCGCGCACCTCGCCGACACGCTCAAGGGTCTCGATTCCGCGCGCACGCTGGTCGTCATCGCTTCAAAGACTTTCACCACGCAGGAGACCATGACCAACGCCCTTTCGGCGCGTAATTGGCTAGCCGAAAAGCTGGGCGACGCGGCGGGCCGCCACGTCGCCGCCGTCTCAACAAATCTGGAGGCGACTCGGAGCTTCGGCGTCGACGATGACCGGGTATTCGGATTCTGGGACTGGGTCGGCGGACGCTACTCGATCTGGTCGGCGATCGGCCTCCCGCTTGCCATTGCGATCGGTGAACGCGACTTTCGTGCCTTCCTCGGAGGCGCCCGTCGGATGGACGAGCATTTCCGGACGGCGCCGCTGGAAGAGAACCTGGCGGTGCTGCTCGCGCTGATCGGGATCTGGCGGCGCAACGGCATGGCCTGTCAGACCGTGGGGCTGATGCCCTACGACCAGCGGCTGGCGCGGTTTCCGGCCTATGTGCAGCAGATGGACATGGAATCGAACGGCAAGCGCGTCACCCGCGAGGGTGCGCCGGTCGAGATCGCGACTGGTCCCGTGGTCTGGGGCGAGCCGGGGACAAACAGCCAGCACTCATTCTTCCAGCTCATCCATCAGGGGACCGACACGATCCCGGTCGATTTTCTGCTTGCGGCCGAGCCGCACGAGGGCATGGGCGATCACCACGCCAAGCTGGCCGCCAACGCTCTGGCGCAGGCCGCGGCGTTGGCCTTTGGCAAGACCGAGGCCGAGGTGCGCGCCGAGATGAAATCGGCTGGAGCGCCAGCGGACGATATCGAACGCCTCGCGCCGCACCGGACTTTTCCAGGCGACCGGCCGTCAACGACGATCCTGTATCGACGGCTTGATCCGGCCGCGTTGGGTCGCCTGGTCGCGTTGTTCGAGCATAAGGTTTTCACGCAGGGCGCGATCTGGAACGTTAACTCATTCGACCAATGGGGCGTCGAACTGGGCAAAGTTCTGGCGCAAAACCTATTGCCTGCTGTGAAAAGCGGCAGCGCACCGAGCGGATTCGACGGGTCGACGGCCGGGCTCATCGCCCATTTCAGCGCGTTACGGGGCGACGCCTGCAGGTGACGCAGTGACGGTCGCCCGGCCAGGTTCGGCAAGTGAGGAACAGAGCAAGATGAACATGATGGCGAGAGCAGCCACTACCGATCTCAGAAGCGAGATCGAGCGCCATCTGAAATATTCGCTCGGAAAGGACGGCGCCCATGCGTCGCGCTACGATTGGCGCATGGCGCTGTCGCTCACCCTGCGGGATGCGATCGTCGATCCATGGTTCGCCAGCATGAGGCGCACCTACGAGGAGCAGCACAAGCGGGTGTACTATCTTTCGATGGAGTTCCTGATCGGGCGGCTGCTCGAGGACGCGGCTGTCAATCTTGGCGTCGACGAGATCGCCAAGGAGGCGATCGAATCGCTCGGGCAGGACTATCGCGCCGTGGTCGCCGACGAGCCCGACGCCGCGCTCGGCAATGGCGGTCTGGGGCGGCTGGCGGCCTGCTTCCTGGACTCGCTGTCGACGCTCGGCATCGCCGCTTACGGCTATGGGATTCGTTACGAGCACGGTCTGTTTCACCAGCGCTTCGAGAGCGGCCGGCAGGTGGAGACCGCAGAAACCTGGCTAACTCAACGCCACGCCTGGGAGTTCGAACGCCCTGAGGCCGCCTACGAGATCGGCTTTGGCGGCTATGTGCACGAGGGCGGCGGCCGCGCCGACTGGCGCGCTGAGGAAACAGTGATCGCGGCGGCCTATGACACCCCGATCGTGGGATGGAAAGGCCGTTGGGCGAACACGCTGAGGCTGTGGTCGGCAGAACCGACCACTATTTTCGATCTAGAGCGTTTCAACAGGGGCGAATACCTGGCGGCGAGCGAACCGGAAGCGCTCGCGCGGACCATCTCGCGCGTTCTGTATCCGGACGATACGACGGATCAGGGCAAGGAGCTTCGCCTCAAGCAGGAGTATTTCTTCACCGCCGCCTCGATCCAGGATCTTCTGCGCCGCTTTCTTAGTGAGTACGACAATCTGCACGCTCTGCCCGAAAAGGTCGCGATCCAGCTCAATGACACCCACCCGGCGATCGCCGGACCCGAACTAATCCGGCTGCTGATCGACGAGCACGGGTTCGAGACCGGCGCGGCGATCGAGACGGCGCAAGGCTGTCTGGCCTACACTAACCACTCCCTGCTGCCCGAGGCGTTGGAGCGCTGGCCGGAGTCGCTGATAGCGCGGGTGCTGCCGCGCCATCACCAGATTATCGAACGCATAGACGACTGGCACGCGAAGCGTTCTGGCAGCGGCGTCCGGATCATCGAGAACGGGTCCGTGAAGATGGGCGAGCTGGCCTTCATCACCGCGCATCGGGTCAACGGCGTGTCCGCGCTGCACACCGACCTGATGAAGCAGACCGTGTTCGCCGAGCTGAACAGGCTCCACCCGGGCAGGATCGTCAACGAGACCAACGGCGTCACGCCGCGGCGCTGGCTTTACGCCTGCAACCCGCCGCTGCGGAACCTGATCACCGAGACGATCGGCGCCGATTGGCCGGGTGATCTGGAGCAGCTTGAACGGCTTGTCCCTCATATCGACGATGCGGCGTTTCTGGAGCGGTTCGGCGCCGCAAAGCGCGAGAACAAGCTGCGCCTCGCCCGCTGGCTCAAGGCGCGCGATGGCGTGGACGTCGATCCGGCGGCGATGTTCGATGTTCAGATCAAGCGCATCCACGAATACAAGCGCCAGCTCATGAACCTGCTGGAGACGGTGGCGCTGTGGAACGCGATGCGCGACGAGCCGAACGCAGAGTGGACTCCGCGAGTGAAAATTTTCGGCGGCAAGGCGGCGCCCGGTTACGCGGTTGCGAAGCAGATCATCCGGCTGGTCAACGACGTCGCCGACGTGATCAACGGCGACCCGGTCACGCGCGACCGGCTGCAGATCGTCTTCCCCGAGAATTACAATGTCTCGATGGCCGAGCTGCTGATTCCGGCGGCGGACCTCTCCGAGCAGATCTCCACCGCGGGCAAAGAGGCGTCGGGAACCGGCAACATGAAATTCGCCCTCAACGGCGCACCGACCATTGGCACCCTGGACGGAGCGAATGTCGAGATCCGCGAGCGGGTGGGCGAGGAGAACTTCTTCCTGTTCGGCCTGACCGCAATGGAGGCGGAGGCGCGCCGCTCCGAGCCCGACTTCGCCCGCCGCGCCATCGAGGCGAGCCCGCATCTTGCGCGCGCGCTCGGTCAGATTGCGGGCGGCCGGTTCTCGCCGGGCGACATGGATCGTTACGAATCGCTGGTGCAGCGGCTCTACATAGACGACTATTTCTTGGTGACCTGCGATTTCGACTCCTATTACGCCAAACAGCGTGAGATAGACGCCGCGTTCCGCGACGCTAGGGGCTGGAGGCGCATGGCGGCGCTCAACACCGCGCGGGTCGGCTGGTTCTCGTCGGATCGCACGATCCGGGGATATGCGCGCGATATCTGGGGCGTCGAGCCGCAATTCTGACGCATAGTGGGGCCGGAGCACGATGACCAAAACAGTGAAACCGGCCACGAAACGCAGAGTGAGAGCGCTCGCGAAGGCGCCCGCGAAGACCTCTGCGAAGACGACTTCGACCACCACGCCGCCGCCGATCGACCCGGACGAAGCCGCCGCGATCGCGCGGGGCGATCACGGCGACCCGTTCGCCGTTCTTGGCCTGCACGAGGTCGACGGCGCGCTGGCGATCCGAGCGTTCGCGCCCGGCGCCGAGAGCGTCGAGGCGGTCGACGTGAAGAGCGGACGGTTTATCGCCGCGCTCGACCCGGTCGCGGGCGCAGACGGGGTGTTCGCCGGCGCGGCGCCGCGCCGCCGGAAGCGGTTCGCCTACCGGCTGCGGATGCGCCGCGGCGCCGACGAGTGGTTCGCCGAAGACCCCTATCGTTTCGGCCCGGTGCTCGGGGAGCTCGACGAGCACCTGTTGGGCGAGGGATCGCACCAGCGGCTCTGGGAGGCGCTTGGCGCGCATGTGATGCGCCACGAGGGCGTCGACGGAACCCATTTCGCCGTCTGGGCGCCGAACGCCGCACGGGTTTCGGTGGTCGGAAACTTCAATAACTGGGACGGCCGCCGCCATGTGATGCGGCACCGTGGGGTCACCGGAGTCTTGGAGATCTTCATCCCCGGGGTCGGCGATGGCGCGGCATATAAATACGAGATCAAGGGCGCAGATGGCGCGCTCCTGCCGCTGAAGGCCGACCCGGTGGGCTTCGGCGCCGAGCACCCGCCGGCCACCGCCTCGGTGGTCCGCGACCTGCGCGGGCGCGACTGGCGCGACGCCGCGTGGATGGCGCGGCGCGGCGAAGCGCAGCGGGTGGACGCGCCGATTTCGATCTACGAGGTGCATCTCGGCTCGTGGCGCCGGGTCCCGGAGGAGGGCGGCCGCCCGCTGAGCTATCGCGAACTCGCCGACCAGCTGGTCGGTTACGTCAGCGAGATGGGCTTCACCCATCTCGAGCTGATGCCGATCTCGGAGTTCCCCTTCGACGGCTCGTGGGGCTACCAGCCGATCGGGATGTTCGCGCCAACGATCCGCCACGGGACACCGAACGAGTTCCGCGACTTCGCCGAAGCCTGCCATGCGGCGGATCTTGGCCTGATCCTCGACTGGGTGCCGGGGCATTTTCCCACCGACCCGCACGGGCTCGGACGCTTCGACGGAACGCCGCTCTACGAGCACGCCGATCCGCGCGAGGGTTTCCACCCCGACTGGAGCACGCTGGTTTACAATTACGGCCGGCGCGAGGTGTCGAATTATCTGATCGCCAACGCCCTCTACTGGCTGCGCGAGCACCATATCGACGGGCTGCGCGTCGACGCAGTCGCCTCGATGCTCTACCGCGACTACTCGCGCAAGGAGGGCGAATGGATCCCCAATGTCCACGGCGGGCGCGAGAACCTGGAGGCGATCGCGCTGCTGCAACGGATGAACGAGGTGGTCTACGCCGAGGTTCCCGGAATCATGATGATGGCCGAGGAGTCGACCGCCTGGCCCGGCGTGTCGCAACCGACCTCGCAGGGCGGTCTCGGCTTCGGCTACAAGTGGAACATGGGCTGGATGAACGACACGCTCGACTATATCGGGCGCGATCCTGTCCACCGCCGCCACCACCATCACCAGATGACCTTCGGGCTGCACCACGCCTTTTCCGAGAACTTCGTGCTGCCGCTCAGCCATGATGAGGTGGTGCACGGCAAGGGCTCGATTCTGGCGCGGATGCCGGGCGAGGGCTTCGACAAGTTCGCCAATCTGCGCGCCTATTACGGGTTCATGTGGGGGCATCCGGGCAAGAAGCTGTTGTTCATGGGCTCGGAATTCGGGCAAGGAGCCGAATGGAACCATGACGCCAGCCTGGACTGGCGCCTGCTCGATATCGACTGGCATGCGGGCGTCCGGCGGCTGGTGCGCGACCTCAACTGCCTTTACCGCGACGTCCCGGCGCTGCACCAGCGCGACTGCCAGAGCGACGGTTTCGAATGGGTGGAGGCGAACGCGGCCGAGGAATCGGTCTTCGTCTGGATCCGCTACGGCGACGGCGACACGCCGCCGGCGCTGATCGTGTGCAACTTCACCCCGGTCGAACGCTCAAGCTGGCGCGTCGGAGTTCCAGCACCCGGCCGCTGGGTCGAGCGGCTCAACACCGACGCCGAGTTCTACGGCGGCGGCGGCCGCGGCAATCTCGGCGGCGTCGACAGCCGCGAGGTAGCGGCGAATGGCCGGTCGCACTCGATCGAGATCACCCTGCCGCCGCTCTCGACGCTGATCTTCGAGCTGGCGCGGGAGTGAACCGAGCTTACCGTGCCGGATACCACAGGAGGAAACCATGCCCGAACCGAACCAGTTGCACAGGATGTCCCAGCAGACGATGGCCTTCGTGCTCGCCGGAGGGCGTGGCAGCCGCCTGATGGAGCTCACCGATAAGCGCGCCAAGCCGGCGGTTTATTTCGGCGGCAAGAGCCGGATCATCGACTTCGCCCTGTCGAATGCGATCAATTCGGGCATCCGGCGGATCGGGGTCGCGACCCAGTACAAGGCGCACAGCCTGATCCGGCATCTACAGCGCGGCTGGAACTTCTTCCGCGCCGAGCGCAACGAGTCGCTCGACATCCTTCCGGCCTCGCAGCGGGTCAATGAGGGGCAATGGTATCTTGGCACCGCCGACGCCGTGACGCAGAACATCGACATCATCGAGAGCTACGCGCCGAAATACATCATCATTCTCGCCGGCGACCACATCTACAAGCAGGACTACGCGCTCATGCTCGAGCAGCACGTCGCCGGCGGTGCCGACGTAACCGTGGGCTGCATCGAGGTGCCTCGCGCGGAAGCGACCGGATTCGGGGTGATGAAGATCGACGAGCGCGACCGGATCGTCGACTTTATCGAAAAGCCCGCCGACCCGCCGGCAATGCCGGGCAAGCCGGACACTGCGCTGGCCAGCATGGGCATCTACGTATTCGAAACCGCGTTCCTGATCAATTTGTTGAAGCAGGACGCCGCCGACCCGAACTCCAGCCATGATTTCGGCAAGGATCTGATCCCCCACATCGTGAAGAATGGCAAGGCGGTCGCGCACAGCTTCAGTCGGTCCTGCGTGATGAGCGGTCGGGAGTCCGAGCCCTACTGGCGCGACGTCGGCACTGTGGACGCGTTCTGGCAGGCGAACATCGACCTCACCGATTTTATGCCGGAGCTCGACCTTTACGATCACGACTGGCCGATCTGGACCTACGCCGAGATCACGCCACCGGCGAAATTCATCCACGACGAGGAGGGCAGGCGGGGCATGGCGGTCAGCTCGATGGTGTCGGGCGGTTGCGTCATCTCGGGCGCGAAACTCGACCAGTGCCTGCTGTTCACTGGTGTGCACGCCCACTCCTACTCCGACCTCAAGGGTGTCGTCGCCATGCCCTATGTCGAGATTGGCCGAAAGTCGCAGTTGACCAACGTTGTCATCGACCGCGGCGTTCGCATTCCGGAGGGGTTGGTCGTCGGCGAGGACCCGGAGCTCGACGCGCGGCGCTTCCGGTGCACGGAAAACGGCGTCTGCCTGATCACCCAGCCGATGATCGATCTGTTGGGAGGCTGAATGTGAAAGTTCTCTTCATCGCGTCAGAATGCGCACCCTTCGTGAAGACCGGCGGGCTGGCGGATGTGGTCGGCGCGCTGCCGAAGGCGCTGGCGCCGCTCGGAGTCGAGGTGCGGGTGATGTTGCCGGCCTATCCGGCGCTGGCCGAGGTCGTGACGACCGGCGACGAGGCGCTGAATCTCGGGACATTGCATGGCGGGCCGGCGCGGCTGGTCGCCGCCCGGGCGGCGGGGCTCGATCTGCTGCTTCTCGACGCGCCGCATCTGTTCGACCGCCCCGGAAATCCGTATCTCGGCGCCGACGGCGCGGACTGGCCCGACAACCATCTCCGCTTCGGCGCGCTGTCGCTGGCGGCGGCGCAGGTCGCCCGCGGCGCGCTCGACGATTGGCGGCCCGACCTGGTGCACGCGCATGACTGGCAGGCGGGCCTGGTTCCGGCCTATCTCAGGCTCGACACCGAGCCGGCGCCGCCGACAGTGCTGACGATTCACAACATCGCGTTTCAGGGGCTGTTTCCCGCCGCGACGATCACCGAGCTCGGCCTGTCGCAGGCCGCGTTCAACGCTGACGGCTACGAGTATTACGGCCATGTCGGCTTCCTGAAGGCCGGGCTGATCTACGCCGACCGGATCACCACCGTCAGCCCGACCTATGCGCGTGAACTGATGTCGCCCGACTACGGGCTGGGGCTGGAGGGCGTGCTGGCGGCGCGGCGCGCCGATCTGACCGGGATTCTGAACGGCGTCGATCTCGATGTCTGGAATCCTGAGACCGACCCGGCGATCGCATCGGTCTATTCTAACCGCGCGCTAAAGAAAAAGGCCGCGAACAAGGCGGCGCTGGAGGCGCGGTTCGGCCTGACGGCGAATGCGGACGCGCCGCTGTTCTGCGTCGTCAGCCGTCTGACCCGGCAGAAGGGTCTCGATCTCTTGCTTGAGACGCTGCCGAGGCTTCGGTCGCGCGGCGCTCGGCTGGTCGTGCTTGGCGCCGGCGAAGCCGATCTGCAGGCCGGGTTCCTGGAGGCGACGCGGCGCGATCCCGGCTCGGTGGGCGTGGTCATCGGCTATGACGAGCCGCTCTCGCATCTGATGCAGGCCGGGTCAGACTCGATCCTGATACCTTCGCGGTTCGAGCCCTGCGGTCTGACTCAGCTCTACGGGTTGCGCTATGGGACGCTGCCGGTGGTGGCGCGCACCGGCGGCCTCGCCGACACCGTGATCGACGCCAACGATGCCGCGCTCGCGGCCGGCTGCGCGACGGGGTTCCAGTTCGCGCCGGTCACGGCCGCGGCGCTCGGCGACGCGATCGACCGGGTCTGCGACGCCTACGCCGACGTGCCAACCTGGCGGTCCATGATCCGCCGGGCGATGCGGCATCCGGTCGGCTGGGACCGGTCAGCGGCGACCTATGCCGCGCTCTACGAGACACTCGTCGGAGATGCCGCGGAGTCGTGAACGGATGGGGCCGATGACGGCAGTTGAACTCAAGGCGGGGCGGCCCTTCCCGATGGGCGCGCATTGGGACGGCGACGGCGTGAACTTTGTCGTGTTCTCTGAGAACGCGGCGAAGGTCGAACTCTGTCTGTTCGCCGCCGACGGCGAGGCCGAGATCGCGCGCGTCGCGCTCCCTGAGCGCACCGGACCGGTCTGGCACGGTTACGCGCCCGGGCTGGGACCGGGTGCACTCTACGGGTTCCGCGCGCATGGGCCCTACGCCCCGGAGCGGGGTCACCGTTTCAATCCGAATAAGCTGCTGCTCGACCCCTATGCGCGCGAGCTTTGCGGCCGCTGGAGTGCAAGCGACGCGCTGCTCGGCTACGATCCGTGCGCGCCCGAGCGCGACCTCTCCTTCGACGCGCGCGACAGCGCGCCGTTCGTTCCGAAATCGGTCGTGGTTGACACGAGCTGGGATTGGGAGGAGGACCGGCGCCCGCAGCGCGGTTGGGAGGAGACGTTTATCTACGAGGCGCATGTGAAGGGCCTCACGCGCCAGCGCGCGGATGTCGCCGATGGATTGCGCGGAACTTATGAGGGCCTCGCCGCTGACCCGATCCTCGAGCATCTCGATAGGCTCGGCGTCACCGCGATCGAGCTGATGCCGGTCCACGCCTTCGTCGACGAGGGCGCCCTGCTGGAGCGCGGGCATAAGAACTACTGGGGCTACAATTCGATCGGCTTTTTCGCGCTCGAGCCGCGCTATTTCGGGCCGGCCGGCGCCGCCGGCTTCCGGGCCATGGTCCGGCGTTTCCACGCCGCCGGGATCGAGGTGATCCTCGACGTCGTCTACAATCACACCGCCGAGGGCGATCATCGCGGCCCGACCTTGTGCTTCCGCGGGCTCGACAACGCCTCCTACTATCGGCTGCACACCGGGCGGCCGCGCTACTATGTGAACGACACCGGCTGCGGTAACACGCTCAACGTCGCCCACCCATTTGTTCTGCGCATGGTGCTCGACAGCCTGCGCTACTGGGTCGAGGAAATGCATGTCGACGGGTTCCGGCTCGACCTCGCGACGACGCTCGGGCGCGAGGAGCACGGTTTCGACCCGTCAAGCGGATTTTTCGACGCGATCCGCCAAGACCCGGTGCTCTCCACCGTGAAGCTGATCGCCGAGCCGTGGGATGTCGGTCCCGGAGGCTACCGTCTCGGCGAGTTTCCACCCGAATTCGCCGAATGGAACGACGCCTTTCGCGATTCCGCGCGCAAGTTCTGGCGCGGCGACGCGCGCAGCGCCCAGGACCTGGCCGCGCGGCTGCTCGGCTCCGCGGGAGATTTCGACCGCGGCGGGCGGCGCGTCTGGTCGTCGGTGAACTTTCTCGCCGCGCATGACGGCTTCACCCTGGCCGACGCCACCAGCTATGCAAGGAAGCGCAACGAGGCCAACGGCGAGGCCAATCGCGACGGCCATCACAACAATTTCAGCGACGATTGCGGCGCCGACGGCGAAACCGACGACGAGGTCGTGATCGAGCGCCGCGCGCGCCGCCGCCGCAACCTGCTGGCGACGATGTTCCTGGCGCAGGGAACCCCGATGTTGCTGGCGGGCGACGAGATCGGCAACTCGCAGCAGGGCAACAACAACGCCTATTGTCAGGACAACCCGATCGGCTGGGTCGACTGGGAGAACGCGGACACCGCGCTTCTCGACTTCGTCCGCCGCCTGTCGGCCTTCCGCCGCGGCCACCGTGCGCTACGCCAGTCGCGCTTCCTGCATGGCGCGGTTCGGCCCGAGGACGGTGCGCCGGACGTGGAGTGGCGCGCGCTCGACGGAGCGACGCTGAACTGGCGCGACCCCGGTCTCTCAAGTTTCGGTCTGGTTGTGCGCTGCTCGGGCGAGGCGCCGGATTACGACCGCAACGGCGACACCGTGTTCCTGGTGTTCAATGGCGAGTACCACTCGGCGGTGGCCGAATTGCCCGAACCGCCGGAGGGACGGCGCTGGCGCCGCGCGTTGGACACCGCGCGCCCCGGCGACGGCGAGATGTTTTGCGCGCCGGGGCGACCACAGCCGATCTCGAAACGCTCGGTGGTCGCCTTCGCGCTCGACGACGGAGAAGGCGCATCGTGACCCGTGCGACGGCACTCGACCGCCTTGCCGCGCGAATGGGCGTCGTCGACGCCCATGTGGGCTTTGACCGGGTCGAGCGCCGCGCGTCGCCCGACACCCAGCGCGCGCTGCTGGCGGCCATGGGGTGCGCCGTCGACGACGAACGTCAGGCCGCCGAGGCGTTGGCGGCGGCCGAGGCCGAGGACGCGCGAAGGCGCGCGCCGCGCGAGGTCGTCGCCCGCGCGGGCGAGCCGATCGCGATCCCCGTGCGCGGCTCGCTGAGCTGGCGCCTGGTCCCCGAGCGCGGCGCGGCCGAGGGCCAGGAGGATCGGTGCGACGACGAGATCGCGCTTCCGCCCCTGCCCTGCGGGCTGCACACCGTCGAGGTCGAACATCGAGGCGAAATCGAGAATATCTCGCTCATCGTGGCGCCGCAGCGCGCGCCCAGCGTGGCCGACCTTGCCGGGGTCGAGCGGCTCTGGGGCGTCACAGCGGCGCTCTACGGCCTGCGCTCGAACCGGAACCTCGGTCTCGGCGACTACGCCGATCTCGGCGCGGCAGCGGAGGCGCTTGCGGCGCACGGGGCCGATTTTCTCGGGGTCAATCCGGTCCATGCTCTAGGCGTGGGGCAAGGGATCGCGATCAGCCCGTATTCGCCGACGCATCGCGCCTTCCTCAACACCGCCCATATCGCCGTGGACGCGATCAAAGAGTTCGATGCCTGCCACGAAGCTCGGCGGATCCTGAGCGACAACGCCAGCGAGCTCGACGCGCTTCGCTCGACGGAACTGGTCGATTATCAGGCGATCGCGCCCATTCGCGCGGCGCTGCTCGATCAGCTCTTCGAGACTTTCGAGGAGACGGCGCCCGGCGCCAATCGCGGCGCGGAGTTCGAGGCCTATATGGCGTCGCGCGGCGAGTCGCTCCGCGAGTTCGCCGTGTTCGAAGCGATCAGCGAGTCTTTCGGCGGGAATTGGACCGCCTGGCCGACCGAGTTGCGGGCGCCCGAGGCGCCCGGCGTCGCCGCCTTTGCCCGTCGGCGGGGCGAGCGGGTGCGCATTCACGCCTGGATGCAGTGGCTCGCGGAAAGCCAACTCTGCGCGGCGCAGGCGCGGGCGAAGGCCGCGGGGATGGCGCTCGGCCTCTATCTCGACCTCGCGGTCGGCGCGCGTCCCGGCGGCGCCGAGGTGTGGGCGCGCCGCGACGCGCTCACCACGGGCGTCTCGCTGGGCGCGCCGCCCGACGCCTTCAGCCCGGAGGGGCAGAACTGGGCGCTGGCGCCGTTCTCGCCTGAGGGGCTGCGCCGCGCCGGCTACGCGCCGTTCATCGAGCTGCTGCGCGCGACCATGCGCCATGCTGGGCTGGTCCGCATCGACCACGCGCTCGGCCTGAGCCGGAGCTTCTGGATCCCGCAAACCGGCGAGCCGGGCGGCTATGTCCGCAATCCGCTCGACGCACTGCTCGCCATCGTCGCCATCGAGGCGCGGCGCGCCGGAACCGTCGTCGTCGGCGAGGATCTCGGCCTCGTGCCGGCGGAATTCCGCGACCGCCTCGCCGAGGCGGGGCTGTACGGCTGCGCCGTTATGCAGTTCGAGCGCGATGCGAGCGGCGCCTTCCGCGATCCGCGCTCCTATCGAGCGCAGAGTCTCGCCAGTTTTGGAACCCACGACACACCGACATTGAACGGGTTCTCCGCCGGGCGCGACATCGACTGGTGGGCGCGTCTCGGCCGGATCCCCCCCGACGGCGTCGCCGCCGCCCGCGCCGAGCGCGCCGAGGCGCGGACGGCGCTGGCGCGGCTCTGCGAGTCGGACGACGCGCCGCTCGGCGCCGCCTGCGGAAACGCAGCGGCGACCGACGAGATCGCGCCGGACTCGATGCACCGCGCCCTCGCACGCGCCGGCTCCGCGCTCGTGGCCGTGCAACTCGACGACGCGCTCGGCACGGTCGAACAGCAGAACCTGCCCGGCACGATCGACGAGCATCCGAACTGGCGCCGCCGCGCCGCCGCGCCGGTGGAGCGGCTGGCGGACGACCCACGGCTCGCCCGGCTCGGACGAATGATGTCCAACGCGGGGCGCGCAACCTCGCGGCCGTCGGCTGAGGAGGAGACGACATGAAGATGATCCGCATCGCGACCGCGCTGAGACAGAGCTGAGCGCCCGAGAGCCCATGACCGATTTCCGTCCGACCGTATCCAACCCGGCGAAACCCGTCGTGCTGTGCATCCTAGACGGCTGGGGGTTGCGCGAGGCGCGCGAGGCGAACGCCGTCGCGCAGGCCGACACCCCGACCTTCGACCGCATCATGGCAACCTGCCCGCACGCCACGTAGAAGACCAGCCGTGCCGACGTGGGGCTGTCGGACGGG
>SMVA01364608.1_pt1 | contig 22465 bp, 18 predicted proteins | sample 2456451 | NCBI WGS metagenome assembly SMVA01 (sample SAMN11095933, study PRJNA526329) | marine sediment metagenome | biome: Marine sediment; feature: Surficial sediment; material: Deep marine sediment; isolation source: Hadal surficial sediment | place: Pacific Ocean | collected 2014-05 | depth... | reverse complement strand
TGAGGCGCCATGGCCTCACCTGTCTGATCTAGCCAGCAAGACAGCAAATGCCGGTAAGTTACTGATAGAGCGCCTGGCGATCTATCCTGAATACGCGATGGATCTGAACCAGTGGGTAGATTCGGAAATCAAACCTTTTGTCTTGCAGGCCATTGATGGTCAGGGTTTTGTCAGGGCAGAATCCTGGTCCGCTGGTGAAACACCTAACCCCCCCGAAGGTGACCTTGCCAGGGTGACCAATCTGCCAAAATCACCAGCCTCGAAAGACCTGAAAGTCATCCTTGAAAAGGCCGCTGATGGCGACACACTGTCTGAAGATGAGATAGTTCGCCTGTTTAAGGCACGTGGGGATGACTATACCCATGTCTGTAGTGCCGCTGATGAACTTCGCAGGAAGATGGTGGGAGACGAGGTGACCTATTGTGTTAATCGCAATATTAACTACACCAACGTGTGCTATTTCAAATGCCAGTTTTGTGCCTTCTCCAAGGGTAAGATGAGTGAGAATCTGCGTGGCAAGCCATACGTTCTGTCTCATGAAGAGGTTATGCGTCGAACCCTGGAGGCTCATGACCGTGGCGCATCAGAAGTCTGCCTGCAGGGCGGTATCCACCCGGAGTACACCGGCCAGACTTACATAGATATTTGCCACAGTATTAAGCAGGTGGTGCCGGAGATGCACATTCATGCCTTCTCACCATTAGAAGTGTGGCAGGGAGCTCATACCCTCGGAATTAACATCAGTGATTACCTGGGTCAGCTGAAGGAAGCGGGTCTTGGCACACTGCCCGGTACTGCCGCAGAGATACTTGATGATGAAGTGAGGCAAACCCTTTGCCCGGACAAGATTAATACGGCGCAGTGGTTAGAAGTGATGGAAGCCGCTCACGGTCAGGGGTTCAATACGACTGCAACAATAATGTATGGGCATATCGAAGAATATAAGCACGTTGCAAGACATCTGCTCCGGGTGAGGGAACTTCAGGCGAAAACCGGTGGTTTCACGGAATTTGTCATTCTGCCGTTCATTCATATGGAAGCGCCTATTTACCTTAAGGGCGGTGCACGAAAAGGTCCAACATTCAGGGAGGCGGTCCTGATTCATGCCATCTCGCGGCTCGTTTTACACCCTCATTTCAAGAATATACAGGCATCCTGGACCAAGCTGGGACACGATGGAGTTCGTGCCTGTCTTACCGCCGGGGTGAATGACATAGGTGGCACGTTAATGAATGAAACCATCACCAGGGCAGCAGGTGCCAGTCATGGACAGGAAACTTCTCCCGAGGAAATGGAGGAGATCATCCTGAGTATCGGTCGCACCCCTCGGCAACGATCGACTACTTACGGAAAGGTATCAGAGGCTCAATATCAAAAGTCATTTGGCGCGAAGGAATTAAAAGAGCCTGAATACACTTCCGCAAAAAACTATGAGCGTAAAAAAAGCGGCTCGCAGAAAAAAGCCGAGAAGAAGCAACTATATCGGCCCGGCCTTGACGCCGATGGCGAGGAAAAGCTCACCAGTGCCGACATAATTTAAGGATGCCGTTCTAAGCAGTTAGTTGAAACCATTAGCAATAATTTTAAGGAAGATCTATGGCAGTGCCACAAAGAACAGCATTAACACTCCCTGACCCACGTGGGGTAGAGGAAACGATTGAACTGGCGAAATGGGCAGAAGCGGAAGGATATGACGATTTGTGGTTTGCTGATAGTTCAGGGCTGGATGCGCTAACCACGGCTGCGGCGGTTGCCCTGAATACAGAGCGATGTCGTATCGGCACGGCTATTATTCCTGTTTTCTCGAGGACACCTGCAGTACTGGCTTCCACCACACATGTATTAAACAAGCTTTCAAAGGGGCGGTTTATACTTGGACTTGGCTCATCCAGCCAGACGATGATGGAAAACTGGCATGGACAGGAGTTTGAAAAGCCCGTGACACGGGTGAAGGAAACCACTCAACTGGTAAAAAGCATGCTACTGGGTGAGAAAACAGACTTTGATGGCAAGACCGTGAGCAGCCATGGATACAGGCAGTATCCTTTGCAGGAAGGAGAACAACTTATCTATATGGCAGCCCTTCGCAGCAGGATGCTGGAAGCTGCAGCAGAATTTTCGGATGGAGTAATCCTGAATCTCTTTCCGAAGGATGCGCTGCCGAAAATGATGGAGCACATTCGAATTGGTGCCGAGCGAGCCGGTAAAAAACTTGAAGATATCGAGATTGTTTGTCGCCACCAGGTGATTGTGACGGATGATAAACCCGCCGCAAGGGATATGGTTCGAGCCGGTTTTGCTCCTTACTATGCAACGCCGGTATACAACGCCTTTCTCGCATGGGCGGGATATGAAGAAGTTGCCAAAACAATAGCAGAAGGATGGGCGGCTAAAGACAGGGCGAAGACAACCGGTGCGCTGGATGATGCACTGGTTGATGATATTGCACTGATAGGCAGCATGGAGGAATGCCAGGAAAAGATTCGTGAACTTGGCGCGGGTGGTATTACGACTCATATTATTTCCTGCGTTTCACCAAAAGAAGCCCAGGCAACCTATGATGCATTCACAGCAAAGAATTTTTCATTTTGAAGAGCTAACAAAAAATTTTAAGGGGTAAAATATGAAGCTTGGATTGTTAAGCGGATATTCCGGCAAGATAGTCAATCTGGATATTGACCGTATCAAGCTGGCAGAAAGCCTGGGGTTTGATTCTGTCTGGACCGCCGAAGCTTATGGCTCAGACGCCGTCACACCAGCCACATGGATTTTGGCCAACACCGATAAGATTAAGGTGGGAACGGCCATTATGCAGATGCCCGCGAGGTCACCAGCCTGCGCGGCCATGACAGCCATGACACTTAATCAGCTTTCCGGAGGAAGGTTTATCGTTGGCCTTGGCGCGTCGGGTCCCCAGGTTGTGGAGGGCTGGCATGGGGTAGCCTATGGCCGCCCGGTTACGCGAATCAAAGAATACATCAGCATTATGAAACAGATAATGTCACGCGAGGGGCCCGTGGAACATCAGGGTTTCCACTACAGTTTGCCTTATAAGGGTGATGATGGAACGGGGCTGGGTAAATCGTTGAAAAGTATTCTTCAGGCAGATACATCAATCCCTATTTATACTGCCTCCATCACGCCAAAAGGACTTGAAGGCAGTGCTGAAGTGGCTGATGGTGTATTCCCAATCTGGATGAATCCCGACCGATATGACGTCTTTGATGAACCTATCACCAGGGGTCTAAAGACGGCCGGTAAAACCTTGATGGATTACACTATTGCGCCTTTTGTTACCTGTGTTATAGGTGATGATATTGATGCCTGCAGACAACCAATCAAAGGTAATATGGCGCTTTATATTGGCGGCATGGGTGCTCGTGATAAGAATTTTTATACCGACTACACCAAAGCACTGGGCTTTGAAGATGCAGCAGTCAAGATTCAGGACCTTTTTCTTTCCGGAAAGAAGGATGAGGCGATGGCTGCAGTTCCCGATGAACTGGTTGATGCTGTTCACCTGGTGGGTCCTGCCGAACGAATCAAGGAACGATTGCAGGCCTGGAAGGAAGCTGGGACAAGAGGGCATGTAGGCAGCATGTTAATTGCAGCTGGACAGCCGGAAGCACTGGAACTGATTGCCAGCGAGATGCTCTAGGCGACAGATCCAGACAGCTGCCTTGACTCAAAGGTCCCTGTGACATACACCATCAAGGCATGTGCGCGGATCAGTGAAATTGGGCGTGAAGCCTGGGATGCATGTGCCAACCCCGCCTCAGGCGAATATCCATTTGATCCTTTCCTGTCGTACGCTTTCCTCCATGCATTGGAAGAAAGCAGGTCTGCAGTTGCTGCAACGGGTTGGGCTCCATATCACCTGGCTCTCGAAGATGGTGATTCTCATGTGGTAGGCGTCGTTCCCTTGTACCTAAAGAGCCATTCCCACGGTGAGTATGTATTCGATTACAGCTGGGCGGATGCATTTGAGCGGGCTGGTGGGCGTTATTACCCTAAGCTTCAATGCTCGGTTCCATTCACACCGGCAACAGGCCGACGTCTTTTAGGCAGTGAGAAACAATACGAAGAATATCTTGCCGCAGGCATGATGGAAGTTGCCGAAAAGATGGAGGTGTCCTCTGTTCATATCACGTTTGCAGAAAAAGACCAGTGGGATCGTTTAGGCAAGATGGGTTTTCTGCAACGAACGGACAAACAGTTTCACTGGCACAACAATAACTTCCGGTCTTTTGATGATTTTCTTTCCCGGCTTTCTTCAAAGAAGAGAAAAAATATCCGTAAGGAACGCCGGGAAGCCTTAGCCCATGGAATTGAGATAGAACTACTTACTGGTGAAAATATCACTGAGCAGCACTGGGATGCGTTCTATCGGTTTTACGTGGATACGGGCAGTCGCAAATGGGGCTCACCTTATTTGACTCGTCAGTTCTTCTCACTCATTGGTGCCTCCATGCCGGAAGGAGTATTGCTGATAATGTGCAAGCGTGATGGTCGGTATATCGCGGGGGCAATTAATTTTATTGGTAGTGAATGTCTTTTTGGTCGTAACTGGGGCTGTATTGAGGATCACCCATTCCTGCATTTCGAAGTTTGCTACTACCAGGCCATTGAGTACGCCATCAACCACGGCTTGGAAAGAGTGGAAGCTGGTGCACAAGGACCCCATAAACTGGCCAGGGGATATTTGCCGACACTGACCTATAGTGCTCATTGGATCGTGAATGCATCCTTAAGGGACGCAATCGACAGCTACCTGCAACAGGAAAACCGGTATATTCAGGAAGAGATTGAATATATTGGCGAGCATTCTCCGTTTAGAAAAAGTTAGCAACCAGTTGCTTCTGGGCAGAAAATCAAAGACTTTCAAGGTTTCAGGCGGCATATGGAGCTCGATATTCCGCCATTTCCGGAGTTTGTTGAAATGACTTCCAATTCAGGCGCGAGCCTTTATGCTTGCAGGGCTTTGGTTGAAATGTTCAAGTTGTAAAGGGATGATTTTAAAGAACAGACAGATGACAGGTGAGTTTGGCCGCCGGTGGTCAGATTAGTTTTACCTGATGAGAAGTTACAGTGCTAAGCCACGAACACGGGCCTGAATATGAACTACCAACTCATTGAGATTGAACCCCTGACGCCATGTATTGGTGCCATTATTCACGGTGCTGATCTAACCCAGCCGCTGACAGATGAACTGTTCGATGAAATTCACAGCGCGTGGATGGACAAGATGGTTTTGTTCTTCAGGGACCAGCCCATGAGTCCGGAACAGCACCTGGCCCTGGGAAGGCGCTTTGGTGAACTGCATGTTCACCCGGCAGCCCCTTTCGTGAATGATGATCCGGCCTTGATGAAAATCCATACTGATGAAAATTCTCACCGCAATAATGGTGAAGGCTGGCACTCGGACGTATCAGCAGATGAGGAACCGCCGATGGCCAGCATTCTGCACATTCACGAGACGCCCACTGAGGGGGGCGATACACTCTGGGCGAATATGTATGAAGCCTATGAAGCATTGTCGGATACCTTTAAAAGGTTTCTCGACCCTTTAACCGCTATTCACGCTGCGGATTACGGTGGGTTTTATGGAGATCACAAACCCCAGAGAGATAACCCCAGCTCAGAACATCCAGTAATTCGCACGCATCCAGTGACGAAGCGAAAAGGGCTGTTTGTCAATAGTGGCTTCACCAAACGAATAAAAGGCATGAGTCGGGAGGAAAGTAATGCCGTGCTCGCCTTGTTATTCGAACATGTGAAGAACCCGAATTTTCATTGCCGATTCAGATGGAAACCTGATTCTGTGGCTATCTGGGATAATCGATGTACCCAGCATATGGCCGTGTGGGATTACTATCCTGAATCGCGCAGTGGTATCCGTGTCACCGTAAAAGGTGACAAACCGTTCCATTAATTTAAAGGAAGAACAGGCTTGAGCCATACCTTCTACATCACAGATGTCTTTGCCGAAGGATCATGGTCCCGTTGAACAGCTACACCGCATTGAAAAGTGCAAGAGCATTGAATAGCAAAATGGCAAATGCATATTTCCTTTTTTGCCGGGGTGGTTACAACGATGAACAATCACTACAGGCAAGGATGTTTGCCATGGGGTATGGAATTTCAGAAGACCCGGCGACAGGGAGTGCGAACGGCTGTCTGGCCAGTTACCTGGTTGAGCATAAATATTTTGGGAGTCCAGAAGTTAATCTTGCAGTCGGGCAAGGATATGAGATTGCCCGGCCTTCTCAGCTATATCTTCGAGCATCCAAGAACGGCGGTAAATTTGAAATTTCTGTTGGCGGGAAAGTGTCAATTGTAGCAAAAGGCGAATGGCGATGATTCAGCCTGCCCGGTGTGGTCATCGTCGTACAATACTGATATTGCTATAGAGGCTGAAAAAGTCCCACATACGCTGGGAGATCTGATCAGGGTCGCTGCGTTTGAGGGCTGACTGCAATTTCACGGTCGAGGTTGTAATAGTGTCCAACTTCATTTTGATGCTGTATCGGTGTATCCACTTGCAATTTTTTTCCAGTTGTCTGGCATCACCCTCTTGCCAGGCTGCATCCATCTCAAGGAGTATTGAGCCCAGTTGTGAGATAAAGTTCTCCTGTAACTCTGCCTTTCTGTCATTGTCAGGTAATTCCAGATTGATTGGACCTCCCTGTTTTTGAGGCTTAACCCCAAGTGAGGCACCATCATCAATTTTGATGTCTGGTATTTCGATTCGTGACGCAATATTTTTTAGCTTACTGATCAGGTCTGGAATCTGCTCGAAGGATTGTTGCCGCAGACAAAGCTCCAGTTCCGAAATAATGGCGTCAAAGTGAGAGAATTCAAGATTGTTCGCCTCACCTTTTAACCAGTTCACGCTGACAAGAAGATTCAGGTAATTCTCCTGTTGAATTGATCTGTCCATTACGCCAAGCTGATAAGTCAAACGTTCTCTGAATCGTTCGACCATTGCACGCATGACGGGATGACTCATCAATATAGAAGGCACGACTTGCGTCAAATCCATGGAAGATACTGAAGTCGCTGCCGTGTTGTTTGCCACAACCAGCGATTCGGCGAGTTGTTTCTCAGCCTGTAACTGCTTTACTCTGGCTTCTGCCTGACCCAGGCGTTGGGAAGTCTTCCTGGCGAATTCAGTGACACGCTCAAGCTCACGGTGAGTGCTCGCTTCAGTTTCCAGTAATTTTCCTGCTTCCTTTAGCTCAGCCGCCATCAGGTCAATTTGTCTCTGGGTTTCTCTCTCTGTTTCCACCCTTGCTTCTGTTTCCTTCCGCGCGGTGGCTCTCGCCTGGTTAACATCGTTTATGAGGGTTTCAATCTGGGAACCAGAACTTTCTTCCACTCGTACCTTGATATTTGTCGCTGCATTAAGATTCAGTTCAGCCAGAGACAATGCCGACTGGAGCGCGCTTAACTCCTCTCCATGCTGGTTATTATCTTCGTCAAGATTTTTCTTAAAGGAAGTCTCTGCGAGGATAAGCTGGCGGCGTAGCGAATTGAGCTCCTCTTCTGCTTTTGCCATCGAGTCCTCAGACTGTTTTGATCCTTCTATAGCCTGCTGTCGGGCGATTTCAAGTTCCAGCTCAAGCCCCTTAAGTTGCTCGCTGGATTCTAGCTCTAGCTGTTCGTATTGTTTTTCCTGACCTATCACATTCTGGCGCGCCTTTTTTAGCGCGGAGGCTAAGTTTTCAGCTTGTAACTGGTTATCTCCGGCGAGCTGATTGGATTTTGACAATTGGCTTTCCAGGTTTTTGCGGGCAGCCTCCCAGTCTTGAGTTAACTCATCAACTTTATTCTCAAGGTGCAGCCGGTTTTCGGCTTCCCGGTCTGAAAACACTTTAGATTCCTCTAACTCGGATTGCAGGGCCTTAATCTGAGAGCTGGATTCACTCGTTTCCTCCGACCTTTCTTCGAGTCGGGCCTCGACCTCCCCAAGTGTGGCACGAAGTTCTTCTACCACTTTCTTGTTCGCTGAGTCTGCTTGTCGCTGTCTTGCATATGCGTCTCGATGTGCCTGTGCATCAACTAATTGTGTCTCGGCGTCAGCCAATTGAGTTGATAGCAGTTTCACCTGGTCCCTGGCTGCCTGGTCAGCTTCTTGCCTGGCGGTTGTTTGATTTTGGGCTTCCGCAATGGCCTGGGAGAGAGAAGTCTCCAGTTCGATGGCACGACTGTTTGCGGCAGCCTCAGACTGTGAAAGTGAATCCAGTTCCGTTTGGAGTTTGTTTCTTGTGTTGTCGAGATCCAGGTTTAACTTATCTATCGCTTCCCTGGTCTGGCTATCGAGTTGCGATCTAGCCAACTTATTTTCACTAGCAAGTGATTGGGCCGTTTCAAGTTCTCCGGTCAGAACCCGGGCTTGTTCTTCTAGTTCAGTCAGGGCGAGGGCCGCAAGCTGCGCTTCTTTTCGAGCGGACTCCAGTCCAGCCTGTGCATTTTCCATCTGCTGGACTGCTCTGGATTCAGATTCAACCAGTTCATCAATACTCATGCCGGAAGGTAGCAGCAGTTGTTTCTTCAGTATTTCGTCAGCTCGTATCTTGACGAGATATGTGATGTCGTGGCTTGAATCATGTGACATCTGAATATCGCCACCGAGCAGGTTGGCGAGGCGTTTGCTGACAGCAAACCTCAGTGTTTTTTCGTTGCTGATGTCAGCGATTGATCCGGATGCCTCGAATAGTTCTTCGATCTGCGTAGGAGAAAGGCTATCGGCAGAATGTTTTATCGCGATTTCCAGTAATTCAGAAGACTCGTCGAATAAGGCAGAGACAGACACCCGACCTGATGAGGTGCATTCAATAGCATGGCGAACCAGTGGCACGACAATCTTTTCGAGTTTACCCAGGTCGGATGCTATGAGGTCAGGCAGGTTTTCGTGAGGTGTAAATTGCAGGGAAATGCCTTTGTCATCAGATTTGGGAAGTAAAGATTTTATGAGGTCCTGCAATGCTGATTCAGGGTCGAAAGAAATGCGTTCGATTTCGACCTGGCCAATCTCGATTCGGGATAAATCGATGATATCACTGATGAGGTCGAGGACTTCTGTGCCACCCATCTGGATCGTGGCAAGATACTGTGGAATCTCGTCTTTTCCAGGAATCTGGCCGCTTAAGATCTGATTGGCATAGGCGGAAATTGCACCAACGGATCCATCGAGTTGCCTCTCTGGCAACTGCGGCACCTCTTGTTCGGTGGAGAGGGTGGGTGGTTTCTTGACCTCTTCAAATCGGGCGTTTTCTTCAGGTTGTAAGTGATTTTTTCTTACCCTGTGTTTGATAAAAAAGAAGAACCCACTGGTGATTATCAATAGAGAAACTGCGATCAATAGAAAAGGCGTGAACGGGAAATCGCTGTCCTCTTGAGGCTCGTTCGTTATGACTATTTTTTCCTGGCCGTCTGGAGGTTTCCTGGTTTTCTGAAGATCAGCTTTTGATGAAGGCTCTGGTGTGTTGGTAATCTCCATGAGTCTTTCTTCAGCTGCGGTTTCTTTTACCTCAACACCCTTGCCGGGTCTTTTGATCTGGGCAGTTTCGCTCTTAATAGCCGGAACACTAAGGCCCGTGAAAGCTTCAAAACTAATAACAGCCGATGGATTTACATCACCAGGCATGACTGTGATAGTTGAACTGAAAACGGTACGAGAGCGTTCAATCACTTTAAACTTGCCGCTGGAATCAGACAGCTTTTCCGCCCGTTTTCCAGCGCCTGATACTGAGGAATATATTCCAGCTGAGACCCGGCCCTGGTACACACCGTGCCTGATGTACAAAAGATCTGAAAAGCCCTGCTCCCTTAAATCGGTGACCAGCAGATCCGCCAGCGATAAGCTCATGGGGTCAGTAACGACGATGAACCCGAGAGATTCCACAACAGCATCGTCATTTAGCTGGAATCTAATCTGGTGGCTGTTCAGGAAACTGGTTGCCTCGCGAAGTTCTTCCTGTGATTCATACGGTCCTAACGTCATCGACGTGTCTGCCCACAAACTGTGGTTGGACATCAGCAAGACAATGATTGTTAGAATTTTCATCTTAGAGCGCGTCAGTAGGAATTAATGTTCGTTCCTGGTCATCTGATGAACAGCCTGATCAGGATTCATGACTGCAGAATATCTCATTCGAGGTGTTGATTCCAAGAAGGGATCAATAGAAATGTAAGTGAACTGCGGGTCAATACATGGGGCTGCCAGAGGTCGCTACTCTCTGGGCAGGCATTGCATGTGCTTTTCTGTTACGTGCTGCTGCGATGGTCTGGGGTTGGTCTCTGCCGAAGTCAAACAGTCTGGAAGATTAATCGGTTACCGCACCTTTAGAGGCTGAGCTCACCAACTTCGCATATTTAGCCAGAACACCACGGTCTGTGTAGGGCTCTGGTTGCGTCCAGCTGGCTCTTCGACTGCTCATCTCTGCATCACTAATATCCAGCGTAATTGTCTGTGCCTCTGCGTCGATCATAATGGTGTCACCGTCCTCTATCAGGGCAATGGGTCCACCATCAAAAGCCTCGGGAGTGATGTGGCCAATAACGAAGCCGTGAGATCCACCAGAAAATCTTCCATCTGTGATAAGGGCGACTTCGCTTGCGAGGTTTCGGCCACTAATTGCGCTGGTTGGAGAGAGCATTTCACGCATTCCAGGTCCACCACGAGGTCCCTCATATCGAATGACAACGATGTCACCACTGGTAATCGTGCTATCGAGTATTGCAGCGAGGGCAGCTTCTTCGCCATGGAAGCACCGAGCGGTTCCGGTAAACTGGGTTCCTTCATGGCCTGTTATTTTTGCAACCGCACCCTCTGGGGCCAGATTCCCTCTCATAATCACGAGGTGGCTATCTTTCTTGATCGGATCGGATAGCGGCCGAATAACTTTTTGTTCGCTCGGGTAAGGGTCGACGTTTTCAAGGTTTTCAGCGAGAGTCTTTCCCGTTACCGTCATGCAATCTCCATGCAACATACCGGCTTCCAGCAATAATTTCATCAATGGCTGAATGCCACCAATTTCGATGAGTTCGCTCATGGAATAGTTTCCCGCCGGGCGCATATCAGCCAGTACCGGTACGCGCTTACCAATACGACTGAAATCATCAATAGACAGAGGAATCCTTGCAGCATGTGCGATCGCAAGCAGATGGAGTACTGCGTTTGTTGACCCTTCAAGAGCGATGATTACGGTGATTGCATTTTCGAATGCCCGGGTACTCAATATGTCTGAAGGTTTGATATCAGCTTCCACCAATCGCACCACTGCCTCGCCCGCTGCATGGCTGTCCTGCCGCTTTTCCTCAGAGATTGCATTCTGAGCGGATGAATTGGGCAGGGACATGCCAAGTGCTTCAATCGCTGAAGCCATGGTATTGGCGGTATACATACCACCACAGGAACCCGGACCTGGAATCGCGGTGGCTTCAATTTCTTTTAGTTCGATGTCAGATAGTTTGCCTGCCGCATGCTTTCCCACGGCTTCGAATACGGAGATCACATCCCGCCTATCCTTTCCAGGCTGAATCGTTCCACCGTATACGAAGATACTGGGGCGATTCAGCCTGGCCATGGCCATGGCGCAGCCCGGCATATTTTTATCACACCCGCCAATGGCGACAAATCCGTCGAAGCCCTGCGCACCGACGACAGTTTCAATAGAGTCTGCGATAACTTCTCTTGAAACCAGTGAGTAGCGCATACCAGGGGAACCCATGGAGATTCCGTCAGAAACCGTGATGGTATTGAAGGTGATTGCCTTGCCGCCGTTATCCTCTGCACCCATCGCAGCAGCATCAGCCAGTGTATTAATATGCATGTTACAGGGGGTCAGGTTGCTCCAGGTTGATGCTATGCCGATTTGAGGTTTTTCAAAATCTGCATCTGTAAAACCAACGGCATGCAACATTGCACGGGCAGCCGCCTTCTCGACACCATCCACCACCAGTGATGAGTAGGGGCGGTTTATTTTACGTTTAGACATCTGCGTCATACCCCTAGGGTTTGTTATGCTCTGATACTCTGTATTGACAGCACCTGGCGGCATTAAGAACAGCAACAGGATTGCTGGTAAAAACATAGCACGGTTGATTGTTTCGCGCGAGGGCTGGGTGTTGTTGATTTTGAATGTATGTATTGCGTTTTCAGCAACTCCTTAATAGGAACGGGAAAATTTAAACCAAAGATAAAACATACATAACGACACGCTTTACCAGGGAGAGAAAGTGTCTGAGCGGTTTTCAAAAACGCTTGCAAGGCGGGAGGTTATTTCCCTGTCTTTTGGCGCCATGATTGGCTGGAGTTGGGTCCTGCTCACTGGCGAATGGCTTTTAAGGGCTGGCTCTCTAGGAACGGTATTTGCGTTTGTCATAGGTGGTATCGCCGTGCTCTTTGTCAGTTTGACCTACGCTGAGCTTGCATCGGCAATGCCGCAGGCTGGTGGGGAGCATGTTTATACTTACCGTGCCCTTGGCTATACACCCTCATTCATCGCCAGTTGGGCCATTGTCATGGCCTATGTGACGGTCTGCGTCTTTGAGTCAGCGGCATTGCCAACTGCCCTTGAGTACATTTTCCCGCAACTTAAGATTGGCTACCTGTGGAGTATTCAAGGTTCTGATGTCTATGCCAGCATGGTGGTGATTGGTATCCTGGGTGCGATCGTCATCACAACCATTAATGTCATCGGTATCCGGTTCGCCGCCATTGTTCAGACCATCGTCACGGTTTTGCTGCTTGCCGTTGGTGTGTCGTTCTTTACAGGCGCATTCACCTTCGAGTTGCAGAGTGAACCCGTGCCGCTTTTCACTCACGGTGCAGTGGGAATCCTTGGCGTCCTGGTGATGGTGCCTGCCTTGATGGTCGGGTTTGATGTTATCCCCCAGTCAGCCGAGGAGATCAATCTTGATCCGCAACTTATTGGCAAATTGATTGTTATCTCCGTGTCGCTGGCCATTCTCTGGTACATCCTGATTAGCCTATCAGTTTCAATGTCACTCGGAGTCGATCAGTTACGTTCGTCGAGTGTTGCGACAGCTGATGCCAACGCCAACGTTTGGAAAAGCCAGGCAATGGGAAACCTGATGATTGTTGCCGGAATCGGCGGGATTCTCACTAGCTGGAATGCCTTCGTCATTGGTGGCAGCAGGATACTCTATGCGCTCGGCGAATCGGGAATGATTCCGAAATTATTTAGCAGGATTCATCCGAAGTACAAGACGCCCTATATCAGTATTTTGACTATTGGCTTGTTAAGTTGCCTGTCACCCTTTTTCGGTCGCACCATCCTGGTCTGGTTAGTTGACGCTGGTAGCTTCTTTATCGTCATTGCATACGGCTTAGTTGCGCTGGCGTTTATCAGGTTGAGACAGCGCGAGCCAGAAATGCCACGTCCGTTTAAGGTGAAGTATGGGGCTTTCGTTGGTTATGGTGCACTGGTTTTATCGATCGGGCTCGGATTACTTTACTTGCCGGGGAGTCCATCCGCGCTGCTCTGGCCCTATGAATGGGCGATGGTGTTATCTGGTGCGGCAGTGGGGCTGGCCTTCTACGTGAATTCTGTCATAGCAAAGCAAGACAGGCGTTAGTTGTATCGATTGTGAAACTTGCCTTCAGTCCGTATCCTAGGGGCTCAAAATAATCACACTAAATGAACCATTGTTAACATAAAAAGGAAACCATCATGGGAGATGTTTACATTGTTGAGGCTTGCAGAAGCGCCATAGGAAAACGTGGCAAGGGTCTGGCGGGATTGATGCCCGCAGACCTTTTGGGCGCCGTACAAAAAGGTGCGCTGGACCGGAGTGGCATAGACCCGGCGAAGATAGATCAGGTAATAGGTGGCTGCGTCTCCCAGGTGGGTGAACAAACGTTCAACATTTCAAGGATTGCATGGCTCTCCCAGGGCCTGCCGCTGGAAGTTGCATCGACTACCGTTGACGCCCAGTGTGGATCCAGTCAGCAGGCGACAACCATGGGAGCTGCCATGGTGGCATCCGGCATGGAAGATGTTGTCATGAGCTGCGGAATAGAAATGATGAGCAGGGTGCCTTTAGGCTCAAGCATGAAAGACGGTTCACCCATGGGAGAAAGTTATACAAACCATTACCAGCCAACCAGCCAGTTTGTCGGTGCGGCAATGATTGCCCAGGAATATCAGGTCACCCGTGAAGACACAGACAAATTTGGTCTTGCCAGCCAGGAAAAAGCCATAAAGGCCTGGGAAGAAGATCGCTTTGCACGAGAGATCGTACCCATAGAGGCGCCAGTCCTGGATGAGAACTTCAAACCTACCGGAGAAACAAAAATTATTTCCAAAGATGAGGGACTGAGGGCAACAACACTTGAATCGCTTCAGGGCTTGAATGCAGTACCCGGCCAGGAAATCCACACTGCTGGAACAAGTTCCCAGATTTCTGATGGTGCGGCTGCAGTCATTATGGCATCGGAAAAAGCAGTTAAAGAACTGGGACTCAAGCCCAGGGCGAAAATAATTGCAACGACACTGGTTGGAGTAGATCCCGTCAGCATGTTGAAAGGTCCTATTCCGGCAACCCGAAAAGCGCTGGATCGTGCCGGGTTAACAATCGATGACATTGATATTTTTGAAGTCAATGAAGCTTTTGCGTCAGTCGTTCTTGCCTGGCAGAAGGATCTCGGTGTTGATCCTAAAAAAGTCAATGTCAACGGAGGCGCAATTGCGCTAGGTCACCCGACGGGTTCCACAGGTGCCAGATTGATTACCACGGCATTGCATGAACTTGAAAGAATCAATGGCAAATATGCGCTGATTGCCATGTGTTGTGGTGGCGGGCTCGGCACAGGTACGATTATTGAGCGGGTTCCCTAGGCGGTGTTCACCCAGAAATAGCTCATACCACGGAAGCTCGGTACAGATGAGTACTCAAATCCCTTCTCGCCATGGGAGAGGTTAGGGTATTCGTCTAGCAGGGCGAGAATGGCCTCTTGTGCCTCTAACCTGGCCAGATGAGCCCCAAGACACAGATGACGACCACCGCCGAAAGACTGGTGGTGGGTGTCCTCACGTTCGATATCGAATTTATCAGGATTCGGATAAACAGATTCGTCATGATTCGCAGCCGCCAGAGAAGTTGACAATGACTCACCGGGGTTAACCGGGCAGCCGTTAATTTCCATGACCCGGTTGGCGATACGGCCTGAGTTGGTCACTGGTGAATCATAACGGAGAATTTCTTCCACTGTATTTTTGATCAATTCCGGATGTTCACGGAGTTTTTTTAATTGATCTGGGTTGTCCAGCAGTGCCTTAACGCCATTACCAATGAGATCCGTTGTCGTGACATTACCCGCGATAAGTAACAGGTTGCATTGAGTGATGATTTCTTCTTCCGTCAATTTTTCTCCTTCTTCTTCTGCGCGGATCATATCGCTGAGCAGGTCATCTGCAAGGTTATTTCTACGGGTTGCTATTTCTTTACTGAAGAATTCCTTCAGAGACTGATTCGCTTTTTCAGCGGCAAGGGATTCTTCGTCGCTTGGAAATGGGTTGAAACTGGCTTTCACGGATACGTCAGACCAGCGCTTGAAGTCCACGTGCATGCCCGGATCAATACCAAGCATTTCCGCAATGACGACTGTAGGGATAGGGCCTGAAAATTCGTTAATGAGATCAAATTCTTTTGCCGTGATCAAGGAGAGTACTCTCTGGATAACTTCTTTTGTTCTTGGTCGCCATTTTTCCACCGCTGCAGGTGTGAACGGTTTGCTGACGAGTGATCGAAGGCGCCTGTGGTCAGGTTCATCCATAAGTAACATGGATGGCTCTTCATTCTCATTGCCCAGGAATGTCCTGGTGAAAGTGCCCGGGTTTGCTTTCCGGGGATCGCTCCAGACTTCTTTATCGCGAAGGATGCTTCGGACGTCATCATGGCGGGTATAAATGAAGCGTCTTAGTTCCGTGTCCTCATGAACTGGCGCTTCCTGCCTTAATCGTCGAAGCACGGGGTAGGGGTCATTGCGAAATTCTTCATCAAGCGCAGTGAGTTTGATTCCCTCGGGAAGAGATGATTCAGCCATGTAGACTCCTGATAACAGTTGAGTTTCGTTGGAACCTGAACTCTATTGATTGGTCAACAAATGAAATTGAGTTTCTCGATTGCATCCTCTAGTTTTTGAGGATCAAATCCCCAGGGCCCCTGTGCACCCTGATAGACAACATTTCCGCCCTTGCCAATAAGATAAAGTCGATCAGGAAGTGCCCCATAGGCACTGGCGATATTGTCCTTGATATCATCCACGACGACCGGCATACGAATTTTGAGGCCTATCGCACAAGATGTTGCGGCTTCGAGTCTTTCATCATTGTTAGTCGGGTCATTGAAAGAGATGCCTTGTTCTCTATTTGACGTAATAACCCAGCCATCCTCGGGGTGTGCTTCACGAATATAGACGACCACAAATTCTATATTGTCGCGATACTTTTCCCAGAGCTTGTGCAGAGGTTCTAACTGAACCCGGAAAGGAGGTCAGGTATAGGAACCAAAGATCAATGCGACGGGTTTTTCTTTGGTAATTGCCGTCAGGTCAAAAATATCGCCGGTTATTTTCTCGGTACCATCCGAATAGTCGTAGATGGGGCTGCGAATATTGTATGCCACATCGCCTTCGGCCAGATCTGGTGTGGAGAGATCCTGGTGAACAGGATCAGCCATGACATCCATTGGTGTTTTCGGTGAATCTTCCGGTGTAAATGATTGCCAGTCAAATCCAGGGGGTAGTGCCTTATCTTCGTTCATCGGAAGACTCCGGAGCAAGGGATGCCAGAAATTACCACGTTAGGCTGAAAAGGACAAAACGATATTTCTGAGCGGGAACCACTAGCTGAAACTGGACGAAAAATAATCCCTCCAGACCTCATAGTCTTCAATATTGAAGATAGCCATACCCATGTGATTGGTTTCATGAGCTTCGGAGAGCCAGCGAACTTCTCCGGTCAGGTGGAACAGTCGTAGAGGCGTTCCCGTATGTGCCACTGTCATCGTGACGATGGTTCCTGATGGGATAGGAATTTTTGATTCCAGGCGCATACCGTTTTTGCCCATATCCATCATCATGGCTTTGAGCGAAGAACCCTCGAGCTTTGGATCCTTGTCGCAGTCATAAATGACAACGAAAACCTGTGTGCTGGTGGGTATCCGTTCTTCCTCTCGAGCGTTGTTCGAATAGATTGCGTCAGAATGCTTGAAATGACGGCTTGCACCGATAACATCTTTGTTCTCTTTGAGAAATTGTCTTATCCCTGCTAATCCACCGGAAATCTGTTCAAGGGCCAATTCGTCAAGCTGAGTGCCGAGCCACTTGTAGAACTGTTTCGCCTCTTGATTTTTTTTGAGGTCGACCAGTTCCGGCCAGGCCAGGTAGAAGCGCAGAAGCTGCGTGGTCTGGTCAACGGATAAATGAATTTTTGGATCAGGCATAGTGTCGTATTGGTATCGCTAGCTCTCGAGTATAAATGATTCTTCGCGCTCTGGGGATAGCAGGCAGGATACTTTTCCCGGGCCGGTGGTACATTTTATGGTGAGAGGTTATAAAGGGTCTGGTTCGAACGAGGGACTGGGCATGCCAAAGAACAAGAAGCTGGCCAATGAAGCCGGATTGTTGAAAGAAGCGGTTCGAGTCGGTATGGATTATGCTCAGAAACGGGGAGTGGTGGAGTTTGAAGCGACTGATTCAGCACATGAAAAAATCGAGTATATTTATCGATTGCTGGTTCATGACAAGCTTATACAGCCACTGGCGAAACTGGATATATCCCAGAAGGCCATGGCACACAAGCTCGCCATCTGGATATCGAAGCAGCTACCTGTTGATCATCCGTTGTTGAAGCAAAATTGAATTAAAATCAGGAGATCCCATGAAAATAGCCCTGCTGATGGCGCTGGCCCTGCTGGCTGCCTGTGAGCCCCAGGACAGAACTCCGGGACTGTGGCTGTCAGGTGATCGCGTGGACTCGACGGTTACAGACTGGTCTTTTACCGCTGATTACACCGAGATATTTGTGCAGACCAACCCCTGGTATGGCATTCCATTTTCAGTCACTACGGTTATTGCAACGGTAGATGGTCATTTATATGTCCCTTCCATCTACAAAGAACAGGCAGAGTTTCCCGGCAGCAAATACTGGAATACTGTTATTCAGGGCAATTCAGATGTCCTTCTGAAAATTGGTGACAAATTGTATCCTCGGCAGGCGAGGCTGGTAACAAACGATAAAGAGTTTGAACAGGCCTTCGAAGCACTTGCAGACAAGTATGACTTCTGGCGTTCCGTCAAAGACAACCCTGAAAAGCGTCCTGCCTTTGTTCTAATTTGCATGGATGATCCTTGAATCTTAGACCCGGATACTTACGTAGCATGGCGATAGTCAGCTTTGCTGACTTTTGATGTTTTACCAGATGGAGAAGTTCATGAATCGCGTTGTTTTCACTATAGGGTTTGCACTACTAATTCCAATGGCAGCCCAGGCTTCGAAGTTCATCGATCAGGCACCCGTCAGGCTGGCTGACTATATCCGGGTCAATACCCAGAATCCGCCAGGCAATGAATCACGGGCAGTATCCTTTATTGCCGGAATTTTTGATGAGGCAGGGATCGAGTACCAGACGGCCGAATCAGCCCCTGGTCGTGGCAATATCTGGGCGCGGCTCAAGGGTGGAGACAAGCCTGCCCTCATGCTGCTCAATCACACGGATGTCGTCCCCGCAAATCCTGATTACTGGACATCAGATCCTTTCGATGGCGCGATTCGTGATGGTTATGTCCATGGTCGTGGTGCGCTTGATATGAAGGGTCTGGCTATTGCACAACTACAGGCTTTCCTCGCCCTGCACGCCGGTGGAGTGAAATTGAACCGTGATGTTATGTTTGTCGCAACAGCTGATGAGGAGGCTGGTGGTGCCTTTGGCGCTGGCTGGCTGGTTGAGAACAAGCCGGAAATATTCGCAGGTGTTGGCTACCTGATCAATGAAGGGGGAGGAGGATCCATCGAGCGTAACGGCGTTATTTTCAGCGTAGAACTGACACAGAAAGTGCCGCTGTGGCTGAAAATGGTTGCCCATGGGAACCCCGGACATGGTTCTGCGCCACAAACAGAAACGGCGGTGACGCGAATCCTGCGGGCAGGTGATCGACTGGCTCGAACTGAATTCCCCGCTCGTGTGATACCTGCGGTCCAGGTTCTATTCGAAAGACGGGCTGTTTTTGTTGACGAGCCGCTGGCTACCCGCTATGCGGATATTCTCAATGCCGTCAATGACGCTGAGTTTATGAACTATCTGCAATTAACGAATCCTGGTGCCCACTCGTTATTAAGAGACACTTGTTCACTGACTCGGATGGAAGGGAGTAGCAAGATCAATGTTGTACCTGCGGAAGCCAGTATTGAACTTGACTGCAGGTTGCTGCCAGATCAGGACCCGGAAAATTTTATTCGCGAACTCATCCTGATTATCAATGACCCAAATATAAGCATCGAAAAAATCATGGGTTTCACAGCAGCGGCAAGCAGTTCAGACACCGATTTTTACCGATTGATTGAAGCCACATTACATGAATATTTTCCGGGCTCTCAGGTAATTCCCGGGGTGAGTACCGGATTTACAGATAGTCACTTCTTCCGCGATCTGGGTATCACGAGTTATGGATTTAGTCCCTTCGTGACCCCACTGGAAGATCGTCGGGGAGTTCATGGAAATAATGAACGCATTTCAGTCGAGAACTTAAAAAAAGGCACTGAGGTGATGATTGACCTCATCAGGTCGTTCAGTACGGAATAGGACATCCGGACTCGAGGCGCGCGGTTGAAAAGTATGTCTGAACTGTCAATTGCCATTATTGGATCAGGCATCATTGGCGCATCGACTGCTCTGGCTCTGCTTGATGACAGGCATGCAGTTACCTTGCTGGAAAGGAACGAACCCGGGTCCGGTGCATCATCTGGTAACGCCGGGGTAATAGTGAACGGTTCCTGTGTACCCACGGCCATGCCTGGCATTGTCATGGATGCACTTGGCATGATCAGCCAACCCCTGCCCCCACTGTCAATAAAAGCAAGCTACTTTCCGAAGGCATTACCCTGGCTTGTCCGGTTCATGCTGGAAAGTCGGAGTTCGAGAGTGCTTCAGAATGCGATCAACCTGCATGCGCTCACTTGCCGTGCCACTGAAGGGTGGCGCAAGCTGACTGACAATACAGAACTCACCCACCTCCTCAGGGAGAGTGGCTGGCTCAAAGTGTACGAATCCAGCCAGTCATTCGCCGACACCACTGCGGCCCGTCGCCTGATGGATGAGATGAATACACCTTTTGAAATTCTTGATGCAGATGAAATTCAGAGCCTTGAACCGAACCTGGCGCCGATTTTCAATCATGGAATTTTTCAAAGAGATTCTCTTAGCATTACAAATCCTAAACGAATGGTTCAGGCGATGGTGGACCTGTTCGTCCGCAGGGGAGGAGACTATAGGCAGTTCAATGTCGAGGGTATCGACATTTCCACGACAGATAAAAAAGTCAGCATCAGGAATCCGCAAGGTGCCATGCTCGTCGACAAGGTTATCATTGCCGCTGGTGCCTGGTCGCGAAAGCTGGCGAAACAGATAGGCGATGATATGCCCCTGGAATCAGAGCGTGGATATCACCTTATGTTACCTGCGAGCAGCTGTGATCTGTTGTCTCGTCCGGTCGTGAATGGTGATTACTCGTTTGTATTGTCACCAATGGAAGAAGGACTGCGCATGACCAGCCAGGTGGAAATTGCCGGACTCGAGGCCAGACCTGATTATCGGAGGGTCAGGAGTCTGCTGCCGGAGGTCAGGCGGATGCTTCCCGAAGTAGAAGCAACGGAAGAATCTGTCTGGTTGGGCTTTCGCCCGTCGCTACCGGATTCATTACCTGTATTGGGTTTTGCCAGTAAAACTGACAAGGTGTTGTATGCCTTCGGACACCAGCATCTTGGTATGACTCTGGGACCCATCACGGCAATGATTCTGAGTGATTTACTGGCCGGCAGAGAATCTGGAATGGACCTCGCGCCCTATCGGGTGGACCGCTTCTAACATGTTTGACAAGAGCGATCTCGTAAAGCTGGCAAATCAACGCATGCCATTTGGCCGGTTTAAAGGTTCACTTCTCATTCGCTTACCTGAAGAGTACCTGCTCTGGTTTGTCGACCGGGGATTCCCCACTGGGAAGTTAGGAGACCTGATGCAACTCACTCTCGAGATAAAAATAAATGGTCTCGAAAGCCTGATCGATCCGCTTTGCGAATCGGAGCAAGAAGACGGGAAACAAAGGTGATATTCTCATTCAAGATGTTAACTGGAGTTATCAATGTGTAAAGAGCTACTTGCCGCCGCGACACTGATAGTGGTTACACTTGCGGTATTCGCCGGTGAAACAGAAAGGTCGTCTGGATTGTCAGAGCGTCAGCAGCAGCTTGAACGAAATTTTGATCGTTACCTGAAGGCGGAAGATCTGAAATCCTGGATGAAACGCATGTCGGCGAGACCGAATCATCTTGGCTCGGCATTCGGGAAAGAGAATGCTGATTTTATTGCAGAAAAGTATCGAGGCTGGGGCTTCGAAACAGAAATTGAAACCTATTATGTCTTGTTTCCAACACCTGCCGAGCGAGTTCTTGAATTACTGGAACCCGTGTCATTTACAGCATTGCTCGAAGAGCCAACCCTGGCTGAAGATGAAACTTCAGGCCAGAAAAATGAGCAATTACCCTCCTACAATGCCTACTCGATTGATGGCGATGTTACTGCTGAACTTGTTTATGTGAACTATGGGTTACCGGCGGACTATGATTACCTTGATCGTCTTGGCATCAGTGTTGAAGGAAAGATAGTTCTCGCAAAATATTTTGGCTCCTGGCGGGGTATTAAACCTAAAGTCGCTGCAGAACATGGCGCGCTGGCAACCATCATTTATTCAGACCCGGCGGATGATGGGTTCACCCGGGGCGACACTTATCCCGTCGGCGGATTCAGGAGTGCACATAGTGTGCAGCGTGGCTCTGTTATGGACATGCCTTTGTATCCAGGCGACCCGCAGACTCCCGGAATCGGTTCTACGAAACGGGCGAAGCGATTGAAATTGGACGATTTACCGACGTTAACGAAGATTCCAGTACTGCCAATTTCATACTCCGATGCAAAACCATTGTTGGCGGCCTTAAGTGGGCCTGTTGCGCCACCAGAGTGGCAGGGAGCCCTGGAATTGCCGTACCACATTGGCCCTGGTCCGGCGAAAATTCACCTGAAATTAAAGTTCAACTGGGACAGGGTCGAGTTACACAATGTCATTGCACGGATGGAGGGTAGCCAGTTTCCTGATCAATGGGTCATCAGGGGAAATCACAAAGATGCGTGGGTAAATGGTGCTTCTGACCCTATATCAGGG
>SMVA01150030.1_pt1 | contig 22472 bp, 16 predicted proteins | sample 2456451 | NCBI WGS metagenome assembly SMVA01 (sample SAMN11095933, study PRJNA526329) | marine sediment metagenome | biome: Marine sediment; feature: Surficial sediment; material: Deep marine sediment; isolation source: Hadal surficial sediment | place: Pacific Ocean | collected 2014-05 | depth... | reverse complement strand
GCCGACGGTCGCGGCGCGATCGTCACGGCGAGCCGATCCGTGATTTACGCGTTCTCGCCGGACCAGCCGGACTGGAAGGGTGCCGTCGGTGATGCCGCAGCAGCGTTTGCCGAACAGATTGCCGGCGTCGCCTCGCGCTCCCGGCGCTGACCCCACGCATAAACTGTGGCGTGCGTGTCGCGATCCTTTCCATCGGCGACGAATTGACGACTGGGCAGACGCGTGAAGGCAACGCGGCCTGGCTCGCGGGGCAGCTTGCCGCGCGGGCGGTGACGACGGTCGAAATGCGTGTCGTTCCCGACAAACGCACGGCGATCGCCGGGGCGATTCGCGAACTCGCGTCACGCTGCGACGTGCTGCTGGCGACCGGCGGCCTCGGGCCGACGGCTGACGACCTCACGCGCCAGGGGCTGGCGGCCGTCCTCGCTCCGGGCCAGTCGCTGGCGACCGATACCGAAGCCCTGGCCACCCTCGAAGGGCACTGGCGTCGCCGGTCCGAGCGTATGCCGCCGGCGAACGCGATACAGGCACAGTACCCGCCGGGGGCGAGGCTCCTGCCGAACCCGCGTGGGACGGCGCCGGGGATCGCCGGGTCGATCGGCTACTGCCGGGTCTACATCATGCCCGGCCCGCCGCGCGAGATGCGGAAGATGTTCCGCGACCATGTGCTCCCGGATCTGAACAACGATCCGGCGGTGGTGCGGCTCACTGAGCTTGTGCACGAGTTCGGCTTAGGGGAATCGGCGGCCGAAGAACGTCTGGGTGACATCACCGATCGCGACCGGCGGCCCAGGGTCGGCATCACCCACAGCGACGCGACCGTGACGGCCAGGATCCAGGCGCAGGGGACGACCCAGCAGGCTGCGACGCAGGTCGAACAGGTGCGTGGTCGTATTGTCGAGCTCTGGGCACCGTACGCCTTCGGCATTCATGAAGTCACGCTCGCCGACGCGACGCTGGGACTGCTGCGTGAACGCGGCCGCACGCTGGCGACCGCCGAATCGTGCACGGGTGGCCTGCTTGGCAAGCTGGCCGTCGATGTCGCCGGGGCCAGCGACTGTTATGTCGGGGGCTGGGTGCCCTACAGCGACCGGCTCAAGGCGACATGCCTCGGGGTCGATCCGGCCCTCATCGCCGAGCACGGTGCCGTCTCGACGCAGACGGCCAATGCAATGGCGATCGGGGCGCTCGACGCCTCCGGCGCGGATGAGGGCCTTGCCGTGACGGGGATCGCCGGCCCGGGCGGCGGCACCGCCCGGACGAAGGTCGGAACGGTCTTCATCGGCCTGGCGAGACGACACGACGACACCGTTGAGGTTGCCGCGCGTCAATTCCTCTTTCCCGGTGACCGCGCGGGTGTCCGTGACCGCGCCGCCATGTCAGCGCTGCAGGTGCTGCGGTTCGCACTGCTCGGGACCGATGCGACGTTGTTGTGGGAGGTGTTGCCACGGGACGACGGCGGATGACCCCTTCGACGGCCCATATCGGGATCGGGTCGAACCTCGGTGACCGGGCGTCGGTGATTGCCGACGCCATGGTGGACCTCGCCGCCGTGGACGGGATCGAGGTGCTCACGATCAGCCCGTTGATCGAAACCGACGCTGTCGGCGGCCCTGAACAACCTCGATTCCTCAACGGGGCCGCAGCGCTGCGGACAGTCCTGCCACCGCGCCGTCTGCTGGCAGCATTGCACCGGATCGAGGCCAGCCACGGTCGTGACCGCGTCCGCGAGCAGCTGTGGGGACCGCGCCGCCTCGACCTGGACCTGCTTTTCTACGATGACCTGGTCATTGCCGAAGAAGGCCTCACGGTCCCGCATCCGCGTCTGCACGAGCGATCGTTCGTCCTGCATCCGCTGGCTATTATCGCTCCCCGCGTCATCCATCCGATCCTGCGAGTATCCATAGAATGCCTTCGCGATCGGCTGGTGAGCCCGGGGGCCAGGAATACGCGCCCTGGACACCGTGTTGTACAGGTTTGAGCTCTCGTTCAAGGACAGATCGATGCCAACCGCGACGAAATCCATGCTCCGGACCGCTCTGGGGCTGACCCTGTGTCTCCTCACCGTCAACTGTGGTGCGAAGGCAGACCGTGCGGCCGCCGTTGGGTCCGGATCGAAGGACCCGGCCGTCGCGCTCATAGAGCAGGTCGCCCGAGCGTACCGGGAGGCGCCGGCCCTCGTTGATGAGTGCAAGATCACGATGACCACCCGTGGCCGCTCGCGGACCGACACCAACGTGGTCTGGCTGGGGCCGGGCACCGACGCCCGGGTCTCGATCGAAGGCTACGAGATGACCGCCGTGGACGGACAGTTCATGATCGAGCACGTCGATCGGCCCGCCAAGTACGTCCAGACACCCCTCGACAAGAACCTGCTGAAGTCTTTCGCCTCGCTCTCGGGTGGCGCCGGCCTGCCCGTGCCCCAGGTGGAGCTGCGTTACGGTGAAACGACGGACGACTACATTGCCGCGTTCGGCCTCGGCAAGGCGGTGGGTCTGAGGATCCAGGGTGTTGCCACGATCCAGCGTGACGGCAAGACGTTCGATGAACTCACGATGAGCAACGACCAGGGCGCCACCGTGCAGGCGTTGATCGACCCGGCGACGAAGTTCGTGACCACGATCACACTGATCACTCCCGGCAGCGAGTACGTGCTGACCATGGCTCCGAAACGTCTCAAGAAACTGCCGGCCCGGTTGGTTCTGAACACCACCGATCGCCGCCGCGTCGAGACGATCCAGAGCCTCATGAGCCTTTCCGCCGGCGACGACGCGCCGAACATCACGCTCGAGACCCTCGACGGACGCGAGGTCAGCCTTGCCGATCACCGCGGGTCGCTGGTCGTGATCGACTTCTGGGCGACGTGGTGCCCACCCTGCAGGCAGGGGTTGCCAAAGTTGCAGGAGTTCTCCACGTGGGCCGAGGGCCAGGGACTGCCCGTCAAGGTGCTGCCGGTTGACATGGGCGAGAAGCCGAAGACCCGGGCTCTCAAGAAGGCCGTCGTGAGCCGCTACTGGAAGACTGCCGGCTACACGATGCCCACGCTGATGGACTACGACAACACTGCGGCCCGCGCGTACCAGGTCGGATCGATCCCGCATACGGTGATCGTGGACCCGCAAGGGAAGATCGTGAAAATCGAAATCGGCTTCAACCGCAATGCGGTCCAGGAACTCAAGGAGCTCGCACGCCGGACGTTCGGCGGCTGAGCGGCACCACGCTCGGAGCAAAGCCCATGACAATCTCCGCACGCACCGCAACCCTGCTTGCCGCGCTGTTCATGACGCCATACGCCGCCGGTCAGGCCCACGAGGCCGACCCGGAGGCCGCCCGCGCATTCAAGAAGCTCGTTGAAGCATACCACCGACGTCCGGCATTGGATGTTCACACCGTGGTCAAGGTCGAGTTGAGCCAGGGCGGCGTGACCGCCATCAGCAACGAGGTCGAGGCCGACTTTGTCCTGGGCCGGGACCGGACCGGGGTCCTGCAGCTGCGCGGCTTCACGTGTTACGTCGGTGACGGTCGGATCGCGGCCGTGCACGAAAGCACCGAACACGCCTACTACACCGTGCCCGACGACGACTCGCCGTACTACACGCTCATGAGCGAGTTCGTCGATATCCCGTTCCCGCATCTGGCGATGGCGTTCGGCGAATCGGACATCGAGGATGTCTACATGCAGTTCCACCAGATGGCGCCGTGGATCCAGCCGACGGCCGTCGGTGAACTGGAACGCGACGGCCGCACACTCAAGACAATCGTCATGACCAGCGACTTCGACGAGCTCACGATCGCCTACGACCCCGGCACGATGCTCATCGACTCGGTCGTGCTCACCATCACCGGCGGCAGCCTCGTGCAGCCCGGTGCCGAACTGACATACCGGCACGAATTCGAGTACGAGACGTATTCCGAACCGCTTCCCGCCGAGACGTTCGTCTTTGAACCGGGGCCCCGGCAGCGTGTGGACATGATTGCAACGCTCGTCAAGGCTGCGCCGGCCGCACCCCGCGGCGGTGGCGGCCCCAGGGGCGGTCACGCCGACCTCGTCGGTCAGCCGGCGCCCGGCTTCACGCTGGCGACGGCCGACGGCGGCGCGGTGGACCTCGAAGATCTCCGCGGCCGGGTCGTCGTGCTGGACTTCTGGGCGACCTGGTGCGGACCATGCAGGCACGCGTTGCCGCTGCTGCACGAGGTCGGCGAGTGGGTCGACGGTCAGAAGGCCCCGGCGACGGTCATCACCGTCAACGTCTGGGAGAAGGGCGACGCCGACCAGCGGCTCGAAGCGGTCAAGGCGTACTGGGCCAAGCAGCACTTCACGCTCCCGGTCGCCATGGACTACACCGACCAGACCGCGGCGGCCTACAAGGTGTCGGGCATCCCGACCTCGGTCGTGATCCGCCCCGACGGCGTCATCCACGCCGTGCACGTCGGCGTCCCCGCCGAGTACGTCGAGACCATGAAACGCGAGATCATCGACGCCTTCGAGATCGTCAACGAACTCGAAGAGCCCGAAGACGAGTAGCGTCACTTAAGACAAGGGTGGCACGGCCGAGCGAGCGCCAGCGAGCTCGCCCGTGTCTTGGGACGTCCTAAGGGGCTCTAACAGAATGAGCCTGCATTCGCCCGCCGAGGATCGTCGCGTGCGGCGTCGGCCTCCATCGACGGCATGAAAAGCCGCCTGCTTCGGCCTTCTTGCCCGCGCCGATCCTCGCCGGGCTCGGTGCAACGGCTCATTCTGTTAGAGCCCCCAAGACACGGGCGACGTCGCTATCGCTCCGTCGGCCGTGCCACCCGTCGCTGCGAAATGCGGTGATAATGCACGGTCATGGATATTGCGTTGCCAGTACTCGATCGCGTCGCCCGCGATATCGAGGCGATCGTCGGTGACCCCCGGCACGTCCGGTTCGGCCGCCACGACCGCATGCTGTACGCAACCGACGCGAGCATTTACCAGGTCGAGCCGCTGGGGGTCGTCATTCCGCCGACGATCGACGCTGCCGAGCAGGTCATTCGCTACTGCCTGGCCAACAACCTGCCGATCCTGCCACGCGGCGGCGGGACGTCGCTGGCCGGGCAGGCTGTCAACCGCGCGATCATCCTGGATTTCTCAGCTCATTGCGGTCGCGTCATTTCCATCGACTCCGAACGGATGCAGGCGGTCGTCGAACCGGGTGTCGTGCTGGACGAGCTCAACCGGGTCGCCGCCGCCGACGGCCTGATGTTCGGACCGGATGTCGCGACCTCGACCCACGCCACGCTCGGCGGGATGATCGGCAACAACTCCGCCGGGGCCCACTCGATCCTCTACGGCCGGACGGTCGAACACCTGGCCGGCGTCGACTGCCTGCTCGCCGACGGGACACGGGTGACCTTCGACGTTGACGCCGCCGACCGCGATGAGCGTGTTGCGGCGCTGACCCGCGGCGTGGTCGACATCGTCACACCACTGGCCGAAGAAATCCGCCGGCGGTATCCAACGACGACGCGGCGTGTCAACGGCTACAACCTCGACCTGGTGCTCGACCAGGTCCAGTCCGGGCGTGTGAACCTCGCGTCACTGGTCTGCGGCTCGGAAGGGACGCTCGCCGTCACGCTCGGCGCGACGGTGGGCCTGGTCCGCGTCCCGGCCCGTAAGACGCTGGCGATCATCGCCGCCGGCGATCTCGATGATGCCCTGGGCCTGCTCGGGCCGATCATCGAGACCGGCCCGTCGGCGGTCGAGCTCCTCGACGACGTGATCATCTCGCTTGCCATGCGCAACGTCGAGTACCGGCGCTACGTGGAACTGTTGCCCACCGATGGCGGGGCGGCGCCCGGCGCGGTCCTCTACGTGGAGTACTTCGGCGACGACGAGGATGAACTTCGAGCGAAGCTGGCCGACCTGGGCAAGTGCGTGGAGGGCCATGCCATGATCAGCTACACCGACGCCGACGCGATGGCCGCGGCCTGGAAGCTCCGCAAAGCCGGTGAGCCGCTCCTGCACGCCATGCCCGGCGACCGCAAGCCGCTCACCTTTATCGAGGACACAGCCGTCGACCCCGCCCGGCTGCCGGAATTTGTCCGCGAGTTCCGGGCGATCGTCGAGTCGCACGGGACGACGGCGGCGTACTACGCGCACGCCTCGGTCGGTTGCCTGCACATCCGGCCGATGATCTCGCTGCGAGATCCCGAAGGCCGGGACGCGGTGCAGGCGATTGCCGAGGCCGTCACGGAACTCGTCAAGACCTATCGCGGCGCGTTGTCCGGTGAGCACGGCGACGGGCGGGCCCGGTCGCCGCTGCTGCGACGGTTCTACGGCGACGCGATCTGCGACGCGTTCGCGTCGATCAAGGCACTGTTCGATCCGGACAACCTGCTGAATCCCGGCAACATCGTCGAACCGGCCGCGATTACCGACACGCTCCGCGTCGAGCCGGGTGGGCATCCGGCCTCGATGCCCGACATCAAGCCGTTCTACCGATACGACGCCGAGCACGGTTTCGGGGCCGCCGTCGAGATGTGCAACGGCGCCGGTGTCTGCCGCAAGACGACCGGCGGGACGATGTGCCCGTCGTACCGGGCGTTGCGTGACGAGCGTCATGCGACGCGGGGTCGCGGCAACGCCCTGCGGCTGGCCATCACGGGGCAGCTGGGCCCTTCCCGGTGGGATGACGCCGAGACGATCCGCACCCTGGACCTGTGCCTGTCGTGCAAGGCCTGCAAAGCCGAATGTCCGAGTAACGTCGACATCGCCAAGCTCAAGAGCGAGTACACGGCCCAGCGGTTCGCCGCAGCCGGGCGCGTTCCCATGCAGGTTCGCGCGTTTGCCGCGGTCCGCGGCATGAACCGGCTGGGCTCGCGACTTTACCCGCTCGCCAACGCATTGACCCGCTTCGGGCCGACTGCCGCGATCGTGAAACGCGCGATGGGGATCGACCGGCGACGCAGCCTGCCTCGGTTCGGGCCGTCGCTGTATCGATGGCACGCGCGGCGGCCCGTCAACGCCGACGCCCCCGCGGTCGTCCTCATGGGCGACTGCTTTACGGCCTGGTCCGAGCCGCACATTGGCCGTAGCGCGGTCGAGGTACTGGAGGCCCTTGGCTATCGCGTTGTGCTGCCACGGACCAAGTGCTGCGGTCGGCCCCTGATCAGCCAGGGCATGCTCGCCGAAGCACAGTCGGTGTGCCGTACGACTGCAGGCGAACTGGCACACGCCATGAAATCCAACGAAGCGGTCGCCCTGGTCGGCTGCGAGCCGAGCTGCATCTCGGCGATCACCGACGACTGGCTCGAACTGGACATGGGCATCGATGTCGAGCCACTGCAGGCACTGGCCCGGCGAACGTCTCTTGTGGAGCAGTTCATCCATGAACGATGGGAAGACCACCCCACGGCCCCGCAGCCGGCCGCCCCCGGACGCGAGACGGTCCTGCTTCACGGGCACTGCCACCAGAAGGCGCTGTGGGGCGTGGACAGCTCCGCCGGGCTGCTGCGCCGGCTCGTCGGCGACCGTCTCGAGGTTCCCGACACCGGCTGCTGCGGCATGGCCGGCGCGTTCGGCTTCACGCCGGGGCACTATGAGCTTTCGATGGCAATCGGCGAGTCCGACCTGCTGCCGGCCATCCGCGCCGAGCCCCAAGCGATCATCGCCGCGCCGGGCACGAGCTGCAGGCACCAGATCGTCGACGGCACGGGCCGGCACGCCGTGCACCCGATCGAGATCGCCGCGTCAGTGCTTGTTGGCGCCAATCCGTGATGCACGTGCATCATGGAACACGTGGGTCGTACAGGGAACACGTGGGTCGTACAGGGAACAGCCGGGTCGGGTCGCGGTGAGGGGTGCCCGACGGTACGCCCTGCTCACTCCCCGCCCATGACCGACACCGCCGCAGTCATGTCCCACGCGATGCTGGCCAGAATCCGCTCCTGAAGACGCTTGGCCTTGGCGACTGAGCCGGCCTCGTTGAGCCCGTTGATGAGGATGGCGAACGACCGGCGTTGCTGATTCGGTGCCGTCACGTACCCGCTGAGACAACTCACCGAGCGGATGTACCCGGACTTGCCCCGCACGGAGGTGCCGTGGAGGTCCACGTCGCGGAACCGCTTGCTGAGGGTGCCCGATCGCCCGGCCTCGGCAAGGCTGTCGATGAAGATTTCGCCGACTCGATCGTCGCCGTGGAAGGTATTGAGCCACGCGGTGAGGGTCGCGGCGGCGACACGGTTCTCGCGGCTGAGCCCGGACCCGTCGTGAATCACGAGCTTGACCGCCAGCTTCGAGTTCTTCAACCGTTCGTGGACGACGTGACGGACGACCGCGGCGCCGTTGACCCATGATCCGGCGTCGTTGGTCAACGCGTGACCGATCCGCTTCAACAGGGCTTCGGCGTAGAGGTTCTGACTGTCGCGGTTGCACCGCGTGACGGCCGTCGAGATCGGCGTGGCGATCAGCGGGGCCAGCACCCGCCCGGTGGCCGGCGGCATCGCCGGGTCCGCGACGCCCCAGCCGTCCACTGAAATGCCGGCCCCGACGAGGCGGTCCGCGAGCAGCCGCGCGAAGAATGCGGGCATGTCGTGGGCGGTCACCGGCGTCGGCGTCCTGTAGGGGAACTTCACGTTGCCGTAGAAGGTGAGGTCGTTGGTGTCGTGGTGCCGGGCGATCCAGGCGTCATTGCGGTCATGGGGGCCTTTGTCGGTCGTCGCGCGGTTGGTGATGACCAGCCATGGTGCGGCCGGTTCGAACAGTTGCACGTCCGGCCGATGGCCTCGACCGGGTCGCGGATAGCAGTACAACACGTTGCCGTGGAAGTTGAGGCCCGCGACCTCGGCGCAGTAGCGCCGGTTGAGCTGATCGACAGGCCAGGACGGGTGCACGAAGTTGCGGTCGAACACCCGGTCGTCGACGGTGACGTTCGCCAGGTGGGTGACGCCGGCCTCCCGGATCGCGGTCACCCACATCTGGAGGAATTCTTCAACGCCGAGCCCCGTACGATCGCCCACCTGCATCAGCTTCAGCAACTCCGGGTCCCCGAAACCCGGGTCACCATCGCCGACGATGACAAGACGCTCGCCGTCGAGGATCGCCCGTGTCCGGAACTCGAAACTCGGCCCCAGCACGTGCAGTGCGGCGCCGGAGGTGAACAGCTTCAGGTTGCTGGCCGGGATCATCAGGACGCCGGCGTTTTCGTCGATGAGCACGGCACCGGATTCGGCATCACGCACGCTGACGGCGACCGTGGCGCCGCTGAGCTGGGCGCGTCGTATCTCGATTTCGATTTCGTCGCGGAGCCCCGCACCAGCCGGTGCGACCAGCAGCAGTGCCAGCGCGATCACAGGCACTGGTGCTCGACACCGTCTTGAGCGGGCAATCTCCATCCGTATCAGTCGTATCGGCCCCCTCCGGGGTCCTGCTCCAGCGGCGGCTATGCTCTGTCATGGCATTGAACCGGGCTGCATGCGAATGCCGGGTCTACCGCCTTGCGACGCTGCTCACGGGGGATCCGTCGAGGGCGGTAGGCGTCCTGGAGGCCGTGGAGCGGTCCCAGCCGGACCTTCGGGCGATCGCCGCCGCCCGCCTGGACCGGCTGACCATCCTCTGCAGTCGCGAGGTGACCGCGGGGCCGCTGCCGGCCGACGCATTACCGGCCGATGCCGCCGGCGCCATCGCCGGCCTCGCCGCCCAGCCACGCGAGGCGTGGCTGCTGATACGAGCCTACGGGTTGTCGATTCGCGAGACGGCCCGGTCGATGGACTGCTCGGTCACGGCGACGAAGGTTCACATCGAGCTTGCCGACCGGCGGATGGCCGCGATGCTCGACGGCCACGGTGTCGCGGCGGCGATCGAGGCGCTCCGGGCGTACTCCAAGAGGCTGCAATTGCCCGAACACTATGCGGTCAACAAGGAACGCCGACGTCGCAAAGGTCGTGTCCTGACGCTCGTCGGCTTGATCCTTGTGGTCGTGGTGCTCATGGCGGTCGTGGACTGGTTGAGCCCCGGGTAGCCGACCAAAGCGAGTGTGCGGCCGGAGGCTGCTACGGAGCGCTCAAACCAGTTATGGTGAACCGACTTATGCAGCAGCGATTGATCCGCCGAACCGGCCACACATCTCTCACCGCCTGGCTCTTCATCGTGGTGGCGCTGTCGGTCACGATCGCCGTCACGTTCTTCCTGTTCCAGGTCGTGCCCGCGGCGCTGGTGCCGGTCAGCGCCGTGCCGTCGAACGTGGCGGACTCCTTCAATCCCCTGGGACCGGGCGTGCACGCCCGGATCGTTGCCGGCGGCATACAAGTCGAGCGGCGTTTGCCGGCGTTGTCGTTCTCACTCGGTTCGGGCCAGGTGCTCGACCCGCGTCTGCCCGCCGGGCCGTTCGATGCCGAATTCGTCGTGCGTTTCAATCCCGGCCGCGTGCGTCGTGCCCGGCTTGGCGCGGAGATCCAGGGGGCCACGCTCTCGATCGAACGTCGCGGCAAGGTCCTGCTCACGACCGGCGTTGACACCGTCGGCCCGGTCATGACCGACGAGCCGGTCTTCCTGCCGGGCCGCGAGGTCACCTTCACCTACCGGATTCGACGCACCGGAGACGGCCCGGTCCGTCTTCAGGCGTTGTGGCGGCCCGACAACGCGTCGACCGACCTGCCGTTGCCCAGCGACGGCGGCGGACTGCTTTCCGGGCCCGCCGAGGTCGGCTACGCGCTGCTCCAGCGGCTCAATTGCGTGGCCTGTCACCGCAGCACCGACGCCGCGTTGCAAGCCCGTCTGGCCGTGACACCGGCGCCGCTGCTTGGCAACGTCGGTTCGCGTGTCCGGCCCGGTTGGCTGCGAGGCTGGCTGGATGATCCGGCCGGGACAAAGCCGGACGTCGCGATGCCCGCGTTGTTCGGCGGCGTGGCCGGCGCGGCGGACCAGATCGATGACCTGACGCACTTCCTGGTGGCACTGGGTGGGCCGATTGTCGACGACCTCGAGCCGCCGTCGGCGGCCCTGGCCGAGACCGGGAACATGTTCTACCACCGCGTCGGTTGCGTCGCGTGTCACGGGCCACTCGACGCCGGTGCCGAGACCCATGGCCGGTCGCCGGCCGCCGGGGACTGGACGCCGCTGGGCCCGTTGGCCCGGAAGACGACCGTCGCCGCGCTGGCCGCGTTCCTGAAAGATCCCGTGCACGTGCGGCCGTCGGGCCGGATGCCGTCGATGGGCCTGACCGGTCTTGAAGCAAAGGCGATCTCGGCGTTTCTTATCCGGCATGACCGCGCGTCGAGCGGTACACCTGACCCGTCGACGTTCACGCCCGATGCCGCACGCGTCACACGCGGACGGAAGCTGTTCGCCGCACGCGGCTGCGCCAACTGCCACGAGATGGGCCCCGACGTTCAGCCCGTCGAGATCACACTGCAGGCGACGGCGCTGGAGCGTCTCGGTACGGCGCCCGGCGGCTGCCTTGCTGCGGACCCGCCGCCGGGCGTACCCGTGTTTGGCCTCGATGACGGGGACCGTGCCGCGATCGGGGCCTTCCTGCAGACGCTCGGGGCATGGCGCAGCGCCGACGCACCGATCCTCGATCTCGCCGCGGACATCACGCGGTTCAGTTGCACGCGTTGTCACGATTTCCACGGTGTCGGCGGCCCACCGGCCGCGGTGGACCGATATTTCGTGACAAACACCGAGGTGGACGCCGGCGACGAGGGGCGGCTCCCGCCGGCGCTGGGCGGTGTCGGTGCGCGGCTCACGCCGCTGTGGCTCGAGACCGTCCTGTCCGACGCCGGCATCGCCCGGCCGTACATGGCGACGCGGATGCCGCAATTCGGCGAGTCCAACGTCGCGCGTCTCGCACCGCTGCTGGCGGCAGCGGCGGGCGCGTCCGTGCCCGCGACGGCCCGCGACGACGGGCCGTCGGTGGACGACCAGGTCGCCGAGATCGGCCGCCGTCTCACCGGTGCCAACGGCTTCAACTGCATCCAGTGTCATTCGATCGCCGGCCGCGCGTCCACGAATCTGCCCGGACCGGACCTCGTCGATATGCCCGAACGTCTTCGGTACGGTTTCTTCTCGCAATGGATGCATGACCCCAGGCAACTGAGGCCCGGGACGCGGATGCCGACGTTCTTCTACGGTGGCCGTTCCGGTCTGCAGGAACTCGACGGCAACGCCGACGATCAGATCGCGGCGATCTGGGGCTACCTCTCCCAGGGCGGTCACCTGGCGCTGCCCGACGGGCTTGCCGACCCCGGCGACTTCCAGGTCGAAGTGCTCGACGAACCGGTCGTGCTCCGCACGTTCATGAAAGAGACCGGTGGCCGCGCGATCGCCTGCGGTTTCCCCGAACGCATTCACTTTGCGTTCGACGCCGGACGCTGCCGCGTGGTGCAGGTCTGGACAGGTCGCTTCCTGAACGCCGCCGGGGTCTGGGCCGCCCGCGGCGGCAGCGAGACCGACCCGGACCAGCCGCCGGTATGGATGAACCCGGGCACGGACGTTATCTCGCTGCCGGTCTCGGCCAGTGACACGACGCCGTCGTATCGTTTTCGCGGCTACCGGTTCGACACGCTGCGGCGACCGACGTTTCAGTACGAGGTCACCGCCGGCGATGCCGTCGTGCACGTCGGCGAGAGCCCGGTTCCGGTCTGGACCGACGGTCGGCCGTCGCTGCAACGCCGTTTCGAACTCGAGGGCCCGCCGGGTCATCAATATATTGTGCACGCCGCGGGACACCGTTTTCTCGATACGGGCGAGGCAGCGGACGAACCGATCGAGCGAAACCTCGATGGCAACGGCACCGCCCGATTTACGCTGGAGTTGACATGGTGAACCGGAACGTCGCATCCATTATCGCCGTTGCAGTCGTGGCCGCCACGTCGGGGGCGCAGGACCTCGACTACGTCAGGGCCGACACACGCGAGGCGTCGCGGCAGGCGACGCTTGCTCAGTACATGCCCCGGATGCAGTGGTCGGACTGGCACCTCGTCGGCCCCTTCGACAACACCGATCTGCTCATGCACGACGTCGTCTACCCGCCGGAGTTGTCGATCGACCTGGCCGCGGTCTACCAGGGCAAGGACGGGCGGGAGGTCCGTTGGCAATCATTCGCACAGCCCGGGTGGAGTCCGATCAGCCTGAAGCGGTTCGGCCTCGAAGCGGACAACACCAACGGCATCGCGTACCTGTATCGCGAGGTGGTCGCCGATCGCGACGCGGCCGTGACCTTCGAGGTCGGCTCCGACGACGGCGTCAAGCTCTGGCTCAACGGGCACCTGCTCCTGGACGCGGACGTCTACCGGGGCCTCAACGTGCAGGACCACCGGATCGAACTCCCGCTGGTCGAGGGTCGCAACACGCTGCTTGTAAAAGTCACGCAGGGCGTCGGCGGGTGGGACTTCCAGATGCGCCCCAGGCTGGACGCCCGGCTGATCGCCCAACTCGACTATCGGCTCGACCTGGACTTTCCAGGCTCGCCTGAGGCACGTCACTACCGGCTGCTGTCAATCCTGGAACCGCCGGGCGTGTTCCTGGAGGTCGGCGGCATCGATGTGCTGCCGGACTCGCGCCCGATCGTCGCGACACGCCGCGGCGAGGTCTGGATCATCGACGGTGCGTACGACGACCCGCCGTTCGATGCGACCTTTACGCTCTTTGCATCCGGGTTGCACGAGCCGCTCGGTGCGCGCTGGATCCAGGACGATGACGGCGGCAGCCTCTACGTCGCGCAACGCGGTGAGCTCACACGGCTCGTCGACATCGACGGCGACGATCGCGCCGACCTGTACGAGACGGTCTCGGACGGCTGGGGCATCAGCGGCAACTACCACGAGTACGCGTTCGGCCCGAAGCTCGACGGCGAAGGCCGCATGTGGGTGACGCTTTGCGTCGGGTTCTGCGGACAGCTCGGCAAATCGATCGTGCCGTGGCGCGGGTGGGCGGTGATCATCAATCCCGACGGCACCGTCGACCCGGTGTGCGGCGGGCTGCGCGCCCCGAACGGGCTGGGCCGCAACGCAGCCGGGGACATGTTCTACACCGACAACCAGGGTGACTGGGTCGCGACCTGCAAGCTCTCACACCTCGAGCGCGGCGATTGGCACGGCCACCCCAGCTCGGACCGCTGGTACGGGCAGGCGGGGCTCGACCAGCCGGATCGCGAGCACGATTTCAAGCCGCCGGCGGTGTGGTTCCCCTACGGTCGCATGGGCCAGAGCAGCAGCGACATCCTGCTGGACGATACCGGCGGCGCCTTCGGACCCTTCGAGGGCCAGCTCTTCGTCGGCGACCAGACCAACGCGTCGATCATGCGTGTTGACCTCGAACGCATCGACGGCGTCTACCAGGGCGCGTGCTTCCCGTTCCGCAGCGGGTTGGCCTGCGGTGTCAACCGCATGCAGTTCGCCGATGACGGGAGCATGCTTGCCGGGCTCACCAACAGGGGCTGGGGCAGTCTCGGCGGGCGATCATGGGGCCTGCAACGCGTCGTCTACACGGGCGTGCTTCCCTTTGAGGTACTGCATATGCGTATCGCGCCCGGCGGCTTCGACCTGGAGTTCACGATGCCCGTCGATCCACGGACGGCCGGGCAGCCGGCCAGCTACGAACTGGGCAGCTTCACCTATAACCGCATTGCGAATTACGGCTCGCCGGAGATCGACCACAAGCGGCACGTGATCACCAGCGCGACCGTGGCCCCCGACCGGCGCTCGGTCCGACTGGCGGTCGATGAGCTCCGTACGGGCTATGTTCACGAATTGATCATGGCCGGTGTCCGCAGTGAGAGCGGCGATGCCCTGTTGCACGACGAGGCGTATTACACGGTGAATAAGAAGGCCGTAGGCAGTAGGCAGTAGCCAGTAGGGTGATGTCGGCGAACCAGAGAATTATCGAGCTGGGTGAGCTGGTTGGGCGGGCGAACCGGGCGTACTACGTTGACGCTGCGCCGGTGATGGCCGATTCGGAATATGACGCGCTGCTGCGCGAGCTGGTGGCGCTCGAGGCGGCCCATCCGGAGCTGCGCGATCCGAACAGTCCGACGCAGCGTGTTGCAGGCGAGCCGATCGACGCCTTCCAGACCGTGCGTCACCGGGCGCCGATGATGTCGATTGACAACACCTACTCGGCCCAGGACCTCCGTGCCTGGCACGAACGGGTGCTCAAGGGGCTCGACGACGACGTGCCGCAGTACGTGTGCGATCCCAAGATCGACGGTGTGGCGGTCGCCCTGCGGTACGAGCAGGGCGTCCTGACGCTCGCAGCGTCACGCGGCGACGGCGAGCATGGCGACGACATCACCGCGCAGGTCCGAACGATCCGGGCCGTTCCGCTGACCCTCGACACCGCGACGGCGTCCGCCCCGGCCGTCCTGGAGGTCCGCGGCGAGGTCTTCATGCCCAACGACGAGTTCGAGCGGATCAACAGGCAGCGCGAAACCGAGTCACAACCGCTGTTCGCCAACGCCCGTAACTCGACCGCCGGGACACTCAAGAGCCTGGACCCGAAGATCGTCGCCAGTCGGCGGCTGCAGTTCGTCGCCCACGGCCGCGGTGAGGTCGTCGGTCTCGACGACGTCGAGACCTACACGGGCTTCGTCGCCCGGCTGAAGGAATTGGGGATACCGACCAGCCCCGAGGTGCAGCTGTGTGCGAGCATCGATGAAGTGCAGCAGGTCATCGAGACGTTTCATGAGCGGCGAAGCTCGCTGGGGTACGGCGTGGACGGCATGGTCGTCCGGGTGGACCGGTTCGACCAGCAGCAACGACTGGGCTCGACAAGTAAATCGCCGCGTTGGTGCATCGCGTTCAAGTACCCCGCCGTTCAGGGGGCCACGATATTGCAGCGAGTCGACTGGCAGGTCGGCAAGGGCGGCACGCTTACGCCGAGGGCAACCATGAAGCCGTTGCTGCTGGCCGGTACGACAGTCAGCCACGCGACGCTGCACAACATCGAGGAGATCCAGCGCAAGGACATCCGGATCGGCGACACGGTCATCGTCGAGAAGGCCGGCGACATCATCCCCCAGGTCGTGCGCGTCGAGACCGACAAACGCCAGGGCACCGAGAAGCCCATCGGGCCGCCGCGGAAGTGCCCCGCCTGCAAGGGCGTCGTGGAGCGCGAGGGACCGAAGCTCTATTGCGTCAACCCGGAGTGCCCCGCCCAGTTCACGGAGAAGCTCGCATGGTTCTGCGGCCGCGGGCAGATGGACATCGACGGGCTCGGCTGGAAGCTCGTCGACCAGCTCGTCGCGACGGGGCTTGTGACGCACTTCGCCGAACTGTTCACCTTGAAACGCGAGGACCTGGTCGCGTTGGAGCGGATGGGCGAAAAATCCGTGGACCACGTTCTCGAGGGGCTCGAGCGCAGCAAGTCACGCGGCCTGGCGAGAGTGCTCGCGGGTCTCGGCATCAGGCACATCGGTGCAACAGCCGCCAGGACGCTCGCGCGGAACTTCGCCGACGCCGACGCGTTGCTGGCCGCCACGGTCCAGGACATCGAGGCACTCTCGGACTTCGGGCAGATCACGGCGACGACCCTTCACGCGCACCTTCACTCGAAACCGGGGCGGGACACCTTCAAGCGGCTGGCGAAAGTCGGCGTCGACCTGGCGAGCCATGATGTTGTTGAGGAGGCTTCCGGCGACGCGACGGAGGCGCCGAACTCCCCGTTCATGGGCCGGGTCATCGTTCTTACCGGAACGCTCGAGCACTTCTCACGGCAGGATCTGACCGAGCGTCTTGAATCGCTTGGGGCGAAAGTCACTGGATCGGTGTCGAAAAAGACCGATCTGGTGATAGCGGGCGAAAACGCGGGGTCCAAGCTCGAAAAGGCCCGCAGCCTCGGCATCGACACGTGGGACGAAGCCAAGCTTCGCGAGATCCTGGACGACTGATCGAGCAATGCACAACATCGAGTTCAAGTCAGAGCTCCGCGATCCGATCGCCGCCCGGCAGCAGTGCAAGCAGTTGGGCGCGACCCGGATGGGCATCCTGGAGCAGACCGACACGTACTTCCGCCTGGCCGACGGCCGGTTGAAGCGTCGGGAGGCGCCCGGCGAACCGACAGAGTGGATCTTCTATCACCGGCGCGACATCGTCCGGCCCCGGATGTGCGACTACGCGATCCTCTCCGATGCCCAGGCCCGGCGACGATGGGGGACGTTGAACCTCAAGGAGTGGGTCCGTGTCGTCAAGCGACGCGAGTTGTGGTTGCTGGACAACGTGCGGATTCACCTCGACGAGGTCGAGCAGATCGGCAACTTCCTCGAGTTCGAGGCGGTCGTCGACAGCGACCACGACACGCGTTCGTGCCACGAGTCGATCAAGCACCTCCGCGCGGTCTTCCATATCACGATGGGCGAGCCTGTCGGGCCCAGCTACAGCGACCTCGTCGCCCAGGAAAACGAGATCGCCCCGACTTAGCCCGGACTATTCATGAACTTTGTCGCGAGAAGCAGTTCGGGCCTTCCTGGCAAGGAGATGCGGTGGTTCGACCCGCAGGCGGCTTGCAATGCCGTTGAGGAGTCGAACCGCTGCATCGACGCTGTCCAGGAAGGTTCGAACTGTTTCGCAGCAGAAGTTCATGAATAGTCCGGGTTAGAGGACCCCGGGTCCCTTGAATCACGCGAAGACCGCGTACGCCGCCGCGATCACCAGCCTGTACCAGCCGAAGATCGCCAGGCCGTGCCGGCCCAGCCAGCTCACGAACCACTTGATCGCCAGCGCCGCCGAGATCGTCGCCGCCGCCACGCCGGCGATGATTGCCAGCCAGCCGAACGTCGTGAACATGCTCTGGTCGCCGCTCGCGACGGACTTCCCGATCCGATAGACACACGCGCCGCCGAGCGTCGGCAGACCGAGCAGGAAACTGAACTCGGCGGCCTGCCGGCCACGCATGCCCACGAGCATCCCGCCGACGATCGTGACCATCGACCGGCTCGTGCCCGGCCACATCGCGACGCATTGCATCAACCCGATCAACAGCGCCCGACGCCACGAAAGCTGCTCCAGGTTGACGAAGCCGTGACCGTCGTCGCCGCCGTCGGTCTCGCCGAAGAACCGCCGCTGCCACGGGCCGATCGCGATCATGAGCACACCGCCCAGGGCGAGGGCGACCACCACGGGCGCCGGATGAAAGAGCCGCGTCTCGATGGCGTCGCTCAGCAGCGGCCCCAGCACGGCAGCGGGCAGGAACGCGATCACGAGATTCACGGCCAGCCGCCGGCCGATCACGTCGCGACCGGTGAGCCCGGCGATCATCTGGGCGATACGCCGGCGGTACAGACCCAGCACCGCCAGGATCGCCCCACCCTGGATCACGATCAGGAACGCATCCAGGGCGGTCTTTGTCTCGGCGTCGTCGAGCCGTAACAACGCGGCGGCGAGGATCAGGTGCCCGGTGGAGCTGACCGGGAGGTACTCGGTGAGCCCCTCGATGATTCCCAGGATGATTGCCTGCCCGATGGTCACGGTTGCTCGGCCTTGCCTTCCAGCCACGGCATGAGCGACCGCACCACGCGGCCCGCACGCTCCAGCGGATGACTACGAGCGGCATCGCGACATCGTTCGAACCACGGCGAGCCCTTCTTATGATCGGCCCGCAACGCGGCGGCGAAGGTGCCGTCGCGTATCTGGGTGAGCAGGTCGGCCATGCGGCCGCGGACGGCGTCATCGATGAGCGCGGTCCCGGCCCGGTACGCGCCGAACTCCGCGGTGTTGCTGATGGCCTCGTACATGCCGGCCGGTCCTCGCTCGTAGATGAGGTCGGCCACTTGCTTCACCTCGTGGCAACATTCCAGGTAGGCCAGTTCCGGCGGGTAGCCGGCATCGCAGAGTGTCCGGAACGCCGCGTCGATCAACGCGCCCAGACCGCCGCACAGGACTGCCTGTTCGCCGAACAGATCGGTCTCGGTCTCATCGCCGAAGCTCGTGGGAACGATGCCCGCCCGCGCGCAGCCGATGCCGTTGGCCCAGGCAAGCGCGATGGCCTCGGCCGTGCAAGGGCCGCCGCCACCGGTGACGGCAACCTCCTGGGCGACGGCGAGAAGACACGGGAGACCGTGTCCCTCGGTGTAGAGTTTTCGCAGTGTCGTGCCAGGTCCCTTGGGCGCGACCATCACGACGCCGACGCCCTGGGCCGGCTTGATGAATCCGTAGCGGATGTTGAACCCGTGCATGAAGCCGACCACGGCACCGTCACGCAGATGCGGCGCGATGACGCTGTCGTAGAGTTCCGGTTGCGATTCATCGGGGAGCGCCATAAGCACGAGATCGGCCCGGGCCACCGCGTCGGGGATCGTCAGCGGCTCGAAGCCGCACTCGACGGCATGGCGGCCGTTGGGCGTCTCACGGTGGTTGGCGACAATCACGTCGAGGCCGGAGTCACGGAGGTTCAGCGCATGTGCGGCACCCTGGTTGCCGAAGCCCACGACAGCCGTTGTCCGGTTCTGCAGGGGCTCGATCGGTGCCTCGTCGGCACCACGAATGATCTTGATGGCCATGGGAATCCCGTCTTTCGGCCCGCCGCGGTCCAGCGGAGGGCCCGGAGTGGCCCGGCGGCGTCGCCGGGCGAATAATGCCAGTGGACGATTCTGGGCTCCCGACACCCATCCGTCCAGAAAGGTGCATTGGTGTCCACGACCAGACAGCTGCTTGCCGGTCACGGAATCCGCTGCACGCCGCAGCGGCGGGCGCTCTACGAGGCACTACGGGGCACAAAGAGCCACCCCACGGCGGAGGAGCTGTACCGGATCGTCAAGCCGGCCACCGAACGGCTCAGCCGCGCGACCGTCTACAACACGCTCGAAATGCTCTGCGAAGTCGGGCTGGCCCGCAAGCTGCCGTCGAGCCGCGGCTGCTGCAGGTACGACGCCGACGTCAGCGAGCATCTGCATATCTGCTTCCGCGAGGACGGCGCGATCCGCGACCTCCCCGACGACCTCGGCGAGAAGCTGATCCGGCACATCTCCGAGGATGTCATCGCCGAGATCGAGGATCGTCTGGGCATCGGTATCGACGGCATCAGTGTCCAGTTGATGGCCCGGCGCCGGAACGCCTGACCGACGGCCGGCAGGTGAAGAGTTGCAAGCGCGGGCGATCAGATGCGTGCATCAACAATGGAGAGCTGCCCGCTACGGAGTGACGGTGAGTTCGTCTAGAATGGTGACTCTTGGCGGATGGATCGGCTCACCCGTCCTGATTCGTATTCCGATGTGCATCCATTCTTGGAGTGGCAGGCGGAATGGCGACGAGTTGTCGAAAATCCCGCTCACAGAGTATTCGAATCGAATGCCCTGCTTGAATCAGACTCTCGGCATCTCTATGCTTGCGGCTTCGTTTATGGCCGGCGAGTTTCCTGACGTCCTGATCGCCGACTACAAGCAGAGTAGTCTTCTTTCCTACTCTGGGTTCACCAGTGACATCCAGCTGTCCGTGATCTCACCTTTGTCGAAGGCGACGATTCCAATCTGACAGATGCTCGCTAAATCGGCATTGGCCGTCTCCACATCGACTGCGATGAATCTGTCGGACATCGCCCAATGTTACTGGATGGGGCAGGTCACTTGTCTTTAGACCTGCATTCGCCGGCTTTGAAGGGCGTAGCGGTGTGACTTCTTTGCGTCGTTACGAGGGCTAATTTGCGAACCGTGAGATAGACATCGAAAGTGTTGGCAGCTTTGGCTCAGCTGCGTCGCTCTTGGGCCGAGCCCGGAGTCTGCTACTCCCAGTTACCCAAGAGGGTCAGCAGGTCAAGGATGCCGACCGAGCAGTCGCCGTCGAAGTCCGCTGGGCAGGTGCCGCAGTCTGAGCATGGCCCCCATGCTCCGAGCAGGGCAAGGAAATCCGTCATACCCACGGTGCCGTCACCGTCGAGGTCGCTCGGTAGCGCGGCAGGCGTGCAGTCGGGGATCATGACGCAGATCTCCGTCGAGCAGCAGAAGCCGCCGTCGTTGACGAGGGCGGTGAAGCAGAGTTCCTGGCCCACGGAACCACCTGAGGCGGTGAAGGTGACCTGCGTTGTGCCACCGGTGCAAGCGTTGAGCCCTTCGATGGTCACGGTGAACGATGTGCCGTCCGCGTGGCAGACAATCTGCTGGCTCGTCACGGCAAGACAGCCACCGCCGAGTGACTCGTAGGCGCCCATGTCCACGATGGGCAACGTGCCGTTGCCGGTGTCAGGGGTCTCGGGCACATCAAGGAACCGCGGGTTGCCGTCGAGATCGGTCGTCACATCCTCCTGCACGGCAGTGTTGTCCGCGGCATCGATGCAGGGTGAACCGGGCTGGAGACTGAAGTCGCCGTTGTCGGGATCGACGAACATCGGGTCGGCGTCGATGTTTCCCGTGCCGGGCCAGCCGTCCTGCACATTGCTGTAGGCCACCTCTCCATCTCCATCGGGAAATATCTGGTCAGGCTGGTTGGCCCAGAAGATGCAGTTCGAAAACGTCGGGTTACCGTCTGAATTGTATGTTCCACCGCCCGGCATCCCGGACGAGTTGTCGGTGAAGGTGCAGTTGGTCACGACCTGAAGTCCGCCGCCGCCGTTTTCCATCCCGCCGCCCCGCTCGCCCGCGGAATTGCCGCTGAACGAACAGTTGCTGACCAGCGTGACGCGGGAGCCACCGAAGATAGAGATCCCACCACCTTCAACCGCGGCAGTGCAATGTTCAAACTTGCAGTGCGTTACCGTTGTGTCGGTCTGTTCTATGCGGATTCCGCCACCACTGGCCAGGCTGGTGCCGTTGCGCCGGAACGTACAGCCTCTGACGACGGGGAGGCCACCTATCACATGCATCCCACCTCCGCCCAGGAAGGCGTTGTTGTCCTCGAACATGCAGTCGGTCACGACGATGTCGCTGCTGTCGGTCCAGATGCCGCCGCCGAAGAGCGCCGAGTTGTTTCTGATGATGCAGTCGGTGATCGAGGGGTTCCCGAGGACGGTGAATAACCCGCCGCCCTGATCAGCCGAATTCGCCTGGAACGTGCAATGACGCACCGTGGGGCTACTGTCATTGGTGGCCAGCCCGCCGCCCAGATCAGCCGAGTTCCCGATAAACGAACAGTTGATCACCGTCGGGAGACTGAAGGCGATGTACATTCCGCCACCGAGATTGCCCGGGAAGGGGCTGTTGGCATTCCCGCCGGTGATCCAGAAGCCGTCCAATACCGTGTCCGGCCCCTCGCCGCTGACACACTGCACCACGTGCGGGAAGCCGCTGCCGTTGATGGTCGTAGCGTTCGCCCCCGCGGAACTCCGCAGCGTGATGGCTTTTCCGATGAAGTTGATCGCTTCAAAGTAGGTGCCGGGTGCAACGACGACGTCGTCGGAATTCACGGCGTTGTCGATGGCGGTCTGGATCGAGCAGTAGGGCTCGGCCTCGGATCCGTTGCCGGGGCCGGGGCAGCTGGAGTCAACGTAAATGGTGTCAGCCCGGGTCGTAGAGACGGCCAGGACCGTCACGGCAGCGAGCAGGGTCTTCATGCGATATCTCCCGTTGGGTCAGCTCCAGTTCCCCAGCAGG
>SMVA01153443.1_pt1 | contig 22475 bp, 22 predicted proteins | sample 2456451 | NCBI WGS metagenome assembly SMVA01 (sample SAMN11095933, study PRJNA526329) | marine sediment metagenome | biome: Marine sediment; feature: Surficial sediment; material: Deep marine sediment; isolation source: Hadal surficial sediment | place: Pacific Ocean | collected 2014-05 | depth... | reverse complement strand
TGGCGCGCGGCCTGGAGCCACGGGCACCCCGTCCCGATCTGCGCCTGGCCGCTCTGGCCACATTGCGCCGGAAAGGGATCAACGCCGGCATCTTTGCCATGCCCATCCTGCCCGGACTTACCGACAGCCATGACGACCTCCATGCCCTGGCGGCGGCAACTGCAGCCGCCGGCGGTCAGTATCTGGTCGCTGACCCGCTGTTCGTGCGCTCCTGCATCCGGCCGACCCTGTTCGCTTTTCTGCAGGATCACGACCCGGATCTCCTGCGCCGCTACCGCAAGGTTTACGGGCCCAACGGGCACCTGCCGCAGGAGTACCTCCACCGCCTGCGGCAGCGGGTCAACAAGGTGCGCGCGTCCCATGGCCTGATGAAGGGCCCCATCCCGGATCCGGCCGGCAACGGAAAGGATAACGGCAAGCCGTGATAGGCTGCCGGGCGCATGAGCGACCGGCCCGGAACCTTCGAAAGTCTCCGACGCGCCATGACGTCGTGGCGCACAGGATCAGTTGTCCTGCTCTCCTTCTCCTCGGGGTTGCCCCTGGGCCTGGTCTGGATCGCCATCCCCGACTGGATGCGGACCGCCGGAGTCGACATCAGGGTCATCGGACTGATCACCCTGGCGCAGGCCCCCTGGACCTTCAAGATGGTCTGGTCGCCCTTCATGGACCGCTATCGCCCGCCCTTCATGGGACGCAGGCGCGGCTGGGCCATTCTCACCCAGGTGGCCCTGTTTGCCCTGACCCTTTCCCTGGCAGGAGTCGGCCACCGGCCGGAAGCACCCTGGGTCGTGGCCGCCCTGGCCTTCGCCCTGGCGCTGGCCGCAGCCAGCCAGGACATCGCCATCGATGCCTACGCGGTTGATGTCCTGCGCCGGGAGGAACAGGGCGTCGCGGTGGGCGCGCGCATTGCCGTCTACCGCGCCGCCATGTACATAGCCGGCGGTATCAGCATCACCGCGGCAGGCATGTACTCGTGGCCGGTGGTCAACATCGGCCTGGCCTGTCTCTACCTGCCCATGATGCTGGTGACCCGGAAGGCGCCGGAGCCCCCGGCCATGACGCACGAGCCCGCCAGCCTCCGGGAAGCTATCTGGCACCCCTTTCTCGGGTTTCTGGCCCGTGACCGGGCCCTGCAGATCCTGGCCTTCGTCTTCTTCTACAAGTTCGCCGACAACCTGGGACAGGCTCTGCTGCGCCCGTTCCTGGTGGACATGGGCTATTCGGATTTCGACCGCGGCATCGCCCTGGCCACGGTGGGACTCGTGGCCACCCTGGTCGGCGCTTTCATGGGCGGCGCCGTGACCACAACTATCGGCCTGGGACACTCACTCTGGATCTTCGGTGTCCTCCAGATCGCCTCCAACGTGGGATACATCATGCTGGCGCGCTCGGAGGTCAACCGTCCTCTCATGTACGGCGCCCTGGGATTTGAATCGCTCACCCAGGGGCTGGGCACCGGCGCTTTCTCGGTGCTGCTCCTGCGCATGACCCAGAAGCGCTTCTCGGCCACACAGTACGCCCTCTTTTCCAGCCTGTTCAGCATGCCACGCATCCTGGCGGGGCCGATCACCGGCTTCGTGGTCTTCTCCACCGGCTGGGAGCCGTTCTTCTGGATGACCATCCTGGCGGGTATCCCCGGCCTGGTTCTCCTGCAACGCTTCGTGCCCCTGGGAGTGCGCGAACCTCACTTCACCGTGCGCGAGCCGGTCAGCCGCCGCCCTCTGTCCAGCCGTCAGCTCATGACCCGGGGACTTCTGGGCGGCGTGACAGGATTCATCCTGATGGTCCTCATCACCGCGGGACTGGCGCTTCTGGGCGCCACACCCGGCACACCTCTCGACATGACCGATACCCTGGCCGGAGTATTGCTCCCGCAGGCCGTCGGCGGCTGGCTGACCCTGGCCGGCCTGCTGCTGCTGGGAACGGTGATTGGCCTGGGCACCGCGGCTGTCAGCGCCGCCCGCCACGGTGCCGCCGAGGGGCTTCACGCCGAGGATGACGACTCATCAGGAACTGACTGAGCGTAACACCCTGGCACTCCGATGCCGGATCGTCTGGCCGCAAGCCCGGTTTCAGTGTGCGCCGGCCGCTCGACGTGCGGCGTGAAAAAGCTGCCAGCAGGCATGCACGTCACGGGCCAGCCCCGCCGGGAAGTTCTTCATGGGGGTCGCGTCGTCCAGAAGAGCGGCAAGCTCCGTGAGAATTTCCTGTTCTTCATGGGTACCGGCGCCGGCCTGAAGAGCCGCCTGCAGTTCAAGCAGGCGCTCATGGGACGCAGCCCATGGTGCCTCGACCCGTGGACGCACACGCCCCTCCATGACCTGCCGGTAGATGGGCCCCAGCCAGGCGGCCGCAACCTGCCCCGCCCGTGCCGGACCTGACCCTGCCGTTGTCTCAGCACCCGGCGTGGTTTCAGCCGCGGCCTGGCGAAAACGACGCAGAAGGTCGGACTGTCCGTTGCCATCCAGGGCCGTCCGGAGGGCGCTATACAGGTACCTGTCTTCGCGCTGGTCATGGTGCTCGAGTAGATCTTTGAGGGTCTTCTCCCTCTCCACCAGCAGGATCACTTCCGTGGTGGGCCAGGTACGCCCTGCCCACGCCGCCAGCCAGGCACTCAACTCGGTCAGCATGCGGCGCAACCGCCGGTGCTCCCGGCGGAAGACGTCGGGCTCCCCGCCGCGCTCGTGCTTGCAGGTGGTTTCATACGCAGGCAGGATGACATCCTCTTCCCCCTGGATATGAGCCAGAAGAGCCCGGCAAAACCGTTCCCAGGCAAGAGCCGCGCGTTTGCTGTCGCCTTCGACCAGGTGGACCTGGTGCTCCTCCAGAAGTTCCTGGAAGCGGTTGTGCTCCGCCATGATGTCCTGAAGAGGTGCGTTCACGAAGGCGTCTTGAAGCGGGCCACACTGCCGTCGGCCGCGACGATCCGCTTGCGGACCGCCTCAGCCGGCGCCGGGCTCTGCAACGAGCGCAGCCAGAACTGGCGTGCCTGCTCCTGGGCCGTGGCCAGCAAGGTGCCCTCAGGATAACCGTCGGCGCCGTCGCGCCGGCCGGCGGGCACGCCGGTAAGAATCTCCAGCGCATCGTGGATGCACTCCACCGTCCAGATGCTGAACTTCTTCTTGCGGCAGGCTTCCACCACATCGGTTCGCAGCATCAACTCGGCTTCGTTGGCCGTGGGGATGATCACTCCCTGCTCACCGGTGAGGCCGGCTGCCAGACAGGTGTCGAAAAATCCCTCGACCTTCTCATTCACTCCGCCGATGGCCTGTACATGGCCCATCTGATCGATGGCACCGGTCATGGCCACGCCCTGCCGCAGGGCTATGCCGGTCAGGGCGCTGAGCAGGCAGCAGATCTCAGCTCCCGATGCCGAGTCGCCATCGATGCCGCCATAACTCTGCTCGAAGGCCAGCGAAGCGCTGAAAGCCAGCGGGTGATCGGTGCGCAACAACGACCGCAACAGGCCGCCGAGGATCTGGAATCCCTTGGTATGGATCGATCCCGACAGAGACGACTGCTCCTCGATATCGATGATTCCTGCCGTGCCGGCCCCCACAGTGGCGGTGATGCGCGCCGGGAAGCCATAGACCAGGGGGCCGGTGCTGATGACCGCCAGGCCGTTGATCTGCCCGACAACTTCGCCGCTGGTCTGCACGCGGATGGTGCCATCGGCCAGGTATTCCTGAAACCGTCGCGAGGGCAGGTCGGCCCGGTGCTTGGTCCGCCGGATGGCTTCACTCACGTGCTCACCCGTGACCACGACACGGCCCGAATTCTCGCGCTGAGCCAGCCATGCCGCTTCGCGGGCGAGGTCGGCGATCCGCCCGAACCGGGCCGTGAGTTTGCGCCCATGACCCGCAACCCGGGCGCCATGCTCCACGAGAGCGGCAACAGCTTTCTTGTTGAACGGCGGCAGTTTTTCGTCGGTGATGATACGGGCCAGAACTCCGGCGTACTGCTTCACACCCCTTTCATTGCGCTCGATGGTGCTGCCGAAATCCGCCAGCACCTTGAACAGATCGGAAAAGTCGGGATCGCGACGATCCAGCAAGGCATAGATCTCACTGGAACCCACCAGGATGACACGGATCTTGACGGGAATCGGCTGGGGTTTGAGGCCGGGCTGCCAGATGGGCCAGGTCAGTTCAGGCGGCACCATCTCCAGGCTGCCACTGCGCAGCGTGCGCACCAGCACCTTCCAGGCGCCCGGCTCGCTGAGAATATCGCGGGCTTCCAGAATGAGGTAACCACCGGCGGCCTTGAGGAGGGAGCCGGCGCGAATCATGCTGTAGTCGCTGGGAATGGGGCCCTGGGTCCCCCATTCCCGCTCGATGGTCCCCAGGAGATTCGCCAGGGTCGGGGTCTGCTCGGTGACCACGGGGCAGGAGCCCTCACCGGCATGACACAGCAGGACATTGACCCCATAAGCCCGGGGGGGGTCGGGCAGCCCTTCCCCCGCGGCCAGAACGCGGTTCTCGATGATGTCGTCCACCACTTCGCCAAGAAACGTCTCCACATCAGGTCCCGGGAAGACGCCACGAATGGACGCCACCAGCTCACCCATGAGGCCGCGGGCCCCTTCCTCCACCCCCTCCCGCACAATCCTGGCACCGTCCTCGCGAATCTCCTTCATGCGTGTGGTGACTTCCTCCAGGCGACGCTGGAAACCGTCTCGCTTCTTCTTGAACTGTTTGTGTTCCTTGTCGGAAATTTTCCCCTGGCTGCGCAACTGCTCGAACTCCTCCGGTGACACCGGCTTGCCGTCGCGCACCAGAAGGATGGCGGCACGCGCCACAGGGCCCATGCTCACGGTCACAAGAGCCAGCCCGGCGGCGCGGAGATCCTTCTCAAACGGCTCGGTGATGGCTTCCAGGAGCGTCTTCACCTGGGATTCCAGCATCTCCCTCGGGGCCTTGAGGGTGTCGGTCTGCAGGGCGTCGGCCAGGTCATCCCGGACAAATTCGGCGAACTCCTGCATGCGCCGGCGAAAATCCCGCGCTGTGCCGGGAGGCACGGAAATCAGCCGGGGCTGGTGAGGTGCGCTGAAATTATGAACGTAACAGAGATCCTGCACGGCGGCACAGGCGGGCTGCAGCTTTTCCAGCAAGCCCTTGACCAGAGTCATGCGACCGGTGCCGGTCAGGCCGCGGACGAACACGTTCTGCCCGGGCGCATCGCTGCTCAGCCCGAAGTCCAGCGCCTCCACCGCCGAAGCCTGCCCGATGACGTCGGAAACCGGCGCCACCTCGTCCGTGGTGCGAAACGGCAAGTGCGTCAGATCACAGCGCCAGCGCAACGCTTTGACCGGGAGTCGGCGGTGACGGGGCTTGGCCATGGGAAGTCTCCAGGAAACGGTCGGGATTATAGTAAACGGCCGGTACAGCCCGGAAGATTCCCCAGGGCACCTCTCCACCGGCACACCCGGGGGGAACACCGGCCGGCGGGGACGCTGCTATCCTAGGCAGAGCCCGCCCATGGTGGCGCCGGGCCGCATCCTGGAGATCTTGTCATGAAGATTGTCCCGCACCATACCTTTTCTCCGGCGGCCGGCCTGCATTCAGGGCGGGTTTTCTCCGGTGCCACGGCCCTGCTGGCGGCCCTGGTCCTGATGCTGGCACCGGCGGCGGCCTTGAGCGCCGGGCCGGCCTCCACACCTGAGTCGGAGACTCCACCTGAATTGGCGGTGGGCACTCCACCTATTTCCGTCACCTACACCGGCAACGAGGGCTTTCTGATCTCGGTGGGAAACTGGAAGATCCTGATCGATTCTCTTTACCATGAAGGCATAGCCACCTATGTCTCCCCCTCCAGGGCTCAACGCGAAGAGATGGAAACCGGGCAGCCGCCTTTTGATGGTGTGAACGTGGCTCTGGCGACTCACTACCACGCCGATCACTTTCATCCTGAGGCTGTGGGGAGATTCCTCCAGAACAACCCCACCGCGACTTTCATCTCCACTGACCAGACTCGCGAAGCCCTGAGCAAGGCCTTCCCGGGTTACGAAGACATCAAGGATCGCGTCCGCGGCCTGACCCCCGCCGAAGGCGGTGTCGCCCGGGAGAAGGTGGGCGACCTGGACATCCAGATCCTCAACCTGCACCACGGGCGCAAGCGATCGGTTGAGAATATCGGGTTCCTCATCCACGCGGGTGGACGGACGATCCTTCACATGGGCGATACGGAAGCCACGGCCACCGACCTCAGCCCCCTCGGGCTGGCCAACAAGAAGATCGATCTGGCTTTCGTGCCGTTCTGGTACCTCCTGACCGATGGCTGGCAGCGGGCCATCAGAAAGCAGGTCGCGGCGGAACGAATCGTGGTCATGCACCTGCCGGCACCCGACGCCAACGACAAGTACATCAACAGCCTCGGTGGCTGGGAGAAGGTCGCGGCGGATATCAAGGCCGCGTTTCCCACCGCCACCATCTTTCGCCAGCAGATGGAGTCGGCTCAATTCTAAAGGCGAGGCCCCTCTTCTTCACCACGGTGGCCCTGACGGCATTTGCCGCCAACTCCCTGCTCTGCCGCATGGCCCTGGGTGAGAGCGCCATGGACGCGGCCAGTTTCTCCACGGTCCGTCTGGCCAGCGGCGCGGCCACGCTCCTGCTGATCTTCCGGCTTTCCCCGCGACAGCGTACCGCGACCGCCGCCGGTGACTGGCTTTCAGCCACCATGCTCTTCTCCTACATGGTGACCTTCTCCTTTGCCTACATCAGCCTCAGCGCGGGAACCGGCGCCCTCATCCTGTTCGGCATGGTGCAGGCCACCATGCTGCTCTGGGCTCTGCGCACAGGCGAGCGACCCCACCTCATGGAGTGGGGTGGATTGACCCTGGCTCTGGGCGGCCTTGTCTATCTGGTCTTTCCCGGCCTGGCCGCGCCCTCCCCGGGAGGGGCAAGTCTCATGGCCGTGGCAGGCATCTCCTGGGGCGTCTATTCTCTCCGCGGCCGCGGCAGCCACCGCGCCCTGGCCGACACCACATTCAATTTTATGCGCGCTTTGCCCCTGGCCCTGGTGGTCAGCCTGGTGGCCCTCCGCCACAGCCACCTCTCCCTCCGGGGGATTCTCCTGGCGTCCCTCTCCGGGGCCCTGGCTTCGGGATTGGGCTATACCTGCTGGTATGCGGCCCTGAGACATCTCACCGCCACACGCGCAGCGGTGGTTCAACTCACGGTACCTGTCCTTGCCGCCCTGGGAGGAATCGTCTTCCTGGCCGAGGAGGTTTCCCTCCGCCTGGCCCTGTCCATGGCTCTCATCCTGGGCGGTGTTGCCCTGGCCACGGCGGCTCACCGGCAGCCGGTCCCCGTGAAGGTGTGACCGGCCCGGGCTCAGCGGATAGAATGCAGGGCGATCAGCAGGAAGGTCCAGGGAAAGGATTGCACATGAGTCACGAAGGAGTGCATGAACCCGTCTCGGAGCTCTCGGATGAGACCCGGGACATGCATCGAGCCATCACCTCCCTCATGGAAGAGCTCGAGGACTACCTTTTCACTGAAAAGCCTCTTTCCCACGAATAACCGTTGCCGGCGAACGGAAAATCCGGAGCGGTGCGGGTCGGACGCGAGACGAGGGGGCGCAGGGGCAAAGGCGTCACGGTCATCACCGGGCTTCCCCTGAGCGCAGTCGAGATCAAGAATCTGGCCCGGCAGTTCAAGCAGAAATGCGGTTCCGGCGGAACCGTCAAGGATGGAGTCATCGAGATCCAGGGAGACCACCGCGATATGCTGGTGGAACTCCTGACCGCCATGGGCTGGAACGCCAAACGCTCCGGTGGCTGAGACAGACGGGAGCATCATGCAGTTGAACAAATGCGAGTGCTGATGGCCGGTCCCGGACACCCCCCCATGAAGCCGCTGGATTTCGTTGCGGTTGGCCCGACGGAGATGGCCGCCCGCGCTCGCCAGTTCCTCGCTGAAATACGCCGGCGCCGATCCGTGCGTCATTTCAGCCCGCGTCCTGTCCCTCGCCAGGTTCTGGAGGACTGCATCGCGGCGGCGGCCAGCGCACCCTCGGGCGCCAACAAGCAGCCATGGACGTTTGTCCTGGTGACAGATCCTGAGGTCAAACAGCGGATCCGTGTGGCGGCCGAAAAAGAGGAACAGTCTTTCTACCGCGACCGAGCCCCCGAGCGCTGGCTCACGGATCTGAAACCCTTCGGCACCGACTGGCGCAAGCCTTTCCTGGAAACCGCGCCGGCCCTCATCGTCGTATTCGCCCAGAAGCATGGCGAAACGGCGGCGGAGCAGCATTATTATGTCAACGAATCGGTGGGGATCGCCGTGGGATTTCTCCTGGCGGCGCTGCACCACGCCGGCCTGGCGACCCTGACCCACACGCCCAGCCCCATGAGTTTTCTGCGCTATGTCCTCGACCGGCCGGCCAGTGAACGGGCGTTCATGCTCATCCCGGTGGGCCTGCCTGCCGACGGGTGCCAGGTGCCGGACATCAACAAGAAATCGCCGGCTGACTTCCTGGTGCACCGTCGCGCCAAGAGCCAGGGAGCTTGACACATGAAGATCGCTCTCATCCAGCAAGGAGCATCTCCGGATCAGGATGCCAACGTGAAGAAAGGCCTGGCGAACCTGGAAAGGGCCGTGGCCCAGGGGGCGGAAGTCATCTGTTTCGCCGAACTGGCGTTCACACCTTTCTATCCCCAGGAGAAGGCCCGGGGTGACATCAGCCACCTGGCTGAGCCCGTTCCGGGACCGACCACGGAAGCGTTTGCCAAGGTCGCGACCCGTCACGGGGTGGTGGTGGTGCTGAATCTGTTTGAGCGTCATGGCGATAAGACCTATGATTCCTCCCCGGTCATCAACACCGATGGCAGCATCATGGGCACGACCCGGATGATCCACATCACCGACTACCCCTGTTTTCATGAGGTGGGGTATTACACGCCGGGAGACCGGGGCGCGCCGGTTTACCAGACTCCCTTCGGCCGCCTGGGCGTCGCCATCTGCTATGACCGCCATTACCCCGAATACATGCGCGCCCTGGCCGTTGCCGGCGCCCAGGTCGTGGTGGTGCCTCAGGCCGGCGCGGCGGATGAGTGGCCCGAGGGACTCTACGAGGCCGAACTGCAGGTGGCTTCTTTTCAAAACGGATATTTCACCGCCTTGTGCAACCGGGTCGGCAGGGAAACCTGCATCGAGTTCGCCGGTGAGTCGTTTGCCTGCTCGCCTGATGGACGTGTCCTGGCACGGGCGGGAAGGGGCACCGAGGAAATCCTCATCTGTGATCTGGATCTTGCCCAGGCGGATCACTCACACGCCCGCCGTCTTTTTCTGCGGGATCGCCGCCCGGAACTTTACGGCGACTGGCTGAGATAGAACCAGGACATGCCACCACCTCCACCAGGCCGGACTTCCCTCTTGCAGGCGCCTCTCCAGGCCCTTCTCTCCAACGATTTCTATCGCGAAGTCGGGAGAACCTGGCGCGCCCGCGCGTTCATCTACCTTCTCCTGCTGGTGGCGGCAAGCTGGGTCCCGGCCCTGATCCAGTGGTACATGGTGGAGAAACAGATCATGAGCGTCCAGTCACAGGATTTCATCCGCCAGATGCCGACCATCACGATCCGCGGCGGCGAGGTGACCATCAATGCCGACAACCCTCTTTTCATCTACGATGCGGAGACGGGCGAGCCCCTGGCCATCATCGACACCAGCGGCGAAACCCAGTCCCTTGCCGGCACCAGCGCCAGCGTCCTGCTCACCAGAAACAAGCTCTTCCTGCGCAAGAACGATCTTGAGGCCCAGACCTACGATCTGTCCTCCTTGCAGAATGTCGTACTCACCCCGGCGGATGCCCGTAGCGCCATGGATTTCTTCCTCTCCTGGGGACCCATTCTCTTCTACCCCGTCCTGGTGCTGGTGTCCTTCGTGTACCGCGTGGTGCAGGTCCTGTGCTTCGCGCTCCTGGGGCTGCAGTTCACCATGGCCACGCGCTCCAGGATGAGCTATCAGGCCGTGGTCAGCATCACCATCATCGCCATCACGCCGTCCATCGTCATCTCCACCATCCTCTCGGTGGCCGGCATCCCGCTGCCCATGGACTGGGTGATCTACTTTGCCCTGTCCATGGTTTACCTGGTCATCGGTCTCAAGGCCGCCACGGCTCCCCAGGAGCCGTCTCCGGATGACCATGCCACATGACGAAGAAAGGTGATCTGGAAACCATTCCCGGTGTGGGTCCCAGCATCGCCAAGGACCTGCGCGACCTGGGCTTCCGGACCGTTACCGATCTGAAGAACGCCGACCCCGAGGCCATGTACGAGAACCTCTGTGCCTTACGGAGCCAGCATCAGGACCGCTGCCTTCTGTATGTCTTCCGCTGCGCCCACTACTTCGCCGCTCACAAGATTCACGACCCTGAGCGCCTCAAATGGTGGAACTGGAAAACGCTGCCCTGAGGAAGACCCTCGGGGGCCGGCTCAGAGGATCTTCAGCACCCTCTCAGGCGGCCGGCCCAGGGCCACCTGCTGATCGTGCACCACGATGGGCCGCTCGATGAGAATCGGGTTGTCGGCCATGATCTGCAGCCAATCCTGGTTGCTGCGGGCGTCATCCTCGGCCAGGCCCATTTCGGAGAAAAGCTGTTCCTTGCAGCGCATGAGTTCCAGCGGCTGCAAGCCCAGGCGGCGACAGAACGCCGCCAGTTCCTCCGCGCTGGGCGGCGACTTCAGATACTCGATAATCTCCACCTGGCAGCCACGCTCCTGCAGAAGCTTCAGAACCTGACGGCTCTTGCTGCAACGCGGATTGTGATAGATAGTGACCTTTTCCATGGCCGGTACCTTTTCCATGGTTACCCCTTTTTGCGCCGGACCGAGGTGATGCTCAGGGGCTCGATGGGCACATCCTGGTGGAACCCCTTGGTTCCGGTCGGCGCGGCAGCAAACTTGTCCACCACATCCATGCCCGCCACCACCCGGGCAAAGACCGCATAGCCGAAATCACGCACTCCATGGTCCAGGACTGCGTTGTCGGCCAGATTGATGAAAAACTGGGAGGTGGCACTGTCCTTGTCGGTGGTCCTTGCCATGGAGAGGGTGCCTCTCAGGTTCTTGCGGCCGTTATCCGCTTCATTGGTGATGGGCGGGTTGGTCTCCTTTTCCTTCATCTCCGCGGTGAAGCCGCCCCCCTGGACCACAAATCCGGGAACAACCCGGTGAATAATCGTGCCGTCATAGAAACCGGCATCGACATATTTCAGGAAATTCTCGGCGGAAATCGGGGCTTCCTCATGGAGCAACTCGATTTCGATGTCGCCATGACTTGTTTCCATGATCACCATGGGGTCAACTCCTCAGGAATTCAGTTGTTGTGGCGGGGGATGCGCTGCAAGCCTAGCGCATGGCCATGGCCGTCCACAACGGCCCCATGGGCGCCGGTCTCATGAGCCATGAGCCCCTCATGTTATCCTGCCGTTTCCCGGAGGATGAAGCCATGGAAGAAGGGGCCGGACCGATGCGTCGCTTCACTCGTGGTTTCATCTGGACGGCAGCCGCCGCCGGCGCGAGCCTGCTCATTGCGAGTCTGTTACCGGGTTGCGCCGTGGGATATGTCGCCCGCCAGTCGGCGACCCATCTGCGGGTCCTGGCTGCCCGCCAGCCGGTGGACCGGGCCATTGCCGACGGCAAGGTACCGCCGCACTGGCTGCACGGCATCGAGACCATTCGCGCCGCCAGGACATTCGCTGTGCAGCACCTCAACCTGCCGGCCGCGGATCTCTACGAGACCATCTCCCTGGTGCGCCCGGGTCCCACCTGGGTGGTCACGGCCTGTCCCAGGGATGCCCTCCAGCCTGTGACCTGGTGGTTCCCCGTGGCAGGCCGGGTGGCCTACCGCGGCTACTACGATCGGGAAGACGCTGAGCAGTTCGCCGCCGGTTTGCGGCGCAAGGATCTGGACGTCATGGTGCGCCCGGCGGGAGCCTTCTCGACCCTGGGATGGTTCGCCGACCCCATCCGCCCCTCCATGCTGCAGGGCCGTGAATCGTCCCTGGTGGATCTGGTGCTTCACGAAGCGGCGCACCGCCTCGTGTACATCAAGGGACAGACCGACTTCAATGAAGCGCTGGCCACCTTTATCGGCCGGCGCGGCACCCTTCTCTTCTATGGCCAGCGGGAGGATGCCACCTGCCCCACCTGCCGGTACCTGGAGGATCGAGCCGCTGACGCGGCCACCTTCGCAACATTTCTGGATGAGATCATCCAGGAATTGACCACCCTCTATGACAGTCCACTCGCCCGGGAGGAGAAGCTCACCGCCCGCCGGGAGATCTTCGCTGCCGCTCGCCACAGCGCCCGCCTGCTTCCCGCCCGGGGAGCAGGGTATGAATGGTTCGCGGCCGGCGATCTGGACAACGCCGTCATCCTGTCTCTGCGCCGCTATGGCGGCGACCAGGATCTGTTCGCCGATCTCCTCAGCAGCTGCGGCGGTGACCTCCGCCGCGCTCTCAACGCCTTGCAGGAACGGTTCCGTTGGGAGGGGCTCTCCCGCGCGGCGCGGCGCACCACATCCCCGGCCGGCTACCTGCGCGGTCTCCTCGGCCAGGACAGCGGCTGCCTTGGAGAAGAGCCCGCGACTCTCACGGCTCAGTCCCCGTCGCCACCGCCAGACAACTGAGAGGCGGGTTCCCAGTCCAGGCGCACCCGGGTGATGGCCAGCCGATCCACCGTTTCTACGGTGAGGGTGACGCCCGCCGGGACCACGGAGTCCCCCGGCCGGGCCATCCGTCCCAGCTCTTTCAGGACGAGACCGGCCACCGTGTCAACCTGATCATCCTGGAGACCCAGGTGCAGGGCTTCTTCCAGGTCGTCAAGGCGCAGAGTGCCCATGGCGATGGCGACTCCGTCCCTCACCCGCCGCAGGGGCGGCTCCTCGGCGTCGAACTCGTCCTGTACATCCCCGACGATCTCCTCCACCAGATCGTCCATGGTCACCATGCCGGCGGTCCCTCCATGCTCGTCCACAACCAGCGCAATATGGGTCCGCCGGGTGCGAAACTCCTGCAGCAGATGGGCGCATGAGGCCGACTCGGGGATGTACGGCAAGCGCCGGCAGAGCCGTTGCAGGTCGAAGGGTCCCTCCTCATGAAGAACCTGGATGAGGTCCTTGACGTGGACATAGCCCACCACGTCGTCCAGTTGCTCACGAAACACCGGGTAGCGGCTGTGCCGGGTGGCCTTGAGCAGCGCGCGCACACTTTCCCGGGTGGCATCCAGGGGAAGACCCACCACCTGGTTGCGCGGCAACATGACCTTGCGCACCGGCAGGCCCTCGAACACCACCAGGTTGGCCAGGAGCAGGGCCTGATCCTTGTCCAGGGCACCCATGTCACCGCTTTCATCGATCACCCACTGGATTTCCTCAAGAGTCAGGGCCGCGGCATCCGCAGCGGCGGGCTCGATGCGCAGCAGGCGCATGAGGCCCCGACTGAACAGAGCCAGCAGCGCCACGAAGGGACGCAGCGCCAGGCCCGTCCAGCGCAAAGGCCGCTCTGTCCACAGGGCTGCCCGGGCCGGATCTTGAAGGGCCAGCGTTTTGGGAACCATCTCGCCCACCACCATGTGAATCAGAGTCAGCAGGACTACGGCCGCTACCGACGCGGCTCCATGGCGGGCCACGCCGGCGGACTCTCCCAGGCCGCTGAACAGGGGCCGGATCAGCTCGGCCACCGCATGCTCGCCGTACATCCCCAGGCCCAGGCTGGCTCCGGTGATACCCACCTGAATGGTGGCAATGGCGCGATCCAGGCGGGAAAAATCGGTCACCGTATCCAGCACGCGCCGGGCGACCGGGTTGCCCTCCCGGGCCATGGCCTCCAGGCGGGACCGGCGCGTGCCGATAAGACCGAATTCGGCCCCCACATAGAGAGCGTTGAGCAGAGCCAGGGCGCCCACCCCCACCACGGCCATGAGCAGGGCAGGTATCATGCGGTCTCCCTCCCGCCGCCCTCGGGCTCGTTGTCCGCCGGTGTCACCAGAACCGTCACCACCCGGCGGCCGCTGACCTTCTCCACTTCCAGGCGGACATTGCCCTGATGGACGACATCGCCTGGCCGGGCCACACGCGCAAGAGACTCCATGACCAGGCCACCGATGGTGTGGGCTTCCTCCGAGGTCAGGTGCAGGCCGTGACGGCGATTCACCCAGTCCAGCGTCTCTTCCCCCCGCAGCCGCATCCTGCCATCGGGCAACAGCCCTGTTGCCGGCGCCGCCGCGTCGAACTCGTCTTCAACCTCGCCCAGGACTTCCTCCACCAGATCTTCCAGCGAGACGATGCCGGCCATGCCACCATGCTCGTCCAGGACCACCGCCAGCCCGGCATGCTCACGCTTCATGAGTTCCAGCAAGGGAAGAGCACGCATGCTCCACGGCACCAGGGGCAGAGGACGCATCAACTCCCGGACAGAGGGCACCGGCCCGGGGCCGCCGGCACGCAGGAGGAGATCCTTGGCGTGCAGCACACCGCGAACGTCGTCCAGATCCTCACCGTAAACGGGAATGCGACTGTGGCCGGTCGTCGTGATGCAGGCGCGGACGTCATCCACTGAGGCCGTGATGGGCAGAGCCTCCACCTGCACCCGGGGCACCATGACGTCGCGGGCCGTGCGCGCGGCGAACTGGATGGCGTTGCGTAGACGTTCGCTCTGCTCGGGACGGAGAACACCTGAACGGGCGCTCTGAGCCACGATCCAGCCGATCTCCGCCGGTGAATGAGGCTGCGTCCCCGGCCGGGAAGGCAGGCCCCCCAGGCGCAGGAGAAACCCGGCGGAACCACTCAGGAAAGCGATGAGTGGCGTCATCACCCAGACGGACAGCCAGAGGGCCGGCGCCACCCGCAACGCCCAAGGGGATGGATTGCGCACGATGATGCTCTTGGGGAGCTGCTCTCCGAAGACGATCTGCAACGACGAGGTGGCGGCCAGAACCACGGCAACCGCCAGCGAATGGGAGGTGATGTCGCCCCAGAGGCCCCAGCCTGCCAGCCAGGGCGCCAGAGCAGGGGCCAGGACGATCTGGGAGTAGGCTCCCAGGGAGAGGCTGGATACCGAGATACCGATCTGGCAGGCGGTGATGGCCCGGTCCAGGCGAACGGGGTCCGAGGTGAGCTTCCCGAGGGCTGCGCCACCGGGAAGCCCCTCCTGAACCAGGGAACGGGCCCGGGTTCGCCCCACGCCCACAGTGGCATACTCCGCTGCCACATACAGGGCGTTGACCCCGACCAGAAAGACGATGACCAGAAACGCGATCAACTCGCCACCAGCATAGCCCACCCGACCCGGCCCCGGCGATGAGCCTGGCCTAAGATGGGAACATGCCCGAACTGCCGGAGGTGGAGAGCCTGCGCCGCGCCCTGCGGCCCCTGCTGGAGGGTCACATCCTGGGCGCGGTGATCGTCCGGCAGAGAAGGCTGCGCTATCCCGTGGACACCCGGTTGCTGAGGCGGGCCCTGCCCGGGCGGCGCATCACCCGTATCCGGCGCCGCGGCAAGTATCTCCTCTTCGACCTGGATGACGGGCCTTCTCTGCTGGTGCATCTGGGCATGAGCGGTCGCCTGTCCCTGGTGCCCGCCGACCTGCCCTTCGCCCGCCATGACCACGTGGCGTTCGGGCTCGCAGACGGCCTTCAGCTGCGCTTCAACGATGCCCGCCGCTTCGGCGTCATCGACATGGTGCCGGCCGGCGGCGAATCCCGCCATCGCCTGCTGGCCCACCTCGGCGTCGAACCCCTGGAAAAGGAGTTCAACGCCGCCAATCTGCGCGCCATGGCCCATGGCCGCCACTGCCCCGTCAAGACGTTCATCATGGACGCCCGGCGCGTGGTCGGGGTGGGCAACATTTACGCCTGCGAGGCCTTGTTCATGGCCGGTATCCACCCCCGACGAGCGGCCGGCAGAATCTCACAACCCCGCTGGCAGAGCCTGACCACTGCCGTGCGCCGGATTTTGAACGCAGCCATCCGCCAGGGTGGCACCACCCTGCGCGATTATCTCAACGTGACGGGGGAACCGGGCGGTTACCGCCGCCACCTGCGCGTCTACGGACGCGAGGATGAGTCCTGCCGCCGCTGCCGGCGGCCCATCCGGCGGGTGGTCCTGTCGGGACGCGGCACCTTTTATTGCCCCGGCTGTCAGATATGATGTCGGCGTGACCCGGGCACGCGGAACCCGTGGACCTCCCCGGGAGAGGTGCCACCGCCCGCCGCCGGACCACGGAGGAGAAGGCCCGTGCAACTCGCAGTCGCTGCCGATCACGCCGGCTTTGAGATGAAGCGGACCCTGGTAGCCTGGCTGGAAGAAGAAGGGCACCAGGTTGTGAATCTGGGACCGCCCCGGCCGGACCCGGTGGACGATTATCCCGACGTGGCCGTCAGCCTCTGCCGGGAAATCCAGGAAGGCCGGGTGCAACGCGGGATCCTCATCTGCGGCAGCGGCATCGGCGCCTCGGTGGCCGCCAACAAGATGAAGGGCATTCGTGCCGGCGTGGCCCACGACATTTACAGCGCCCACCAGGGCGTGGAGCACGATGATGTGAACGTGCTCTGCCTGGGCGCCCGCATCATCGGCATCGAAGTCGCCTATGAACTGGTCCGCGCCTTTCTCGCCGCCCGCTTCAGTGGTGAAGAGCGCCACGTGCGCCGCCTGAACAAGGTTCTCGCCCTGGAGCAGCACAGCGGCTGACGCCTACCACGGCTGAAAGCGGTAGGCGCGAATCTCCGCCGGATCGTCGATGCGCTCCTGTGCGCCCGCCCCCCGCAACAGCAGATCGACGGCCGCGGCGGCGGCAGGTTCCATGTACCGAGTGTGAACCAGCACCCAGCTCACCTTGAGCCGGCTGATCTCGCCGGCCACGGTGGCCGGGTCGGCACGCGGGCATGCGGCGCCATCCAGCAGACAGGCGCGCAGTTGCGTGCCCTCGATGAGGTGGTGTGGGGTATCGCTGGCCCTCGGGATACACGCCGTGGTGACCGGGCGGCCATGGAAGATCTGGTGATACATGAGTCGCCGATCCACGCGAGCATGGTAAAGAGGCACGTTGATGACCACGCCGTCGCTCTCCGCCACCAGGGCGTAGACGGCGGGCGCCTCCTGGCGCGGCGTCAGAGGCACGTGAAACAGACCTTCTCCCAGACCCACCAGAAGCAGCAGCGGCATCACCCACCTCCGGGGAAACCGCTGCTGCAGGTGCCGGGCACCCAGGCCTGCCAGGACCGCGAGAAACAACAGGAAGGGCGCGGCATAACGGACCGGCGTGCGGTTCACCTTGAGAAGCGGCACCAGTTCATAAAGCAACCGGTAGGGGAGAAGCAGACCCGTCTCGTGACCCAGAACCTTCAGGAACGGCCCCAGGGACAGGACGCCGAAGACAGCCGCCAGGATGAGCCAGCCCCACGGCCTGGGCCTTCGTCCCCCCATGAAGGCGAAGGGCAGCAGCAGCCAGGGCAGAAATCCGGTGAACGTCTCTTCGCCGCGCACGGTGTGCGTGGCGTCCAGGAGCGGCGCCAGAAAACCATAGGGCACACTGTTGCGCCCGGGGACCACATACCCGAGAAGATCCGCCGAGTAGGTGGTGTTCTCAGCCACCGAACGGGCGCCCTGAACCGGCGGCGGATAGATGAGCCACGCATGCAGGAACGGCAGGGCCGCCAGCAGAATCACCGCCGCCGCCACGGCGGCACCACCCAGGACCCGGCGGCGCAGCAGGCAACGTCGGTCCTCTACCAGAAAGACCCCGGCCAGGCAGACTGTCATCAGGATGGCCGATGAGAAGTTGGTCAGGGAGCTGTAGAGAAGCAGCACGCCGGCGCCGCCGGTGGCCAGGCCGGCGCGCCAGGGGCGAACCTCCCGGGCCACAAGACCCAGAAGGGCGAGCATGAAGAGGGGCAGGAACTCGATGCCACCCACATGCAACCGTCCCAGATGCCAGAAGTGGTACGCCGAAAATGAATAGATCAGCCCGGCCAGGAAAGCGGGCAGTTCGCCGGCACCCAGGCGGCGGGCCAGCAGATATACGAACCACGCAGCCAGACTCAGGGAGGCAAGAGTGATGAAGTTATACGCAAGGACCACGCCGACCCCCACACCCAGCAGCATCTGGAACGGCAGGGAAATGAGTCCGTACAGGAAACCGGTGGGATGAAAACCCAGTGAGGTGCCTTCCGGGTAGAAGACCGCCGTGGTGAACCATGGATCCTGCCCGGTCCGCAGTGCCTCACCCAGCCACCAGAAATCCCAGAAGAAGATCTCCACATCGTGCCAGTCATCGGCCACGTAAAAGGACGCCCCCAGCAGGCGCGGTGAGGAAAGCAGAACGGCCAGCACGAGAAAGGCGGCCAGGGTGGTCAGGCGCGGATAGCGGCGCAGAAACTCCACCGGGCGAGTATACGGCAGGAGCCGTCGCCCACGGCCCCCTGGATGACGCGCGCTGAAAGAAGCCCCCGGCCGTGCCGGGAGCGGCGGACTCAGCCGCCTTCCCGCGAGACGGGAATCTTCTGGGAGCCAGGCGGCAGGGTCAGGATCTTGTGAGGAAACAGGACGGCCAGGTAGTCCACGATATCCCGCACCGAGATCAGGCCCACCGGACAATGTTCGTCATCAACGATGGGCAGGCGGCGATGACCGCCCTGGCTCATACGGTGGATGGCCCGGGCCACCGTGTCATCGGGTTTCAGCACCACGACTTCGCTCTTCATCAGCGTGCCCAGGGACGTCTCCTTGGGGTCGAAGGGGCGCTCGACCATCTCATTGAGGAGATCACGCTCGGTCAGGATGCCCACGAGTTTCGCATCATCAGTGACCATCACCGAGCCGATCCGGCGAGCGACCATCTCCTTGGCGGCGAGGGAAATATCGACCTTTCGATCCATGGCCAGCCAGGTGCGCCGCTTGATCTCCAGCACCGGCTTCTCGAAGATATCTTCACAGATTGGCCATTTATCGCGCCCTTCCATCCCCCTCAGGTACTCATCGTCATGCTCATCCTCAAGATGATCGAGCATGCTCCCTCCTTATGCGGGTCTGGCCTGTCAGCGCGAGCAGGCGAGGAAAGGCTATTTTATACCCTGACCCCCCGGCGGGGGAAGATCAACGCAAGTCCTCCATTTCGCCAACTTTACGCCGTACACGGCGCCGCCGGGGTTCCCGTTTTGCGGATCCCTGAGCCGCAGAAACTTTCCCGTTTCCTCCCCCGGGCCGGCGTCTGCCAGAATGGGCCCGTGACCTCTTCTGCACCCAGCAAACGCCCCGTCATGGTCTTCGATGGGGACTGCGGTTTCTGCCGGATCTGGATTGCCCGCTGGCAGAGAGGCAACGCCGGCATCGACTACGTCCCGTACCAGGAAGCGGCGGCCTGGTTCCCCGGCATCTCCCGGGATGCGTTCGCCCGCGCTGTCCACCTCATCGAGCCGGACGGGCTGGTCAGCCGTGGGGCCTGTGCCGTCTTTCGCGCCCTGGCCCTGGGCCGTCCGCGGCGGCGACTGCCTCTCTGGCTCTACCAGCATGTTCCGGGGGTGGCGGCCTCCACCGAGGCAGCCTACCGGCTGGTGGCCGGCCGCCGGCAGTTCTTCTCCGGACTGACCCGCCTCCTGTGGGGATCCAACCCCGAGCCGCCCACCTTCTTCCTGACCCGATGGCTTTTCATCAAGGGCCTGGCTCTCATCTATCTGATCGCCTTCCTGTCGCTGCTGGTGCAGGCGGACGGACTCATGGGACCCAACGGAATTCTTCCGGCCGCCGACTACCTGCAGGCTGCCCACGCGCAACTGGGCGCCGACGCCTACCGGGTGCTGCCGACACTGGCGTGGCTGCATCCCGGCGGCGCCACGCCGGTGATTCTCTGCGCCCTGGGTGTCACGCTGTCTCTCGTGCTGCTGGCCGGCCTGGCGCCCGCCCCCCTCCTGGCCGGCCTCTGGGCCCTTTACCTTTCAGTGACCGTCATCGGCCAGGATTTCCTGTCGTTCCAGTGGGATGGCCTGCTGCTGGAGACCGGGTTTCTGGCCATCCTGCTGGCGCCCGGAGGCCTGCGGCCCGGCCTCGGCCTGGCATGGCCGCCGGCCCGCGCGTCTCTCTTCCTGCTGCGTTGGACCCTGTTCCGACTCATGTTCATGTCGGGCGCCGTCAAACTGCTCAGCGGCGACCCCAGGTGGTGGAACCTCTCGGCTCTCACCGTGTACTACGAGACCCAGCCTCTGCCCCACGCTCTTTCCTGGTTTGCCCATCAGTTACCGGCCCGCATCCAGACTCTCTCCTGCGTCATGATGTTCATCATCGAGCTGGCCGTGCCCTTTCTCATCTGGATGCCGCGCCGACCCCGGCAGGTGGCCTTCACCGCCTTCGCCTTGTTCCAGAGCCTGATCATCCTCACCGGCAATTACGGCTTCTTCAACCTGCTGGCCCTTTTGCTGGCGCTGATCCTGCTGGATGACGCGGTCCTGCGGCGAGTGGTCCCCGACCGGCTGGGATGGCGTCTCGGCGCCCATGCCCACCGGATTCCCCGACTGCGCCAGGGCCTCATCACTCTCGTGGTCATGGCCCTGTTCGCCGTCGGCCTGATGAAGATGAGCGATCGGTTGTTGCGCCCGGCTCCCTTGCCCGCCGCGGCCAGGCAGGCGCTGGCATGGACCGGGCCTTTTCGCACCATCAATAATTATGGCCTGTTCGCCGTGATGACTCCCCACCGTCCTGAGATCCAGATCGAGGGGAGTCGCGATGGCCGGACGTGGGAGGCGTACACCTTTCGCTTCAAACCGGGCGACCCCCACGTGAGGCCCCGCCTGGCGGCAGCTTACATGCCACGCCTGGACTGGCAGATGTGGTTCGCGGCCCTGGGCGACGCGCGCAGAACTCCCTGGTTCGCACGGCTGCAGCAGGCGCTGCTGGAGGGCCGTCCCGAGGTGCTGCGCCTCATGGCCCACAACCCTTTCCCCGATCGGCCGCCTCGCTATGTGCGTGCCGTGCTCTACCGCTACCACTTCACAAGGGCGGGCGAGGAGGGTTGGTGGCGGCGGGAGGCCCAGGGGCTCTACGCGCCGCCGGTCAGCCTGCGCCGGTAGGGCCGGAGCCCGGAAACCGCCCCGCCTCCGGCCCCTCCCCGGACCTGACCCGTACGGTCGACAGGGGACCCTTCCATCTCCTAAGATCCCGATTCTCCTGCGCCACCGGCGCCCCGCTCTGACCAGGATGCACCAGGGAGCCGTCCGTCCGCGCTCTTGACCATTGAAGGAGTAGTTTCCGTGAAAAGGATGATTCTCATGATGCTCTCAGGCGCCATGGCGCTCTCCGGCGCAGTCCCGGCCGCTACCGCCGCCGGCGTTTTCCCCTATGAAGTCAAGCGCCACACGCTGGACAACGGACTGAAGGTCCTGCTCATCCCCATGCCCGCCGACGGTCTTGTGTCCTACTGGTCGGTGGTGCGCACCGGCAGCCGTGACGAGGTGGAAGCCGGCGTGACGGGATTTGCGCACTTCTTCGAGCACATGATGTTTCGCGGCAGCGAGAAATATCCCGGCGCGGTCTACGACGACATCGTGACCTCCATGGGCGCCGATGCCAATGCCTACACCACCGACGACCTGACGGCGTACCACATGAGCATCACCCGCGAAGACCTGCCCACGGTTATCGACATCGAATCAAGCCGCTTCATGGGTCTCAAGTACAGCGAAGAGGAATTCAAGACCGAATCGGGCGCTGTCTACGGCGAGTTCCGCAAGGGCCGCACCAGCCCCTTCTTCACCCTGTTCGAAGCCATCCAGTTCGCCGCGTATGACATGCACACGTACAAGCACACCACCATCGGATTTGAAGACGACATCAAGGACATGCCCAATCAGTACGATTATTCCCTGGGCTTCTTCAAGCGCTTCTACCGCCCTGAAAACGTGGTCATCATGATCGCGGGCGATTTCGACCCCGACGCCACCTTCAAGCTGATCCAGAAATTCTACGGCGACTGGCAGCGCGGCTACCAGGCACCCGACATCCCGGAGGAGCCGGAGCAAACCGCCCAGCGGCGCATCGACGTGCCGTTCGAGGGGCAGACCCTGCCCATTCTCGCCGTCAGCTACAAGGGCGAACGCCTCATGGCCGGCAACCCCACCATGATTGCAGCAACGCTCATCGGCGACCTGATCTTCGGCGAGACGTCACCCCTCTACCGCAAGCTGGTCCTGGAGGAGCAGCGCGTGCAGTTCCTGGAGGCCGACTTCGGCTTCAACCGCGACCCTGGCCTGTGGTCGGTGTTCACCATGGTGAAGGACCCGGCCGATGTGGCCGCCGTGGAAGGCGAGATCATGGGCGCTGTTACGGCGCTGCAGAACAACGGTGTGAGCCAGGAACGCCTCGACGCCGTGCGTTCCAACTGGCGTTACGGATTTCTCTCCAATCTCTCGACTCCGGGCAACGTCACCAGCGCCATGGCACGCCTGGTCGCCCTGACCGGCGATGTGGAGGTGGTGGACAAGATGTTCG
>SMVA01003729.1_pt1 | contig 22488 bp, 18 predicted proteins | sample 2456451 | NCBI WGS metagenome assembly SMVA01 (sample SAMN11095933, study PRJNA526329) | marine sediment metagenome | biome: Marine sediment; feature: Surficial sediment; material: Deep marine sediment; isolation source: Hadal surficial sediment | place: Pacific Ocean | collected 2014-05 | depth... | reverse complement strand
ATTTCCTGCGGACTGGGTCTTGTCTTGGGCCACTTGGGTAGCTCTGAACCTCACACTATAGGCTTGACATGACACTAATTTTGCTGCGTTTCGAAAGGAATGCGGATACTGATGGTTAACCCATGCGGCTCGGTTTTTTGCAGACGGAAAGAATGATTCGAACCATAAAGTTCTTGCAGCCGTTCGCGTGTATTGCGCAAACCAACACCCGTAGCACCCGGAATGTCTCCGTTAACCAGTTCCACACCCGGGCCGTCATCGCTGACTTCAATGAGCAAGTCACCAGCAAATACCCTCGCCGCTATACTCAAATTACCGCCTTCTTCAACTTTTGCAATGGCATATTTGATCGCATTTTCAATCAGGGGCTGAAGCAGAAGACTGGGAATCAATGCCCGGCCTGCACCATCTTCAATATCCAGTTTCAGCCCAAGACGCTCCTCAAACCTGACTTTTTCAATGTCCAGATACAAGTTCAGTGCCTTGAGCTCCTGGGCCAGCGTGATTTTCTGCATCGGGTCGTTATCCAGTGAATAACGCAGGAAACTCGATAGCTTGGTCACCATGCGGTTGGCCAGATCGGTCTGCTTCTCCAGCACCAGGGTTGAAATGGCATTGAGCGTGTTGAACAGAAAATGCGGGTTTAGCTGGTAACGCAGCATCTTCAGCTGCGCCTCATGCGCAATTGCGGCGGATTTAAGCGCACTCTCCCTGTACTGCTGGAATACCCGTTGATACTTGATGCCGAAATAAAGCACGCTCCAGGCTGACATCGTCCAGATCGGCGTACTGTATCCACTCCAATATGAAACACTTTGATAAATCTCTGCAGCATCCCCCAGTTTTTCAAGCCAATCGATGTTTTCCTTGCTGACAGAAACCCAACGGGTATAGATAAAACCCCGCGATTCCCACCAGGCATAACCTGCAGCAGCACTCCCGACCAGAAATGTGATCGCCCGCAACCAGGCCGGTCGCTCCCACAAGGCGCGATACAGCAACCTCAGAACCAGGGTGATAAGCAATGCAATCACTGTAATCACAAAGATATAAGCACTGTAATGCGGTGGAATCTCTTCCAGCGTGGTGTAGGTAAAAAGATATTTAAAAACACCCCAGCCAAGCCAGCCACCCAGCTGCAGAACCCAGAATTGGCGATTGTGATTAAAAGTTGGAACGGCGGTATTCACGGGGCTCATTTTAGAGGGTCAGGTAGAACAATGTTGCATCTTATCGGAACAAAACTACTATTCGTCTCAATACACTGCCAAATCAGTCTACGGCTACCCTCGTAGACAGGCTTTGACGCGAAATTTGACCGTATGCCCTGCTTCGCCAGGCTAAAATTACGAATGCCAGAATGAGCGGTATGACGGCAAACAGGAGGCCATTCCATCTGAAATAAAACAGGAACCACCCTGAACTGAGAGAGACGATTGCCTGGATTGAAAATACCATGAAATCATTCATCGACTGCACCCGGAATCGTTCTGATCTGCGGTAGCCGAAAGGCAATATATTGGTGCCGCCCAGAAACAGGAAATTCCAGCCAATTCCCAGCAATACCATCGACCCCCAGAAATGCATCACAGTTGTTCCTGCAAATGCGAACACCAAACTGGACAACAGGAAAAGAACCCCTGTCATCAGCAATTTGCGATGCCCAAGTCTGGCCAGTAGAAAAGGGTAAACCAATGAAGGCAGATACATGGCAATGATATGGGCCTGAATGACCAGCTTGGTTGATTCCAGGCTGTGGCCGGCATGTTGATGCATGCTGATCGGAGCCGCCGTCATCAGGAAACTCATTACGCCATATCCCAAGCCTGCAGCGCAAACCGCCAGTACTACAACCGGAGACCGGACAATGTCCCACAGACCTCTACCCGGTAATGAATGTTCTTCGTCTTCAACAACTGAATCAGCATTCATGCTGACCAGCAATACGCCAAAAACATAGGCTGCGGACAACAGCAAATAAGACCCGGCAAACTGCGTTGTGACCAGGTCACGGCCAAAGACTGCAAGTTCAGGGCCGATAAAGGCAGCAAGAATGCCACCCAATAACAATACCGAAGTGGCCTTTGCTGCCAGCTCTGGTGACACCTGTTCCAGGGCTGCAAACCGATACTGATGCCCCGCGGCCGCGGACCAGCCGGTCAGGAAAGCTGCCACGCAAAACAACGCGAATGACCAGATAAACAGGCTATATGCAGCGAGTAACGCCGCCATGATTGCCAATAATCCATAGGCAACAAAAACCCGCCGCCTGCCCCACCTGCCCAGGAACCTGCCGGTGGGTAATGTTGAACAAGCCACACCACTGATCACACAGGCAATGGGTAGCGTAGCCAGACCCTGGTTGGGCGCAAACTGCAAACCAATAATACCCGCGATCAGAACATTCAATGAGGTGCCAGCCATCATCAATGCATAAGCCAGCATCAGCCGCCAAACTGACAGTGGTACAGACCTCATAGATCCGGTTTCCTGTCTTTCCTGAATGGCAGGAAATCGGCCGCCTGCTCACCATAGGCCTTGATATTCGGCTTCTCTGATTCCAGAAAACCGGCAATTGCCGCATGAAATCCGGGGTTTGAAATCCAATGGTATGAACAGGTCGTATCCGGTTCAAACCCGCGCAAAAGTTTATGTTCCCCTTGGGTACCGGGATCAAATTCAGCAATACCCCTTTCTATGCAAAACTCAATCCCCTGGTAAAAACAGGCTTCAAAATGAAGGTAATCAATATCTGAAAGTGAACCCCAATAACGACCATACAATCGTTTGGAGTCATAAAAAAACAGCGAGCTGGCCACCACCTGCTCCTCATGATACGCCACCACCAGCATCAACGATTCGCTCATCGCCTCCAGCAACAAGTCAAAAAATTGCCTGTTCAGATAACCGGGATGGCCACTGTGTTTCAGGTAGGTATTGCAATAGCATTTGTAGAAGGCCGACCAGTCCTGAGAGCCAATCTCACTACCGGTTTTCCGCTCCAGAGTGATGCCCTGGTTTTTGACCGCTTTACGCTCACGCTTGATATTCTTACGTCTGGAAGACCGAAAAGCGGCAAGGTAGTCATCAAAATCCGAATAGCCATGGTTAAACCAATGAAATTGGACATCCTGTCGAAGCAACAGCTGGTCAGAACCCATCGTAGCGAGGGCCTTGGCCAAATCAGGTTCTGGAAATAGCAGGTGCCAACTGGAACAACCCATTTCTCCGGCCTTGTGCCGGACCTGCTCAAACACTGCCTCAAGTACCCGGGATTTATCGGCATCGCGGGCAATTCCAATTCGCGGTCCGGTCGAAGGTGTAAATGGAATCGCAGTTAACAGCTTTGGATAATATTCCAAACCGTGGCGATGAAAAGCATCCGCCCATCCCCAGTCGAATACAAATTCACCCTGTGAGTGTAACTTGAGATACAAAGGCAGAGCTGCCACCGGTTGTTGATTGTCATATAAAAGCAAGTGCTGTGGTAACCAGCCCGTTTGTTCGCTAACGCAGCAACTTTTTTCCAGCACCAGCAGGAAATCATGCCGGATGAAGGGGTTATCACCGGTAAAAAGATCGTCCCATATTGACGCTGAAATTTCAGCTATTGAGGAATGAAATCGGGCGTGAAACATGCCGGATTGTAGCTGATTCTTTTCCTATTCAGATTTTGACACGCCAATCAAAAAAATGATGTTGACCACCGTTCTGACATCCTGATCCGAAGAAAAAATCTGTGTGGGGGCACTCATGGCCATTTCCATGCGGGCAGATCCTGCCATCCTGGGTGCCGGTTGCTGGAAATCATTCAGGGATATGCTCTTAACACCGGTGATCTTGTGATTGAGCGGTGCCAGCGCTTTTTCCGCTTTTGCCCTGGCATTCAAGACTGCCTGTGCAATCAAATCGTCTTTCAAGACTGCCATTACTGCAGGAGAAATCGAGAATTGAACACCTTCAATCCGGTTCACACCAGCACCCACTGCTGTATCAATGATGGTTGCAATGAGATTCATTTGCCCTGTTTCTATGCTCAGAATATTGCTGACCTGGTAGCCCGAAAGCACCTGGCTGCGCCGGCCGGTGCCCGGGTCCTGATGACTGTCGTAGACAGCATGAATATTGAACCGTGATGTACTGATTTCATCTTCAGTGATGCCTGCACTTTTCAGCGAATCAATCACTGATTGCATCAGGTCTGCATTGGCGCCCAATGCAGCTGCCGGGCTTTCGCGCTTCGTTTCTACGCCAAAACGAACAGTGACCAGGTCCGGCTCGACACTGGCGCTTGCACTGCCGGTCACTGACATCACTTTGTCATCATTGCCATGCGCATCGGCATTTACCTGGGCAGTGAAAATCAAGGTCACAACAATTGCGATCAGCGGGACAAAGGAGGGTTTCAGATTAAGATTTAATGTTTTCATGGGCAGCATGATACGCCTTCCTCAAAATACAGAGGTTTTAGAATGTTTCGCCATTAAGGTGAGAGCAGAATCTAAACCGGGGATTTTTGCTACTTATCCGGCTCCCGTTTGATCTTGTGAATTTTTGTAATTGACCGAATAAAACAATGCTCTATGAAATTCCCGGAGCTGCTTACAAGCACTTTGTCAGATGTCGTCAGCCCACCGGCTGTACTGGAAAAAGCAATACTCATTGCGGATCTTGTTGCGCTGCAGTTATTACTGAAGCCAATCAGATAATCATCGGAAACCCCCGTATTCACAATGATGTACCTGTCATTAACTGAGCTCCATCCATTTAAGCGATAATTTCTTATGCTGTTGACTTCGGCCCCGATCGAGTAGTGCTTCAGGGTCAGGCGTTCTTCAACTGTTAGCGGGCTTGATGGACTAACCGCACAAGCAATGACAAACAAAAAAAATGAACCCGTCAGGAAAACCCTGTTGCGCGAAACCATGGAAACCTCCTTATTTTGTAGCCTTAAATCAAAATCTGCCCATTAAATATCATTGCTGAATTTCATTTGATGACAATCGGCCACGGGAGTTCATAACCATACGCCCTGTCACCGTATATCCAATGATCAGCTTTTCCCCTTAAAACAATACCAATCAGGCGCCTGCGGCATTAAAATGGCGGGCTGCCATTGTGCAGGATCACAACTTTTTAAGCAGAGATCAGGATTAATGCTGACGTTAATCAAAAACGCAGATCTTTTTTCACCGGAATCACTGGGCCCGGGTTGCGTACTGGTGGGTGGTGGAAAAATATTATATGCCGGTTCTGAAGTCCCTGAAATCGATGCGTCATTACTGACTCAATCACTGGATTTGCAAGGCGCAATCCTGGTGCCCGGCCTGATTGACGCCCATGTCCACAGTACCGGTGGTGGTGGCGAAGACGGATTCGCCAGCCAGGTGCCGGCGGTGGAATTAAGCCAGTTCACCCGTTTTGGTGTCACCTCCGTGGTTGGCTTGTTAGGTGCTGATGATGAGACCCGCTCGACTGCCAACCTGTTGGCCAGGACTCGGGCACTTCGGGAGGAAGGACTTTCTGCCTGGTGCTGGACGGGTGGCTATCATCTGCCGCTGACCACTTTGACCGGGTCTGCCCGCAAAGACATCGTGCATATTGATTGTGTCATTGGCATTGGGGAATTGGCCATCAGTGATCACCGTTCCAGTCAGCCGACCTTTGATGAACTGGCAAGGCTTGCTTCCGAGGCATACACCGCAGGGCTGATCAGCGGCAAGGCCGGTGTCTTGCATTTACACCTGGGCGATGGTGAAAGAGGTCTTGAACTGGTACAAAGACTTTTGACCGAAACCGAACTGCCGGCTCGGGTATTCCACCCCACCCACGTTAATCGCCAAAAGACCCTGTTTGATGAAGCCTGTGAACTCAGCCGCCAGGGTGTAACCATCGACCTGACCGCCTTTCCGGTCGAATCTGATGACGAGCTTTCAGCTGAAGATGCGTGGGTGTTATATACCGGACGGGATTGTCCGCCGGGCAATATTACCGTCAGTTCAGACAGTGGCGGGTGCCTGCCAAGCTTTGATGAAAACAAGAACCTGACCGGAATGGGTGTTGGTACTTCTTGTTCGTTGATGGAATGGCTACGCGAACTGAGTGACCGCGGTTATGCCCTGGAACAAATCCTTCCTGCAGTGACCAGCAATGTTGCCGGGTTACTGAAGCTGGAAAAAAAGGGCCGGATTGTTGTAGGCGCTGATGCCGACCTGGTCTGCCTGGATGGGTCTTTGAACGTCAGTCATGTAATGGCCATGGGTCAGTGGATGGTCCGCGATGGTGTACCCATACGTAAAGGAAATTTTGAGGACTGAAATCATGCCGGCCACACCTGTCAAAAAGAACAACCGCGGTTACCTGGTTCCTATTGGTGGCGCGGAAGGCCGCAAAAAGGACAGCACCATCCTGCAAAAATTTGTCGAGTTGTGTGGCGGCGACCAGGCACGGATCCTGATTATTCCGACTGCGTCCATGCGTGAAGAAACCGGCCCGGAATACATGGGGATATTTGAGTCACTGGGCGCGAAAGCAGTCAATATGCCCGCTGAGAAAAGGGAAGACTGCTTCCAGGACGCCATCCTGGAGAAAATTGAGCACGCAAGCGGGATATTTATCACCGGTGGAAATCAACTACGGCTTTCCACTATTTTGGGGGGCACACCGGTAGCCCGCGCTATCCGGCGACGTAATGCCGATGGCGTACATCTTGCTGGAACCTCGGCAGGTGCCGCCATCATGCCGGAACATATGATTGCCGGAGGCCGCAGCGGGCCCTCACCACGCGAAAGTGGTGTCGAGCTTGCACCGGGCCTGGGTTTGACTAATCGCGTAATCATCGACCAGCATTTCAGTCAAAGAGGTCGTATGGGCCGTCTTTTGTCTGCACTCTCGTTCAATCCTTTTGTTTGCGGACTTGGCATAGATGAAAACACGGCGGGGTTTATCAACCCGGACGGAGACATGGAAGTAGTCGGAAAAGGGACAATTACGGTTATCGATCCATCAGAACTGCATCATTCATCAATGAGTTACGTTCGCAAGGCACAGGCTGTAACCATGCTGGGCCTCAAACTTCATATCCTGGCAGCAGGGTCTCACTTCAACCTGGAAACACGGGAAGCAACGCGATGAAAATTTTGTCCACAAACGTTTACATGGGCCCCAGTATTTACGCCCATTTCCCCGTCATTCGTCACCAGGTTGATATCGGTGAGTTGGAGCAATGGCCTTCTGCCCGATTGGGTGACTCATTTATCAATGCCTTGATGGAAGCACTGCCTGGTCTGGCTGAGCATGGTTGTTCCTACCGTGAAGCTGGTGGTTTTGTACGACGCCTGCGTGAGGACGAAGGCACATGGATGGCGCATACCTGGGAGCACGCGACACTGGAGTTACAGAATCTGGCGGGCTCGCTGGTGACATTCGGTCGCACCCGCAGCATGGGTCCGGACGGTCACTACAACATGGTTTTCCAGTACCACCAAAGGGAAGTCGGGCTGGAAGCAGCAAGAATTGCCCACCAGTTATTGCTCAGCCTGTTACCCCAGGATTTGAAGGATCATTTTAAAGATGAAATCGACTCAAAATTTGATTTCGAAGAACAACGTGACAATTTCATTCGCTTTGCCCAGAAAAAAGAATTAGGCCCGAGTACTGCATCGCTGGTACGGGCGGCGGAGGAAAGGGAAATTCCATTCCAGCGTCTGAACAAGTATTCACTGGTGCAGTTCGGTCACGGAAAATACCAGCAACGCATCCAGGCAACAATTACCAGCAAGACCTCACACATTGCAGTTGAAATTTCCTGCGACAAGGAAGATACGCATAACTTATTGAAAGATCTGGGATTACCAGTTCCCAGGCAATTCATGGTTCGCAGCGAAAGAGAATGTATCCGTGCTGGCCGGCGGATCGGTTTTCCGGTGGTGGTCAAACCGCTGGATGGCAACCACGGGCGCGGCGTATCCATCAACCTGAGCAGTGATGAGCAGGTTGCTACAGCGCATGGAAAGGCACTTGAAAATACGCGGGGCAGAAGCGTATTGGTGGAAAGTTATGTTGATGGCTTTGATCACCGCATGCTGGTGGTCAACGGCGAACTGGTTGCCGTGGCCAAGCGGGTACCTGGCCATGTGGTCGGTGATGGTCGCCACAGTATCGAACAGCTTATTGAACAAGTAAATGCCGACCCACGCAGGGGTATCGGGCATGAAAAAGTCCTGACCCGGCTTGAGCTTGATCACCAGGCAGAGCGGCTAATGGCCAAAGCTGATCTCACCAAAGACAGCGTCCTGCCCGAAGCCGAGGTTTTGTACTTGAGGTCCACAGCAAATCTGTCCACCGGTGGCACTGCCATTGATATGACTGACGTTGTGCATCCTGATAACAAGGAAATGGCCCAGCGGGCCGTGGGCGCAGTCGGACTGGATGTGGGCGGTGTCGATTTTCTGACCCAGGACATCTCACGTTCTTACAAGGAAATTGGTGGTGCGATTGTTGAAATCAATGCAGCACCCGGATTCAGAATGCACGTTGCCCCTTCCCATGGTCAGCCCAGGGACGTGGCCGGTAAAGTCATGGACATGCTGTTTCCACCGGGCACACCCACCCGCATCCCGATTGCCAGCATCACCGGCACCAATGGCAAGACCACCACTGCAAGAATGCTGGCACACATCCTGAAAACCGCCGGGCATACTGTAGGCATGACTTCAACGGATGGTGTTTACATCGATGGAAGATTGTCGGTTAAGGGTGATATGACCGGACCGGCCTCAGCACGGATCGTGCTCAGAGACCCTGGCGTGGATATCGCTGTCATGGAAACAGCCCGCGGCGGATTGTTAAGAGCCGGTATGGGTTATCGCAAAAGTGATGTATCAGCCTGCCTGAATGTCTCTTCAGACCATCTTGGATTGCAAGGTATCGATACGCTGGAACAGTTGGCGGAAATCAAACGTGTGGTAATTGAGATTGCACAAGACACTGCCGTCCTCAATGCAGACGATGAGTACTGCCTGCACATGGCTGACTATACACAGGCTAAAAACGTCTGCTATATCACCATGAATCCGGCCCATTCCCTGGTCAGGGAACACGTCCGTGCCGGCGGCCGTGCCCTGGTGTTGGAAAACGGCATCAATGGCGACATGATTACCCTGTATGACAATGGCGCTCACTTCCCCCTGCTATGGACTTACCTGATTCCGGCCACCATGGAAGGCCGGGCGACCCATAACGTACAAAACGCCATGTTTGCAGCAGCAATGGCGTTTAGCCTTGGAAAATCGCTGGACGATATTTCACATGGCCTGCGGACTTTTGACTCGACATTCTTCCAGGCGCCTGGTCGCATGAATGTGTTCGACGAGCATCCCTTCAAGGTCATTCTCGATTACGGCCATAACCCGGCGGCAATGCGGGCGGTAGGCCAACTGGTAGACCGGCTGGATGTTAGCGGCCGAAGAATCTGCGTTATTGGTGCACCTGGCGACCGGCGCGATGAGGACATTTTCGCAATCGCAGAAGAAATCGCCGATCATTATGATTACTTCATTTGCCGCGCTGATGATAATCGCCGTGGACGCGGTGAGGATGAAGTGCCGAAAATGCTGCAGGCAAAACTGATTGAACTGGGTATTGATGCAAAATCTACGCAAGTCATGGAAAACGAGGTCAGTTCAGTGGCAAAAGCGCTTGAAATGGCCCGCCAAGGGGACCTGGTCATGATCTTCGGAGATGACATCACCCGTACCTGGAAACAGATCATCAGTTTTGAATCCGAGGCATTGGAGACCGGTGCAAGCAATGAAGGCACGGCAGCACCCGGCTTTGTCGAAGAGGATCCACTGGCTTTCATTCTCGATGAAGGTGACGAATTGATCCGTGACGAGCGCGGCGTGCGCATTGCAAGACATGATGAAGAAGGCGATTAAGAGAAGCCTGCAGATTAGACCATTCTCCGGGCACTGGCTTGCCCAGGTACGCCTGTACTCGAGCTTCCTTCAACCCGTAGCTCTACTAAGGGTTTCAGTCCAGCCCTTTGTCCAGTCGCGACTGTTCGGCGCCAAAATTCCGGATACCCACCTAATCTGCAGGCTTAGATTTCAGTGATTCCATGTTTGACTGACAGTAGACGGCTGACCGGTGCAAACCTGTTTTGGGATCTTCCGGCCGCCATCATTGACGCCCGGATGAACGGGCACCCCGGTGCATTTATTTCTGTATGGTCAATGGCTGCAAAATCATTGCTCGAAAGGCTGGACATGTCCCGTGAGCAGCTAACCCACAGAATTTTCGATGGTGGTTTCAGTTTGCTCATCAGCGCTCCGGTTGATGTTCTTTATTCAATGTGCGAGCTCAATGAAGCTGCGTTTACCATTGCGCTTGCCCACTCAGATAGTGAGTCCCAAGCCCCGGAAGATGCCGACTTTGAATCCACCGTCTCCAGTTTGCGCGATCAATTTGAAGCAGAGCGCAACCCGCCCCTGCTTGCTTTGCAAAAATCAGCAAAGTGCCATGATGTACCGTTCCTGTGGGACGATGACCAGGTGTCAGTTGGTTATGGTGTAAGCGCGCTTATCTGGACAGCGGACAAACTGCCGGCACCTGAAGAAATTTGCTGGCAAGAGGTTCACAGCATTCCGGTTGCCCTGGTCACCGGCACCAATGGCAAGTCAACGACAGTCCGTATGTCCGCGGCCATCATGGCGGCAGCGGGGAAGCAGGCAGGATTGACATCAACTGACTGGATTCGCATTGGCACCAATATTCTCGATAGCGGAGATTATTCCGGAACCGGTGGCGCGCGAACCTTAATGAGGCATCCCGATACCGAGGTTGCGGTACTGGAAACAGCCCGCGGGGGCCTGCTCAGGCGCGGCCTGGGCGTGGAAAAAGTTGCTGCAGCCCTGATCACCAATGTGGCTGCAGATCACCTGGGCGATTACGGCATCAACACGGTTACTGAGCTGATTGAAGCCAAATTTATTGTCAGGCGCGCGTTGGATAATGGTGCCCCCCTGATTCTGAACGCAGATGATGCAGGCATTTGCAAATTCGCAGAAAGCCTGCAAGACAATATTATCTGGTTCAGCCTGGAGGCTGAAAATCCTCTGGTCCTGCGCCAGTTGGCAGATGGTGGTCAATGCGCGGTGTTGCGCAAAGGATGGCTTGAGCTGGCATCGGGGGATCTGTCGCGAAAAATCATTGCCAATGTTGCCATCCCTGCCACCATGGATGGCGCCGCACGCCACAATACGCACAATGCGCTGGCAGCAATGGCTTTATGCAGCGTACTTGGTGCCGGTGATAAAGCCATTCATGACGGCCTTGCCGGGTTTAAAGGTGATGAAGATGATAACCCCGGCCGTGGGAACTGGTTCGAAAAAGATGGTGTCCGCATACTGGTTGATTTTGCCCATAACGAGCACGCTATGCTGGCGCTCGCTGACATGGTGTCAAATGTCCCTTCAAATCGCCGAATTTTACTGATGGGCCAGGCCGGAGACCGGCTCGATAAGGACATTATTGATATGGCGAGTGCTGCCTGTAAAATTCGACCCGATGTGATCCTGACGTGCGCCCTGCCGGGATTTGAGCGTGGCAGACCACAATCCGAAGTCCAGTCTATCATCAGGAATTGCGGGATTGAGGCTGGTGTTGCGATAAAAAACATCCATGACCATGGTTCACCGTCCAAGGCGGTTGCAGCAGCACTGAAAGATGCAAAAACCGGTGACTTATTTGTCTTCCTGACCCTCACACAACGCGAGGAAGTACTGGATTTGGTGCATGAATTCATCGCTTAAGAAAACCGCCCGGCAACTGCTGAGCTATGGCGCGATCGGCGTGCTGGCAACCAGCGTACATTACGCGGTAATGGCCTACCTGATCGGCGATGGCTGGTTTCCGGTTTCTTCATCGACGGCAGGTGCCACCGTTGGCGCCCTGGTGGCATATTTCGCAAATCGCCAATGGACCTTTGCCGCGAGTCATTCAAGCAGCAGGATGGTACGCTTTATGGCGGTTGCAGCAATGGGGCTTCTGTTAAATGCAGTTTTACTGCTCACTATTCAAAGCTGGTTGATTCCGTCAATAATAGGCGCTCAACTAATAACGACTTTACTGGTTTTTATTGCGACTTTTTTTGTAAACCTCAAATGGAGCTTCGCTTGAACACTGATTTGTCAGAACGCGGGACTTCGATACTCAGTGTCATCGTGCCTGTCTACAATGAGGCAGATGTTTTGCAGCAAACCTGGTCACGCCTCAATGAAGTACTTCAGTCCACAGGTTTAGACTTTGAAATCATATTTGTCAATGATGGAAGCACGGACAATACTGAATCTGTGCTGTCGGATATTCACAATAATAATCAATCGGTTACAGTTATAAATTTGAGCCGTAATTTCGGCAAGGAATACGCACTTACCGCCGGGCTGGATTTTGCGGACGGAGATGCCGTTATCCTGATTGACGCCGACTTGCAGGACCCTCCGGAACTGATCCCTGACATGCTCAAGGAGTGGCAAAACGGTTTTGATGTAGTGACCATGCGCCGCGTGAGCCGTGAGGGTGAGACGGTGATGAAGCGCTCATCCGCCTGGTTGTTCTATCGACTGTTGAACCGGATCAGCGATGTGCCGATACCCCCGGACACCGGTGATTTTGGACTACTCAGTGCAAAAGCAGTACACGCAATCCGTAAATTGCCGGAACGTGTCCGCTATATGAAAGGAATATTTGCCTGGATTGGGTTCAAGCAGAAAGAAATTACTTATGAGCGCTCGTCACGTGCCGGGGGAAAAACCAAGTGGGGATATTTACGCCTGGTTCGCTTTGCGCTTGATGGCATCACTGCGTTTTCAACGACACCGCTCCGCCTGGCCAGTTACATTGGATTCATCACTGCCATTGGTGCATTCTTTTTTGGCCTCTGGACGGTGGCCAAGACCCTGGTATTCGGCGACCCGGTTGCCGGCTTTCCTACTTTGCTGACCACCATGCTGTTTCTGGGTGGAATTCAGTTAATGGCCATTGGTGTGCTGGGCGAGTATCTTGGAAGGCTGTTTGCCGAGAGTAAACAAAGGCCGCATTACCTGGTTAGCAGTATTGAACGGCACAATTCCCGGCCGGACACATCCGGTGAGGCAATTGATTAGGTGGTAACTGGCACCAGGCAACTCTGGATACTGCTGACTATTATCCTCCTGGTTCGCCTTGTGACAACCGGCTTATTCCCGGTTATTGATACCACTGAGGCCCGTTACGCTGAAATTTCCCGCCTCATGCTGACATCAGGTGACTGGCTTGTGCCCCAGTTCCGGGAAGGCATACCGTTTTGGGGTAAGCCGCCGCTATTTGCCTGGATGACTGCCGGATCGTTTAAGTTACTGGGCGTCAGCGAATTCTCGGCACGCCTTCCTCACTTCGCGTTGGGCCTGGCTACACTCTTGCTGGTTTTGCGTATTGGCCGGTTCCAACTGGGCGCCAATTCCCCCTTGCTGGCTGTTTTGATACTTGCATCAACACCGTTGTTTTTTGCCAGCAGCGGTACGGTCATGACCGAGTCGGGCTTGCTATTTTCAACCACACTTTCCATGGTGGGGTTTTGGCTTTGCATCGGCGGTCACAGCCGGCTTTGGGGCCTCATGTTTTTTGCAGGCCTGGGACTGGGCATGCTTGCCAAAGGCCCGGTTGCACTGGTCATGACCGCTCTTCCCCTGGTTGCCTGGTGGTTGAGCAAGCCTCAAAGTCAAAAACATCAAAGTCAAAAGCATCAGATAGCCAATCTGCCCTGGTTTAGCGGCCTGGTATTGTGCCTGTTCATTGCCGTTCCCTGGTACCTGCTGGCTGAACAGCATAGCCCGGGTTTCCTGGAATATTTCTTTGTTGGTGAACATTTTCTGCGTTTTGTGCAATCAGGCTGGCAGGGCGACCTTTATGGTAACGCTCACCATGAACCTTTCGGGATGATATGGATACTGTGGTTCCAGGCAACAGCTGCCTGGGGACTGCTGTTTGCTTTTGCAGCTTTGAGGAACGGACGGCAACTTTTCGGCAGTGCCGATCGCTCCGGACCGCTTTTTAGTGACTGGCAGCGCTATCTTTTATGCTGGATCCTGACTCCGCTGGTGTTTTTCACTTTCTCGAACAATATTCTCTGGACTTATGTGATCACCGGCTTGCCGGCTTTTGCCCTGTACCTGGCCAGCAGTACGGAAGAATTTTCATGAGCATGCCTAAATGAACAATTCTAAATGAACATGTTGGGTATCAAACTGAATAAGGCGGTTTTTATCGCAATGCTGTTATTGGTTCCTGCTGCCAGTATCACTTTTCTCGGACTGGCCAGCGTGGGCAAGCTGCAAATGCTGTCAGAAAAAGACCTGGTCAGGCAATGGCAGTCCCGGGAACCGGAATCTGTCAGACCGCTATATTATTTGAACTACCTGCCGGTTTCGGCCCGCTATTACTCCCAAGGCCATGTCATCAAAATTGACAGCGGATTCAGTGACCTTCTCAAGCACGATTTCTGGCTGGCTGTGCACAAAACTCTAGGCGATGCCTCTGCCTGGAATTGCAGCTTGAAATTCCAGCCAAAGCGGGGGATTTTTGACCTTTACCTTTGCCAACACCCTGGAGACTGACGTTGATATGAGCACCACTATTCCAATCGTTATTGATTGCGACCCGGGCCAGGATGATGCCGTAATGCTGTTTCTGGCCCTGGCCTCAGAGGAGCTCAATATCCTCGGCATTACCACGGTGGCTGGAAATGTCCCGCTGAACCTGACGCAGAGAAATGCGCGGATCATGTGTGACCTTGCGGGCAGGAAAGATATACCGGTTTACGCCGGCTGTGAAAAGCCGATGCGCCGTGAACTCGTCACAGCCGAACACGTTCATGGCCGCACGGGAATTGACGGAGTGGAGATCTGCGAGCCGGAAACTCCACTACAGGACACGCATGCTGTCGAATTTTTGATCGAGACACTGCGATCAGCTGAACCCGATTCAATTACCCTGGTCCCTGTCGGCCCGCTTACCAATATCGCCCAAGCTATTGAACGGGCGCCAGAAATTTTGCCCAATATCCATCAGATCGTACTGATGGGCGGGGCCATGCGCGAAGCCGGCAATATTTCCGCATCAGCTGAATTTAATATCTACGTTGACCCCGAAGCGGCAGATATTGTTCTGCATTGTGGCCGGCCGATCATTATTGTTCCCCTGGATGTGACCCACCAGGTCCTGGTCACGCGTCGAAGGGTGGAACGACTCAAGGCATTGAACTCACCGGTTGCTCGGGCAACCGTGGGGATGCTGGAATTTTTTAATCTTTACGACAGCGAAAAATATGGCTTTGAAGGAGCCCCGCTGCATGACCCTTGCACTATTGCCTGGTTATTAAAACCCGAACTATTCAAAGGCAAGGAATGTAACGTCGAGGTAGAAACCCAATCTGATTTGACTCGCGGTCATACCGCTGTTGATTTCTGGCAGGTTACCGGCCGCAGCCCAAATGCAACTTTCCTTCACCAGGTGGACGCCGACGGGTTTTTCGAACTTTTAACCCAAAGGCTGGCACGCTATGAAAGTTGATTTCAGTCATTTATCCATTGCGGTTGTCGGCTCGGTCAACCTTGATTTCGTTGCCAGCGTGGAATACTTCCCGGAGCCGGGCGAAACCGTTACCAATGCCGTGATCAAGCGCCACCCGGGCGGTAAAGGCAGCAACCAGGCGCTGGCGGCCCACCGGCTGGGAGCCGAAGTTTACATGGTGGCATGTGTGGGTAATGACGGGGTTGCTTCCGAAGCACTGGCCAACCTGAATTCCGAGGGCGTGAACCTGGATTACTGTATAGAACTTGAAAATGTCAGTACCGGCCTGGCCCTGATCCTGGTTTCGGCAGATGGTGAAAACCAGATCGTGGTTGCACCAGGTGCCAATGCGGCGTTTTCACCTGACTTGCTCAAGCTACCCGCAACAGATGCGGTTATTGCCCAGCTTGAAGTTCCAATGGACACGATTTTGCAGCTTGCCAGTCAGCACCAGGGCTTTTTCTGCCTCAACGCTGCACCGGCAAAAGAGGTTCCCTTGAAAGTGCTTGATCACACTGACCTGCTGATAGTTAATGAGATTGAAGCCCGGATGATCGGCGATAAGCTGCAAGATTTCGACGGTTTACTGGCCACAACTTTTGGCAGTAGGGGGGCAGCACTGAGTCGGTCTGGCATTGAAATCGCTCGTGCATTGCCGCCAAAAATATCAGTGGTCGACACCACTGGCGCCGGCGATGCTTTTACCGCCGCACTGACTGTTTGTCTGGTCAGTGGAATGAAGCCGCAACAGGCTTTAGAATTCGCCTGCCGTGCTGGTGCCTATACGGCCACCCAGGCTGGTGCTCAAGGCTCACCTAATCTTCATGAACTGGAACTAATGTGATAAAAAAAATATTTGTAATATTGCTGTTAGCCCCATTGTTGGCCAGTTGTAACAAAGAAATTCAAGTACCCGAAACTACCACGATCCACTGGGATACCTGGGGTGTACCGCACATATTTGCGCAAGACGACAAAGCATTTTTTTACGCTGATGGCTGGTCGCAAATGCAGGCGCATGCCAATACCCTGCTAAAGCTCTATGGCACCTCAAGGGGCCGGGCTGCTGAGTACTGGGGTGAGGACTTTCTGAAAAGCGACATCATGATTCACACCCTGGGACACGTGGAACAGGCTGCGGTCATGTGGCAGGCTCAGGCCCTCGAATCTCACGCGATCTATGCGGCTTTTGTGGCAGGCCTCAATGCCTATGCGGCTCAGCACCCCGAGGCAATTGAGGAAAAAAACCGCAGCGTACTTCCACTCACTGTTACCGACGTCAACATGCATGCCATGTTCGTGTTGAACACCCGTTTTATTGCGGGTCGTGAATTGCGCAGCTCACAGGGCTGGGAAGAAAACGGCTCAAATACCTATGCCATTGGCCCTTCACGTTCTGAGAGCGGGAATGCGATGCTGGTACAAAACCCGCACCTGCCATGGAGTAACGAGTTTCTCTGGTTTGAGAAGCACCTGGTCAAGCCGGATAATAATATTTACGGCGCTAACCTGGTCGGGCTTCCCGGCTTTGGCATAGCATTCAATGACCATCTTGGCTGGAGCCACACCAATAACACCATCGACAATTCCGATTTGTTTGAACTGACGCTTGATGGTGATGGCTATATTTTTGATGGTGAACACAAGTCATTTGAAACCAAGACCGTCACCCTCAAAGTCAAAGATGACGACGGGTTTACCGAGCACACGATCGAAGTCCGAAACAGTGTCCACGGCCCTGTCATCCGGGGTGGTGAAAAGCGCGCGCTTGCCCTGAGGCACGTCGGCAACGGCGTACCTAACGGTATTCTGCAAACCTGGCGCATGGCGAATTCCCAAACTTTTGAGGAGTTCGAAACTGCGCTGAAAATGTTCCAGTTACCGTTTTTTAATGTCATGTATGCCGACACTGAAGGTAATATTTTCTACCTGTTTGGCGGGCATGTTCCGGTTCGCGAAGTGGGTGACTGGGAATTCTGGCAGGGCCTGGTGCCCGGCACTGATTCTTCTACTCTCTGGACTTCAGTACACCCTTACGAAGACCTGCCCCGTTTGCTGAACCCCAGCACCGGATGGCTGCAAAACGCCAATGACCCGCCCTGGACCAGCACCATACCTCCGCTGCTGGATGCAGACGACTATCCATCATATATGGCGCCAAGGATTATGCATTTTCGGCCGCAGCGGGCAGTAACCATGATTCTGGAAGATGAATCCATCACCTTTGATGAATTGGTTGAATATAAACATGACACGCGTCTGCAAATGGCCGACCGGATTCTTGATGACCTGTTCATCGCAATTGATGAATTCGGGGGCGTTGAAGCACGCGAAGCCAAAGCCGTTTTGAGCGAATGGGATCGCAAGGCGGATAACGACAGCCGAGGAACGGTGCTTTTCACCAACTGGGCGATGACACTGAACCCTTATGACCCGGATATCTACGCAAGCGCCTGGAGTGAAGATTCACCGGTTTCCACCCCGGATGGCCTTTCCGATCCCGCTGGCGCAGTTGATGTGCTGGAAAAAGTGGTTAAAAACATGAAAGAACAATACGGCCGTCTGGATGTGCCCTGGGGAGAGGTAAATCGTATCGAATACAATGATCACAGCCTGCCTGCCAATGGTGCGGCGAGTGCACTTGGCGTTTTCCGGGTTGCCGCAGCGGGTAAACTCAAAGACGGTGTTCAGTCCATATCGCACGGTGACTCCTGGGTGGGTGTGATCGAGTTTGGCGAGACAACACGAGCGAAAGTTCTGCTCAGCTACGGCAATTCAACACAAAAAGGCTCGCCACATTTTGGCGACCAGCTAAAACTTTTCTCTGAGAAAAAACTCCGTGATGCCTGGCGTACCAAGGAACAGCTTGAAGGCCATATTGAAAAAACCGAGCAGCTTCAAAATGGCAGGTTTGTAACGATCCAGAAATAGGAGCCAATTTTCAGCATAAACAAACATGGCCTAGACAATGCTTAGTGTCCTGCCCGGTGTTTTCTTTTTGAGTCTGGCTGCGTTTGCTACTTTTTTGTTGGCGACCGAGCGGCGGTCGCCGCCGGTCGGTATCTGGCTCTGGCTCAGGCTTTTCAGCACAACCGGTTTCAGGACTGGCTCTTGAGCTTTTTGTAGCGGACCCGTTTAGGAGCCGAATTCTCACCCATGCGTTTTTTGCGATCAGCATCATAATCGCTGTAATTACCTTCAAAAAACGCCACCTGGCTGTCACCTTCAAAAGCCAGGATATGCGTTGTAATACGATCCAGGAACCAGCGGTCATGTGAGATCACCATGATGCTACCCGGAAATGCCAGGATAGCTTCCTCCAGTGCACGCAAGGTTTCCACATCCAGATCATTGGAAGGCTCATCAAGCAGTAAAACATTGGCGCCCTGTTTAAGTGTCACAGCCAATTGCAGACGTCCACGCTCACCGCCTGACATGTCCCCTACCCGCTTTTGCTGATCTGAACCCTTGAAATTAAAACGCCCTGCATAACGTCGAGACGGTATCTGGTAGTTGCCTATCTGCAGTATATCCTGCCCGTCAGAAATGGCTTCCCAGACGGTCTTGTCATCATCCAACTCATCCCTTAACTGGTGCACATAGACCAGTTCCACCGTCTCACCGATATCTATTAATCCTGAATCTGGAGTTTCCGAACCGGCAATCATCTTGAACAGAGTGGTCTTGCCGGTACCGTTACCGCCAATCACGCCGACAATTGCACCCTTGGGAACGGTAAAACTCAGATCCTGAAACAGATTTTCATTGCCAAAGCTCTTGCTGACACCATTGACCTCAATCACCTTGTCGCCCAGGCGCGGCCCGGGCGGGATGTAAATCTCATTGGTCTCACTTCGCTTCTGGAATTCCCGGTTGCTTAGTTCTTCAAATCTCTGCAACCTGGCCTTGCTCTTGGTCTGACGGCCTTTCACCCCGGCACGTACCCACTCCAGTTCATGACGCAGTGCTTTTTGATGCGCAGTTTCCTGTTTTTCTTCAACCGCCAGTCGCCCGGCCTTGGCTTCCAGCCAGTCAGAATAATTCCCTTCATAGGGGATGCCATATCCACGGTCCAGCTCAAGAATCCAGCCAGCGGCGTTATCGAGAAAATAACGGTCATGGGTAATGGCCACAACTGTGCCGGAGAAATCACACAGGAATTGCTCCAGCCAGGCTACGCTTTCGGCATCCAGGTGGTTGGTGGGCTCATCCAGCAGCAGCATATCCGGTCGGGACAACAGCAGGCGACACAGGGCAATACGACGTAACTCACCGCCGGATAATTTGCTGATGTCTGCCTCCCATGGCGGCAACCTCAAAGCATCTGCGGCGACTTCCAACTGGTGGTCCAGGTTGTGGGCATCCCAGGTGTGGATAATGTCTTCCAGGGCGGATTGTTTTTTGGCCAGCGCATCAAAGTCCGCGTCCGGCTCAGCATAGGCGGCATACACTTCATCAAGGCCGGCGAGTGCATCCATGGCTTCGCGCATGCCGTCCTCGACGTTTTGCCGGACATTTTTGGAGGCGTCCAGTTGCGGCTCTTGTGGCAGGTAACCAATGTTCAAGCCCGGCATGGGTCGGGCTTCGCCCTCAATGTCCTGGTCGATGCCGGCCATAATGCGCAACAGGGTGGACTTACCGGAGCCATTAAGACCCAATACGCCAATCTTGGCGCCCGGGAAAAATGACAATGAAATGTCTTTAAGAATCTGGCGCTTTGGCGGAACGATCTTACCAACGCGATTCATGGTGTAAACAAATTGAGCCATTGAAAAATCCGCAGAATGAAGCGGCGACGATTATACCGGCAAATAGACCAAAATAGAGTGAGGAATTGCACAAACATATGATTCTCGTTTATCCTTACATACCCCTTAAATAAAAAGACCTCGATATGCGTTCGGCAATCATATTTATTTCTTTTCTTTTCTGTTCAATTGCTTTTGCTAAAGGAACAGCCAAGTTGTCAGCATTTGAGCAATTTGAAGATCAGAAAGCGGTGATTCTCCAGGACATTGCCGACGATACGGTTTATAACGAAATATCGTATACCGACGTTAAAGTCGTAAAGCATGCCCTGAACATGATGTCGAGTTCGCTTGAAGGCGTGAGTGACCTAGCTGAATTGACTGAAGACCAAAGGGCAGACTTGTTCAATAACCAGGGTGTGGTTAATACCATTTTGACCATGGCTGAAAACGATAGCCGCATGGTTTGCAAGCGACGTGGAACACTGGGTACCAATTTCAAGACCACCACCTGTGAAACCGTCAGGGACCGGCGTGAGCGCCAACGGGCGGATCGCCTGGCTATAGACGGCTTTCTCCGCGGCACGCCGATCACATCAAACTAGGCACCAGGGATTTTCTCAAGGCAGAGCGTAGTCTGCCCTGGCCAGAAATGATTCACGTTGCAAAAGTCCATCTTCGATTGCAGCAACTTGCGATCGTCGGCGTGCTAGCTGGTCGATAAATCCTTCCTCCCCCAGAACCTCCGACAATGTGTCTGCGCCTTTTTCAAGACCGCTGACCAAGCGGCTTAAGGAAGGAATTAAGGGGTCAGGTTGAATTAATTGTAATATTAATTCAACCTGACCCCTTAAATGGAATTTCAGCAACGGTGAATATTAAATAGTGAACAATATCATTGCACAACTAAAACGCAGGCAGGTCTTTAAATCCGCTGGTATTTATATTGTTGCCTCCTGGGTACTGTTGCAGGTTGCTGATGTTGTAGTGCCGGCTGCCGGGCTGCCGGAGTGGATTACCACCTTTGTTCTTTACCTCGAGATCGTAGGATTTCCCTTTATCTTGCTGTTGTCATGGATGTTCGATTTGACCAAAAAAGGTGTGGAAAGGGAAAAAGACAGCTCTTCCAAAAAGCCTCTCAAACTGAACTCCCCCGTTGTTTTACTATCTTTGCTGATTTTTAGCGGTGGTGCTTTTATCGCGTACGAGAAGGCGCTTCCTCCCCCTGACCTGACCCCATCTATCGCTGTCATTCCGTTTGAGAATCTTACCGGGGACGAAAGCCGGGATTTCCTGGCAAATGGCCTAACCGAAGAAATCATGAATAACCTCTTCCGGATGCAGAACCTGAAAGTGATTGCCCGCATATCGGTTTATGCAGTCAAGGAACTAAACCTGGAACTGCCGGAAATTGGTTCGCGGCTGGGCGTGGAAAATATTCTGGAAGGAAACCTGCAAATTAATGGCGATAATGTGCGACTGGCTGTACGCATGATCGAAGTGGCTACCGGTAAAAGACTTTGGTCAGAAACCTTTGATGGGGAACTCAGTGACTTTGAATTCCAGGACAATGTGACCAACACCGTTGTTGAAGCGATTTCCGGCGTTTTTGGGCGTAAACCGCCACCGGTCAAAAGGGCCGCTACCCGTGAAGTGCTGGCACGCGAGCATTATTTACGCGGCATTTACTATTTCCAGCAGCGTGGGCAGGAAAACATAGAGCGTGCAATAGCCCTATTCCAGCAGGCTATTGATGTAGATCCATTGTATGCCGATGCCTGGGCAGGTTTGGGCCAGGCAATTTTTTTGGCTGGCCCTGACGATAGTAATCTGGGCACAGATGAGCGCTTGAATGCCATTGCTGACAAGGCCCTCGAATTAGATCCGGATAACCCTCGCGCACTGACTTTAAAAGCCAACATTGCGGGGTTCCGGGACTGGGGTTTTCGAACTGCTCTCTCCTTGAGCCAACAAGCTGTAACGCTTGCACCCGGCAGTGGGGATGCGCGACATTTCTATGCCATTCAGCTCGGACTGACTGGTCAACTGGAAGCTGCACTTGTCGAGGAAAGAATCGCCTTATCCTTGAACCCCTTGTATCCTCAGCTACTGAATGGGATGGGTGCGCGTT
>SMVA01338202.1_pt1 | contig 22496 bp, 22 predicted proteins | sample 2456451 | NCBI WGS metagenome assembly SMVA01 (sample SAMN11095933, study PRJNA526329) | marine sediment metagenome | biome: Marine sediment; feature: Surficial sediment; material: Deep marine sediment; isolation source: Hadal surficial sediment | place: Pacific Ocean | collected 2014-05 | depth... | reverse complement strand
TTCATCTACTTGTCCTTCCCTTCCAAAGAACAAGTGACATTCATCTATGCCAAAAGGACGCAATCCCGGAAAAGGATTGCCAGCAACGCTAATGCCACGAACTTCCGACTCAAGTAGTTCGATGTCTCTCTCGTGAGTATGAATATCATAATTTAGCATTGCTGAATGAAAGATTTTTGAAGAAACTTTCGGAGTCGACTTATTGGGTTAATCCTATTTCTAAACCTAAAAAATCCCAAGTTCATCTTCATTTTATTGCTCGGTAGACCAATAATTAATACCAAATAAGGAAATTATTTGTACAAATTATACAAAAATTAGATATAAATCTATAAAATCTAATTACGCTACCCGTAATTGTTCGATTACTTTTTGAGCGAATACAACATCATCAGACAATAATCCGTAGAATTTGTCTTTCTCAATTTTCCATAATACGCTGTCCTCTTCTGCCCTCAAAAGGTTTGAATTGATGGCTTCAACATCCTCGAACAATTCACCAATAAAGCTCCCTTTTTTGAATTTAAACGTCACTTTTCCTTTTCTGTAATGGCTGACCAGACCGGCATAAATTATAAAAAATTGATTACTGTTATCCCCAGAGGTTGAGTACGTTTCATCTTTCTTAAGCATTACCTCTTCCATCTCATCCACGACCATACTTAAAGTAAGTCCGGGAACTTCGGCAAAAGGTGACATTTTTTCTAAAAAAAGAACTTTTTCGTAACGTAAGGATCTAAACTCTTTCATTTCAGATTTACGTTTAGGTAAAACGACGAGATCAAGTCGTCTGCGAGTGAAATCATCAAGTCGGACACTGTTCTTCTTATAATCCTCAGGAAAGAGCTTATAGAGTGACCAAGCGGCCATCTCACTTACTAATAAATCAGGATTAAACAAATTTGCAATCAAGTCGAATGTATACTCTTCAATTTTCATAGTCCCAATCATCCGAAGTGCACAGGCTTTGGACCACCTGTTTGTTTGTGTGAAGTCCCTGTTAATTAAAAGTTTAATGACTTCCTCAGAACTGAGAGTCGCTCTTGGATAAAATATATTAAGCTTTTTAAGACGTTCGCTATCAGGAATATCATCTAATATGGGGATAACTTTTTGTTTAAGATCCTCAGAGAGAAATACATCAAGTAGTTCAATTGCGTATGTTGCACCCTCAGAAGTTTCACTTCCAATATTCTCCTTCACAAGCGCGATTGATTTTTTGTCATAAAGCATAGACAACAAGGTATAAATATGTTCAATATCATGTTTGTTTTCCTGCTCAATTGCTTTCTTGAGTATTCCCCCATCAAGAGTATTGGCTATTTCATGGTATGCAGCAATATTCCACGAAATATCCTGAATGTCAGATTCTATTGCATACTTAATCCTTGTTATCTGGTTAAAATTAGCACGAAAACCACATTCACCAAGTGCCACCAAAACTCTTGATGCCAGCACCCTGTCAGGATAGTCAATTTTATTCCAGAGAAGTCTTTGGGCTACTTCGCCGCCAATTCGTCCAATTACCTGTATTATCTTTTGCATGGTAATGAAAGTCTGACCTGTTTTGTAGAAAGAAGCATCTAATGAATCCAGAGCCTCATTACCCAGAATTATTAATGAATTTGTTGCCAAATTGCTGTACCTGGAATTATTAAAATTTTCTATCAATCCATTCAATACCTCCCGGTTGTTTCTCTTTTCAGTTGATTTAATCGCAGCTATCCTCACCTTAGGGTCAATATCACGCAGTAATTCAATCAAATAGGAAAGTGTATCAGAATTATTACTGTTTCCTATCAACTCGGCAGCATATTGACGATCATCATTTCTTGCTGATCTGCTTAATCGGGCTATGCGGTTTTTTGAAATATCAGCAGTTTCAAACAGTACCCTCAGGTCATCTCCTTTAACAATGGTCTTGTTGGATTTATCCTGATCATGTTTAATCTTAATAACATAATGCTCTGAAACACTGACCCCACGAATCTCTTTCATCTTGTCATGTGCATATTCCCTGACATCTTCATAAGGGTTTCGCATCATTTTATTAATCCCTTCATTGATGTATGTTGGATTTAATTTTTCCATAAGCCGAAATGAGAATACTGCACGTTCGGGTCTTGATTGATCCAATTTCAATTCAAGGCGCTCAAAAATTTGGGAAAGAATTGTAGACTCCTTTTCATCTTCAACCGCTTCGATACTCTCAAGTTTTGATTTGATTTTGTTTCTGTATTCATTATAAAGTTTTCCTGTTACCCAAATCCATCCAACTATTATGATTACCAAAATGTAGTAGTAACTAATCAGGTTAACTACTGCCAACAGACCTATAACAAGTATAATACCACCAGCCAGCATTTTGGAAAATTCGTTTACTACCCCTTCTACTTTAGCTTGTATATCAAACCTGATTTTATTATCCAGTGGCATAAAATACAATTTGTAAGCAGGGCTTTCCATTGCGTCCCTCAAAAAAGTAACAAAGAGTTTGCTCAGGGCCACCGAGAGAAAAAACAAATAGAAACTTGGTGAACCTACATCAGTACCCAGGAAAGTTCCAATTATGATTGTGGTGATTACGAAAATGGACAAAACCATTGGAAGTACAAGCAATGAAATCTTTAAACCATAATTTGCAATAATTGCATCATTAAAAAATGTTTGAAAAACAAAGCTGAAAACTAAAATACTTCCATTGAACCAGGCAATAAACCGCAGGAGTTCATCTGCTCTGCCAGAATACTGTTCGTTCAGTACTGTCAAGTATGTTCTTTCTATGAATATAAAAGCGGAAATTGAGAGCGCCAGGAAAGTAGAAAGCAAAATGACATAGTCGTTTTTAATTAAATTTTTAAATTTAGTTTCAGGTTGCTTGGTTATGTGCAAATCCGTAGCCTGCAAATCAAATTTATTCATGATCATTACAAGGAAAATCATTGATAAAAGCACACTGACGGCACTTACTATTAAATAGTTGGAAATATTATCCAGCAAATCAAACCCGATAATGAAAAATGCAATGATAGCTGCAGTTAATTGACCTGTATCAATTCCACCAATAATTCTCTTGGATTGCCTGAGGTCAAACATCCGGCCAAATACTCCCCAAAATCCTAATAGGAAAATAGCTATTATCGGCCCGTTCAGTGCATAGGTTGCGAATACTATATATTTATAGTATTCTGTGTCTTTGTAGAAGGTTAATAAATAGTAAAGAATGCAGGTAGCAATAAAAACTACCACCAAATTGAAGAAGGTAAGTTTACTATATGAAATTTTGTTTTGTAAAAAAGCAAAAATACTTGTAAACACCACCCCAATCAACCCGGCAGTAAATAATCCAAGGTTGATGAATTCGCCCCCGAGAGTGTTAAGAAATAATGTCTCGGATGTACCAACAAACGTGGCAAAAAATATTCCCATGAAAAATCCATGGCCGAGCATATAAGCAACTCTGGATTGCTCGTCTTGTCTTACATTTAGTAATTTATAAACTAGAGATAACATATCTTAATCCACCGAAAATAAGCGGAAAAAAACTGTTTTGGCAATAAAAAACTATAAATGCTCATTTTTCCTATCCAATGTGTAATGATATGTATCTTCTTTTTTCTTCTCAGAGTAGTGATATCTTTTTAAATTCTTGCCGGTAAAATAGTTCGTTTTATCAAAAGATATTTCAAGTGCATTTTGTTCATCTTTAATATTAGCAGAGATCCCGACTTTTCTAAAATACACGGAACAAAATATCCCTGCAAGCACACCAAGCAGATGTGATTCCCAGCTAACGTCTGAATCCCCTGGAATGATCCCATAAAAGATATTTCCTCCATATAAAATCATAATTACAAATGATAATGAAAGCGATTTAATATCTCTTCTGATAAATCCACTAAACAGAAGAAATGAAATGATGCCATAGACCAATCCGCTGGCTCCAATATGATAGGCATCACGCGCAGCAAACCAAACCCATATGCCTGTCATCACGTACAACAGAATGAAAATTCTGAAGGCAATCGCCCGATAAAAATAAAATAATCCTATCATTAATATTAACAGAGGTATTGAATTAGAAATCAGGTGGGAAACATCGCCATGAATCAGTGGTCCTGTAAATATCCCAACTGAACCTAATAATGTACGCGGATAAATTCCAAATACAACAAAGTCAAAAGAAACCACTTGCTCCACAGCTTTAATAATCCAAAGAAGAGCGACAAACCCCAGGCTAAACCTGATCCCTTTTCTAATCTTATATAGCTCCGTTGTCATGATCAGGAATTGTCACTTTGAAAAGAAAAATGCGTTTCATCCAATTTAATCCTGTTCGTGGTGTAATCATTTATAAATTGCTCAATGCAGTCTTCATTAATTTCATCCACATTTAATCCTACATCAAGTCCAATACCAAGAGCGTTTTCATGGTCCACATCAATATGCTCTCTTACCTTGATAGCGTCCTCTTCTTCCATCTCCATTATTACTTCGGCCATAAATAAACCTACCTCTTCTTCAAAATCAGTGGGATCCTCACCTTCATATTCTTCTTCTGCGCTAATTTTTTTAAATGCAGGGAAGCGCTTTTCTGCTGCTTGTTCTGCAATTTCATACAACTCACTATTATAATGCATTTGAAGTGTGTAAAGTGCCACATCATAAATCACTTCTTTGCCATCAGATTTCGCTTTAAAATAAAAATGAACAAAATCATCTGTAATTTCATCGTTTGGGTCTTTGAAAAATAGTTTCTCAGAATTTTCAAGCTGATTAAGTATCACATCCTTATTAATCTCAAACTCCATATGCATCATTTTGTAACAATATAAGAATCTATTCCCATAAGAGATACTAATTATTCAAACCAGGAGGAATACATAATATAATTTTTTGATGTTCTTTCGAAAACCCCTTGCATCTCAGCAGATACCATTTTTACTTTTTTTGCTGGTATCCCAGCATAAACAGATCCTGCTTCAACTATTGTCCCTTCCAACACCACGGCACCGGCAGCCACGATGCTGCCTGATTCAACTATGGCATGATCCATCACAATCGCACCCATTCCAATCAGAACATTGTCTTTAACGGTACATCCATGTACAATCGCATTGTGTCCAATTGAAACATTGGCACCTATAATTGTTTTCGCTTTCTTGTATGTACAATGAATAACGGCTCCATCCTGAATATTGGTATTTTCGCCAATTTCAATTGAATTCACATCCCCTCTTACAATTGCGTTGAACCATACACTGCAATTCTTTCCCATGAATACTTCTCCAACAACCACCGCATTGTCAGCCAGATAGCAATTAGCTCCAATTACAGGGCTTATTCCTCGAACAGATTTAATAATGGACATTATAATAATTTTTAAAAACCTGACATTTTGTCATAAACAAAGCAAGATTTTCTATCTTTGCGCTTCGAAAATAGTAAATAATCAAACACAAGTATGACGGGCTTGATTGCGGATATTGATTTAATTAAGGAATCAGAGAATCAGGAAATACCAAACGGGGATCATAATATTTCACGACGGAAAAAACTTTATATAGAGAGTTATGGATGTCAGATGAATTTTTCAGACAGTGAGATTGTAACAAGTATTTTAAAAAAAGACGGATTTTTAACCACCACAGATATTTATGAAGCTGATCTGGTACTCATCAATACATGTTCAATCAGGGATAAAGCTGAACAAACTGTAAGGAAAAGGTTGGCTCATTTCAATTCTGTCAAAAAAACCAAACCAGAAATGGTCATTGGAGTATTGGGCTGCATGGCTGAGAGATTGAAGACTCAACTTCTTGAAGAAGAAAAGGTAGTTGATATTGTCGCCGGACCAGATGCATATCGAAACCTTTCTCAATTGGTCAATGATGCTGAAGATGGGAAAAAAGGGGTAAATACATTTCTTTCCAGGGAAGAAACTTATGCTGACATAAGCCCCGTCAGGCTTAATTCAAATGGAGTCTCTGCTTTTATATCCATTATGCGTGGGTGCGACAATATGTGTTCTTTTTGTGTGGTTCCTTTTACCCGCGGAAGAGAAAGATCCCGTGATCCGAAAAGTATTGTGAATGAAGCCAGCGATCTTTTAAACAAAGGATTTAGAGAAGTTACTTTGCTCGGGCAGAATGTTGATTCCTATAAATGGAGTCCGGATTCCAGTCTCAAAGGGAAAGCCAGAATAGAAAAAGCAAACTCATCTGAATTTGTGGATTTCGCGGATCTTTTAAAAATTGTGGCTGAAATAAATCCTGCTTTAAGAGTCAGATTCAGCACCTCACATCCAAAGGACATATCAGATAAGGTGCTTTATACTATGAATGATTATGAAAACATTTGTAAGCACATTCATCTCCCAGTTCAAAGTGGAAACTCCAGAATTCTTGAGTTAATGAATCGAACCTATGACAGAGATTGGTACATAAACAAAGTAGATCGGATAAGAGAAATACTTGGGGAAGATTGTGGAATTTCTTCAGATATGATTACAGGGTTCTGTTCTGAAACGGAGGATGAGCATCAAGAAACCCTCACCCTAATGGATTACGTGAAGTATGATTTTTCGTACATGTTTTTTTATTCAGAAAGACCCGGAACCCTGGCTGAGAAAAAATATGAAGATGATATTCCACTTAATGTGAAAAAGAAAAGGTTACAGGAAATCATAAATAAACAACAGGAAATCTCTCTCAAACGTAATAAACGGGACCTTAATAAAACCTTTGAGGTGTTGATTGAAGGTAATTCAAAACGATCTGCTGATTTCCTTCAAGGTCGAAATTCAGCAAACAAAGTGGTTATATTTCCAAAGAAAAATCATCAGCCGGGAAATTATGTAAAAGTAAAGATTCATGATTGTACGGCTGCGACCCTACTAGGTGAATCAGTTTAAAAATTTGAATTCAGAAGATTGAACGAAGCAGAAATACTAAGTATAAAACAAAGATTTGGGATCATTGGAAACTCCCCCAAGCTAAACCATGCTATAGAAGTTGCAGCCCAGGTAGCTCCAACATTGATGACAGTATTAATTACCGGTGAAAGTGGGGTTGGTAAAGAGTCGTTTTCAAAAATTATTCATCAGCTGTCTCCAAGAAAGCACGGTCAATTTATAGCTATAAATTGTGGTGCTATTCCACAAGGAACTATTGATTCAGAGCTTTTTGGCCATGAAAAAGGATCTTTCACAGGAGCACATGAGGCAAGAAAAGGATATTTTGAAGTAACAGCTGGTGGAACTATGTTCCTGGATGAAATCGGAGAAATGCCAATGGGTACACAGTCAAGACTACTTCGTGTGCTTGAGTACGGTGAGTACATCCGTGTGGGATCTTCAAAAGTTGTAAGAACAGATGTAAGGGTGGTTACGGCTACAAATAAGGATTTACTTCAGGCTGTTCAGGAGCGCAAATTCAGGGAGGATTTATACTATCGATTGAATACTGTGCCAATTTTCGTTCCACCACTGCGTTCGCGAGGAAATGATATTGAATTATTGTTTAGAAAATTTGCATCAGATTTTAGTGAGCTATATCGAACGAAAATAATTGTATTAAGTCAGGATGGAGCTGATTTATTAATTCGATACGCTTTCCCCGGTAATATTCGACAATTGAAAAACCTTGTCGAACAAATGTCTGTATTAGAATTAAACAGAGAAATAGATGCATCCACACTTAGAAAGTACCTGCCTGAAGCAAATAGATTACCCGCTTTGAAAGATACTTTTTCGAACAGTGAAGAAGGAATCAGCGAAAGGGATCTATTGTATAAAGTGTTGTTTGACCTACGGAAGGATGTGAATGAATTAAAAGTAGCAGTTGGAAAACCAGCCCCTGCAAATGACGTGGTTGAATTGGCTAATCAGTCATCAAACCCCTTACCTGTAGAAAAATCTGAAGCATTGGTTATGAAAGTCAACGAGGATAAAAATCCTTACGAACTAAAGCCGATCGAAAAGGAGTATGATGTTCACGATATCAGCCACGAAACAGAAGAAGATGATTCATTGTCACTTGAGAAGAAAGAGAAGGAACTCATCATTAAAGCACTACAAAAAAATAACAATAAACGTAAATATGCCTCACGAGATTTGGGGATATCAGAACGCACTTTGTATAGAAAAATAAAACAATATCAAATTGACTAATAGGTCTTTAAATATTCTGGTCATCCTTGTATTAACCAATATCAGTTCCGGATGTGGGGTTTATTCTTTCACAGGTACGAGCATTTCTGCGGAAACAATGTCAGTATTGAATTTTTACAATGAGGCAGACCAGGGACCTCCAAATATGTCTCAGACGTTTTCTGATAAAATGAGAGATTATTTCCAGCAAAATACAAATTTAACCCTCATCCCTGATGAAGGTGAACTTCAATTTGAAGGTTCAGTTGTTGGATATCGTCTAACACCAGTAGCTCCTACGGCGTCAGGTGATCCCAATGTAGGTGATGTTGCTGCTCTCACCAGGTTAACAATAACAGTCAAAGTATCTTATCTAAATATCACAGATGATGAATTTGACTTTGACAGAAACTTTTCTTTTTATGCAGATTATAAAAATGATCTTGCGCTTACTTCTGTAGAAGATCAATTAATAGATGAAATCTTTGATCAAATAATTCTTGATATATTTAATGCCTCAGTTGCCAATTGGTAATTTTTATCATAGTTTTATTTTCTTGATCTTCAACAAAATCGGTGGATAAACAACAGTTTCTTAAAATTATACAAAATCAGAGTTCGCTCCAGAAGTCTGATGTGGATCAAATTCAAGAACTGGAGGAAAAATATCCATACAGCCAGATTATGCATGTATTAACTGCTGTAGGTAGTAAGAAATTCAAGCATCCTGAAGCTGCCAAAAAGTTAACCACAGCAGCTGTTTATGCAACCGATCGTACCCTTCTAAAGGAGATAATCTCCAGCGTTGGGAAAAAACTTGAATCCCCTACTGAAGAAGGTGAGTCTTTGCCAAAGGATTCTGTGCCGGATCCAACAAAAAATATTTCTTCATCAATTGCGCTTAAGAAAGACCTTAAATCTCCAGTTAGCGAACCTACTCTAATTATTGATAAGGAGAGGGACCTCCCCGGACCTCTAAGACCTCTAAGTGAAAGCGATGCCGAAAAATTAAGGATCGAGGTAATGAAAAACCTTGAAGATTTGCTGGTAATCAAAAAATTCTTTTATGAGGATCATTCCGCAGTTAAGAAAGTCAAAGGCAAATCTCCTTCCAAAAGTAAAGCATCAGGCGATTCCAGGAGATCAAAAATTGTAAAAAATGGAAGGACCATATCCCCGTCCCCAGCCACACAAAAAACAGAAACTACAGTCCCGAAAAAAATAACAAAAGCCACAACCCCTAAGATTTCCGCAAAGAAAATTTCTTCTACTTTTAAATCTGTCTCAATTAAAAAACCAGGGGTAGCCAAAGCATCTGTTAAACCAGAAACAAAAAAAACAATCCCTAAAAAAAAAACAACCGCAAAAACTAATAAGGAACAGCAAAAACTTATCGATAATTTCATTAAAAAAGAGCCTACTATTAAAAAGAAAAAGGCTGATGAAAAAATGGAAAAAAATGATGATCTGGCAAAAAGCAGCGTTTCATTTGGAGACGATCTTGTTTCAGAAAATCTTGCCAGAATGATGATAAAACAAGGGAAGACGGGAAAGGCTATTGATATTTATAAGAAATTAATTTGGAAATTTCCCCAAAAAAAGGCTTACTTTGCATCCCAAATTGAAAGCTTAAAAGGGAAGTAGGATGATTGTATTAATAATTGCAGTAATTATATTGGTTTCATTTCTATTGGTTTTGGTTATTTTGGCCCAAAATCCAAAAGGTGGATTGTCAAGTCAATTTGGCGGATCTGGTACTAGTAACTTAATTGGAGTAAAGAAGACCGGAGATTTATTAGAGAATATTACATGGACATTGGTTATTGCTCTTTTTGCACTTACGCTTTCGATGAATTTTGTAACTGACGACACACCCCAGGGATATATAAGTCCAAATGTTGAGCGTGCCCAGGAGCGATCTACCGTTCCTTTTATCGACCTTGACACTGAAAGCCCGGCACCTGTCGAAGATCAAACTCCAACCACTGATGATTCCGAAGAAAATCTGGATGCACTTACTGATGAAGATCAATAGTTTCCTTTAAGGATCTACTCTTTCGTTGATAAATACTTAATCAGGTATCTTTTTGCAATTGGAAATAGAGTTTCCCGCTCAGGGAATTTTTCCGTAGAGGTGATATAGTACGCCGCAGGGTTGGGCAGACCCGAATATTTCCTGACGAGTTTCAGTTTTTCAGATTCCAATGTAATATACCTGGAGTACGTTTTTGATTTTAAAAATTGAGTTTTCATTCCCCTGTATTTCTCTTTTGATTCTTCAAAAATTGTCATCGAATACCTGTAAATCGAATAACTTTTTGAAGGCTGTTGATGCAGGAATATATAGCCTTCATTTTTACGTAGAGGTAAAACTCCAATTGGTGAAATTTCTACATTGCTTTCTACATATTCATATATTTCGGAACCATCATTTACGGTATCTCTCATTTCTTTTTGAGCAAACAGTATAATTTCGTCTATCTCTTCCATCAAAGGATCCTCTGTTAATTTAGATCTATAATGCAATTCTCCCAGCTGTATATTTATCTGTTCCAAATCCTTAGGAAACTCATCTAACCATTTTTGTTTATTCGATTTCAAAAGCACCAAATTGTTATAATGCTCAATCAAATCACTCAAATATGGATACAACTTGTTTTTTATAAATTGGGATCTGATTCCTTGTAAATAAGCGAGAAGTTCATATTTTTTATACTCATAATCGATCATTCCGTTTGTAATCCAATTTGGTTGTAATGTTTTCATACAGTATAAAGTACGCATTCGTATTAAAAATTTCAACTGATTGGCAGACAATAAGTCAAAAAAGTGAAATAATGGCAGATTTAAACTGTTAACACTGCCAATATCGCGCCATTTTTCTGCAAATTTGGCGCTTTATTTAAAAAACACTGTCAGTTATCCTGTTGGCACGTTTCCTGATAAGTGTTAATTTGAAATCGAAATTATTTTATAACCTTAAAATTAAACATATGTCAAAGTTGAACATTCAGCCACTTGGCGACAGAGTGTTAGTACAGGCCTCTGAAGCTGATGAAAAAACTGCTTCAGGAATTATCATTCCGGATACAGCTAAAGAAAAGCCTCAGGAAGGTAAAATTATAGCAGTAGGATCGGGAAAAAAAGACGAACCTATGACTGTAAAAGCGGGTGATACCGTTTTGTATGGTAAATATGCAGGAACTGAAATCTCTGTTGATGGCGGTGACTACCTGATCATGCGTGAATCAGACATTTTTGCAATCATTTAATAAATCCTAACCTAGAAAGTAAAAATCAAAAATATTATGGCGAAAGAAATTAAATTTAGTACTTCAGCTCGCGACCAATTAAAAATTGGGGTCGATACATTAGCTGATGCAGTAAAGGTTACATTAGGTCCAAAAGGAAGAAATGTAATTATCGATAAGAAATTTGGTGCACCTATTGTAACCAAAGATGGAGTAACCGTAGCAAAAGAAATTGAGCTTAAAGATCCCATAGAAAACATGGGAGCTCAACTGGTAAAAGAAGTTGCTTCCAAAACTGCCGATGATGCAGGAGATGGAACAACTACAGCGACAGTGCTGGCTCAAGCTATTTTCAAAAGTGGAATTAAAAACGTGGCTGCGGGTGCAAATCCGATGGACTTAAAAAGAGGAATTGATAAAGCAATTGCTGTTATCGTAAAAGACCTTAAAAGTCAATCCAAGCCTATCGAGACTTCACAGGAAATCGAACAGGTTGCAAGTGTTTCTGCAAATAACGATACTGAAATTGGTGCAATGATTTCAGATGCTATGGACAAAGTTGGTAAAGACGGTGTAATAACTGTTGAAGAAGCCCGAGGAACCGAAACAGAAGTAAAAACTGTTGATGGTATGCAATTTGACAGAGGTTACCTTTCTCCATACTTCGTTACCAATACTGAAAAAATGGAAGCGGATCTTGAAGACCCTTACATTTTGATCTATGACAAGAAAATTTCAAACATGAAGGAACTTCTTCCTGTGTTGGAAGCTGTATCTCAAACTGGAAAACCTCTTGTAATTGTTGCTGAAGATGTAGATGGTGAAGCTTTGGCTACTCTGGTAGTTAACAAAATTCGTGGAGCTTTGAAAGTAGCTGCTGTAAAAGCACCTGGATTTGGAGATCGTCGAAAAGCAATGCTTGAAGATATTGCTGTGCTCACCGGTGGAACAGTGATCTCAGAGGAGCGAGGATACAAACTTGAAAATGCTACAATGGAGTATCTCGGATCGGCTAAAAAAATCAACATTGATAAGGATAACACAATAATCATCAATGGCGGAGGGAAAAAGGATGATATCGTTATGCGGGTAAACCAGATAAAAGCTCAAATTGAGTCTACAACATCTGATTACGATAAGGAAAAACTTCAAGAGCGATTAGCAAAACTTTCCGGTGGCGTTGCTATCCTTTACATAGGAGCTGCAACTGAGGTAGAAATGAAAGAAAAGAAAGACCGGGTAGATGATGCTTTGCACGCTACAAGGGCTGCTGTTGAAGAAGGAGTAATTGCAGGAGGAGGAGTTGCTTTCATAAGGGCAGCAACAAAACTTGCAAAATTAAAGGTTGAAAATATTGACCAGGAGACTGGCGTAAGTATTGTGGAGTCTGCTATTGAAGCTCCTTTGAGAATCATCGTTGAAAACGCAGGAGAAGAAGGTTCTGTAGTAGTTCAAAAAATAAAGGATGGTAAAGGTGATTTCGGTTATAATGCGCGTCTAAATAGGTATGAGAATATGATCGCAGCAGGTGTAATCGATCCAACTAAAGTTACCCGATTAGCCTTGGAGAACGCTGCGTCTATCTCAGGATTATTGTTAACTACAGAAGCTGTGGTTGCTGATATTCAGGAAGATGAACCAATGCCAATGCCACCTGCTGGTGGAGGCATGCCAGGTATGATGTAATGCACTTATGAATTAAATTAAAAGGGGCTAAAGCCCCTTTTTTTATGCCTGTTCTTTTTTTATGAAGTTTCGTATTCAAACTTCAAATCTGTCATCGAATTAAGGGACTCTCCGATTTCTTTGGTTTCATCATCATCTTCATGATACCACCAGGTTACTTTTATACTTTTCCCCTTTCTTTTCATCTCTTCAAGGATCGCAAACAAACTTAATAGAAACTTTATTGAGGTTGTATTAATAAGATCCATGTTAATGGATAAGTGGGTTTCCTCGAGTGGAATCTCAGCATACTTCTCTAACCAAAGAACAATAGGGTGAAAGAAATCTGCCGCATTTTCTGAGAAAGATCTTCCTTCTATAATAAAAACTCCTTTCAACGGATCAAAAGAAATCTCAGGTGTGGAATCAGTGCCTTTAATGGATAGTCTTTCCATATCTTATAGCTAAGGGGGTATCTCCATTTAAACAGCAATCTTCACTTGAAAGTGCTTAACTTACATCTCCCATCCATTTTTTAATCCATGGACTAAGAATAATAAAAATTATACCTGCACCAACGCTGAATTGTACAACACTCATAAAGAGATCGGGCATTTGACCTGCATTACTCTCATCAAAATTACCAGCAAATAGACCTGCAATCAAATTTCCAAGAGCAGTACCAATAAACCAGATTCCCATCATCTGGCCAGCGAACTTTTTGGGTGCAAGTTTTGTAGTCATACTTAATCCCACAGGGCTCAATGTTAATTCACCTGTTGTATGAAGGAAGTACGTCATCATTAACCAGGTTATTGCTACCCTGGATTCATCCGGCAGACCGGCCACTACAATTTTAGAAGCAAATACCATGACCAGGAAACCTAATCCAAGACACAAAAGACCAAACCCAAATTTTAGTGGAGCTGAGGGATTCATATTAACTGAAGCCAACTTAACCCAAAGTGCCCCAAACAAAGGAGCAAGTAATATGATAAACATGGGATTAATTGACTGTAACCAACTCGCTGGCATTTCCCATCCATTCGTTAGATTATCCAAAAGCCACCAACCTGAAATAGACAAAAATATAACCACTACAGCCGAGATATATTTGAGTGATACAATCAAATCATCCCTTTTAAAAATATATTTATTCCAATTATATGCCAATCCTATAAATACAAACACACCAACCAGGTAAGGGATAAATCCAGGTATATTCATTGGACCAAAATACCGAAGGGTATGACGATCGGCAAAAAGATTGAGAGAACTTCCAGCTTGCTCAAATCCAGACCAAAAGAGCGCGGCACCTAAAAATAAAAATATGATAACAACTACTTTTTTCTTTTCATCTGTGTTTAATCCGCCGGCAATAAGAACATAAGCAAAATATAAGGTTGCGATAGCAACAATGATATAACCCATCGCTTCAGCTGCTCCCACTATTGTTTTCATATCAACAATCCCCGCATACTGCAGAATAAAAATAAACACGGCCAGGATTGCAACCAGAACCCAGGCCAGTAAAGGGCTTGAGGATTTATCAACCCCCTCTTCCTTTGCTTTAGGTACTTTCCCTAATTCACCAAGGTATTCATCACCCGTAACCTTAAACATGATCAGACCCAATAACATACCGACTGCTGCTGCACCAAAACCATAGTGCCAGTCTATTTGTTCTCCCAGATATCCAACAATTAATTGACCTGAAAATGCGCCAACATTTATTCCCATATAAAAAATCGAAAATCCTGCATCACGTTTAGCTCCTTTGTCTTTATAAAGATCTCCTACGATAGTGCTTATATTGGCTTTCAATAATCCAGTTCCTACTGCTACCAGACCTAATCCTGTGAAAAATGTAACAGTTCCCGGAATAGCCAGTGAAATATGTCCCAGCATAATAATTATTCCGCCGTACCATATCGTTTTTCTCTGGCCAAAAATATTATCTGCAAGCCAACCACCTGGCAAAGTCAGTAAATATACGCTCGCTGTGTACAATCCATAAATTGCTGCTGACTTAGAAGCGGAAAACCCAAGTCCTCCATTAATTTCTCCTGCACTTGCAACCATAAATAAAATAAGGATCGCCCTCATTCCATAATAGCTAAACCTCTCCCACATTTCTGTAAAAAATAACGTGAACAACCCCTTAGGATGGCCGAACAATGTTTTCTCTAAATGATTTTCTTGCATTTGATTTCTAACGTTACTTTACTATATCTTAAAATCAAGAACACATAGTTTCCTGACAGAAAAAGAGGTGTTTTTTCTCTACCACTTCTTTTATTAAACATTTACCTATAGCTGTCCTCAACGATTTAAAATTGGGTTCAGCACGTAAATTGATTTAATTTATAATTATTGAAAGAATAATTGAATTTTTAGGTTGCCTAATCTAATGTCATTGATTCACAATACCAAATTGAGTTTTCATTCCAATAAATCAACTCAGAATCATATCAGTCAAAATTTTTTCGCCATTCACTTGGAATTGCTTCATTAGATGATTCAAATCTTCTATATTCAAGCAACTTTTATGGCCACATATATCAACCTCACCAAATTCGTTTTTGTTTGCTTGTTTATTACTACGGCTTCCATTATCACGAGTAATGAACTCATGGCTTCAGAAGTTGTTTTTCCATTACAATCTGAAGCAGGTCAATCGCTGGAAAATGTGATCCCCCAGGAATATGAATCTGATGCAAATATATTTGTTACAATTATCAGGGGTGTCTTTGGCCTTGTCATACTTGTGTTAATATGTTACCTGTTCAGTACAAATAGAAAAGCCATTAACTGGAAAGTGGTTGGTGGAGGTCTTGCTATTCAATTTATCCTGGCTTTCAGTATACTAAAAGTGAATTTTGTAAGGATTGGTTTTGAGTTTCTGGGGAAAATATTTGTTAAGATCCTTGATTTCACCAAGACTGGAACAAACTATCTCTTTGAAGGATTTCTAGATACCAGCACCTACGGATTTATTTTCGCATTCCAGGTATTACCTACAATCGTATTTTTTTCTGCACTAACAAGTCTGTTATTTTACCTGGGGATTATTCAGAAGGTAGTTCATGGTTTAGCATGGCTCATGAGCAAAGCATTAAATCTATCAGGAGCAGAGAGTCTTAGTGTGGCAGGAAACATTTTCCTGGGCCAAACTGAGTCACCTCTAATGGTGAAAGAGTACATCCCAAACATGAATCGATCTGAAGTTCTGCTGGTCATGATTGGCGGAATGGCTACTCTCGCCGGTGGCGTATTGGCAGCATACATTAGTTTTCTAGGGGGTGACGATCCTGTTCAACGTCTGATATTTGCCAAACATTTACTGGCAGCATCAATTATGGCGGCTCCTGGCGCGGTAGTAGCTAGTAAAATTCTGGTTCCCCAAACTGAACCAATTGACAAATCAATGAAAATTACGAAAGACAAAGCAGGTTCAAACATTCTGGATGCCATTTCAAACGGTACTACTCAAGGATTAAAACTAGCTGTAAATGTTGGCGCAATGCTCCTTGTGTTCATTGCTTTTATCGCAATGATAAATTACCTGTTTATTAAAATTGGAGACTGGAGTCATTTGAATGAAAGTATTGTCAGCATAACAAATGGAAAATATGAACAATTAACGTTACAATTTTTGTTAGGTTATTTATTTGCTCCCCTCATGTGGTCAATAGGTGTGTCATCTCCGGATATGGCACTTGTCGGAAGTCTTTTGGGTGAAAAGCTTATTCTGACAGAATTTATTGGATACGTGAGCCTTGCTGAGTACAAATCACAAGGGATGTTTACCAGCACTAAATCCATAATTATGGCAACCTATATGCTTTGTGGGTTTGCCAATTTTGCCTCCATTGGAATTCAGATTGGCGGAATAGGAAGCATTGCTCCCAGCCAAAGAATTCTTCTCTCACAGTTTGGTATGAGGGCCTTATTGGGCGGTACAATTGCTTCATTGTTTTCTGCTACTATGGTCGGAATTATTTTGGGTTAGTTTCGTTTTCCAAGTTCATCACGAATTTTTGCCGCTTGCTCATAGTCTTCCTTTTCAATGGCTTTCTTGAGCGACTCATTTAGCTTTTCAATTGAATCGTCCTGCATTGAATGACCTTTCTTTTTAGGATCAGATTTATCAATCAAATCAGGCTTCATTTCCTCAAGGTCAGCGTCTTCATCTCCGCTGAATTCTATACCTGCTTCTGAGAGGATCTTCTCAAATGTAAATATTGGTGCCTCAAAACGTAATCCTATAGCAATTGCATCCGAAGGTCGAGCGTCCACCTCTATTACCTTATCCTGGCTTTCGCATACAATCTTTGCAAAGAATACACCTTCTTTCAGATTTGATATAATAATCTCTCGTATGGTATAATCAAATTCATGAGCGAATGACTTGAATAAATCATGCGTCATTGGCCGGTTTGGTCTTATCTTCTCAATTTCAATGGCAATCGCCTGGGCCTCAAACATCCCAATGATGATTGGCAACCTGCGCTTCCCATCCTTTTCCCCAAGAACTAGAGCAAAAGATCCTGTCTGGGATTGGCTCGAAGAGAGACCTAATATTTCAAGTTTAATTTTTACCACTTATCTTGCTGCTTTTATCGCTTCAATCAACTTAGGTACTACCACAAATGCATCACCTTCAATTCCATAATTGGCAGCTTTAAAAAAAGGAGCCTCCGGATCTTTATTTATTACAACCAGTACTTTACTGGAATTCACTCCGGCCAAATGTTGAATTGCTCCGGAAATACCCACTGCAATATATAAATTTGGAGCCACTTTTACCCCTGTTTGACCTACATGCTCATGATGAGGCCTCCATTCTAAATCTGATACAGGTTTGCTGCACCCTGTTGCGGCGCCTAACAAATCTGCTAACTCTTCGATCATGCCCCAGTTTTCCGGTCCTTTTAATCCGCGACCACCGGAAACAACAATCTCTGCTTCCGTAAGCAGAACTTTTCCTGTTGCCTTTTCTTTGCCTGTAATAGTTGTTTTGAAATCGGAGTCCTCCAGAATTGGATCAAAATTTTCAATCGACGTATTTTTCCCTTCCTCTGAATATTTTATGGCATTCTTTTTAATTCCAATTACCTTCTTGCTATTTTTTAATTCAACCCAGACAAACGCCTTTCCTGTATAAATGCTTCTTTTAACTCTAAATCCTGAAGATGTATCAGGTAGCTCAACAACATTGGTGGCCACTGAGGCATTTAGTTTTACAGCTGTTCGGGCAGCAATGGCATCACTAATAGAAGATTTGGCTATAACTAATGTATCAGCATTTTCCTGATCCATCGCCTGCTTTATCGTACTTGAATAAGCCGCAATAATTCCATTATTAAGGCGATCGTCACTCGTATGCAACACTTTAACGGCTCCATTCTTTCCTAAATTTTCAAGCTCATTGCTCTCCACAGTGCCAAGCGCCAGGGCAATAACTTCTTCGCCAAGCTGTGAAGCATAGCATACAGCTTCTTTTGAAGATCGTTTAATCTTCCCTTCGTCATGTTCAACAAAAACCAGTACAGACATTTCTTACGTTTTTAATTATAATACTTTAGCTTCATTTTTAAGTAGATCAACAAGCTCGGAGACGTTGTCAGGATCAACCATTTTTATTGCTCCCATTTCAGGAGGTAATTCATAATTTACAATACTTGTTGGTTCTTCCACCTCCACCGGCTCAACAACTTTCAGTGGCTTTGACCTCGCTGTCATAATACCACGCATATTAGGAATTTTCCACTCAGCGATTGGTTCCTGGCAACCAGCAACAAAAGGCAATTTAACTTCCAATGATTCTTTTCCCCCCTCAATTTCCCTGGTAAGTTTTGCCTTATCCCCTTCGATGTCTAAATTCATTACCGGTGAAATTGATGGTAGACCAAGCAATTCACCAACCATACTATGAACAACTCCGCTATTAAAATCCAGAGATTCGCGGCCCATTAAAATCAGATCGTAGCCTTCCTTAGCGATTTCTGCAATTTGCTTTGCAACAAAGAAAGAATCTGAGGCTTCTGCATTTACACGGATAGCATCATCTGCTCCTATCGCGAGCGCTTTCCTTATGGTAGGTTCAGTTTCAACTTCACCAACATTTAATACCGTGACCGTAGCGCCATTTGTTTCTTTCAGCTCAACTGCACGAGCCAATGCATAATCATCATAGGGGCCTATAATATACTGTACTCCCGTTGAATCAAATTTCGTGTTATCATTGGTGAATGAAATTTTAGATGTAGTATCGGGTACGTGTGTGATGCAAACTAATATCTTCATTTTCTTAAATTAAAAATTATTCCTGAAGGAAATTTTGATCATGCGAAATTAAAGAATATAATAGAAAAAATATCTCTTGATTTTGAATATTGACCGCGTTAGAAAATTAGAAAAATTCAGAAAAGAAGATCCAGACGATCCATTCCTGATTTATGCCTTAGCAACTGAATGGATGAATGAAAATATTCATAAATCAAAACAGTACTTTGATGAACTTCTAGAACATTATCCTGATTACCTTGGAACATACTATCATGCTGCTAATTTGTACATTACGTTTGGTGATCGACAAGCTGCTGAGAAAATCTTTCAAGACGGAATAGCACTTGCAACGAAATTAGAAGATCAAAAAACTCTATCTGAATTAACGAATGCCTTTAATGCGTTTCTATATGATGACTAAAATTTACAGCTTATTCTATTTACTAATTATTTTTGGCTGCTCTTCCACAGAAGAACAACAACTGAAATTGAATATCATACCATTGACAATTCCAGTTGATGCCAGTTTTCGCGGCCTTCACGCAGTAAACGAAAATATTGCCTGGTTAAGTGGAAGCAAAGGAATCTATATGCGCACTGTGGATGGAGGCGTAAATTGGGAATACGGGTCATTTCTTGATTCAGTTGATTTCAGAGACATTCATGCGTTTGACAAGGACGTTGCTATTATGATAAGTGCAGGGATACCCGCTGTAATTTATAAAACCGAAGATGGCGGTAAAAATTGGTCATTAAAGTATAAAAATGATGACCCAAGAGTATTTTTTGATGCCATAGATTTTTGGGACAATTTGCATGGAATCGCCTTTAGCGATTCTTTTGAAGGTCGTTTTTTCATGATTACAACGTCTGATGGAGGAAACTCCTGGGAGCAATTACTCTCTGCTCCCGTCTCGATTGACGGTGAAGGCGGATTTGCAGCCAGTGGCACAAATATGGTTGTTTCCGGTACATCAGATATATGGATTGGAACTACTACCGGACGGGTGATTTATTCCGGAGATCGTGGAATTTCCTGGGAATCATTTGGAAGTCCGCTTCAAAATTCTGAAAATCCAACTGCAGGTATATTTTCTGTAGCTATCTCAAAAGGTTCTGGATTATTAGTTGGCGGGGATTTTCAACAACCCGATAATTCAGAAAATAATGTAGCAATTTTGAAAAACGGCTCCTGGGAGCAACCTGAATCTGGCCCCATGGGTTTCCGTTCGTGTGTTGTTTTTATACCGGAAACTTCAATAGCTGTTTCAACAGGAACCTCAGGCACAGATATCTCTTATGACAATGGAGAAAATTGGAAATCTTTGGATAGTATTGGATACCATACTATAAGTTTTGGTAAAACTGCTTCCTCAGGCTGGATGTCGGGTGGTCGGGGTCTTGTAGCAAAAATTAAAGTGGAATAACCATGAGCTTATATTTCTTTTCATGGCTCTTCACAATTTTTGTTTTATTGGGTTTTACATGGTTTTCCATACGTGTCATTGTTTATACATATGACGAAGAAAGTGTTCCATATATTCAGAGATTAAGCGCATTTTTACTACTGTGGGTGGTATATCTTGTGACCCTTTCTTCCACAGGAATTATCCATGATTTTGACTTTCCACCGAAAATGCCATTGTTCGTTGTTGTACCGGCATTGATCATCATAATTTTTCTTTTAACACGAACGGCTACTTCAAGATTGTTGGAAAATGTGCCAATCTACTTGCTGACAGGATTCCAGGGGTTTAGAATAATTGTAGAAGTTATCATCTGGTTGGCATACCTGGAGAAAATTTTACCGGTAGAAACAACTTTTGAAGGATATAATTATGATGTCCTTGTGGGATTGACTGCCATTCCAATCGCTTTTTATGCATTCAGAAATAAACTATCAAAAGGGTTATTAATCTTCTGGAACGTCGCCGGTTTATTTATTCTCGCAAATACGGTTCGGGTATTTATATTTTCCGGATTTTTCCCTGAGCTGCTTGGATTAGAGTCATATATCGGGATTGAATTTCTAACGCCACCTCTTCTTTTTATTGCGGGTATATTTATGCCGATGGCAGTATTTATACATGCCCTATCTTTAAAAAAGCTTTTGTCAAGGTAATTCTATTCTGCAGGTATCGCTTCAAGAATATTGCGCGCTGAAACAGCAATTTGTTCATGATGATTCGAAGGAAGTACAATTACCTTTACTTTACTCAAGTCTGAGCTAATTTCAATATTATCGTAAGACTGAAGCTTGTTTTTTTCTTCATCTATTTGAACCCCGAGATTTTGCATTTTATTAAGGGATAATCTTCTAATGACTTCAAACTTTTCTCCAATTCTTCCACTAAAAACAATCACATCTGTAGTTCCCAGCAATGCCAGGTACATCCCAATATGTTTTTTAATTTTATGGCAAAACATTTCAACTGCCAGAGTTGCATTGGGATTGTTTCTACTCATTTCTTCAATACAACTCTGAATGTCTTTAAATCCGGAAACGGCTTTCATTCCACTTTCATTAAATAGAACATTTTCAATTTCCTTCATCTTCATCCCCAAAATCTTGTTTAAATGTAAAAGAACAGCTGGATCAACATCTCCGCTATCAGTGGCAGTCATTATTCCGGATGAGGGGTATAATCCACCCGAAGTATCTATGCACAACCCATCCTTGATTGCCGCAATGCTGCATTCGGTATCAATATGGATTGAAATCATTGATGTTTCATCTGCATCTTTATTCAGATATTGTGCAGTCTTATTTAGAAGGTATTCATGGGCAATTCCCTGGGTTCCGTAAACGCGTAAACCATAATCTTCATAATATTTGACCGGGATCGGAAATTTATACGCTATTCCGGGAATCGTCTGATGAAAAGCGGTATCAAACACTGCGATGTGTATCGCACCTTTCAACAATTTCTGACAGACCTCTATGCAAGTAAGATTTATTGAGTTATGCCCGGGAGCAAATTGAACCAGCCTCTTTACTCGCTTTTTAAGTTCTTTTGTAACAAAAGCAGGTGATGAATAGTATTCTCCACCGTGAGCAACTTTATGAGCAACCGCCACGATTTCCAATGGATGTTCGATTACATTCACATGTTCATCCATCAACATGCCGATTATCTTTT
>SMVA01221280.1_pt1 | contig 22505 bp, 14 predicted proteins | sample 2456451 | NCBI WGS metagenome assembly SMVA01 (sample SAMN11095933, study PRJNA526329) | marine sediment metagenome | biome: Marine sediment; feature: Surficial sediment; material: Deep marine sediment; isolation source: Hadal surficial sediment | place: Pacific Ocean | collected 2014-05 | depth... | reverse complement strand
TGTTGGAATTTGCGTCGGTGAGTGGCGGTTGGTTTGCGATCGAGATGTAGTAGTGCGCGCACCCGTGTGCGAGATCTGCGAGCGGATGGCCGAGTGTCGAAAGCTCCCAGTCGAGTACCGCACTTACGCGCACCTCGTCGGGGGCGAGCACGAGGTTGTCGAGCCGATAGTCGCCGTGGACGATGCAGCTCGTGTCGTCATCGGGAATGTTCTCGGGCAGCCATTTCATGATGCGGTCCATGCTTGCGATCTCTTGTGTCTTCGATGCCTCGTACTGCTGGCTCCAGCGACGGATCTGGCGCCCGAAGTAGTTGCCCGGCTTGCCGTAATCGGCGAGACCAATCGCCTGGTAGTCGACCGCGTGCAGGCCCGCGAGCACACGCAAAATCTCGTCATAGATCGCGCGGCGCTCGGCGGGCTTCATGTCGGGTAGTGTCGGATCGCGCAGCAGTCGCCCGCGCACGTAGTCCATGATGAAAAACGGCGTTCCGATCGGGTCGGGTGTTTCGCAGAGAAGGTGAACCTTCGGGACGGGAACGTCGGTTGCGGCCAGCGCCGCGAGAATTCGATACTCGCGTTCGATCATGTGCGCGCGGGGCAACAACATCCCGGGTGGCTTCTTGCGAAGAACATAATCGCCACTGTCCGCGTTCAGCAGGAAGGTCGGATTCGACTGCCCGCCCTCGAATTGCCGCACCCGCAGCGGCCCGCGGTAGCCCTCTAGGTGTTCCGCTAGATACCCGTCGAGTGCGGCCTCATCGAAGCGGTGTGCTTCGCGGACTTCAGTGATCTGCTCCGACGTCTGGATCATTTCGAAATCCGAAAACTCCCAAATATTTGTGCGTTCGCATCGATGGTAACTGGATTTGAATCCAGTTACCCGCAGGGACGGTGAGCGTATCGTGGGCCATCGCGGTTCGAATAGCGCGGGGCTATGATCGCGCGGTGACGATGAAGCTGCTTCGGACACCGGACGCAGATACCGAGGGATTGCCCGGCTACCCCTTCGCGGCCAACTACCTCAGCGTTGGCGACGCCGAAGATGGCCCCATTCGGATGCACTTCGTCGATGAAGGTCCGCGCAGCGGCCCGGTGATGCTGCTACTGCACGGCGAGCCCAGCTGGAGCTATCTCTACCGGAAGATGATTCCACCGCTCGCGGCGGCCGGCATGCGCTGCATCGCACCCGACCTGATCGGCTTTGGCCGATCCGACAAGCCCACCGAGCGCAGCGACTACACGTATGCGAGACACCTGAGCTGGCTACGCGCGCTGCTCGATCAGCTGGAACTCGACGACATCAATTTGTTCGGCCAAGACTGGGGCGGCTTGACCGGGCTCCGATTGCTCGCCGACCAACCGCAGAGATTCGCCTCAGTCTGCGCAGCGAACACAATTCTGCCCACGGGCCAAGGGAAAATGCCGGAGGCTTTTTTGCGCTGGCGCGAATTCTCTCAGAGCGTTCCGGAATTACCGATTGGGGCGATCATCAGCAAGGGTTGTGCCAGGCCAGTGCCCGATGAAGTTCGCGCCGCCTACGATGCGCCGTTTCCGGACGAATCCTACAAGGCTGGTGCGAGAGTCTTTCCAGCTCTGGTGCCGTGCGAGCCAACGGATGCAGAAGCCGTGAACAATCAGGCCGCCTGGAAGGTGTTGAAGGAATATCGGAGACCCTTTCTGACGTTATTCGCCGACGGCGATCCGATCATGGCTGGAGCGGAAAAAATCCTGCAGGCGAGTATTCCGGGTGCAGCCGATCAGCCGCACAAAATCATCCGCGATGCCGCTCATTTCATTCAGGAAGACGCGGGTGAAGAACTCGCTGATGAACTGATCAAATGGCTGCTATGACGATCGGCAGCCCGAGGAGACCACCATGAAGCTCTACGGAGTTCCCGCTTCACGTGCTATGCGATCGATCTGGGCAGCCGAGGAAGTCGGTGTCGACTACGAGCTGGTTCCGACGTCGTTCCTGGAGGAGAGCAAGGCGCCCGAATACCTCGCGATCAATCCGAACGGTCGCGTTCCGGCGCTCGTGGACGGCGACCTCGTCCTCTTCGAGTCGATGGCCATTAATCTCTATCTCGCCAAGACCTATGGCGGCAAGCTCTACCCGAGCAACCCGCAAGACGAAGCGCGCGCGAATCAGTGGACGATCTGGGGCATGACCGAACTCGAACCGCACCTGATTCCGATGGTGCTCCACAAGATGTTCCTCCCCGAAGATCAGCGAGACCCTGCAATCGTTGCCAAAGCGGAAGTCGAAGTCGAAAGACCGCTCGCCGTGCTCGATGCGCACGTTGCAGATCGTGAATACCTGCTCGGCGGTGACTTCACGATTGCAGACCTCAACGTTGCCGGTGCGCTGTCAACCGCCGCTTTCGTGAAATACGACATCTCGAAGTTCGAGAATGCGGCGCGTTGGATGAGCCGTTGTACCGGGCGGCCGTCGTTCGCGCGCGCCCAGGCCAAGTAAGCCCCTCGTCGACAAGGGATGTCGTTTTGAAACGGCGCGGAAGTCGTTTCGGGACGACGAGGAAGCCGTTCTCTGACGAGATTCTCGTGAGAGAGGGTCGGTCGTCGACACGAACGAACGCGTGCCAGGATATTGCACTTGTGGACGGAGGAACCCGATCGACATGAAGGTCAGCTTCGAACTCAGCAAGCGAGACATCCGCTTCTTCCGCGATCGCTTGAAGCAGGTCCGCGCGAGCGATGCTTCGAAAGACGAGGCGGCCGTGATTTGTGGCGCGGTCGATCTCGTGAAAGAAGCCATCTGTTGGATCGATCTCAGGGGGGCAGGTCACATCCGCAGCATCAACGGCGTCACGCTGCGACCGACATCCTCGATGCGGTCGAGCTGACTTTGCAGCGAGGTGAGTTCCTCCTCCTGGGAGTTCATCAGCTCGTGCAGTTGGTAGTTGTAGACGCGGATCGAATCGATCTGCGTCAGGACCGTCCGGTATTTCGCGAGCAGCTCGTCGGTCTCATCGCTGAGGTCATCGATGTTCTTTTGAATCGCCGCCGATTCGTTGTTCTTCTCGGAGCGTGCGTCGAATATTTCGCCGAGTGCCTTCTTCTTGGCCGTGATATCTGCGCCCGCGGGCGACCCTTGCTGGGCGAACGTCGTCGCGGCGGAGAGGATCCAGCTGGCACCGATTGCGCCCGCCAGTACGAACGTTGACCATCTCACAGTGGACCCTCTCGTCGAGACCTCCTCAGCGAATCGAATGGCACCCCACGCGAGAACCCAAATTTTGCCATAAAAACGACGGAGTGCAGATCATTCCTGGTTTCCCAGCCAGTGAAAGCGGACCCCCACGTGCGCTCGGTAGATCCACGAGTCGACTTTGACCTCGAACCGCGCGGCGGCGGTATCCATCCCAATCTGGTCGTCGAAGCTCTGCGTAGCGTCGAAGGAAATGGTTCGGTCGTCCACAATCGCGTACGCGCGCCCGCCTATGAACAGCGAAACGCCGAGCGGGCCGTAGCGAGCCGCATCCATCTCGATGTCCAGCCCCGGGCCGATTCCGTTGAATCGCTGTGAGCCACTGCCGCGGAGGATTGTCTCGCGCAGAAAGCCGGGAGAGATCCGAACGTCCGTGCACAGGATCTCGGGATCGCATTTCGCATCGACCACCAACCCGTTGGCTTTGACCTCGTAATTGATCCACCCGACAGAGGGCTTGATTCGGAGCTGGCGTTTTCCGAATTGGAGTGGGAAGGCGACGCCCAGGCTCGCGCCGAAGACGATGGTGTCGACCTCCGCGGTCGTTTCGCTGCCCTGGCCGTTGGCGTCGTTCTCACCGAAGCCCCTCCGTCGCTCTCCTGGCACCTCGTTTCTCGCACACTGGGCATCGGGCTCCGGGCCGCGGACGCAGCCGGGATCGCCCTCGAGTGCGAGGTCGCGGCTGGTGGAAAAAGTGGGAATGATTTCACCGCTGAAGAACACTCTCGGGCGAGTCGGGATCGGGAGCGCCGGAGCCATCACCTCCAGTGCACCGCCGACAAACGGTGAAACGGCAGTGTCGCTCCCGTTGAAGAAGCCTCGGAGCGGTATGGGAGTGGAACTCATGTCCTCGAAGAGGACGGAGTCCACGAGTCCCTTGTGGTTTTGAATGGTGACTCCACTGGTGATCGCCAGCGATGGGATCCAGCTGTCTTCTCCCGCCTGTCTAGTGGATTTCTCCAATTTGCCGCCGTCGGTCGCGAGTGCAGCGCTTGGGACCAGCACACCGAGTGCAATAACCGCGCCGATCGCCATCAAATCGTTGGCTCTTTTTCTCACGGCTTCATAGTATCATCAGACTCGAATGCGCGGGTATCTTCTCTGAATTGGGATATTCAGATTCCCCAGCGCGGGGAATTCAGATTCTCCTGGTTTTGATGGATGGTCGCCCGCGAGTGACCAGAAGCGTCAGAGGTGAACGGCCAGCAGAGCGAGAAGTGAATGGCCCGGAATGGAATGCCCGAAGTTGACGGGGTGAAGAATCCGTGCGCGGATGTGGAGCGGACGCCGCCCCTTACCGAGCACCGCAACACGCTGCGCGGGCCCGCACTTCTCGGCGGGTTCGTTTTCGCGACTGCTATTTTGTCTGCTGCGCTGGCCACGGCGGAAGAGCCTGAGCGGATCGCTCAGGCGGGAGATCCCGAACCGTCAGCGGCCGCTTCGGATCCGGCTTCCGAGTTGGATCCCATTGCATTGGAAATCTCTGGCGAACCCGAACCCGCCACCGAGGAGAATTCTTCCTTCAGGCCGGGGATCGAAGAGATCATCGTGTTGGGCGCGGAGTCGGAGGGCACTCGCGATTTCGAAGCCGCCGATTCCGTGACTGGCTTCGACGCCGAAGATCTGGCGGCACTGGGTGCGCAGGACATCGCCGACCTCGCGGCGTTCACCCCCAACCTGGAAATCGTGACGTACGGCTCGACGTCGCCGACCTTCTTCATTCGCGGCGTTGGCCTCAACGACTTCAATTCCAATTCGACGGGTGCGGTTGCCATTTATCAAGACGAAGTGGCGAGAAACGCCCCGGCGCTCCAGCTCTCGACGCTCTTCGACGTCGATGCCGTCAATGTGCTGCGCGGGCCGCAGGGAACCGGCTTGGCGCGCAACGCGTCTGCCGGAGCCATCAAGATCTATTCCCGAAAACCGACGGGTGAGTTCAGTGCTTATCTGCGCTCCGAAATCGGTAATTACGACGCGCGCGATTTCGAGGGCGCCATCGAGACGCCCATTATCGAGGATATGCTCGCGGGCCGTTTTGCGTTCCGGTTTACCGAGCGAGACGGCACCATGAAAAACCGCTGTGGCGACGCCCCACCGTTCGACAAACGCGTCGAGGTCCCGAACCCCGGAGGCGCCGGTGGGTTGAAGGAACTGGGCAAGAGGAGGGACGATTCGCCGTGGTCGATTTGTCACGAAATCGTCGATTCGGCTGGCTCCGGCACCACTGGATTCTCCGATATTCCTGTGGGCCTCGCGTCTCGGGTCAACAACATCGACAATTGGGCCGCGCGCGGAACTCTGCTCTTTCAGCCCACCCTCGACATGACCTGGCTGCTGAACGCCCACGGGTCCCGCCGCGATGAGCTGAGCCGGCTGGGCCAATCCATTGGGACAGGGGAATTTTTCTGTGCGAATGGCGACACTGAAAATTGTGACTTCCCGGGACAGGCGAAGACGTGCGTCGCGCCTCCGGAAAATGTGGGCAACGCGTGCAGCCTGAACCCGGATTGCGACAGCGTTGGTGGTGAGAGCAACGGCGTATGCACCTCGAAAGTCGTGGGGCGGCTGGGCGGACCGCAGGGCACGACAGGTTCCGGCTATGTTTCTCCGGAGATCCAACAGCGCCTCGAGCAATTGGCTCCGTGCCTCAAGGGCATACCTGGCCGCCCGGACGGGACCTGTGATCTCGCGGGGCCCGACCAGGCGTCAAACCGCGCACTGGTCAACAGAGCGAAGATCATCGTGGCGAATGAACTCGCCCAGGGTCTCGATACCCGACCATGGCAGGGAGACTTCAACCGGACCGGGCCGACGACAAACGACACCTGGGGGGCCTACCTCAACGGGGACATCGTGTTGCCCTGGGGGATGGAATTCACCTCGGTCACAGCCTTCGACACCTACGATCGGTACCTCGACATCGACCTCGACTTCTCGCCGCAGACCTTGTTCCACATCATCACCGATGACGAGGGCTGGCAGATCTACCAGGATTTAAGGCTCCAGGGCGAGATTGGTGACGACGCGCCGCTGCGCTGGGATGTCGGCACATGGTTTCTGCGCGAGCGGCTCGACGTTGTCGTCAGTAACGACCTGGGCACAGCTGGCGCGTTCGGCGTGGGTTCGCGCGACTACACGCAGGACCTCTGGAGCGCAGCGGGCTACGCGAGCCTGAGCTTCGATTTCTGGAACGACTTCACCCTCGACGGTGGCTTCCGTTACAACTGGGAGCAGAAGAAACTGGATTACGCGCTCACCACAGGGATTGGCGACGTACTGGAAGAGCGGCTGGACAATACCTGGCATGATCCGACGGGAACCGTCCGACTCACCTACCGCTTTCGAGGCGACACCCACGTCTTCTGGAAGTACACGCGCGGCTGGAAGCCAGGGACCTACAACGCCACCAGTTCACGGCTACAAGGAGTCTCGGTCGCAAGGCCCGAGACGATCGACGCGTTTGAAACCGGCCTGAGCGGAAGCTGGTTCGATGGACGTCTGGGGCTCGACGCCTCGTTCTTCTACTACTCGTACGAGGACTACCAGCTCTTCACCGCGCAGCAGTTCGCCTCCGGCCAGCCGGAGTTCGTGATCATCAATGCCGACGACGCCGAGGTATATGGCGCCGAGGTCGACGCCCGGATCTACCCATGGATCGGCGCGTTGGTCAATGTCCGCTTCGGTTGGCTCAATAGCCAGTTCATCGACTTCGTGCAGCTGCAACAGGAGGAGATCGCCGTACCGGGCGCCACGATCGTCGTCAATCGGGAACTCCAGAACACGGGCAACAACCTGCTCAACTCTCCCAAGTTGAAAGTCAGCCTCACCGCCGAGCAGACGTTTCCGCTCGGGCGCTGGGGTTCCTTCATCGCGCGCTACGATGCGGTCTGGACTGATGTTACCTATTACGACGCGACGGAAGGACGCGGGATTCCGAACCAGGACAATATCCAGTTCCTGCCGGTCGACACCATCGCACAACCCGATTTCTGGTTGCACAATTTTCAACTCACCTACCAGCCGCCCGGCGGCCAGTTCGAGATCACCGGCTGGGTGCGCAACATGACCAACGAGTCCTTCAAGACCTTCGGCTTCGACGGCAGCACGTTCAATCAGACGACCATCTACTTCGTGGGCGATCCGCGTACCTACGGCGGCACCCTGACCATCAACTTCTGAAGCGGGGAACGCGCCGGCGGGCCATTACTCGATTTGGTAGCCCAGTGCGCGCAGCAGATTGAGTTCGAGTTCGTCGATTTCCCGCGTCGGGGTCTCGCCCCAGACCGGTTTGGTCTCGAAGTAGCTGTCCGCTGCGGCGCTCAGCCGCTCGAGCGCTTCCGGTTCCAGAACCGAGAGGTCGCGAAGCTCGCGCGGGTCGTTGCTCGCGTCGAAGAGTTGCTCGCGGCGCTTACCGTCTTCTTGATCCATGCGCACGTAGCGGAGTGGGCCGTCGACGATTGCAATCGTGGGCAAAGCTTTGGTGTTTCGCCGCGACCAGTTTTGATTGAGATCGGCGATCGCGATCTGCCCCCCGTCGCTGGGGGGGTGCCCCGCTGCGCTCGACAGAATTTCCGGGAGTCGGGAGCGACCATCGATTCCCTTCGGTGACTCGAGGCCCAGCAGGTCGAAAAGCGTTGGCCAGATGTCGATGTTTTGCGTGCGCGACTCCACGACGATGCCGGGCTCGAGGCGAAACGGAAGCGAGAGCAGGAACGGAACCTCCGTCGATTCCCGGTAGACCTCGCGCGCGTGCCCCTCGTAGCCTCGCTCGAGGAAAGCTTCGCCGTGGTCCGAAACGATTGCGACGATCGTGTTCTCGAGATAGCCCCGTTCGGAGAGGGCCTCGAGGAGAATTTCGATCGACTCGTCGGTCCAGAGGATCGAATTGTCGTAGAGGTCCGAATGGCTCGCGCCGAAGATCGCGGACTTGGCGTCGTAGGTGTACTCGTGGAGGTCCATCATGTGCAGGTAGAGAAACCAGCGCCGATGGCCACTGACGCGCAGAAACTCCATGGCAACCTCGATCAAGCCCTGGTCGGTACCGTGATCGCTCAACGTCGGGTTTTCGCGTTGAAGATTCGGCGGCAGGGGGCTCGCGGCGGGACGCTGATAAACCTCGAAGCCCTGTTGGAAGCCGAACGTCGGAGAGACCCAACCGTTGCGCCAGAGCCCGATCGTTTGGAAGCCAGCCTCGCGCAGCCGCTCCGCGGGCATTTGCGCCGCATCCGGAATCACATTGTTGTATTGCACGACGCCGGTCCTCGCGGGGTAGAGCCCGGTCCAAAGGGAGGCCATCGAGGACTTGGTCCACGTCGACTGCGCGAGATGGCGTGCAAAGCGCACCCCCGAGTTCGCGAGGCGGTCGAGCCCCGGACTGGTGTCGCGCTCGTAGCCGTAGCTCCCCAGGCGCTCGGCGCGCAGCGTATCGACCAGAATGAACAGCACGTTCAGGTCGTCGCGCTCCCGCAGCCGCGCGATGTCCTCGGCGGTCCCGCGCGGGCGGCGATCCCAGTCGTCTGGCAGCCGCACTTCGACGAACGTCGAAAGGATCACTAGGAGGAGGACGCTTGCAGCGACGAACCAGGGCCAACGCTGCGCGAGCAGTTGCTTCCGCACGGTACGGACGCTAGCGCAGCAAGGCTGGATGCGGCTTGCTGCGGTCGTCGTCTATGTTCGCGAGATGTGCCCCGTGCTTTGTGAGCCTTCGCCTCGAATTCCGCGCCACCGCGCGCTCGCTTTGGGGTTGCTGGTCTGTCTCGCGCTCGCCGGCTGCTCGGAAGTTGATTCGGTTGCGGCGATCCGCGAGCAACAGGTGGCGGGCGACTACGAGGCAACGATCGAGCCACTGCGAGCGCTGCTCGAGAAGCGCCCGGATGACGCCGAGCTGAACTTTCTCTACGGGCGGGCGCTCGCCTTCACGAAGCCGAATCTCGCGATGTGGGCGCTTCGCGAGGCGATGAAGGATCCCGAGTGGCTCGTTCCGGCTGGGACGCAGCTCGCCTTGGTGGCGCTATCGGCCACTGACTTCAACGAGGTCGTCGAAATCACCGAAGTTATTTTGGAGCGTGAGCCGGAGAATGTCCGGGTCTTGCTAATGCAGGCCAACGCATACGCACACTCGAGGCAGAATCCAGAACTCGCGTTGACCGTCGCAAGGCGCATTCTCGAGATCGATCCCACCGCCTCCGAGGCCTACGAGCCGCTCATTCTCGGACTCCTCGGACTCGACCGGTTCGAGGAAGCCCGCGCGGAGCTCGAGGAGGCGGGTCGCCTGTTGGACGAACTCGGGATGGCTGAGTCGGTTCGCGCCTGGCACTGTTCGACCACCGCGGCCTTCGCACAGGAGAGCGGAGATCTCGAACAAGCGCGCGAAATCTGGATCGCGTGTCTAGCCAAGCACCCCACCGACCTGGATGTGGTGTCGAGTGCGGTCGGCTTCTACGACGCGCATGCCGAGCCGGACCGGTCGATCGAGATCCTTCAGGCGGCGCTCGAACGCGCGCCGGGCACTCAGTTCTTCCGGGTCATGCTCGCGCAGCGGTTGCACGCAGCGGGGGACACCGCCGCGGCCGAAGCCGTGCTGCTCGAGGCGACGCGTTCCGAGAACCCCCAGCTCGCCGCCACGGGCTGGGTGGATCTCGGCCAATTCCGTCGGGCTATTCGTGAGTATGGCGCCGCCGCGGACGCACTCGAACAGGCCCTCGAGGGAATGGGGGGGATGGGTACGGCGAGCCCGCAGCTCCAGTTTGAATACGCGGATGCCTTGGTGCTGGCCGATCGACTCGACCGCGCCGCCGAGGTCGCGGAAGAGATCTCCGTGCCCGCGCACCGCGAGCTGATCCGCGCGCGCGTCGCGCAGAAGCGGGGCGACCCCGCCGGTGCGCTCAAAGCGTTCGACGAGGCGCACCGGCTCTGGCCCGACAACCCATGGGCGCGGTACTACGCGGCGCTTGCGGCTGAGGAGTTAGGCGACTTCAAGCGCGCCATCGAGGAGTTCCGCAACGCCGTTCGCATCGAGCCGGGCGCCACCGATGCTCGGACGCGCGGAGCGGCGCTGTTGTTGGCCCAGGGTAATCTGAACAACGCGCTGATCATGCTCCAAATCGCGAGGGAGACTGCACCTCTCGAAATCGAGGGGCAGCTGTTGGCCATGCGGTTGGCGGGCCTACGCGGCGATACGGCCGCGGTTGCTGATAATTTCGCCCGCATCGAATCGAGCCATCCCGAATGGGCCGGTCAGGCGTTGGCCGAGGCGGCCGAAGGCCTGGCCGAGTTGGCCAGTCCCGACTTGGCGGTGGACATGCTCGTCACGGCGCCGGGGGTCGACTTCGCGGACCCCCGCTACGTAGCGGCCCTGCGCGCGCTCGTGCGATTTTCGTACGAGACTGGGGAGACCGACGAAATGCGAGTCGCCTTACAGGAGATTTTCGCCGCCCACCCCGACTCCAGCGTGTTCCAGGCGCTCCATGGCCTCGATCTCGAACTGTCGGGTGCACCGGTTGAAGCGGTCAACGCTGCCTACACCCGCGCGCTGAAACTCGGGCCCCAGAATGCCTGGGCGATGGCAGGCCTCGGTCGGGTGGCTTCTCTCGATGACCCAGAGGCAGCGTTGCGCTTCTTTGATCGCGCGGCTGCCGCGGATTCCTCCGACCCCGAATTGAAGCTCGGGGCAGCGAGGGCGCTCATCGCCGGCGGAAAGCCCGACCAGGCCGCGGAGCGACTCGACGCGTTGTTGCTCGCGCACCCGTTCGAGGCGGAGGCCGCCGCGGAAAGGGCTCGGCTGGACCTCGAGCAGGGGGCCGCTACGCCGCAGACGCTCGAGCGCGCCCGTCGAGCCGTGCTGTTCGGCGGCGGGGCCGATGCACTCGAGCTGCTCAGTCGGGTCTACGCCGAGCGTGGCGAGCCGGTACTCGCCGCGCAGGCGGCAGAAGAAGCGCTCGCCGTTCGGGCAGCCGGGGCTTCCGATGGTTAGGTGGCGAGTCGTTCGGGTCCGCTCTGCGGTGTCGCGTCGGCGAACTGCAGAGCGGCATGCTCTCTCAACATTGCGAATCCGCGGGGTTCGCTCATACGGCACCAGCGCTCGCTAGGGCCTCCCGGGCACTTCTTGGACCAAACGGGTAGGCGCTCGATTGCCCACATAAATTGATTGAACCGAACAGCCATTTGGGAGTCTAGGAGAAATCTTTTCGCCAGAGTGGAAAACTGTTTCCCTGCGATGCTGTTCGAGGTGCCGAAATTTTCTTTCTTGATGCGGCCTAAGTCGTTGCTTTACTTAGTGCCTTTCGCTGAATAATGCGGCCATAAGTGAGATTGGCTATATAAGGCATGAGAATTGCATTTTTTCTGAGCGAAGCGGCTCGCCCGTTGGGTGTGATCCGGTCCGCGAAAACATGCAAGAGCAATAAAGGAGTAGATTAGATGTCCCTCAAGCGCTCATGTATCTCTCTATTTTTGCTGGGCCTCGGTCTGTTAGTAGCGGGCTCGGCTCAGGCTCTCGATTTCTCGCTGGTTGGCGGCGGCGGGCAGCTGCACATCGGTAATGGCCTCGCCCTGCCGATTCAGCAAGCCAATACTGTCCTAGAGACCGGTACCAATTTCCCGGCCCTGGGAATCCCGGTCCGGCCCGGCCCGGCGCCGATCATCACGGGAACCGTCGCAAAGCCGAAGATCACGGTCGGCACACGATCGGGATACCAGCGAAGGCTGCATGTCCCCGTTGGCGTGCTCTCGAAGGCGGGTGGCCAAACGACGGTGGGCGTGAAGTTTTCGAACACGACGCTCTTCGCGGTTGGGACGAACCTGAAATTCACGTGGCCTGCTGCTCCGGCCCTGTTCTCGACCGGCAACGCAGTCGCAACGACCACAGTCACCGGCTTCGGCGGCAAGATGATCTACTCGAACACGCTCGGGCAAAGGTTCGGCGGACCGGCCCATTTCAGCCTCTCAGCGGGCGCAACGCCGGCTGGGCAGTTCCCCGCGCACGCCGTGACCATCTACGCCAAGATCACCGGAGCAACGGATCCTCCGTGCACGCACACTGCTCCGTTCTTCGGCGGTGCACAGCCGAGCTGTATTGCTGGTCTCCTGGTCGCCAACCCCTCGGGGCTCGCCGGTCAGGGGGGCGTGTCGACAGCCACCGTGATGACGCCTGGTGGCTTTGGCACGGGCGCAAACATCGTCGCGCAGAAGATGGGCGCGGCGCCGACCCACGTATCCGGAACCTTGTTGCCGGGCATCGCGGCCCCCGCGCTCACGAAGCCCTACGCGGTTCGCGTGGCAGCGGCCCCGCTGCCTTCCAACATGGCGTCTAGCCAGGGTGGACCGTGGACAACGGGCCAGATCATCATCTCGCAACCTCTCGCCAACAACGGCGGTGAGAAGTTCACACTTACTGGCAAGGATATGCGAACGGCTGGTGGCGGAGGAACCATCCAGCTCGTGGGCGGTGCGGTGAGTGACCGGGCCTTCACGAATGAGAACGCGAACCGCGGCTGGATCCGGTTGGAATTGGCACCGGTTGCTGGCGTGCCCTCGATGTCGATACCGGGCCTCGCGGCGACAGCCGGTCTTCTCGTGTTGACAGCCGGCTACATGTTGCGGCGGCGAATCTTCGCTTAGGCGAATTGCCATTTTTCTCACCGAGCCGGGGCGGGTCGATTCACGTCGATCCGTCCCGGCTCTTTTTTTTTCGGCGCTCGCGCTCCGACGAAGCATCGCAGTCGTAGGGTCAGCGGCGCTGCTGCTGTCTTGTGTTTCCGATCCAGTCACGCCGCGCCGCGAACTCACCGAGACGCCGCCTGCCGAACTCGCTGAGGTTTGGCGAGCCTTCCTGGCGCTACCCACGCAACGTGCGCTCGCGATCGCCGGAAACCCCCGGGAGGAGCGTTGGGTGACCGCTGCCTCCGCGGGCCACGCAACGCGCGAGCAGGCCGAAGCCGGGGCACTTTCCGAGTGCCGAGTTCGGCGAGGAATGCGCCGGATGCAGGCCGAGTGTGTGCTTTACGCGGTCGGGAATGAAATCGTCTGGCGGGGTCGTTAGGCGCCTGTGCCCGCCTCGGCCGCTCGCTCGCGGACGCCATCCGGAATGGGAGCCCGCACCTTCTCGCGAGCCTCCTCGGATAGCGAGGATTGGAGGAGCCACTCCGCGGCCGCGCCTTCGTCGAGCACGCGCCACACGCGCGCGACGTTGATGAGGACGACCTCGCGTTTCCGGTCGTCTTTGATTCGCTCCGCCCACTGGATGGCTTTAGCGGGCGCATCTCCGGAGAGCAATTTCGCGTACACGGGGTAGATGGGTTCGAGCCACGGGCCTGGCTCCTCGGTGGTCTGCTCCGCCATCCAGTCCAGCGCCGCCTCGCGATCTTTCTCGGCCCAGATCACGAACGTCATCCGCACCGCGAGTTCCTTCTCGCGACCCTCCGGTGAGCCCGAGAGCCAAGCGAGGGCTGCTGGTCCGTCGTGAAGCACCCAGCTTCGGGCGATGAGGCTGCGCAGGTTATTGCCGTAGGGGCCGTCGCATTGGGTGTCGCACCAGCGGAGCCCCGCCTCTAGATCGAACTCCGACAACGCATTGACCACTCTGCGGAACACGGCCAACTTGAAGGGTACGTCTTCGTCGGAGAGTGACTCGGCCCAACGCGTCGCGGCTTCGGTCCCCTGCGTCTGGATCAGGACGCGGACATAGGCGGCGATTACGCGCTGGCGGGGTATGCCGATGGGAAGTTCACTGATCCACTGAACGAGTTCGGGGGGGTTGTTCGCGGCGAACCAGCCGCGCACCAGCGCGGATGGCACGATCCGCTCGAATTCGGGTTTCATCGCCCACGGCCACGCTGCGTCCACGGCAGCGCGCGGATCTGAATTGGCCCACGTCATGAGCGCTGAGAATACGGCGGCGGAGCGGTAATCCGTTGGCGACCTCTTGACCGACCAATTCGAGGCCTCCTCGGGCTGGTGGGTCGCCCAGTAGTGCACCAGCAAATCGAGTTCGATGGTTCCGACGTCGAGCGTCCGATCCTCGAGTAACTCGACCACTGTCGGAACGAGTTCGGGTCCGAGCGTCGGTAGTAGCGCACCGAACCTCCGCGCCCTCGAGAAGGCGTCTGGATCTCGGAGCACATCGATCAGGGCATCGTTGACTATGTCGGCGAGAGTCTCGCCTTCAGGGATTGCTTCGGACCCAAGGGCTCCCGATGCGCCAGTGCTTGGGGGCGCTGTTGAATCGCAAGCAGTGAGTCCGATTGCCCCCAGAAGCGAGCAGGCTGTCGTGCAAAGAATCCTTTTCATGTTGCACAGAACATAACCGAGCGCAGGTGGGGAGTTCAAAGACTTCGGGTTCACTTTGCGAGCCGCCTCCCTCGGGGTCGATGGTACTTTGGCTTATGGTTGGGAATCAGCGTCGTCCCCAATCTGGCCGAGTGGGAGCGAATGCAGACGGTGGGCCCGAGAAGCTAGATCTAGCTGGATCGTTCTGACGTCGTCATCGGGCAAGACAGGGAAGGAGATCGAGGATTCCGATGGACACGCGATTTGCTCTGTTGCTCGCCTGTTTCTTTCTGTCTGGCTTCGCGGCACTCCTCTATCAGACGGCCTGGACGCGCGAGCTGAGCTTTGTGTTCGGGACTTCCGAACTCGCCGTGGCGGCGGTGCTCGCGGCCTACATGGGAGGGCTCGCACTGGGCGCCACGGCGGCAGCGCGCTATGCGCTGCGGCTTCGCCGGCCCGTGCTGGTTTACGGCCTTCTCGAACTCGCAATCGCGGTCTCGGCGCTCTCGGTACCTGCAGGTATCTGGCTGATCAATGCGGCGTACGTCGGCTTGCTGGGCGGCGGCAGCGAGCTGCTCGAAGGCGGCGCCACTGCGGCCACGCTGTTCCAGCTCGGCGCGTCCTTCGCGGTGTTGCTGCCGCCGACGGCTTTCATGGGGGCCACCCTTCCACTGCTCGCGCGCCACGCGGTGCGCAGCGAAGCGGAAATCGGCTCGCGTGTGGGCGTGCTCTATGCGGTGAACACGGCGGGTGCGATTGTGGGCACCTTGTGTGCGGCATTCTGGTTGATGCCGGAATTCGGGTTGCGACACACGGTGTGGGCGGGGGCGGCGATCAATGGACTCGTATTCGCGTTCGCCGCGCTGCTCGCGCGGGGCGCGGCGAGTCCTCCGGACGAGAATCCCGCGACTTCGGCAGCCCTGACGTCGAACCCCCCAACCTCGGAACCCTCAACCGCGAACCCCGCGATTCCGGCGGGGCGGCGTGCTCCGTCGGCACTCGAAGTCGGCGCTGCTGGCTGGATCCTTCCTGCCCTCGCCGTCTCGGGGGCCGTCTCCTTCGCGTACGAAGTGATCTGGGCACGGCTCCTCGGGCACCTGCTCGGCGCGAGCCTCGACGCGTTCGCGAGCATGCTTGCGAGTTTCCTGCTGGGCATCGCGCTCGGCAGCGCCTTCGCGGCGCGCCTGGCGACGAGTCGCGCGCGTGCCGCGGTTGGCTTCGGCGTCGCTCAGCTCGGAATTGCGCTCACCGCGTACGGCGCTTTCGCGTTCGCCGACCGGCTGCTGGAACTCGCCCTCTGGCTCGGGGCCAAACCCGGCGCCCCGCTTGCGAGTGTGGCGCTCGCAGCGGTTGCGCTCCTGCCGATTACGCTGTGCATCGGCGCGACGTTTCCGTTTGCGGTGCGTTTACTCGCGCACGCTCCCGAACAGGCCGCCCGAGCGACGGCACGCGCCTACGCGTGGAACACCGTCGGTGCGATCGTCGGCGCCCTGGGCGCCGGCTTCGTGCTGTTGCCGCGCCTGGGTTTTGCGGGGACGGTGAACGTGGGAGTCGCGGCGAATCTCGCACTCGCGGCGATTGCGGCGCTATCGATTCGTCCTAGGCGGACGCGCCTCGCCGTGGCTGCTGCCGCCGCGGGCTTGCTGTTGATCGTGCTGCCGGCCCGCACGCCGTGGTCCCTGATGCGCACGTCACCACTGACGCGGACCTCGAATTCCGCGGAGATCGCCTACTCGGCCGTCGGGCGATCGAGCACTGTGCTGCTGTTCGATGAAGGGGCCTCGTTTCGTCTCACCTCGAATGGGTTGCCCGAGGCGGTGATCGACCGCACCGGATTGCTCCCCAAGCCCTCGGTCGTGCGCTGGTTGGGCCTTTTGCCCTCGATCGTGCGTCCCGAGGCGCGCGAAATGCTCGTCGTTGGTCTCGGGGGTGGCACTGCGCTCGAGCCGATCGCGTCGAGCGTCAGATCGATCGACGTGATCGAACTCGAGCCCGAGGTACTGCACGCCAACCAGCGGATGGCGGCCGAGCGCGCGATCGATCCACTCGCGGACCCGCGCGTCCGGGTGCACATTGGTGACGCGCGTGGCGTGCTTCAGCTGACCAAGAAGCGCTACGACGCCATCGTTTCTCAACCTTCCCATCCGTGGACTGCAGGTGCCTCCCATCTCTATACACGCGAATTTTTCGCATTGGTGCGCGCGCATCTCGAGCCCAACGGTGTGTTCGTGCAGTGGATCGGACTCGGTTTCGTCGACGAGGCGCTGCTGGGGTCGCTCGCGGCGACGCTCCTCGATGTCTTCGCGCACGTGGAGATCTACCAGCCCGGCGGTGGCATGGGTGTGCTCTTCGCGGCTTCGGATGCGCCGCTCGCCTCGCTCGATGGTGCCGCTCGAGCGCTGCGCGCGGCGCCGGAAGACTTTGCGCCTCTTGGAATTCAGCGCGTGGAGGACTTCGCCGCCGCTCGCGTGCTCGACGAAATGGGGGTGCGGGCATTGGCCGCGCAGTCGGCGCTGAACACGGACGATCAAAACCACCTCGCCTCGCGCGCCTCGAGGCTCGGTGACGCTGCGCTCAACGGCCGCTCGTTGCGTAGGCTGCTAAAGGATCGCGATCCGCTTCTCGCGGGGATCGGCGGGCTCGACCGATCCGCGCTGATTCGAATTCTCGTCCGCTCGAATTTCCCGAAACGTGCGATGGCACTCGCCCAGTCCGAGGACAAAGCCCTCGAGGAGACAGGGCTTGGCTGGGTCGAGTTGGAGTTGGTCCGGCCCCAACGAGCGGCCCGGCACTTTGCACGCGCCCGAAAGCTCGCGCCCAACTCGAGTGATGCGCTGGCCGGGCTGGTGGCGAGTCGCATCCACGCACTCGCGGATGGGCAGTCGGTCGAAGGAGTTCCTGACGCGGATCTCGACGCCCGACTCTCGGCCATGATCGAGGGCCAGCGATATGCCACGGCGGGTGATTGGGGCGCAGTCGCCACCCTCGAGGACGAACTCAGCCGCATCGAGCCCGGGGAGGCATTTTTCGAACACGCGTCCCGCCTGCGGATCCGCTGGCGGCTCGCCGCGCAGGATCCCGTTGCAAGCGCGCAAGGCGGAGCTGCTGTCGCGCAAGACCGTGCTGCCGCCGCGGAGGCCCAGGTCATCGCAGAGATGCTGCTCTCGCAAAAATGGCAGCCACAGGACGCGCTCTTGCGCGCTCGTGCGGCGGTTGCTGCAGATCACCCCGTGGCGGCTTGGGGGGCGCTGAGTCGGATCGCAGCAGCCTTGTCGAGGCAGCAACGGCCACGGGCACTCGCCCAGGTCGCGCTCGAGATCGCGGAGGCGTTGCCTGAAGAGATCGCCAGCGATCTGCGCCTCCGGCTGCAGCCGGGCCGCCCGGACGCCGCCCGACGCTAAACTCGTGTTTCTCGACGCATCGGCCTCAAGGCCAGCTGCGCGTTCGCGTATCTTTGAACGGTTTCGACGAGTAGCGCGTATCCTTTAGCGTCTTCGAGTAGAAACGAGAGGAGCGAATCCATGCCCGTTCACGGTGGACAACTCGCGGCACGCGCCCTCAAGCAGGCCGGTGTCGAGGTGATCTTTACATTGCCGGGCGGGCACATCATGCCGCTCTACGACGGTTGTCTCGACGAGGGCATTCGGATCATCGACGTTCGCCACGAGCAGGCGGCGACGCACGCGGCCGATGCGTGGGCGCGTTGCAACCCCGGGCAGATCGGCGTCGCGGCGATCACCGCGGGCCCCGGTGTGACCGACGGGGTGACGGGAATTGCAAACGCGTGGCGCGCGAACTCGCCGATTCTCGTCTTCGGTGGGCAGGGTCCGTTCAGCCAACTCCGCAAGGGATCGCTGCAGGAGATGGATCATCTCGGTGTCGTTCGCCCGATCACCAAGTTCTGCGACGCTGTTTATCAGACCGAGCGCATTCCCGAGTTCATCGAACTCGCAATCCGGCACGCGGTATCCGGTATCCCCGGCCCGGCCTATCTCGAAATTCCGATAGATGTCTGGAGCGGTCAGTTCGAGTGGGAGGACGTCTACCTGCCGCGAATTCGCACCGAGCCTGCGAGGCTTTCACCGGATCGCGACGAGGTCCGCAAGGCGATTGAAATTCTCGAGACCGCTGAGCGCCCGATGTTGATGGCCGGCACGAGCCTGAAGTGGTCGCGCGGTGCGGCCGCGATGAACCACTTCATTGTCGAGACCCACATTCCCACCTACACCAATGGGATGGCGCGCGGCAGCGTGCCGGTTGATTCGCCCGAGTTCCTGAATCGATCCCGGCGCGACGCGATGAAGCAGATCGACTGCATCGTGCTCGCGGGAACCCTGCTTGATTTTCGCATGCGCTTTGGCGCGAGCATTCCCGCTGACGCGAAGATCATCCAGCTCGAAATGGATGCGACGCTGATCGGCCAGAATCGCCAGGCGGACGTTGCGCTGGTGGGCAATCTCGGCTGCTCGTTCGAGTTGCTCAGCGAGGAGATGAAGAACCGCGGCACGAAGCTCGACTTCTCGGGTTGGCGAGGCCAGTTGCGCGAGATCGAAGATGCCGCCGAGGCTGAGGTGCAGGCGAATCTCGACAGCGACGAATCGCCCCTCGATCCGCAGCGGATGTTGCGCGAAGTGCGGGACTGGCTCGCCACCCTCGACGATCCGATCGTGATCGGCGACGGCGGCGACATCGTCGCGACCGCGGCCAAGATCCTACCCGTGAAAGGGGAGGGAGCCTGGATGGATCCCGGCCCGCTCGGAACCCTCGGTGTGGGCATGCCGTTTGGCATCGCGGCGCAACTCACGCACCCCGGTCGCCGCGTGGTCATTATTTACGGTGACGGATCATTCGGCCTGAACGGCTTCGAGTTCGATACGGCGGTGCGCTTCGGTTTGCCGGTGATCGGCATCGTGGGAAACGACGCGGCCTGGGGCCAAATGATGCGCCCGCAAGGTGCGTTGATGGGTTGGGATCGGCTCGACGGCACGCTGCTCTCGCGTACCCGCTACGACAAGGTCGTCGAGGCACTCGGCGGCTATGGGGAACTCGTCGAGCGCCCCGAAGAGCTGCGTCCGGCCCTCGAGCGCGCCGCGCAGTCCGGTTTGCCCGCGTGTGTCAACGTGATGATCAAGCAGGACCGGGAATTCAAGGGCGGGATCTACGTCTGATCGGCCCCGATCGCTTCGAGCGATCTACTCGTCTTCTTCCCGGAGGCGAATCTCGCCGACCAAGTCTGGGTGGCGGGCGACCACGCCGGAAAAGAACGCGCGCATCTTGTCCATGTCGGCGCGCACGTCGTCGCTCGGCGTGAAGCTGGGGCCGAAGCCTGCGCGGCGCTTCGCGTAGTCCGTAAAGCCCAGTTGGATCGGAACGCCCGCGGCCTTGGCGATGCGATAGAAGCCGGACTTCCAGTATCGCGCGTTGCTCCGCGTACCCTCCGGCGTGATCGCAAGCGTTAGCGTCTCCGCTTCGTCGAAAGCGCGCACAATTTGCTCGACGACATTCTCCGGTCGATCGCGGCGAACCGGAATGCCTCCGAGCCAGCGCAGAATGGGTCCGAGCGGCCACCAGAACATCGAGTGCTTGCCCAACCAGGAAACCTTGACGTCGAGTGCCCAGGTGATCGCAAGCAGGGCGAGCAGATCCCAGTTGCTCGTGTGGGGCCCGGCAACGAGGACGATCTTGTCATCCGCGATCCGTCTTCCGACAGCCTCCCAACCGGTGAGGTTGAGAAAGAATCGGGCAAGTGATCCGAGCATGTTCGTCCGTTCTCCAGCCAAAGGCCCACCGCTTCCAATTTGAGCCAAACGTCCACTGCGGGGAGCGTCGCTAGTTTAGGCCGAAACCGGGAAGGATGGGGAGGAGCGGCTATTCTCGCCGCGACTCGATGACGACCGATCTGACCAGCGGCTCTGTTTCTCGGCACCTGCGCGTTCAAGCGACGCCGATGGCGATCGGGTTGGTCGCGATCATGTCCTTCGACATCGTCGATCTGTTCTTCGTCTCGCGCCTCGGCGACGCGCCTCTGGCGGCAATCAGTTTCACGTTTCCGGTGATCTGGTTTCTCGGTGCGATCGCGATCGGCTACGAGGCCGGCGCCGCGTCCTGTGTGTCGCGTGCCGCCGGCGAGGGCAATGCCCGTCGTACCGCGCGCCTGACCACCGACGCTGCGTTGCTCGCGGGATTGGCGACGCTCGTGCTCTGCGCGATTGGCTTGACGACGATCGACCCGGTCTTCTCGGCACTCGGTGCGACCGACGACCTGATGCCGCTGATCACCGACTACATGAGCATCTGGTACTGGACAGAGCCCGCCTCGGCCGTGATGTGGACCTGTCTCGCGTCAATGCGCGCGCGCGGCAATACCGCGCTGGAAGGCAAGGTCATCACCGCATCCGCGCTCTTGAACTTGATTCTCGATCCGATTTTCATCTTCGGATTGTTCGGCTTTCCGCGGCTTGAAATGGCCGGCGCAGCATTGGCATCCCTGACCGCAACTCTCACGATGCTCGTGTTCACGCTGATCTACCTGGCCACGCGGTTGCGGGTGTTCGCCAACCCGTTCGTCGCGCACCGCCATATCTTCGACTCGTGGCGGGAGCTGATGCGGATCGGCGTTCCCGCGATGATCACCAACGCGATCATTCCCGTCGCGAATGGCATCGTGGTGGCGATCGTGGCCACCCATGGCGTCGCTGCGGTCGCGGGTTTTGGCATCGCAATGCGGATCGAACCCGTTGCACTGATTCCGTTCTACGCGCTCTCGGCGGTGTCGAGCCCGTTCTTCGGCCAAAACATCGCCGCTGGAAAATACGAACGGCTGCTCGAAGCGCGTCAGATCATCAGTCGGTTCTGTCTCCGCTTCGGCCTGCTGTTGGCCGCCGCCCTGTGTCTGGTCGCGGTCCCGTTGTCGTCGCTCTTCACTCAGTCGATGGAAATTCGGGATGTCGCGGTCGATTACATCTGGTTGGTTTCGCTCAGCTATGGATCGTACGGCCTGGTGATGTCCGTGAACGCCGCCTTCAACGGGATCGGACGCCCGCTGCCGGGTGTCGTGATCTCATCGATGCGGGTCGTGATCGTCTTCTTGCCACTGGCGTTTCTCGGGCACTGGCTCTTCGGCCTTGCGGGGTTGTTCGGTGCCGCCGCAGTCTCCAATCTCTGCATCTGCGCAATCGCCCACCGCTGGCTCGGCAGTCAGCTCCGCAAATTGCAGCCATAGGCGGCGAGCAAATCCCTCGCGCTCGCCATCTGCGCCATCTGCGCCGCCTCGTTTCGCCGGGGCGTCGAAGTGCGGGGCGGATCCGACGATCTCATCGCCTAAGTGTCTGGAATCGCTGGTAGATCTCCTCGCCTTTCAAAATAATGGAACCGATTTGTGACGAAGAGCGTAGGATGAGTGAGGAGTTCACCTCGGAGTTCCAGAATTCGCATCGGGGCCATCTAGCTTGCTGGTCGACCGTTGGCCCGTGACTGAGTTGGAGTACCCCATGATCCGTATGCTCGTACTGAACGTCATCGCTGCCCCGTTCGCCCTGCTGGTATTTGCGGCCCCCGCCGCGGCGCTTCCCCAAGACCAAGAAGTCTTTACCAATTTCGAAGACGTTTTTCCCAACACCATTCCGGGGGAGATCATCGTCGTCGGCGTTTCGCCCCGAAGCGCGGATCTCGGCGGCGACGCGTTTGGCGGTCGACTCAACATCCCGGCCCTCTACCACACGGGTGTCCGTTCGTGGATGGTCCAGCCCAACGGTACCGGAGTGATGAGCTTCGAGACCGACGCCGACGTCGTCGAGTTCTACGCGCGGGTCCTGTCTAGTGCGACGAGCAATACCGTCATCACTGCATTCGACGCGTTGGATGTCATTGTCGACGGCCCGGTGATCGTACAACCGGGTACGGGATGGCAACTCATCTCGCTCTCCGGGGGCATCGCTGAGATCGACGTGGAGAACCTCGATGGCGCACAGATGAATGGAATCGACAACTTCGGATTTACGCCGCTTCCCGA